>Ga0126306_10001350_pt1 | contig 13050 bp, 15 predicted proteins | sample Plot27_FD_92592 | JGI IMG/M metagenome (GOLD analysis project Ga0126306, IMG submission 92592) | Serpentine soil microbial communities from UC McLaughlin Reserve, CA, USA - Plot27 | ecosystem: Environmental > Terrestrial > Soil > Grasslands | place: USA: UC McLaughlin Reserve, Lake County...
CGCCGTGTGTCGGAGCACCTGGTAGGCGCGGCGGTTGTAGTCGTTGAGCTTGGCCTGGTTGGCCGGCGCGTCGAGTTGGCCCAGCTCGGCGTCGTCGAAGTAGCGCGGCGGCTTCTCGGTCTCGGCACGGATCGCCAGCTCGCCGGGCAGGTAGGTGGCGTCCGTGCCGATCGCCAGGCCGAGCACGCGAGCGTGGTTGAGGAACAGGCGCAGCCAGCTCAGGCGCTGGGACACCGACCTCGGCGGGTGGCCGCGCTTGTTCTCGATCAGCCACTCGACCAGCAACGCCCGCGTCACGTCGCCGGGGGCGCGCAGCCGGTCCGCGCCCGCCCACTCGGCGAAGCGGATCACCTCCTGGACCATGTGCCAGGCCCACGCCGGGCGTGATGCCCTCGACCGTGATCCGCTGCCAGGCAACCTCCTTGGCGGCCTCGCGCAGCCACGGCTGGCGGATCGCCGTGAAGTCCATCTGCACCGGCGGCCGGCCCTGCATCGTGTGCGCGAAGGATCCGTAGAGCGCCCGCGTCCACACGTCGTCACGCCAGGACGGCTCCTGTCCCGCGAGTCGGTCGCGCACCTCAGCGAGGTACTTCTTGAAGCGCTTGGCCGAGCCGGTCGCCACGCGGTGCGCGGGCTGCGCGGCCAGGTCGACGTCGAGCAGCGACTCGGCGCCGGACGCCGCGTAGATCGCCCGCAGGGCGTTCCAGCGCTTTGAGCTGAACGTGACCGAGTGCGCGCCGTCATGCAGGGTCTGCATCAAGAGCCGCAGCTCGATGCGGGTCACCGGCGACTCCGACGTCAGGTCGTAGCGCGGCAACCCCGTCAGCTCCGAGCGGGCCGCGATCACCGGAGCCATCGCCAGGAACTCGTCGATCCCCTGCTGTCCCTGCTTAGAGCGCTGCGCATGGCGCTGGCACAGGCGCGCGTGATCGACGATCAGCTCGTTGCCCGGCCGCTCGCAGCCCTCCACCGAGCAGTGCGGGCCGTAGAGCCAGGCGTTGTCGCGCGGCGGCAGGTAAAGATCGACGCAGAACTCGGGCCGCACGAGCGCCTCGAACGTGGTCGCCTGCTGCTCCCCGAGCGCCGGGACGGCGCGAAGCGCCCGAGCCGTCACGCCGCCTCCCCATCCGGCCAGCTCCAGCCCGCCGCGTCCAGCTCGCGACGCAGGTCCTCGGCGTCGAGGTGCGAGTAAATGTCGGCGGTCGTGGTGATCGACTTGTGCGTGACGAGCCTGCTCACCGTCTCCAGCGAAACCCGGTGGCGCCGCAGCACCGTCACGAACGTGTGGCGCAGCTCGTGCGGGGTGAACTCGAAGCCGACGCGCCTCTCCGTTCTGGTCACCAGCTTGTCGACGGCGGAGTATTTCATCGGCGCGCCGATGACGCCGCCCCACAGGTTGACGAACACGTAGTCGGAGTCGAGACGCCCGTAACAAGCTGTACGTGCTCTACATGGACAGCGACAGGCCCGCAGGTCGTTGAAGTAGGCGCGGCGCGTCTGCTCGCGTCGCTGCTCGACCAGGAACGCGGCGACCAGCCGCCAGAACGGGTCCTCGTCGAGCTCAGGGATGCCGAGCTCACCGCGCGGCAGCCGCTCGACCGCGGCCGCCGGCAGCTCCGACGGAGCCGGCAGCGCAGCCGAAGCAGCGACCGCCGGATGGACGACGTCGACGTCGAGCTCGCTCGCCTCGCTCACCGCGGCGACGGTAGACGGTGGCTGCGACGGAAGCCGATCGGGCATCTCCCCCGCTTCGCCGCGCGAGGATAATGCCCTTTATCCACGCGACGGGGAGACGCGTTTGTGTGCTCGTCGCCGCAGACCCGCGGGCGCCGTCGAGTCGCCTGCGCGCGCTCGAGCCCGCGCGCGCTCGAGCCCGCGAACCTGTACGCGGTCGCCGAGCAGCTCGCGGCGGGCGCGGCGACGCCCTCGATGCGCAGGCCAGTACGCGGATCACCAAAGGGAAGCTCACCGTCGCCGATGCTGAGGCGCGCCAACCAATCGGCCGGCTCGGACGCGGAGACGAGATCGCCGCCGCCGGCTTGTGGCTGTGCAGCCCGGGCGCGAGCCTCGTCGTCGGTATCGCGCTGCCTGTCGACGGCGGCTACACCGCGCGCTGAGCCATGCCGGGGGAAGTGGCGCGAGGCGACGGCACCGGAATTGCTGCCTCCGCCTGCCTGCGAGCACTGGCCCGGCGGTCGAACCATCGCCCGCGGTCGTGCCTCGGCGCGGTGGTCAGACGGCGCGCGCTCGGATCGGGGATCTATCGCTGTTGGCCGAGGTTGTGACGGCCGAGTCAGTCGGCTGAGCCGATGCCTTGGTCGTCGGGCGGGGCGCGCGACATCAGCGTCGCGTAGAGGCTTCGGACAGCGTGGTCGACGTCGAGGTCGGGGTCGAGGAGCGCTTGGAGCTGGAGGCCGCCTAGGCCGGCGAGGAGCAGCGTCGCGGCGGTGGTTGCGTCGAGTCCGGGCGTGAGGTGACCCGCGACGTCACGGTCGCGCATCTCCTGGGCGATCGCGGTCACCCAGTGGCGCTGGCGCTCCAGGAAGTACTCATGGGCGGGATGGTCCGGTCGCGCTGCCGCTGGTTGCAGCGTCGCCCAGAGCTGGAGCATCTCGGGGTCACGCAGCTCCTCTTGCAGGATGCGGCTCGCGGTTGCCGCGCCTGACGTTCCGGCGGCGAGCAGCTCGCCGGCGCGTGCGCGGGCGATCGTGTCGCGCTGCCGGAGGACCTCCAAGAGCAATTCTGGCTTGCCGCGGAAGTGGCGGAGCAGCCCTTGGTGGGTGATCCCGGCGCGCTTGGCGATGTCGCGCAGCGAGGCGTTGTCGTAGCCGTGCTCAATGAACGCTTCGCGGGCGGCGGCGATGATCGTCGCGCGGCGTGCCGGCGTCTTGGCGTAGGGCCCCCGCGTCTTCGTGTGCATCCCGTTGCTCTGTCCATCGCCGTCAACCACCGGATGTACGGGAATGTTACCGGGCGGCAACTTTCGGTGGCATCAATTGTTGCCGAGTGGTATCAATTGCTTCTCGTGCGCCGCCGGCCTGATCGGCCTGGCGCAAACCGTGAGGAGGAGAGGTCGATGACACTGTTCAGCCGACGCCGCTGGTCGCTCGCGATCACGGCCGTGGCGATGATGCGTTCGATGGTGATGGCGCCGGCGGCGCCGGCCAAGTCGCGGGCCGCGGCCGCGGCCGCGTCGGCTGCGGTGAAGGGGCCGTGGATCGCGCGGGACCGTGATCCGGCGTGGCGCGCGCAAAAGCTCGTCGAAGCGATGACGCTCGACGAGAAGCTGGCCATGGTGCACGGCATCGGATTGCCGCCGCTCACCGGCGCTGGTGCGGGGTCGGTCGCGGGGAATGCGCGCTTGGGGATCCCGGCGCTGGCTCTCAGTGACGGGCCGGTGGGCCCCGGCAACGGGGCGACGGGGGTGACGCAGTGGCCGTCGGCGACCAATCAGGCGTCGACGTGGGACACGAAGCTGACCGCCGAGTGGGGCGAGGCGATGGGCCGCGAGTTCTGGGGCAAGGGCCGCAACATGGCGCTGACGCCGACGGTCAACATCCTGCGCGTGCCGTTGTGGGGCCGGGCCTTCGAGACGTTCAGCGAGGACCCGTTCCTCACGAGCCAGTTGGCGGTCGCTGAGATTCGCGGCGTCCAGAGCCAGCACGTCATCGCCACCGTCAAGCACTTCGCCGCCAACAACCAGGAGACGCTGCGCGGCAGCATCGACGTCCGGGTCGGCGAACGCACCCAGCAGGAGATCTACTTCCCGGCGTTCGAGGCCGCCGTCAAGGACGCCGACGTCGGGGCGGTGATGTGCTCCTACAACCGCCTCAACGGCGACTACGCCTGCGAGAACGCGGCTCTGCTGACGACGGCGCTGCGCGACATGTGGAACTTCGCCGGCTTCGTGGTCTCCGACTGGGGTGCGACGCACAGCACCGCCAAGGCCGCCAACGCCGGACTCGACCTCGAGATGCCCAGCGGGCAGTTCTTCGGCGAGGCGCTCAAGGCAGCCGTGCAGTCGGGCGAGGTGCCCATGTCGCGCCTGGACGGGATGGTCCGCAACGTGCTGACCGGGATGTTCCAGGTTGGCCTCTTCGACCACCCCGTGCCCGACTCCGCGACGCGCGTCGACACGGTGGTCAGCACGCCGGCGCACCAGCGCCTCGCCGAGCGGCTCTCCGAGCAGGGCAGCGTCCTGCTCAAGAACCAGGACGGCACGCTGCCGCTCGCCGACGACCAGGGCAAGACGATCGCCGTCATCGGCAACGCCGGCGATAAGGGAGCAAGCTTCGCCGGCGGTGGGTCCGCCGTCGTGCAGCCGTCGCATCCGCCCGTCTCGCCGCTGGCCGGCATCACCAAGCGCGCCGCCGCCGACGTCGTGTACGCCAAGGGCCCGGGCGGCCAGCTGCCGGTCCTGGCCGCCGATCGCGTCACGCCCCCAGGTGGGTCGGGGTCGGGATTCACCGGCACCTACTACTCGACGCGGGACTTCACCGGCGACCCGCTCGCCGTGCGCAACGACCCGACCATCGACTTCGGCACCGGCCAGCTCGGCGAGTACTCGCTGCCGGTCCTGCACGCGAAGTCCGTGCGCTGGGAGGGCACGCTCGACGTCCCCGTGACCGGCATCTACCGGTTCAGCATGGACATCACCGGCATCGGGCGGCTGTTCGTCAACGGGCAGAAGCTCATCGACGTCAACGCCAACGAGCGCAGCGTGCTCGGCGAGGGCAGCATCGAGCTCACCGCCGGACAGCCGGCGCACATCGTCGTCGAGAACGTGCCGTTCTATCTGAGCTTCGGCTCCTTCGAGGTGCACTTCTCGCACATCCGGCTCGGCGCCCAGACACCGGAGGACGGCGACCCGATCGCCCAGGCCGCCCAGACGGCCAAGGACGCCGACGTCGCGGTCGTGTTCGCCAGCGACTTCACGGCCGAGAGCAGCGACCGCCCCTCGCTGCGACTGCCCGGAGAGCAGGACGCGCTCATCGACGCAGTCGCCAAGGCAAACCCGAACACCGTGGTCGTGCTCAACACCGGCAGCGCAGTGACCATGCCCTGGCTGGACAGGGTCCGCTCCGTGCTCGAGGTCTGGTACCCCGGCCAGGAGTACGGGACCGCGCTCGCACGGTTGCTGTTCGGCGACGTCTCCCCGTCGGGCAAGCTGCCGCTGACCTTCCCTGCCAGCGACCAGCAAGGACCATGGGCCGCCGGCACCGACCAGTTCCCCGGCAACGGCACCACCGTCCAGTACAGCGAGGGCAACCTCGTCGGCTACCGCTGGTACGACGCCAAAGACCAGCAGCCGCTGTTCGAGTTCGGTCACGGACTGTCCTACACCACGTTCGCCTACGGCCGCCTCAACGTCGCTAACCTCAACCGCGGCGCCCGCTCGACGCGCATCAAGGTGCTCGTCAAGAACACCGGCCGGCGCGCCGGCGCCGAGGTGGTCCAGGCCTACATTGGCAAGCTCCCCACCGCGGTCGAGACCGAGTCGCAGCAGCTCGCAGGCTTCGCCAAGGTCTACCTCAAGCCCGGACAGCAGCAGTACGTGACCGTGCGCATCGACCGGCGCGACCTGTCCTACTGGGACACCAACGCCTACCGCTGGGTCACCCCGACCGGCGATGTGCCGATCCACGTCGGCGCCTCGTCACGCGACATCCGCCTCACCGGACAGCTCACCGTCCGCTGAGCACCTCCAGCCGGCTGCGCGCCCCCCTCCAGCGCGCAGCCGGCCCGCCGGCCCTCGACGGAGTCTGGGAAGGCTCGCTACGGCGAGTGGTAGCCGCGGCAGCGCGATCGGGCGCCGCGCCGGCGCCGGGCGCTCCCCGCACGTGCTGCGCCACACCTTCTGCACCCACCTCGCCGACAGCGGCGCCGACATCGCCATCATCCGCGAACTCGCCGGCCACGCCGACATCCGCACCACCACCATCTACACCGCCGTCAGCGACGCCCGCCTCGAGCACGCCATCGAGGCCCGCAGCCTCCAGCGCCGCGGCGCCCGACGCGCCGCCGCTGGGCACTGACACGACGCCTGCGCATCCGCTGACACGACGCCTGCGCGCGACATCACGCTGCTCAGGACTGCGGATTCTCGGGACGTGATAACAGCGCTAAGCGAGATCGGTGACGATGGAAAGCCAAATCGGCGCCGTAAGCGTGCGTACAACGCCTGTTGGCCGCAGGCCGGGCGGAGTCAGTACCGGGCGAGGTTGGCGAGCGTCTGCAGCGACCAGCCGCCGGCGTGCGGGGAGCGGGAGCGGCGTCGTGTGTAGGTACTCGGCGACCCGGTCCGAGAGCGCTGATGACGACTTGCTTGCGCCGCACCGACGCCGCGCGCAATTCGCCGCCCGGCTGGCGGGGTTCTGGTGCGCCGACGCTGCGGGGTCTCAGAGCAAATAACGTTGGTACATGTCGAGGGTTGAGCTGGATCCTGAACGCGGCCAAGCGGTTGCAGCCGAGTTGAAGAGGCTCGGCGCGAAGAGAATCCTCATCAGGGCAGCCGAGCAGGGTTACATCACGCAGCTCGCATGCAAGATGCCCGAATGCTTCTGCCCCGAGGAGCTTGGAGGCGCGGGCTACTTCGAGCCGGCCACCGCCGAGTCGAGCGATTGGAAGCCTACCTTCGAGCACTTCCCGCTCCCCAAGCGAGACGGCGGCAAGGAAACCGTGGACAACGCCATCCTGGCGCACCGTCTCTGCAATCGCATCGACTACGCGATAACTGACGGCCGTTCGCACGCGAAGGATCTCGAGAGGATCCGGAAGGCCCGCGAGGACGCGATCCGCCGCAACAACGAAGGACCGGACGCCCTAACTCCGGAGCAGCCTGCCGAGAAGCCCGCCCGCAAGAAGCGCGCCAAGAAGCCGTCCGCGTGGGCCGTGCTGAAGTCGGAGGGCACCGCCGCCGAGGTGGCCGAGCACCTGCTCTCGCACGAGACCCTGGGCGACGTCACCTGGGCAGACCGTCCGGAGCGCCAGGGCGGCGTGGAGCGCGCCAAGGGCGAGTCGCGCGAGGCCTTCATCCGCCGCGTTCTGCTCGGCGAGACGCCGTCGGAGGAGACGCAGGCGGAGCAGCAGGAGGACGCCGCCTAGTTAGTTAGTTAGTGGTCTGGCCCGTGATCCCCGGCGCGCGCGAGCGCGAGACCGAAGCTGACCGCGCTGATGACGAGCGCGATCAGCCCGATCGCGGAGCTCACGAGCAGCGTGGCGATCGTGGCGAGCGCGAGCGCGACCGCTGCGGTCCAGGTCTCAAGGTTTCGCATCAGCAGGTCCACGGAGGTCAAGACGGGGGAGAGGGTTGTCGGCCGCGACTATCCGACACCAATCGAAGTCCGGCGGCTGAACGACAGCGTCGGTCAGGCGGCGATCGCGACCCGGCGGCGACCGTCGGGCAGGTAGCCGTCCGGGTAGCGCGCCTGCAGATAGGCGATCCGCGCCTCGTCGCGCACGATCCGGAGCCGGTGCAGCTCGACGAAGAACATGTCGTCGTCGTGCATCCGGTTGCGGGCTTGGGCGGCGAGGTTGTAGACAGTCGAGCGGGTCACGCGCCGGCGCTCGGCGAACTCCTCGGGCGAGTAGTCGCCGAGCTCCACGGCCTCGATCACCTGCTGTTGGCGGGGAGCGAGGCGACCGACCGCGCGCCGGCACGCGTCGCGGACCTCGTGGTGCTCGGCGTAGTGGCCGGCCAGCGTCGGCAGGTCGGCGCTGACCGCGACGCGGCGGACCTCGCGGCGCTGCGGTGAGTCGGCGGCCATCGCCGGCGCCTCGAGCTCGCCGAGGTCGTGCAGCGTGTTCTGCACCGCGGCGATCTCGGCGCCGACGATCCCGCGCGGGTTCTGGCCGTGCAGATCGGCCCGCAGGACGTCGAGCAACCGGTGACCGAGCGTGTTCTTGATCCACGGGAACAGCCGCTCGGGCCGCGGGGTCGGGTAGCGGGCGATCGCCTCCAGCAGCGCCTCGGTCGCGGCGCGGTCGAGCTCGTTGCGCTCGACCTCGGCGAGCATGCGCGCCTCCTGGCGGCGCTGGCGCGGGATCGCGCTGAAGTCGGTCGGCTCACGAAAGCGCACCTCCCGCAAGGCCTTGATCGCGCTGCCGCGGACCGGATCGAAGACCACCAGCAGGAACACAAGCTCGGCCTGATGCGCGCGCGGATCGCGCTGCACGCGGCGGATGAACCGGTCCAAAGAAGTCATGGCGCTCCGCGGGCCCGACGGTCCGCTGCAGCTGCGCCCACGTGTCCAGCCACGGCACGAGCTTGGCGGAGTGCTCGAGCCGGAACAGCGCGTCGTAGCGCTCGCGCAGCCGCGCAGCCCTCTCGCGCTCGCGCGATGCCTTCGTGGGCTTCGGCGGCGGGGTGGGATCGTCGGGCGGCGGCGGCGCCAGCTGCGCCTCACGCGCGACGTGCTCTGCGCGCAAGCGCTGGTAGTGGCGGTATCCAAGTCGGCGGGCGATGTACACGGGAGCTCGCTCCTTATTGTCGTGGCGGGGTCGGCGGGGATGCCGGCCCTCACCACGAGAGAGCAGGGCCTGTCTCTAGGTTCTGCGAGCGTCTACGCGCCAACGCGCATCGCGCGTGCGATCACGCCGGGGCGCTCGCCTGTCGCGGGCCTCTACTACGGCTGGCCGCGGGTGACCGGCCAGGCTGCGTGAAGAGGGCAACGTGCATCATCCGCGGCCATGACGTTGCCTGCAGCAGCTGATCGCGAGGGATGCGCCGTGCTCGAGCTTCCGGTCAGCGCGCCGGGGGTCACGATCGCACAGGCGATCGTCGACGAGGAGGCCCTCGACGTGCTCGAGCGCGACGCCAACGCGCGGCGAGTCGCCGCGGATGCGATGCGGCGCGCTCACGATCACGGCTGGGTGATCGTCGCGCGCGGCGATCTCAGCGGCAGCGTGGTTTGCCACGCCGAGACGTTCTTCGAGTCGATGGCGGCCGCCGAGCGCTCCGCCCAAGAGATCGGCTGCCCGCCGAGGACCGTGCTCGAATGGTCGCCCGGGCTCACCCCCGACCAGTACGAGCCCGGCGGGCGCCTGGTGCCGGTGCCGCTGGCCGGCGCGCAGCTGCCCGGACCGCGGTTCACGCCGCCCGGGCGCGAGCTCGTCGTGATCGACACCGACGGCCTGGAGACGCTGTGCGCCAGCCCCGAGGAGGCGATCGCGCACATGCGCAGCCTGATCGAGGACCTCGCCGTACGCCTGGCGCGCCAGTACCCCGACCAGGACGAGCTGCCCGCCGGGATGCTCGCCAACATCGAGCGCATCGACGGCGAGATCCCGGCCGGCGGTATGCGCGTGCCGCTCTTTCACGACTCGACGACCGACACCGAGCACGCGCTGCACGTGCTGTGGGCCGACTCGCTGCGCTGGCAGGGCTTCAAGCGCGCGCTTGAGCGTCCCGATCGCCCGGATCTCTCGGACCCGCAGATCGGCGGGCCGCTCGCCCGGCGCCTGGCGCTCGAGGGCTTCGACGAGGCCCGCCGACCGATGTAGCCGCCGCCAGCGAGCGCGCGCACAACGCGCGTTCGCCGCGCGCTTACCGTCCGCCGCGGGTGCGATGATCAGCCAATGTCCGTGCCCTACGACCTCACGCTCAGCGACGGCAGCCACCACGAGCTCTACGGGCCCTGGCGCGTCGACGCAGCCGCCGAGCTGATACGCGCTCGCCGGCGCGGCGGGCAGCCGCTGCACGTCGCCGCATCCGCCGTGCCGTGCCGCGACCCATACGGCGTCCAGATCGACCCGAGCGCCGTGGTCGCGGTCGCCGACCGCCACGGCGCGGTTCTCGCGATCGGCGTCTGAGCGGCGGCCGATGAAGATCGCCCCGGCGCAGCTGGTGACTGCCCGGGGCACGACACCTCGGAGGTGACCGAGATGCAGACCAAGCGTACGCGCCGCCCTGCACCGCACGAGCAGCGCACGACTCACTACGACGAGCTAGAGGCACACAGCACGATGAGCCGCCTGCAGCGAGCCGTCGACGACGGCAACGAGGCCGACCTCGCCGCCGCCGCGGCCGGGTGGCGCCAGGCGGCGCGGCTGGCCGGCCGGCTCCAGCGCCAGGCCCACGCCATCGCCGACGAACTCGAGCACGCGCGATGACCGAGCGGACGCTGTTTGACGGCCTCAGCCACAGCGGCGGCTGGGTGCTCGACGTCGAGCTCGACGACGTGGCGATCCCCGACCGCAGTGGCCGCCCGTTCGTGATCGCCCGCGTGCCGCGCATCGAGCGACGCTTCGCCTCACCGATGCACACCGTCGCGGGCATGGCGTCCAAGCTCGGCAACTGGCGCGACGAGCTCGCGGCCTTCCTCGCCGGGCAGCTGCCAAGCGCACGCCTGCGCGAGGACACCTCGCTTGACCCTGAGCGCGCCGCGCTGCGCGCGGCGGTGATCCGCGCGATCCAGGAGGGCTTCGCCGGCTCGCTGAAAGTGGACGCTGAGGGCGAGGTCTACGGCTACCTCGCGCGGCCCGACCGGATCGCCACGACGATCGACCTCGACGCGCTCGCCGCCGACTACGAGGCGTGGTTCGCCGCCGCGGGGGTCCTCGACGCCGAGCTCGGCGACGACGCGGCCGAGATCTCCGAGGAGCTGGGCTGGGCGATCGACGATCTGCGCGAGCGCTGCTACGCCGACTACCTGCACTCGCTCGGCAACGAGCGTTACGCCGGCGGGCGCGTTCGCGGCGCAATCGTGGACGGGATCGTCGTCGGTGACGACCCCGCGCAGACGTGCGCCTACCTCCTGCGCGAGCTGACCGGAGACCAGCGGCTGTGGGAGAGCGTGCGATGAGCCAGAACGACGTGCGCACCTACAGTGGACTGCGGCTGATCCCCGCCGCGCTGGCCTTGCTCGATCGCGAGCATGACGGTGTGGCGCGCGCCGCGGTGCAGGTCCGCCAGGTCGAGCGGCACGGCAGCTCGGGCGCGTGGACCGAGGACGAGGTCACGATCGACTGGACGCGCCTCGAGGACGCGCGGCGCTCCAGCACGGCCCTGCGGCTGACCGCGTTCGCGCGCTCGATGCTCGACGGCACCCCGGTCGACATGCGCGAGATCGACCACTTCGGCCACGGCACCTTCGCGCACTTCATGCGCGCCCTGGCCGTCGCGTGGCCCGACCCGCCGCCGTCGATCGACGAGCTGCTCGCCGGCGGCGAATGGCGCGAGCTCTCCGGCGAGGAGTTCCGTCGCCGCACCCGCGGCGACGATCCCGACGATCCGGCGGCGACGTGACCGCCGTGCAGCTGGCCGTCGTCGACGTCGTCGACGTCGCGGGCCCGCCGTCGCACGCGGTCGCCGCGGTCGAGGGCTGGGCCGAGACGATCGCGTCGCCATCGACCAGGCGCGCGTACCGCGCCGCGGTGCTCGCGCTGCTCGACGCCCACGGCGAGATCACGCCCGCGACGCTCGCCGCGTGGCGCGACGAGCAGGCCGCCCGCAAGCTCGGGCGCGCGACGATCCGCCAGCGGATCGCCGCAGTGCGCGCGTTCGCCGCCTGGGCGGCCAGGACGGGAGCCCTACCGGCCGAGGTCGCTGTCGCGCTCACCGCCGTCCAGGCTCCGCGTGTCGCGGGCCAGCACGCGCCGATGGCGCTCGATGAGGTCCAGCTGCGGCTGATGGACGGCGCCGCCGGCGCGGCATGGCCCGACCCGTTGCGGGCCGCTCAGGCGCGCGCGGTGCTACGCGTGCTAGGCGGCTGCGGGCTGCGCGTCGCCGAGCTGGCAGATGCCGCGCGCAGCGACCTTGTCCCCGCACGCCCGAGCGCCGCCGATCGCGCCGCGCTCGAGGGCCGCGACGTCGCGGGCTGGAGCCTGCACGTGCAAGGCAAGGGCGGCCGGCGCCGAACCGTACCGGTGCCCGCCAGCGTCCGCACGGCCGTCACGACGCTGCATCGCCTCACCGGGCCGTCGCCGGCGCTCGTGCCCGCCCTGACCGTCCACCGCCCGGCCAGGGTCGCCGACCCACCGCGCGCGATCGCCGCGCGCACCGCGCAGCAGCTCGTCGCCCGCCTGGCCGCGGTCGCGAACCAGCTCGCCGGCGCCGAGGCGATCCCGGCCGCCCTGGCGCACCCGCACGCGCTGCGCCACGGCTTCGCGCTGCGCTACCTCAGCCCCCCCGAGCCCGGCACGCTGGCCCGGCTGCAGCAGCTCCTCGGCCACGAGGACATCGCCACCACCGCCCGCTACCTCGCCGCCGTCAACGATCAACGCGCGCCGGCGCCCAAGGACCCGTGGGCGCGATCGTGAACCACTCCGGCGATGCCTGAGCCGCGCGGGCGTATCTACGAACTGGCGCTGCGCGCGCTCGACGAGCAGGACCGCCAGGTCGACGACGTGCGCGGCCGGCTCGCGCCCGTGCTCGCCGCCGGCGGCGTGGGGCTCACACTGCTCACGCGGCCGGTGTTCTCCGGCGACCATCCGTCGGGCGCGGTCGAGCTCGTCGCCACGATCGTCGGGCTGCTCGGCGCGGTCACGCTTGTCCTGGCCAGCGCCTACGTGCTGCACCCCAGGCGGCTCGCGTTCAGCGTCAACGCAAGGGCGACGCTCGATGCCATCCGCGATCGCGACGCCGAGATCCTCGAGGACGAGAACCTCTACCACGAGACGATGATCGCGACGCTGACGCGCCGGCGCGAGGGAAACCAGCCGATCGTCGATCGGCTGCATACCGCCTTCAGCGTCGGGCTGCTCGGGCTGCTGGCAGAGCTCGGTGGACTCGCACTCGCGGCGGCGCTAGCCTCCTAGACGATGGCTACCCAGCCGCAGACCCAGCCCGCGCCGGCGTCGCCCCAGAAGACGCCCGAGCCGCTTCCCCAGACGATCTTCTTCACCGAGAAGCGCGGCGACACTCCGGCCGAACCACCGGCCAAGCGCGCTAGCTGACCGTCAGTCCTAGCTCCCGTCCGAGCCGGTGCGCTCGGCAACCACGACCGCGGCGGCCGCGGTCACGCTGGTCAGGTCCTCGCGGTGGCCGACCACGCGGTAGACGGTGTGGCCGGGGCGCCGGTGGGCGGTGATCAGCCCGATCGCGCGCGCCGC
>Ga0126306_10001352_pt1 | contig 13038 bp, 15 predicted proteins | sample Plot27_FD_92592 | JGI IMG/M metagenome (GOLD analysis project Ga0126306, IMG submission 92592) | Serpentine soil microbial communities from UC McLaughlin Reserve, CA, USA - Plot27 | ecosystem: Environmental > Terrestrial > Soil > Grasslands | place: USA: UC McLaughlin Reserve, Lake County...
CCGAGACCGCCGCGGAGCACGTGCGCGAGCAGCTGGACGCGCTCAGGCGCAGCGGCATGATCTGGCAGCTGCAGGTCAGCTGCCTGCGTTACTGCCAAGCGGTGGTCGACACCCTCCAAGCGCTCCAACAGAACCTGCTCGCCCATCTCGACTATGAAGAGCTCAGCATCGATTCCACGATCCGCCGCATGCGTGACGAACCGGATCGGCGCGGCTGAGCTACGGCGCTCGGGAACCGCTCCGCGTCGACCGCCTACCCCGCCGCGCCCGGGTGACGCTCGCGTCTCCCGCACCCGCGAGCGTCGCCTCGAGCACACATGGCGTGCGTAACGCGACGCTCGCGACGCTCGCCCGGCGAGGCCTGGGCTGACGCGGCACGTCGCGGTGGCGGACAACCGACGCCCCCGTGTCGGTTATCCGCCATAGCGCCGCGGTGCGCTCCGGGTGGAGGATGCGTACGTGGCGCGCAGCGTCCTGATCGTGGATGACCATGCCCATTTCCGCCGGACGGCGAGTCGGGCGCTGGAGCGCGACGGGTGGACGATCGCGGGCGAGGCCGTGGACGGCGCGGGAGCGCTGCGCGCCGCGCGAGCGCTCGAGCCGGACGTCGTCCTGCTGGACGTCGGGCTTCCCGGCATGAGCGGCCTCGAGGTCGCACGGTGCCTGCGCGACGGGATGCCGCAGCTCGCGGTCGTCGTGATCTCGACTCACGACTCCGCCGACTACCACGAGCTCGCCGTCGCAAACGGTGCGCGTGGCTTTCTCGCGAAGGCGGAGCTGACCGGTGCGGTGCTCGACGCGCTCCTGGCGGGGTAGCCGTGGGTGCGGCCGACCGGTAGCGTCGTTCCCGCCGGATCGATCGACGACGGGAAGAGCATGGCGGTGCGGATGCGGATGGAACAGGCGGTCGCGCGCGCGGTCGCCGGCGCCACCGACGCAAGCGACGCGTATACGCGGGCGCTGTGCGCCATCGCGCAGGGTGTCGAGTGGCCGTTCGCAGCGGCCTGGGAGCCCGACGTCGTGGACCCGGACAAGCTGCGCTGCGTGGCGATCTGGGCAGCCGACGAGGAGGGGCCGGGCGCATTCGCGCGAACCACGTGGGCGACCGCGCTGCGCCGCGGCGAGGGACTTCCCGGGCAGGTCTGGCAGAGCGGGCGGACGATCTGGATAGCGGACGCCGCGACCGACGAGCGCCTGCCCCGGCGGCCCGCCGCGGCGGACGCCGGCATGCACGCGGCGGTCGCCTTCCCGGTACGCAGCGAGCGCGGCCTCGTCGGCGTCGTCGAGGTCTTCGGCGCCACGCCGCGGGAGCCTGATGCCGAGCTGGTGGCGGCGCTCGAGGTCGTCGGCGTCCAGCTCGGCCAGCTCGTGGAGCGCCGGCGCGCGGACGATTCACGGCACGCCAGCGAGCAGCGATACCGCGCGACGCTGCAGGCCGCGCTGGACTGCGTCGTGACGATGGACCATCGCGGGCGCGTGATCGAGTTCAACCCCGCCGCCGAGCGCACGTTCGGCTACAGCAGCGAGGCGGCGGTAGGGCGCGAGATGGCGGAGCTGATCGTGCCACCGAAGCTGCGCGAGAGCCACCGCGGTGGGCTCGCGCGTCTCCTTGCAGGCGGGGCGCCGCGGCTGCTGGACCGGCGCTTCGAGATCGAAGCGATGCGATCCGACGGGACCCTGTTCCCGGTCGAGCTCGCAATCACCCGCATCGACGTCCCCGGCGCGCCCGTGTTCACCGGCTATCTGCGCGACATCACCGAGCGCCGCTGGGCCGAGGCCGAGCTGCGGGCGTCGCGCGTGCGCATCGTGGAGGCGGGCGATGCCGCGCGACGGCGCATCGAACGCGACCTGCACGACGGCGCACAGCAGCAGCTCGTGAGCGTCGCCATCAGCCTGCGGGCTGCCCGCGCGCGCCTCCTGGAGCAGCCGGCGGCCGCGAGCGAGTTGCTCGACGAGGCGATCACCGACCTCGCCCAGGGGCTCGAGGAGCTGCGCGAGCTGGCGCGCGGCATCCACCCCGCCGTGCTGATGGAGGGCGGCCTCGGGCCGGCGCTGCGTGGACTCGTCCGGCGCAGCCCGGTGCCCGCGCAGCTCGCCTCCGTGCCCGCCGAGCGACTGCCGGAAGCGGTCGAGGTGGCGGCGTACTTCGTCGTCTCGGAGGCGTTGACGAACGTTGCCCGGCACGCCCCGGCGGCCACGCTCGTGAAGATCGACGTCGCGCGCCGGGACGGCCGGCTCGTCGTGAAGGTGCGCGACGACGCCGGTGGCGGCGCCGATCCCGCGGGCGGGGGCCTGCGCGGCCTGGCCGACCGGATCGCCGCGCTCGAGGGCAGCCTCGAGGTGCACAGCCCGGGCGGCGGCGGAACGACGATCCATGCGGAGATCCCATGCGCGTCGTGATCGCCGACGACTCGGTCCTCCTGCGCGAGGGCACCGTCCGGCTGCTCGAGGAGGCCGGCATCGAGGTCGTCGGCCGCGCGGGCGACGCGGAGGAGCTGCTGCGCAAGGTGCGCGCGCACAAGCCGGACGTCGCGATCGTGGACATCCGGATGCCGCCCGGCTACGGCAGCGAAGGACTGCAAGCCGCCGCCGACATCCGCCGCGAGCTCCCCTCCACCGGCGTGTTGATCCTGTCCCAGTACGTCGAGGAGCACTACATCACGCAGCTGCTGTCCGGCGGCACCGAGGGCATCGGCTACCTGCTCAAGGACCGCGTGGCCGAGGTCGAGCGGTTCGTGGAGGCCGTGCGCCGAGTCGCCGAGGGCGGCTCCGTGCTCGACCCGCAGGTCGTGGCGGAGATGCTCGGACGACGGCGCCCCAGCGGGCCCTTGGACACGCTCACCGAGCGCGAGCGGGAGGTGCTCGCGGCGATGGCGGAAGGGCTGACGAACCGGGAGATCGCCGGCCGCATGTTCGTCAGCGAGCGCGCGGTCGAGCGCCACGTCACGTCGATCTTCGACAAGCTCGGGCTCTCGGCCGCCGACGGCGGGCACCGCCGCGTGCTTGCGGTCCTCGCGTACCTCGACAGCTGAGCCAGGCAATCGCTCAATCACTGCGCCGCGCAGCACGCACCGCACCGGCCTGCCCGGCATCCATCCACATCTCCCAGCGGCCGGACGCCGACCGGTGCTCGTCGCGGAAGCGGTAGGGGCGGCGGCCGCCGAACTCGGTGTGGCGCAGGTGCGAGACGCCGCCGAGCACGGAAGCGATCCGGCGCCGCGGCCATCCCATCGCGTCCTCGATCTGCGGGAAGGTGCGGGGTCGATCGGGCGCGTCGGCCAGCGCGTGCAGCAGCTCGCGCATGAGGTCGCTGCAGCGGTCGTGGAAGCGGGCGATCTCGCCGGGATCCTCCATGGCGTTATGCGGCGCGTGCTGGGCCACGCCGGACGGGCTCCCGGTGCGCGACACCGGCCGAGGCTACCCGCTCGCGACCGCCGTGACGCTCCGAGACGGCTGTTCGAGACCGAGCGACGTCCCCGCCTTCCCCATTATTGGTCAAAATGCGCCCGGGTTTCCTAGGGTTTGTATCGTTTCGGGGCCATGACGTACGTCATCGCCGGCAGCTGCATCAAGGACGACTCCTGCATCGAGGTCTGCCCCGTCGACTGCATTCATCCGAAGCCGGGGGCGCCCGACTTCGAGACCGCGGAGCAGCTCTACATCGACCCGGAGGTCTGCATCGACTGCGACGCCTGTGTCGAGGCCTGCCCGATCGACGCGATCTTCGCCGACTTCGACCTGCCCGAGAAATACGACTACGCGCTCGAGCTCAACTCGGAGTTCTTCGCCGAGCGGAGCACCGCCGAGCGCACCGCCGCCTGATGTCGCCGACGCGACCGCGAGTGGCGATCGTCGGCGCTGGGCCGGCCGGTGCGTTCGCCGCGGCCTGCCTGCTGCGGGCCCGCGGCGACGCCGAGATCGACCTGTACGAGCGGCTGCCCACGCCATGGGGGCTGCTGCGCGGTGGAGTGGCGCCCGACCATCAGGAGATTAAGCGCCTGGAGGACACGTTCGACCGCCAGACGCTCCGGCACGGCTGCCGCTTCCTCGGCAACGTGGAGGTTGGCGTCGACATAACTCACGCCGAGCTGATGCGGCACTACACGGCCGTCGTGTATGCCACCGGAGCCCAGACCGACAAGTCGCTGGGGATACCCGGCGAGGACCTGCCTGGAAGCTGGGCCGCCACGGAGTTCGTGGCCTGGTACAACGGCCACCCGGACTACCGCGGGCTCGAGTTCGACCTGTCGGCGGAACGGGCCGTCGTGATCGGTAACGGAAACGTGGCGGCGGACGTGACGCGCATGCTCACGCTCGGCGCCCGCGAGCTGGAGCGCACGGACGTTGCCGACCACGCGCTCGAGGCGCTGCGCGAGAGCCGCATCGAGGAGGTGATCGTGCTCGGCCGCCGCGGTCCGGCGCAGGCGGCGTTCACCAGCGCCGAACTGCGCGAGCTCGGGCACCTTCCCGGCGTCGACACCCGCGTCGACGATTTCGAGCTCGACGCGTCCTCGCGCCGGTGGCTGGCCGAGCAGGGGACGTTCACCGCACGCAAGAACGTCGAGCTGCTGCGCGAGTTTGCGGCCAGGCCCGCCCGCCCCGACGCGCGGCGGCGCATCGAGCTGCGCTTCCTGCGTTCTCCGGTGGAGATCCGCGGGACCGGGAGGGTCGAGGCGGTCGACGTCCGCCGCAACGAGATCGTGCGGAGCGACGACGGGTTGCTGAGGGCCCGGGCCCTGGACGAGGAGGTGGCGACGATCGAGTGCGGCCTCGTCCTGCGCTCGGTCGGCTACCGGGCGGTGCCACTGCCCGACGTGCCCTTCGACGAGCGCCACTTCGTCCTCCCCAACTCGCGCGGCCGGGTGCTCGCGCCCGACGGCGAGCCGCTCCCCGGCGTCTATGCCGTGGGCTGGATCAAGCGCGGCCCCACCGGGATCCTGGGCACGAACAAGCGCGACACCGACGAGACGGTCAGCTGCCTCGCGGAGGACCTGGCGGCAGGCGCGCTGCCACAGCCGCCGAAGCCCGGTCGGGACCAGATCGACGCGCTGCTTGCCGAGCGCAAGCCGGACCTGGTGACGGTCGAGGGCTGGCGCGCGATCGACGGCCACGAGCTCGCGCGCGGGCGCAGCGAGCAGCGCCCGCGAGTCAAGCTTGCGTCGCGCGACGAGCTGCTGGCCGCGGCTGCGAGCCCGACTCCGGCGGCGCCTCGTTCGTGACGCCTCCAGGCGTTTCGACGGGCGGCGCGACGAATGTCGCCTCAGCACCGCCATGCGTGCACGAGACGACATTCGCGGCCACGGAGGTCGGCCTCTAGCTGCGCTTCTTGCGCTTGCCCCCCAGCCAGCGCGGCAGCGGCACGGGCGGGCGGCTGAAGATCGTCTGCCCGTAGTCGGCGTCCTCGCGGGAGGGGCGCTCGTCCTCGTCGTGCTGGATGCGGTGGATCCCGCTGAGCCTCGAGCCGTCGTCCGGTACGGGCGGGCCGGGGGAATTGCGCTCTTGCTTCACGGCTGGCTCCTTTGAGCGGACGTACTTCGGATTCACCGAGTACTTCGCTCGAAGCCCCAGTCTGTGACCGCCCGCCCGCACGCGGCCCGACCGCAGCGGATAGGGTCGGTCACAAGTTGACGCGTGTCACGAAGTCGATGATGCATGATGCAGCTGACCCGCAGCGACGAGGAGTTGCTCGCCGGCCTTGACCCGGACTCGTTCGAGCTCTTCTACACGCGTCATGTCGAAGGCGTCCTGGGCTTCTTCGCCCGCCGGACGCGCGATGCCGAGCTGGCGGCCGACCTGACGGCGGAGACGTTCGCGGCGGCGCTGTCGGGGCGGCGGCGGTTCCGGCCGCATGCGGGCGCCGCGAGCGCATGGCTGTTCGGCATCGCGATGAACAAGCTCGCGGACGCCCAGCGGCGCGGATATGCCGACCGTCGCTTGTGCCGCCGGCTCGGGATGGAGCGCCTCGAGCTGTCCGACGACGACATCGCCCGCATCGAGGAGCTCGGTGAGAGCTCGACGGCCAGCGCGCTTCTGCAGTCGCTCGCGGTCGACCAGCGCGACGCGATCCGCGCGCACGTCCTCGAGGAGCGCTCGTACGCGGAGATCGCAGCGCGCGAGCAGATCTCCGAGGCCGCGGTGCGCAAGCGCGTCAGCAGGGGACTCGCCGCCGTGCGGGCGCGCATGGGAGCGCGACGATGAACGACGACTTCGTAACCCGGCTGCAATTCCAGCTGCGCGACGCCGCCGAGCGCGAGGCGCGGCGCGGCACCTTCGCTCGCGCCGCGGCGACGACGCGCTGGCGCGTCGTCTCGTCGCCTGTCCTGGCCGGGGCGGCGCTCGCGTGCGTGTTGGCGCTGGCGATCGTCCTGGCCGCGACGCGCACCGCCGACCGGGACGTGCCGCGACCCGTTGAGCAGGCAGTGCCCTCCGGCCACGGCCTCGAGGTCGTGGGGCGCTCTGCGCTGGTGACCCAGGGCGGCGTGATCGCGCCCGGGTTCGGCGCGGTTTGGGCGATCGACGCCGGCACGGGCGAGGTGCTGCGCATCGACCCGCGCAGCCGACGCGTGCTCGCGCGCGTGCCGGTGGGCGCCCAGCCGTTCGTCAACGTCGGCGCCGGAGCGGTGTGGGTGACGGCGGGCGGGCGCCTGCTCAGGATCGATCCCGCCAGCAACCGCATAAGCGCTCGCATACCGCTCGGGCTCGGCGCACGCTCGTACGTGGCGGTGTTCCCAGGCCGCGAGGTCATGTGGGTGATCACGGCGCTCGAGCTGATACGGGTCGATCCCGATCGCAACGCGATCGATCGCAGAATCCAGCTCGAGCACGAAAGCTTCCTGGCGCGCGGCTTCGCGACCGATGGGAATCAGCTGTACGTGCTGCGCGGCGACGAGGTGCTGCTCATCCTGGATGCGGCGACGGGCGCCACCGTGTCGACCACCCGGCTCGGACTCGAGGGCTTCCTGCTCGGAGCCACGGACGGCACCGTCCTGCTCGAGACCGCAAGCGGCGTGGTCGCAGTGGACGCGCGCAGCGGTCGCACGCTCTGGCGCGAGGACACCGGTGCGGAGCGGGTCAACGACGCGTTCGTCGCCGGAGGGAAGGTGTGGATACACGCAACCGACCGCGACACGCAGCGCGACCGGCTCCTTCGCCTCGACCTGCGCGACGGCAGCGTGACCGGCTCGCTCACGCTGCCGGAGTTCGGCGTCGCCGGCATGGCCCCCGTCGGCCGCGATGTCTGGGTCGTCAGCCCCGGCGGACGCCTGGTGGCCGTGCGATGAGCCGTCAGATCAACGGTCTGCCGCGCTGTCTAAGGGCGCAGCTAAGGCCAACTGAGTCGCGGCCGGTTTTTCACGCGCTAGCCCGCCTGTACGCCTCAGAGCAACGCCGGCGCAGGCGGCTAATAACCGCCCGGCCCCCCGGGACCTTGATCGTGGCGCTTGTGCTCTAGGCGCTGGGCCTCGGCCGCGCGGCGGCGCTCGATGCGCTCGGGCTTATTCGCGCGCCGACCGCCATGCCACAGGCTCAGCCGGTCCTTGATGACGCGCATCCGCTGGCTGATCCGTCCCATCGCACGACCAACCTTACGTTCGGCGTGAGGCGAACACAACGCGGGCTCCCAGACCGGCGTACGAGCGGTGGACCGCCCGCCGGAGAGCGCTGCGCTCGCGGCCAGGATGCCCGAGTGGCGCCGCCCTCCGTGTCCACGGGCGAGGATCCGCCCCTGCGCCGCACGACGGATCATCAGGGTCATCCCGACCACCACCTCGCGTTGGAAGTGCTTCGATTCGTCAGCGCCGACAATTCCCTGTCGGCGTTTGCAGCGGCTCGGCGAGCCTAGCGACCACCGCAACTCAAAAGCGACGAAACGGGGAGAAGCTTCGACGGCGACCAACTCGTCCCGAGCGGCCACGGTGCCGGAGGCTGGCGCACACTTTCCGTCTTCGCAGCGACACGGACGTCGATCGCTGCCGCGTGTGGCTCGCTCGCAAGCGCGGAATTGTGCCTCGGGCGGGCGCCGACCGCGTCGCTGCCGTGCCGCGGCCGGCGCTGTTCCTGCTCACTTCTCCAGGCGGATGGTGCGTAGCTTGGTGGTGAGGTTGCCGGCTCGGTCCTGGACGCGGACGACGATTCTGGCCCTGAGCTTCTCATGCCGTGCGAGCGCGGCGCGGATGGCGCGCAGCGGCTTGCGCGGGATCCTCAGCCGGATGTTGGTCCGTGTGTTCGCCGCAAGTGCCGTGGTGGTGGTGCGCAGCCGGTAGCTGTTGGCGAGCGCGTCGATGGCGATCCTGCCGCTCGCGACCCCGATTGCGGGCTCGTCGCTCATTGCGAACAGGTGCAGCCGTCGATTGCGGACGGATTCCCTGCTCGGCGCGCCGAGCGTCACGCCAGCGGCGCTGTGGTCGGGCGCCTGCGCCCTGCCTACGATGGCGCCCGATCCGCGCGCGGTCGCCGGCGCCGGATGGGTCGGCGCCCAATCGGCCCTGAAGAGAACCTCGGACGGGCCGCTGATCAGGTGCTGGTTCGAGCCGTCGGCGTTCATGACGACCAGCGGCGAGGCGTGCGTGGTCCCGGCGTAGCGCTCGAACACGATCTGCGTTCCATCGGGCGCGAATGCCGGCTCGGTGTCGTGCAGGCCGGCGCCGGGCGCGGTCAGAGCGTGCCGGTTTGCGCCGCTCGACCCCATGATCTCGACGACGCGATTCGCCGTGAACACGATCCGCGAGCCGTCGGGCGAGAAGCTCGGGGAGTCGTCGCTGGGGCCGGCCGTGAGCGGCGAGGGCGACCCGCCGCTCGCCGATACCTTCTGGATGCGGGCGACGCCCGCCTTACGCCGTTGGAACGCGATCGTCGAGCCATCCGGCGACCATGCCGCGCGGTAGTCGGAAGCCGTGCCGGTGGTGAGCGGGTGCTCGCTGCCTCCCGCTGCGTTTATCACGACGAGGTGCAGCGCGCCGGTGGCGTCCCTCCTGGAGAAGACGAGCTTGCTGCCGTCGGGGGAGAAGGCGGGGTAGTCCTCGTACCGCGTGCCGGAGGTGAGGTAGGCGACGCTTCCGCCGCCGATGTCGACGGCGGCAATGCGGCACGTACCGGCGGTGGGGCAGCGCTGGAACGCGACCCGGGTTCCGTCCGGCGATACAGACGGGTCGTCATCCCAGGACGACGCGTCGGTGGTGACCTGGCGCTCGGCGCCCGACGCGGGATCGATCGTCCAGATGTGGCCGACCTTGCAGTCGCTGCCGTCCTCGCACTTCGACATCACGATCGTGCCGTTCGAACCCGGCACGACCGCCGCGGCTGACCCGGGCCCGGTGAGCAGGCCGACGCTACCGGCGGCTATCACCGCGGCGGCGACGAGGCGATTGGTGTCGAGGTTGGGGCGGATCGTGGGCTCCTTGAGCGTGATCGGCGATGCCGCCTCAGGCTCACAGGCCGAGGTAGCGTTGTGACCGCGGGAACCCGACAAGCTCGGCGTGGCTGGCCGCCAACCTGGTGGCCGCCTGCCGACACCGTGGTACGGCTAGCCGTACCACGGCTCCGGCGCTCAAAGCGTCCGCAACCGCCAACGCCGAGCTTGACCGCGGCTGGCAGCGGGTCGTCATCGGCCCGAAGCGACTGCTGAGACCGCGGAGCAGCTCATGACGCGTCTCTTCATGGCGCCCCGGCCAATCTGGGCGCACCAGGCGAAAGCGATGCGCACGTCATGCGGGCTCTGCTGGGACCTTGGCGCTCTCGATCAGCCGCTCTGCGGCCGGTAGCCCCGCATCGAGCTGCGCCTTGTCCACCCCCTCCACGGCGGCCACGAACAGGTGCGTCTTTCCGCCGTACTTCACGTCCGAGAGGTAGAAGCGCGTGACGCCGCCCCCCGCGATGTCGTAGGGCTCTTCCCACTGCGGGAACCGTGCCCTTGCGTGGTGCGGTGACGGAAAGGTTCGGATTCGCGCGCAGCCAGCCGACAACGCCATCCGCCGTCCCAGGCACGCCCTTCACCGTCGCAGCCCCTGCTTGCGCCTTGTCGGAAACACGTCTTCCCAGAAGATCACTCGCAGATCCGGGCTCTTATTCTCCGCGGACGCCAACTCCCCATGTCGTTCCCCTGGTTCGAGGAGACCGAGCCCGTCTCAGGCGCCCTTCGCGAGCCCTCGGACGCCCTCGACGACGAGCTGGACGGCGATGGCGGCGAGCAGCAGCCCGAAGACCCGGGTGAGGAAGTGCAGCAACGCGGACGGCACCACCCGCGCGAGGCGATCGGCCAGCAGGAGGGACGCGCCGAGCACGAGCAGCGCCGCGAGGATGCCGGCGATGACCGCCGCGCGCCCCGCCGCATCCGGGTGCTGGCGGGCAAGCACGATCACGGTGGCGATCGCGCCGGGGCCGGCCACGAGCGGCGTTGCGAGCGGCACCAGTGCCACGTCGCTGTCCTCGCCCGTCGGGGAGTCAAAGCCGCGCAGCATCTCGAGCGCCACGAGCAGCAGCAGCAGGCCGCCGGCAATCGAAAGGCTCTCGACCGAGACCCCGAGATACTCCAGAACAACCTTTCCGAACAGCGCGAAGCCGATGATCAGCAGCCCAGCCGCGAGCACCGCGCGGCCGGCGGCCCGCTGCCGCTCGCTCGCCGACATGCGGCTCGTGAGGCCGACGAAAATCGGCGCCGTCCCGGCGGGATCCATGATCACCAGCAACGTCACGAACGTCTCGCCGACCACGCTCCAGGACACGGGCAGCGCAGCCTACCGCCGAGGGCGTCAGAGCGACCGCGCAGCGCGATCGCAGTCGTCGATGTCCGCCCGGCCGTTTCGTCGCCCGCCGCCCCGCCTGAGCTCGACTGTCAGCCCGTCAGCGCCGCCGACTGGGCCGGCGAGGCGGTGTCGGGCTGCCAGCGGCGCAGCTCGCGCAACGCAATCGTGCGCTTGTGGACCTCGTCCGGCCCGTCCGCCAGGCGCAGCGTGCGCATGTGCGCCCACATGCTCGCCAGCGGGAAGTCATCGGAAACCCCGCCGCCGCCGTGCACCTGGATCGCGCGGTCGATGACCTTCAGCGCCACCTGGGGCGCAGCGACCTTGATCGCCGCGATCTCGACGCGCGCATGGCGGTTGCCGACCGTGTCCATGAGCCACGCGGTCTTCATCGTCAGCAGCCGGATCATCTCCAGCTCGATCCGCGACTCGGCGATCCAGTCCTGGATGTTGGCGTTGTCGGCCACCGGCTTGCCGAACGTCGCGCGCGACTGCGCGCGCCTGCACAGCAGCTCCAGCGCGCGCTCGGCCATGCCGATCGAGCGCATGCAGTGGTGGATGCGGCCCGGCCCCAGGCGCGCCTGGCTGATGAGGAAGCCGTCGCCCTCTCCGGCCAGCAGCGCGGACGTCGGCACGCGGGCATCCTCGAAGAGCACCTCCGCGTGGCCCTCGCGGTCCTCATAGCCGAACACGGGCAGGCCGCGCACGATCGTGACTCCGGGGGTGTCGATCGGCACGACCAGCATGCTCTGCTGCTTGTGCGGCGGGCCGTCCGGATTGGTCTTGCCCATGACGATCAGGACCTTGCAGTTGGCGTGCAACGCGTTCGACGTCCACCACTTGCGGCCGTTGAGGACGTACTCGTCGCCCTCGCGGTCGATGCGCATCTCGATGTTGGTGGCATCGGACGACGCCACGTCGGGCTCGGTCATGGCGAACGCGGAGCGGATCTCGCCGGCGAGCAGCGGGCGCAGCCAGTGTTCCTTGTGCTCGTCGGTCCCGAACAGCGTCAGCACCTCCATGTTGCCCGTGTCGGGCGCGCTGCAGTTCATCGCCTCGGGCGCGAGGTGCGGGCTGCGGCCCGTGATCTCGGCCAGCGGCGCGTACTCGGCGTTCGTCAGGCCGGGGCCCCACTCAGGATCCGGGTGGAAGAGGTTCCACAGCCCGCGGCGGCGGGCCTCCGCCTTGAGCTCCTCGAGGATCGGCGGATGGAAGTGCGGGTCGCCGGACTCGCGCATCTGCTGCTCGTAGACCGCCTCGGCGGGATAGACGTGCTCGTGCATGAACGCGGAGACGCGCTGCTGGTAGTCCTTGCAGCGGTCGGTCAGGTCGAAGTTCATGGTCGTTCAGCCCCCGGTCGGTAGTCGAACTCGCCCGTGAGCACGAATCCTCGCGGAAGAGCGCCCATGTGCCGGCGTGCGATCGCGCATGGAGATCGCGCTCGCTTAGCGCGCCGCGAGCGCCGTACAGCATCGCGTACTAGGCCGTCGAGATCGCGGCGGCGGCGTGGCCGGTATCAACGAGCGTCCGCGCACTCGCTGACCGGGCTCCACAGCGGAGGATCACCAGCGCATCGCGCTCGAGAGGGCGAGCGATTCGTTGGCCTCGTCGACATCGAAGCTGATCGGATCGAACTCCGCCGCCGACTCCAGGCCCAGCCACTCGAGCATGTCTTTGTGCTCGCCGTGCGCAGGATCGGCGAGCACCCCGCGCAGGTGCCCGTATCCCCAGATGCCTCCGCAGTCCTCGGGCGGGCAGGCGCCCTTGCCGGCCAGGCAGACCGGATAGCTCTCGAGCGGCTCGGCGGCGAGCACCTGGTCGACCGCGATGTCGTGCTGCCAATCGTCGCCGAAGTCATAGGTGTAGCGGATCCGGTCGCCGGCTCGCCTGACCAGCTGGTTGAGCCTCGTCTTGCGCTCATCCCGATGACGCAGCTCGGGATCCGGGAGCCCATATTCGGCATCGCCGCTCGAGAACACGTGCATGTGGTAGTCCTCCCAGCCCATCGCCGCCTGGATCACCTCGTGGAAGTGGTCGAGGCGGATATCGGCGGGGACCAGCAGCCGGCGCCAGACCGGCGGGCGTGACGCGCCGACCAAGCGGATCTTCACACGCAGGACCGGATCTGGCAGCCCGGCGTCGCCAACGATCTCCGCCGCGCTCGCGAACTCGGCATTGGACGGCACACCCATCTCAGCTCCCTTCCGGCTCGCTGCCGATCCGTTGCACGTTCGCGCCGCACCGTACAGCCATGCCCCGACGGACCCATGAGCTCAGTCGCCGCGGCGAGCGGTGGCGACCG
>Ga0126306_10001353_pt1 | contig 13036 bp, 8 predicted proteins | sample Plot27_FD_92592 | JGI IMG/M metagenome (GOLD analysis project Ga0126306, IMG submission 92592) | Serpentine soil microbial communities from UC McLaughlin Reserve, CA, USA - Plot27 | ecosystem: Environmental > Terrestrial > Soil > Grasslands | place: USA: UC McLaughlin Reserve, Lake County...
GATGCTGATCCGCATCCATCACAGCGTCGCCGACGGAATTGCCCTCGGGCGCGTGTTGCTCGGCATGGTCGACGGTGGCGAGCCCCCCGGCCCGGGCGGTGCGGGCGGTGACGGTCAGGGACTGCTCGGAGCGCTCGTGCACGAGGGAATCGAGACGATCCGGCACCCGCGCCACGGCCTTTCGCTGACCGGCGCCGCGCTCCGCGACGCACAGACGCTCGCGAAGCTGCTGATGCCCGGCGCGGACTCGCCCAGCGCCATCCGGGGCGAGCTTGGCGTCGCCCACCGCGTCGGCTGGTCGGCGCCGCTGGACCTCTGGCGGTGCAAGCGCGCGGCGCATGCGCTCGGCGCAACGGTCAACGACGTGCTGGTTGCCGCCGTCGCCGGCGCGGTCGCGGGATACCTGCGTGAGCACGACGGCGCGCCGGACGACGTCCACGCGCTTGTGCCCGTGAACCTGCGCGCGGCGGGCGAGCCGCTGGACGCCGAACTGGGGAACCGGTTCGGGCTCGTGCTGCTCGGCCTTCCCGTCGGGATCGAGGATCCGGTGCTGCGGGCGATCGAGGTGAAGCACCGGATGGACGCGATCAAGCACGGCCACGAGGCGCCGATCACGCTTGGCATCCTCTCGCTGATGGGCCGCACGCCGGCCCCGGTGGAGGCCCGCCTGATCGACTTCTTCTCCGCCAAGGGCTCGATGGTGCTGACCAACGTTCCGGGGCCACGCCGTACGCTGCACCTCACCGGACGGCGGCTCGGCGGGGTGCTGGTCTGGGCGCCATGCTCGGGCAGCGTCGGCCTGAGCGTCACGATCTTCAGCTACGCGGGCAAGGTGACGGTGGGATTCATGGCGGCCGAGCGGCTCGTACCCGATCCCCAGGAGCTCGCCGACGGCTTCCGGGCGGAGCTGCTCGCCCTGGCACGCCTCACGCGTACAGCGCGTCGATCCGGTCGCCGTAGCGGGCCGCCACCACCGCGCGCTTGACCTTCAGCGTGGGCGTCAGCTCGCCACCGGCCTGCGAGAGCTCCTGGTCGAGGATCGCGAAGCGCTTGATCTGCTCGATCCGGGCGAAGCGGAGGTTGATCTCGTCGACATCGGATCGCAGCTCTTCCAGCACCCGCGGATCGGTCGCCATGGCCGCGGCGTCGGGCGCCGCGCCGGTGCGCTCGGCGAGCGCGCCGAGCTCGTCCGGGTCGAGCGTGAGCAGCGCGACGAGGTACGGGCGGGCGTCGCCGAAGACCACGGCCTCCGAGATCCAGCGCGACTCGCGCAGGGCGGTCTCGAGGTTCGAGGGGGCGACGTTCTTGCCGCTCGACGTGATGATCAGGTCCTTCTTGCGTCCGGTGATCGCGAGGAACCCGTCCGGGTCGATGCTGCCCAGGTCCCCGGTGCGCAGCCAGTCGCCGGCGAAGGCCTCCTGCGTCGCGGCGGGCTCGCGGTGGTACCCGCCGAAGACGTGCGGTCCCCGCAGCAGGATCTCGCCGTCCTCGGCCAGCGCGACTTCGGCTCCGGGCAGCGGCCGGCCGACGGTGCCGAGGCGGAAGGACCCCGGCGTGTTGAGCGTCGCCGCAGCGCACGTCTCCGTCATCCCGTAGCCCTCCAGGACGAGGACTCCGCAGGCGTCGAAGAACTCGAGCACGTCGCGGCCGATCGGAGCTGCGCCGGTCATGCCGAGCTCGATCGCCCCGCCGAAGAGATCGCGCACCCGCCCGAGCACGAGCCTGTCGGCGATCCTGTGCTTGGCGCGCAGCATGCGGCTTGCGCGGCGCCGCTCGCGTTCGGCGGCGCGCGCCGCCGCGCCCGTCGCCAGGCCCCACTCGAACACGCGCCGGCGCAGCGGCGACGCCTCCTCCACGGCGGCCAGAGCGCGGGCATGCACCTTCTCGTACACGCGCGGGACCGAAGGGAAGTGGGTCGGCCGCGCGCAGGCGAGATCCTCGAGCAGCACCTTGGGGTCGCGGCTCCAGTACGCGAGCGTCGCGCCGACGTCGAGCGCGACGAGCTGCACCATCCGCGCGAGCACATGGGCGAGCGGCAGGAACATGAAGATCACGATGCCGGGGTGGAGCGCGAGCTGCTCCTCGTACATGCGCATGGTCGCGAGGCAGTTCGCGTGCGTGAGCGCGCAGCCCTTGGGCGGCCCCGTCGTGCCGGAGGTGTAGACGATGGTCGCGACGTCATCCGGCGTCACGTGCGCGACGGCCCGCTCGACCGCTTCGGCGGGTGAATCGCCGGCCCGGGCACGCAGGTCGGCCAGCGAGCACGCGCCCGGCGTAGGCGCCATCGTGATCACGTGCTCCAGCGCCGGCAGGTCGCGGCGGATCAGCTCCAGCTTGGAGAGCTGCTCCGCGTCCTCGCAAATCACCAAGCGCACGCGGGCGTGGTCGAGCACGTAGCGGCACTCCTCCGCCGAGCACGTCTGGTAGACCGGCACCACGGTCGCGCCGGCGCAGAGCGCGCCGCAGTCGGCGAGCGTCCACTCCGGCCGCGTCTCGCCCAGGATCCCGATCCGGTCCCCAGGGCGGATGCCCAGCCGGATCAGCCCGGCGGCCACCTCGGTGGCCGCCACGCCGAGCTCTGCGAACGTCGTGTCGGCCCAGCCGCCGTCGGCGCGGATGCGCAGCGCAGCTCCGCTGTGCCTCGCGGCAGCGGCGAGCACGACTCGAGCCACGCTCGTCGCGGCCGCCTCGGCGGTCGTCGCGGCAGGTGCTGTGAGGCTGCTCGCCATGCGCCGATCGTCGCAGCGCGGCGGGCCTCCGCCATCCGCGTGAACTGCTGACAGGCGATCCGTGCCCGCTGCGGATGCGGTCATCGCGTGGCTCGTCGTGAACGCCACCACTTCTCCGCCTCCACGGCGGGCAGCACGCTGAGCGCCGCCGCGAGCGCCGCCAGTCCCCAGCCGCGCGCGTCGAGCGCGGCGGACGCGAACAGATCCTGCAGCGGAGGCGCGTAGATGAACGCGCACTGCAGCGCCAGCGCCGCGGCGATCCCCGCCCACACCCACGGGTTGCCGCCCGGCCGCATCGCGAAGAGCGAGATGTGCAGCGAGCGGCACTCGAGCAGGTAGACCGCCTGGAAGAGCACGATCGCGGTGACGGCGGCCGTCTGGCCCGCGGCGAGCGCCGCGTCCGCCGCGGTTCCGTCCTGCAGCGCGGCGTGCCGCTCGACGGCGAACACGACCAGCGCGGTGGCGGTCATCAGCAGCGCAGCCGCGAGCGTCCGCCACAGCAGCGCCCGGCTCAGCAGCGCGCCGCCCGGCGCGCGCGGCCGGCGACGCATCAGGCCCGGCTCGTGCGCCTCGACGGCGAGCGGCAGCGCCAGCGTGACCGTCGCGATCAGGTTCACCCAGAGGATCTGCGTCGGCTGCACCGGCAGCAGCGGCTCGCCGCCGGAGAACGGGAAGAACAGGACCGCCACCAGGATGATCAGCGCCTCGCCCAGATTCGTGGGCAGCACGAACGCGATCGCCTTCTGGATGTTGTCGTAGACGCCCCGCCCCTCCTCCACGGCGGCCTCGATGCTCGAGAAGTCGTCGTCCGTCAGCACGAGGTCCGCCGCCTCGCGTGCCGTGGCGGTGCCGCCCGCGCCCATCGCCACACCGATGTCGGCCTGGCGCAGCGCGGGGGCGTCGTTGACCCCGTCGCCGGTCATCGCCACGACCTGGCCCTGTGCCTGAAGCTCGCGCACCAGCCGGAGCTTGTGCTCCGGGGCGACGCGTGCGAAGACGGAGGTTCCGCGTGCGGCGCCCGCGAACGCCTCGTCGTCGAGGGCGTCGAGCTCCGCGCCGGCCAGCCCCGTGCCGTCGAGCCCGAAGCGCTCGCCGATCGCTCGCGCCGTCGCGAGGTGGTCGCCGGTGCTCATCTTCACGTCGATGCCGGCGCTTCGACAGGCCGCGACGGCGACCACGGCGTCCTCGCGCGGCGGATCGACCATCGCCTCGAGGCCGAGCAGCTCCCACCCGTCGTCCGTCGCCAGGTCCAGGCGCGCCACGCCCCGCCGCCGTGCCACCGCGAGGACCCGCATGCCGCGCGCGGCCATCCGCTCCGTCGCGGCGTGTGCCGCCGGAGCGGGCGGGCAGTGTGCCAGCACCGCCTCCGGGGCGCCCTTCATGAAGGCGATGCGCCCGCCCCCCTGATCCTCGTGCAGCGTCGCCATCAGCTTCCGCCCGCCGTCGAACGGCAGCTCGTCGACACGCGGCCACGCGCGCCGCTCCACGAGCGGATCGAGGCCGCCGGCGACCGCGGCATCGAGCAGCGCCGCCTCCGTCGGGTCCAGCTGGGCCGCGTCGGCCGCATCGCTGCAGAGCACACCGGCGGCGAGCAGCTCGGCCTGGCTCCGCCACTCCTCGAGCCAGCGCCCGGCGGCGGGCGTCCAGACCGCGACGACGCGCATCTCGTTGCGCGTGAGCGTACCGGTCTTGTCGGTGCAGATCACGGTCGTGCTGCCGAGCGTCTCGACGGCGGGCAGGCGGCGCACGACCGCGCGCCGTGCCGCCATCCGCTGGACGCCGATCGCCACGCTGCAGCAGCCCTGCGATCTTGCCGAGCTCGGTGGCGCCGCCCGTTGCCACGACCACGGCGGTGCCCGCGCCGGTCGTGACGAGCGTCCCACCGTGCACCATGCAGGAGCGGTCCGCGACAGGCGTCTCGGCCGCAAGCGGATGGGTCGACTTGGGCACCGCCAGCGACTCTCCGGTGAGCGGAGACTCGTCGATCTCCAGCGACCGCGCGGAGGTCAGCCGGGCGTCGGCCGCCACGCGCGCCCCGGCCGTCAGCTCGACGAGGTCGCCGGGAACCACGTCGGTCGCCGACAGCGCGATCCTGCGCCCGTCCCGCACGACGATGGCCTCGTCGGGGATCATCGATCCGAGCGCCTCGATCGCCCGCTCGGCTCGCCACTCCTGGAGGAAGCCGATCAGCGCGTTGGCCACCACGACCCCGAGGACCACGGCGCCGTCGACCAGGTCGCCGAGCGCGATGGCGATCGCACCGGACACCAGCAGCACGGCGATCAGCGGATTCGCCATCTGCCGCAGGAGCACCGTCCCGGCCGAATCGCCGGCACGGCCACCGGTCGCGTTGGGCCCGACGGCCGCCAGCCTTGCGGCCGCCTCGGTCTCGCTGAGGCCGGCAGCGGGCGTACGGAGCGCCGCCAGCGCCGCCGTGGCGTCCCGCGCGTGCCAGGCCGCCGTGGTTGCGCCGGCCGCCCGCCGCGCGGGTGGGTCTGAGACGCTGGCGGACATCGGGCTCCACGCTAGGTCAAGGACCCCCGCGCGCCATCCGCGGAGCACCGAGCGCTTCTCCGTAGTAGGCCGCGCGATCCACCGTGCCCTCGCCGGATGACACGGCATGCGCTCGGGCGGAGGATCGCGGTATGACACTCGACACCGCCTTTAGACCCGACAGGTGGACAGCGCGCGAGCCGCAGCCGTCGCCCCGACTGTTCGTCGGCTCGGAGGTCGGCGTGCTGCGCCGCGTGCTGCTGCACCGGCCCGGCCTCGAGCTTCAACGGCTGACGCCGCGCAACAGGCACGAGCTGCTGTTCGACGACGTGCTGTGGGTCAGGCGCGCTCGGCAGGAGCACGACGCGTTCGCCGACAGCCTGGCCGAGCGCGGCGTCGAGGTGCTCTACCTCGACGACCTGCTCGCGGACCTGCTGGCCGACGCCGACGGGCGCGCCGAGCTGCTCGACGCGACGATCGCCACCGCAGGCCTCGGGCCGCGACTGGGACCCGCCCTGCGCGAGTGGCTCGCCGACGAGCCGGCGCGCACGCTCGCGCAACGGCTGATCGGCGGCATCGCCTTCCCGGAGCTGCCGTTCACGAGCGACGCCTTGACCGCACAGGTCCACGACGTCGACGCGTTCGTGCTGCCGCCGCTGCCGAACCACATGTTCACGCGCGACACGTCGGCGTGGATCTACGGCGGGGTCAGCATCAACGCCATGGCGATGCCCGCCCGCCGGCGCGAATCGCTGCACATGAAAGCGATCTACCTCGCCCATCCGCTGTTCGCGAGCGCGCCGCACCAGATCTGGAACAGCGGCCACGCGCAGCTCGAGGGCGGCGACATCCTGGTCGTCGGGAACCGCACGGTGATGATCGGGATGGGCGAGCGGTCGCGCCCGGCCGCGGTGGAGGCGCTCGCGCAGCGCCTCTTCGCGTCCCGCCAGGTGGACCGGGTGATCGCCGTCGCGATGCCCGCCCGGCGGAGCGCGATGCACCTCGACACCGTGATGACGATGGTCGACCGCGATGCGTTCACCATCTACCCGGACCTGCGGCCCGCGCTCGTCCCGTACGTGCTGCGGCCGACGGGCTGCGGCGTCGCGGCGGAACGGCGCGAGGACCTGGGCGCGGTGCTGGCGGAGGCGCTGGACGTGCCGCGGATCCGCTTCTTCGAGACGGGCGGCGACCGCTACGAGGCCGAGCGCGAGCAGTGGGACGACGGCAACAATGTCCTCGCGCTGGCGCCCGGCGTCGTCGTCGCCTACGAGCGCAACGTCGACACCAACACTCGGCTGCGGCGCGCCGGCATCGAGGTCATCACGATCGCCGGCGGCGAGCTCGGCCGCGGCCGCGGCGGCCCCCGCTGCATGTCCTGCCCGATCGAGCGCGAGGAACTCCGATGACGACGGTCGCCCCCGCGCGCAGCCTGCTGCGGATCACCGACCTGCATCCCGACGAGCTCGAGGCGCTGCTCGACCTCGCCGTCGCCATGCGGGGGGCTCCGCATGGCTGGCGGGAAGCGCTCGACGGCGAGCTGCTGGCGTGCTACTTCACCAAGCCGTCGACCCGCACGCGCGTGTCGTTCGAGGCGGCAGCGTGGCGCCTAGGCATGCTGCCCGTGATGCTGCGCCCCGACGAGCTTCAGCTTGGCCGCGGCGAGCCGCTCGAGGATACGGCCCGCGTGCTGTCGTCCTACGCCGCGGGGCTCGTGGTGCGCACCTACGCGCAGGCGGACGTCGACGGGCTCGCGCGCGCAGCGTCCGTCCCAGTGGTCAACGCCCTGACCGACGAGCACCACCCCTGCCAGGCGCTGGCTGACATGCTCACGCTACGTGACCGGTTCGGCCCGCTCGACGGGCTCCGGATCGCTTACGTCGGCGACGGAAACAACGTCGCCCACTCGCTCATCGAGGCTGCGCCGCTCCTCGGCATGGAGATCGCAGTCGCCACGCCGCACGGCTACGAGCCGGACCCCGCAATCGTCGAAGAGGCGCAGGCAGCCGGCCGTGAGCGCGCCGGCCGGGTCCTGATCAACCACGACCCGCGCCTCGCGGTCCAGGGCGCGCATGCCATATACACCGACGTGTGGGTTTCGATGGGCCAGGAGGCTGAGCGGGCCGAGCGCGTGGCGGCGCTCGAACGCTACCGCGTCGATGAGCAGATCATGAGCCTCGCCGCCGCGGACGCGGTCTTCCTGCACTGCCTGCCAGCGCATCGCGGCGACGAGGTCGCGCCCGAGGTGATCGACGGGCCCGCCTCCGCAGTATGGGAGCAGGCTGCGAACCGCCTGCCCACGGAGCAAGCCCTGCTGTACGCGCTGATCACGGGCCGCTGGGACACGGCAGCCTGTTGACCGAGCCCTCGGCCCCTCAGCGGGCGGGCGCCTCGGTCTGGCGCGCGGGCCCGGAGGAATGGGGAACGCGCACGGCTCCCAGCACGAGGAGGCAGGCGAGTGCGACGAGCGCCATGAGGCCGAAGCCGAGCGCGTAGCCGCCGCTGGCCGATTTCACGATGCCCATGACGAGCGGGGGGAAGAACCCGCCGAGACCTCCGGCGGCGCCGACGACGCCGGTGACGGAACCCACGCGGTCGGGGAACCATTCGGGCACGAGCTTGAAGACGGCGCCTGTTCCGAGGCCGAGTGCGACGGCCATCGTCAGGCAGCAGATCGTGAGCGGCACCATCGCGGTGTAGGCGGCGGCGAGGGCGGCGGCGAGGATCGCCACGCCGACGAAGGAGAAGCGCAGCACGCGCGCCGCCCCGATGCGGTCGGCGAGCCAGCCTCCGGTCGGGCGTGCGATGACCGCGAGCAGGGCGAACCCGGCTGCGCGCGCGCCGGCGTCGGCCTTGGTGAGCTCGTGGACGCCGGTAAGCAGCTTCGGCAGGTAGAGGAACATCGCGACGAATCCGCCGAAGGCGAGGAAGTAGAACAGCGTGAGCGCCCAGGCGCGGCCGCTGGTGCGGAACACCGACAACGCGGCGAACATGCCGGGCGCCGGCCCGGTCCTTCGGGCGCGCGGCGCGTCGCGCGCGGTCATCCAGAAGACGACGCCCATGACCGCCACGAACGCCGCGGCGATCCAGAACGGCGCCGCGAGCCCCCACTCGTCGGCGATGCTTGGAGCGGTCAGGCCGGCGAGCACGGTGCCGCCCATGCCGACGCCGTAGATCCCGAGCGCGGCGCCCTGGCGCTCGGGCGCGTACCAGCCGTTGACGAAGGGGACGCCCACGGCGAACGACGCGCCCGCGAATCCGAGCAGGAAGCCGAAGGCGAGGATCGGTCCCAGCGAGTCGTGCCAGAGCGCGAGCGCGATCAGCGGCAGCGGCGTGAACGCCATCAGCGCGGTGAGCACGCGCCGGCCGCCGTGGCGGTCGGTGAGCCATCCGAGCGGGATGCGCATCAGCGAGCCGAGCAGGACCGGCACGGCGACCATGGCCGACGTCTGGAAGTCCGACAGGTCGAGGGCGTCCTGCAGGTCAGGCCCGAGCGGGCCGAGCAGCGCCCACGCGTAGAAGCAGATCGTGAACGCGACCGTCGCGAGCGCGAGCTCGGCTCCGGGGTTGCCGCTCGCGTGCGTCGGGGCGCTCATCGCGGGCGGCTCGAGGTGGCCGCGTAGCGGCGGCGGTAGAGGATGTACGGCCGGCCGAGGTATTGCAGTGGGATGCTCCACGCGTGCACTAGGCGGCTGAACGGGAACAGCGCCCAGAACGCCCACGCGACGATCGCGTGGATCTGGTAGACGGTGTTGGCGCCCTGCACGGCGTCGACGTCGGGTTGCAGGATGAACAGCGAGCGCCACCACGCCGAGATCGAGTCGCGATAGTCGTACGGCGTCGCGGTGATGAGGTTGTGCGCGAACGTCATCCAGCAGCCGAGGCCGATCAGCACGACGAGCAGGAAGTAGACGAGCAGGTCGGTGCGCGACGTCGTCCGCCGCACGCGGACGTTGGTGATACGCCTGTAGACGAGCCCGACGAATCCGACGACGCAAATCGCTCCGGCTAGGGCGCCCGCGATCGCCGAGAACCAGCGATACGTGCTCTCCGACATGCCGACCGCCTCGGTGAACGACTTCGGGATCATCAGCCCGATGACGTGACCGCCGACCGCGGCGAGCGCGCCGTAGTGGAACGCGGGGCCGGCCCAGCCGAGGATCTTCTGCTCGAAGAGCTGCGTGGAACCGCTGGTCCAGCCGAACTGGTCGGCGCGGTAACGCCACCAAGTTCCGACGATGAAGGTCGCCACGGCGGCGTATGGCAGGATGATCCAGAGCAGGACCTCGCCGGCGCTCATTCTGTCTCGCTTCGCTCGCCACCGCAGCGGACTGCGTCGGTGCTCGGCGCCCCGGTCGGCATCGCCTCCGGCGGCCCGTAGGGCTCGAGCCCGACCGCCTCGTCCGGCGGGCCCTCGCGCGCCAGTCGCGCGACCTCGCCGCGCTCGGTGACGCTGAGTGGCGGCAGCAGCGCGGCGATCGCGTCGAGCACGTGCGCGTACGGGCTCTCAAGGTCGTGCAGCGAGAGCCGCAGCAGCTCGATCGCCGGGCGGTGCTCGCCCAGCAGCGCCTCGCCGTGGCCGGACGGCGCGAGCGCCGCGAACGCGAGCATGACCGTCAGGTGGTCGGGCAGCTCGTGCGAGGCCATCGGCAGGCCGGCGGCGCGGTAGAGCTTCTTCAGGCGCAGCAGCGCCATACCGCGCTCGCGCGTGTCGCCGTGCGCGTAGTAGGTGAGGTACAGGCTCGCCCGCCGGCGCAGGTCGAACGTCTCGACGTAGGCCGCCGCAAGCGCGGTCTGCTCGCCGCTCCAGCCGGCCATGAAGCGCTCGAGCGCGTCGCGTACCGCGCCGGGCGGCAGCGCGGCAGCCTCCGCGACCAACGCCTCGCGGGCACCCGCAAGCTCCGGCCCCGGGTAGCGGAGCAGGAACGACAGCAGCGCCCAGGGCGGCGGCGCGGCCGGCGCCGCCGGCGTGCGGCGGAGGATCCTCATGGCCCGGGGTGCTCCTCGCGCTTGAGGATGTCGATGAGGTGGAAGCGCTCGCCGTCGTACGGAACGTGCGGCGAAGACGTGTCCGGCCGCGGATCGACCGCGCCGCAGTTGCCGGGCCCGCCGGCGAAGTCGAGACCACAGCCGCCCTGCTCCTGCATTAGCCGCTCGCCCAGCTCGGCGTGCGCCTGCGGGATCACGTAGCGGTCCTCGTAGTCGGCGATCGCCAGCAGCCGGTACATTCGCTCGAGCTCCGGGCCGGTCAGGCCGACGCGGCCGGGCAGCGCCTCGTCGACCTCGTCCAGCACCTCGCGCTTGCGCATGTAGGCGCGCATCGCCGCCAGCCGGTGCAGCACCGCCCGGATCTGCTCGACGTCGCCGGCGGTCAGCAGGTTGGCGAGGTACTCGAGCGGGATCCGCAGGTTGTCGATCGCGCCGAAGACGTCGTCGGGGTCGGCCTCGTAGCCGTCGAGCTCGAGCGTGGAGACCACCGGCGACAGCGGCGGCACGTACCAGACCATCGGCAGCGTGCGGAACTCCGGGTGCAGCGGCAGCGCCACGCCCCAGCGCATCGCCAGATCGTAGATCGGCGAGCGCCGCGCCGCGTCGATCCAGTCGTCGGGGATGCCGTCGCGGCTTGCGGCGGCGCGCACCTCGGGGTCCTCCGGATCGAGGAACACGTCGCGCTGGGCGCCGAGCAGGTCGTGCACGTCGGGCACCGACGCGGCCGCCTGGACGCGGTCGGCGTCGTACAGCACGAGGCCGAGGTAGCGGATGCGCCCGACGCAGGTCTCCGAGCAGATCGTCGGCTGGCCGATCTCGATCCGCGGGTAGCACAGCGTGCACTTCTCGGCCTTGCCGGTGCGGTGGTTGAAGTAGACCTTCTTGTACGGGCAGCCCGAGACGCAGTAGCGCCAGCCGCGGCACTTGTTCTGGTCGACGAGCACGATCCCGTCCTCCTCGCGCTTGTACATCGCGCCCGACGGGCAACTGGCGACGCACGAGGGGTTCAGGCAGTGCTCGCAGATGCGCGGCAGGAAGAACATGAACGCCTGCTCGTAGGTCAGGCGCACCTCCTCCTGCAGGCCCTGCAGGTGCGGGTCGTCGGTGGCATGCTCGGGGGCGCCGGCCAGGCCCTCGTCCCAGTTCGGGCCCCAGCGGATGTCCATCGGCTTGCCGGTGAGCTGCGAGTGCGGCCGGGCGACCGGGTCGCGGTCGCCGAGCGGCGCCTCGACGAGCGTCTCGTAGTCATAGGTGAACGGCTCGTAGTAGTCGTCGATCGCCGGCAGGTCGGGGTTGGAGAAGATCGTCAGCAGCTTCTTCACCGGCCCGCCCGCCTTCAGCCGCAGCCGGCCCTTGCGGTCGAGCTCCCAGCCACCGTTCCAGCGCGCCTGGTCGGCCCATTGACGCGGGTAGCCCTGGCCAGGATTGGTCTCGACGTTGTTGAACCAGACGTACTCGGTGCCCGGTCGGTTGGTCCAGACCTGCTTGCAGGTGACCGAGCAGGTATGGCAGCCGATGCACTTGTCGAGGTTCATGACCATCGCGACCTGCGCCTTGACGCGCATCAGAACGTCACCTCCTGGCTGCGCCGCCGCACGATCGTCACCGAGTCGCGGTTGGACCCGGTCGGCCCGTAGTAGTTCGGCCCCCAGGACAGCTGCGCATAGCCGCCGACCATGTGCGTCGGCTTCATCGCGATAGTCGTGAGCGCGTTCTCCGTGCCGCCGCGGCGCCCGTCGACCTCCGAGCGCGGCGTGCCGATCTGGCGATCCTTCGAGTGGTACATCATGCATGTGCCCTGCGGGAGCCGGTGCGAGACGACCGCGCGCGTCACGAGGATCCCGTTGCGGTTGTGCGCCTCGACCCAGTCGTTGTCGTGCACGCCGATCGCCTTGGCGTCCTGCGGGCTCATCCACAGCCCCGAGCCGCCACGGAACAGCGTCAGCATGTGCAGGTTGTCCTGGTACTCGGAGTGGATCGACCACTTCGAGTGCGGGGTCAGGTAGCGCAGCGTCACCTCCGGCCCGCCGTCCCCGGCCAGCGGGCGCGCACCGGCCAGCATCAGGCGGTGGTCGACCGGCGGGCGATAGGCGGGCAGGCCCTCGCCGAGCTCGCGCATCCAGTCGTGGTCGAGGTACAGGTGCATGCGGCCCGACAGCGTGTGCCACGGCTTCTCGCGCTCGACGTTGATCGTGAACGCGGCGTAGGCGCGACCTTCCTCGTCGATGCCCGACCACTCTGGCGAGGTGATCACCCGCCGCGGCTGCACCTGCGTGTCCTGGAACGTCACGCGCGTCTCCTCGGCGCCCTCGGCCAGGTCGGCCAGCGGCACGCCGCAGCGCTCCTCGAGCGAGCGGAAACCGGCGACCGCCAGTCGGCCGTTGGTCACCCCCGACAGCGCCAGGATCGCCTCGGCGACCTGCTCTGGCCGATCGAGCGACGGCCGACCGTCCGCCGCGCCGCCGCGCACGCGGCCGTTTACCGCGGCGAGGTGCTCGACCTCGCGGTCGGGGACCCAGGAGGCGCTCTTGACCGTCGAGCCGAGCCGCTCGGCCAGCGGGCCGAGCGCCGCCCACTGGTCGGCGACCGCGCTGTAGTCGCGCTCGACCACGGTCAGCGCCGGCATCGTGCGCCCGGGCACCGGCTCGCACTCGCCCGCGCGCCAGTCGCGCACCGCGCCGCGCGGCTGGCTGATCTCGCCCGGCGTGTCGTGCAGCACCGGCCCGGCGACGATGTCGCGCCGCACGCCCAGGTGCTCGGCCGCCAGGCGCGAGAACGCGCGCGCGATCGCGCCGAACGCGTCCCAGTCCGTACGCGCCTCCCAC
>Ga0126306_10001354_pt1 | contig 13035 bp, 9 predicted proteins | sample Plot27_FD_92592 | JGI IMG/M metagenome (GOLD analysis project Ga0126306, IMG submission 92592) | Serpentine soil microbial communities from UC McLaughlin Reserve, CA, USA - Plot27 | ecosystem: Environmental > Terrestrial > Soil > Grasslands | place: USA: UC McLaughlin Reserve, Lake County...
CAAAGGAAAATTTTGATTTGCTAAAAAAAGTTTCAGGAACAACTTTCGAACTACAATCGCTGCTTTGTAGAAGTATTTTTACTGATGCGGCCGACCTTATAGTAGCACTCCTATCAGAAAATCCATCAACTAGGAGGTATATTCAAAATTATGTAAACAATGCGAATAAAATTGCAAAATTAATTTTCGAAGGAGATGAAATCAAACTTAAAGCTCATGTTCTAAAGACAAAATCCATTCTAGAACAACAACAAAAACTCGAACTTTCTTATCAGCGAATGTATCATGTTGTAAAAGAGTTAAACAAGCATGTTCCGTTTGATTAATATTTGTTTTTGTTTTATCTACCTAAGTAATCCAAAGGTGCAAATACATACATGCACGTATATACATACATAGATACGTATATCTATATCAGGGATAGAAGAAATGACATAATTGTGCTAATCACTTTTTGTAGATTTTTTTTAGCTGGTTTCTCTAAATTAGCTTGTACATCAACTTAACCGATACGAATTAGATAACATTAAATGCAAACGCAAATTATAAATGAGGATTTAGAGGGCGCTAGCAGACTGCTAACCTGTGAGACCCATAATAAAAAATGCAAATACTTGCAAAGCAACAGTAGATGCTCATGTTGTAACAAGCGAATATGCTTATGTAATTACATATTATAAGTAGTAATTGGTTTTATAGCATGCCATGCAATCCCTCAAGTAATCAAAACATCTAAATGAGGCATGCTTATAATACTTATAAAATCGTTTATGTGGTTATTAGAGTATGGTGACAAAAAAGACTACCACAATTATAATGTTTCTTTTTTAGCATCCTAAAATATATATCTCGTCATTTGAAATATCGAAGATAACTGCGAACGAATTAATACACTTATTTTTGATCTTGTTGAATAAATCATTTGAAACTAATTCTATTTCTAACAAGATTAAAATAAAAATATTGGAACTTTTCAGAAGGGTTATTATTCTAATCTTTAGCTTTCTCTTTGCTATATGCCTCTTATTCTATTTTAATCTAAGAGACAATTGGAGAAACACTTTTTAAATTTTTAGTGTTTGTTTTGGTTGCACTTATTAACAATTTCCTTGCAATCTGTTGAAAATGCTTTATATAATTAGATGTTGAGAATTTTCTTACTGAATCACTGATTCTTATTCTTTCGGAAAAAGATGCATCCATGGCAATTGCAATGGATTCTACAGCTTCTATAAAGGTACAGAATTGATACCTCAAGGGTACGAATTCTGTGTGCCCTCCCAAACCTGGAACGACTGGAATCAATCCTGCACTCATTGCTTCTACAGTAGATATTCCAAAAGGTTCTCCTGGTAGCGGGTGGAAGTATACCTTAGACTCGCACATTAGAGAAAGTAGTTTGTTAAAGCTGACATTAACCTGAAAAGTCACATAATCCGATAAATGTTTATCTTGGACCATCTCTTTCAGATAAGTATAATAGCCAATCATACGTGGAGAGAGATTTCCAACAATTTTCATACTTCGTGCGATCCCATTTTGTTTTAATAATTCTGCAAGTCTAATTGCATTCTCTATCTTTTTACTTGGATGAAATCTTGATATTACTAAAATTGTATCATCTCTCACATTCGTTGAGGAAAAAAGAACAGCTTTGCGAAATAAATCCACATCAACTGGAGGACTCAAAACAGTAGAATCTATTGTAAATGTCTTGTGTATAGCCTTGCGACTATACTCTGAGTTTGTCAAGACAGTTGAATTTTTAATCATATCGATGTACGCGTTTCTTGCTGAATGAAGATGTTTCTTATATTCAACTATGTCCGAGAATCGTTGTCCATAGATCAGTCTGCTGTATTCTTCATTTTCTACTTCAATAAGATATTTTGCAAGAGGGAAATGGCAGTAGGTAATAACATTATCTTTTGAGAAACCTTTCTGTGAAAATGGAAACATGTCGCCATGTGTATTGATAATTAGATCATAATTTTTTTTCAAATGCACCTTTTCTATAGATGGTATGACATTGACTCTATTAATATTGCAAACAGCCATGAGACCTGTTTTACCATAGGTTCCCTCTATTTTATGTACATCTGGTTTTTGCAATGTAGTAAGATCAATATCAATATCCATATCATTAACTTCTTTAAGAGCACGGATTGTCGCTAATGCCAGACGTTCGCTTCCGCCCCTAGCATTTAAATTGATATGTACAATATTGACCATCAAATAAAATCATCTATAATTTGGGCAGATTAATATTATAACCTTTTCATAATTTCTTCAAATTTGTGTTTAAAGAATTAAAAGATTTAGTTAAATAAGTCTGTATGTTATCCTATGCATTCACTAGTTTCTACCGTTAGTTTTTCAACCATGTCAATTATAAATCAGGTGAAGTAAAAGATAAAGTACTACTTAGAGAGTATAATCTACAATAGCCGTTCTATTATTGAATTGCCAACAAATTTTCTATAATATCGCCAACTTATTTAGATAATAAGTATACTATATAATGCTAGGTTTATTCTTCGAAGACTCTTCATACAACGTCTTTATTATTATTGCTGCCAATAGACCATACAACATGTTGAAAGCTACTGCCCCAATCATTATTCTGTCTACTAACATCGCTACTCTGTCGGTTGTGAACATTACATCCACTTGTGCTGGCACTTCCTGTATTACAGTTCTCTCTTGGCTAGCATCTAATATAGGAAGAATTATCCAAAGTGTTATTGGAATAAAAAGAAATGACCATAGTGCAAAGCCAAATCCTAATCCGTATGGCACTGCATACCTTTGCATAGATCTAATATACTTATCTTTGAATACAATAAACGGTATAGACATAATGAGTCCGATAATGCTTCCTGCTATTATATGCAGTATAAATCCAAAGATAATTTTATCTAAAGAATAATACTCTTGTGATTCTATAAATGTTGATGATATCATAAGATAAAATGTACCGATGGGAAGAGAAATAGCCTTCTCAATCAGCAATAGTAATCCACTAATAGCAAGAGATGATACAAATCCAGCTATAAGTCCATATGCAGCCATCATTCTAAACTTTGTCACTCTAAACATCCATTTTTTTGATGAGTAATTTTTTAGTGACACAATTAATTATATGTGAAGGTAGTATTTTACTTTTATTATGATAAAAACAAATATTACATAAAATACTATTAAATAATATATATCGTGAGTTGTCGGATGGAAATAAAGTAAATTTTGCTAAGAAATATAGATATATTCAATATATTATATATATAGAAAAATAGTGATTCGGACTAAAGCTCTCCTTTTACAAACGTGATGTAAAAACTAACAATACGTGTCGACAATAAGACTGAGAGATGTATATATATTTGAGAAGTATATTAAGAAGAGTTACATTCTTATACAAAAGAGACGAATTACACATTATTCCATTTTTTCCGTTAATATACATTTTTTCCGTTAATATACATATGCTTCCAATAAACAATTTGATGTAGTTTATAATTGACTACTCTAATTTTACTGATCAATAATGAAAACTCAATTCTCACACCATTTAATATGTCTAAATCATCGTGATAAACAGATACGTCTTAGTTTGGAACCTCTCCATATGGGTGGAGAGAACGAATGCAACGAAGGTTTTTTAAAATGCAATAAATGCGAAGCTATTTATCCGATAATAGACGGCGTTGCAATAGTTGTAAACGACTTTACAAAGTATGCTGAAGGCAGAAGATCTATGTTTGGTAAGTGGCTAGTAAATAGCAAAACAAAAGAAATGAAAGATTACCTAAAAGACTTTGGAAGTGAGATTTCCTCTTCTAGTTCCATTAAGGATAACAGGTATGAAGAAGATGGCATCTGGTATATTGCGTATAGATGGGTACAATATGATCATTCTTCTGATGACAGACTTCTTTCTACTCTAAGATGGCAGTTGAAGCCAAATGAACTTTACAATAGGGTTATTCATAGCGTAAATACAAAAATGGACGGTGTTGCACTTGACATGGGATGTTCTTTAGGATATAGTACTCTACAGCTAGCAAAAAAATTTGCATTTGTAATAGGAATTGATTTATCATTTTCCTTCATCAGAGATGCCCGAAAAAGAATGTACACTTCAAAGCAAGGAAATCTCGAATTCTGTGTAGCAGATTCTCTTCAAAGCCCATTCAACTCTATGAAATTTGATTTAATACTTGCACTCAATATCATTGAATTGGTTAAACCAAGTGAACTATTATCGTCAATCCATTGGTTATTAAAACCACATGCTGACGTCATAGTGACAGACCCATACGATTTTAATAGGGAGCCTAAACCAACAGAAATTTTCGATGCTCAAAGTTTCAGAAATTTTATGGAAAAGTCAGGGTTTGAGATAAGCGAAAAAAGTAGTAAAAGTGTCTCTTTCATACCATGGATATTGAAATTAGATGAGAGATCTTATATTTTTTATTTTGTGGATTTTATAAAAGGAAAAAAGATCTCAAAACATAAATTCTAATGGGTGATATCTATTCAGGATCAGACAGAATATCAATAAAGAAATCGATTATTCATTTTCCTATTTTACTAGATATAAGGATAAAACATTATATTACGTATTATTTCTATTACAGACAATACAATTTTATCTGTCTACTTATTTGTCAATGACTTGAAAAATAAAAAATAAGCTAAGAGGACAGGTACTAGCATCGCTGTTAATTTAATACTGCTTTTATATTAGAAAAGAAAAACTAGATATTAGATGAACCATTAAGATATAATTATAATTCTATAACTGTTGTTATGATAAATTTAAGTATACTATTTATTCTTACTTATTGTAGTCATTTTTGATTTGCAAATTAGCTGAACAGTAATATGCTCTTCTGGAAGATAATTAAAACTATAAAGTGTTTTGGTGTAATGAAGTTTGGTATATATATATATATCCAAAAATCTTAATTATTGTATGATTCAATACATTTGGTTAAAATAAAAGTCTATGTGGTCAGCTTTTCTATTTTTTATAACTACTAATACTTGTATGATCAATGAATCAAGATGCCATCTTCTAAGCAGATTTGGTGCTTTAGCTGTAATTCTATGAAAACTATATGTCTTCACGATTCTTGCCCTGAACATTGTGATCTTTGCAATAGGATTAGACAATTAACGAAATAATGAATAAGGGCTAATAAAATAACATAGCCTTGCGTCCAGATTTATCTCTACTTGTCTGTCCAAATTCTGTCATAAATCTGAGCTTTTTTTCATTAAATACAGTACCATCTTTACATACAAGTTGTTCTCCAATACAACAACTTCCACATATACCAATTCCACATTTCATATATCGGCCGAGGCGTGCTTGAACCGGCAATGAGTATAATGAAGCAATGTCAAAAACCTTTTTCATCATTAATTCAGGTCCACAAGTATATACATTATCAAATTTTTCATTCTCTAACATGTGTGCCATGACATCTGATGCCTGTCCATGAATTCCATAGCTTCCATCTTCGGTAGCGACAACAAGTTTGTGCATGGTTTCCGAAAGAAAATGATTTGCTTGTTTTTCGAATAATGCTTCATCTTTGGATCTAGCACCAATAATCAGAGTGGTATCTACTCTGCATTTATTAAGCATTGTAGCCAATTTTAATAGTGGAATAAGGCCAACTCCCTCTCCAATTAGCAGCACTTTTCTGGATTCCTTTTTAACTTTGAAATGATTGCCATAGGGACCGCGAATTCCAACCATCTCGCCTTTACTTTTATTATAAAGTTGGGTAGAGCCATATCCTTGTTTATGTATGGTTATAGCGGCATAGTCTTTTTTTTTGTCCCATGACATAGGGCTCATTGGTAATTCTTCTGCTCCTAGTATCCAGACCATAACAAATTGTCCTGGTTTAGACTTGGAACAAAGATTATCTTTGAAAATAAGAGTTCTAATAGTAGAAGTCTCTTGTACAATTTGGTCGATAACGACGATCCTTATTTTATTAATATCTGTGGGCAAGCCCTACAATCTCTGTTACTTTCTTAAAGCCCTTACTTTCTAAATATTTTCTTATGCCACAAGAAATGTTTCTAAATGCTGTTATACCCTCATATCCTATCACACTGCCCAATTGTACAATTGATGCTCCGGCAAGCATAAATTCAACTGCATCTTGCCAAGTAAATATGCCTCCACATCCGATTACCGGGATTTGAAGATTTTTTGAAATTTCGTAGACGCATCTTATAGCGATATGCTTTAATGATTTACCAGATAATCCTCCTATTTTGTTACTAAGAACTGGCATTCCAGTTTCTATATTAATTGTCATAGCACGAATAGTATTAATTGCAGTGATCGCATCCGCTCCTGAATCTAAGGCAACTTTTGCGATTTTTAGTACATCAGTAGATCCAACTCCAACCTTTATTATTACTGGCTTCGTGGTATTTGATTTGATAGTTTTAACAATACGGCCAACTATCTCGGGATCATCACCTACTTCCATTCCCATCTTCGCCACATGAGGACAGGATAGATTAATTTCATAACCAATGATATTAAGATGATTAAATTGTTTTAACATAAGCGGAAATTCTATCTCGGATGTTCCTACAAGACTTATTATGATTGGAACTTTTTGATTATGAGCTATCTCATTTGAAAATTCCTCAGCACCAGGATTGGAGAGACCTACAGCATTTATATAACTACTATTTTCTAAACAGACAACAGTAGGATTTCGGTAGCCTTCAATTGGCTTAACACTTATGGATTTACTTACAACGGCTCCGGCACCTGATAGATAGAGCCTATTAAAAATATCCTGAGAAATCCCTAGAAAACCTGAAGCAAGCATCGTTGGATTACGAAGTTGTAAACCTGCTATATCAACAGCTAAAGGCTGATCGAAACGCTGTTGGCTCTTTTTTTGTCCTCTATGCATTCTGTTGATACCAGAATCTCTTAATTAATATTTTTTCTTAAGTATATTAAACAAGAATTTTTTTATCTTGTTCTACAAAAAATGTACGCATAATATTAATTCTTAATAGCGTAGATATACTAATATTGTTAGTTTAGTATATAAAATATTAATCTTGAATTAGGAAGGATAATTGATTTGTGTGGTATTGCATCGACAGGTAATAACCAAAATGCATCATATATCTATGTTGCTACTATGCTACTATAAGTATGATGCAAATAGATGGTGACGTAAGCAATTCATACTTATGCTATTCATTATTCGGTAATAATTTGATCACTCAGTCATCGACATCAAAGTTGATGTTATTACTTCTAAAATAAATCTATAAAATACAAGAGATGCTTAATATAATGACAGAAAGTGGGCAGATTATTTGATCCTCATATTCATATGTATTCACGTACTACTGACGATTACGATGCCATGTCTAAAGCTGGTATAGAAGTAATAGTTCAACCTTCGTTCTGGCTTGGTAGTCCTAGAACCTCCATTGGAACATTTGAAGATTATTGGGAACATATGATAACATTTGAAACAAAAAGAGCCAAAGAATTCGGAATTGAACACTTTGTTTGCATTTCAGTCAACCCGAAAGAAGCTTTGGCTCGACCGATGGCAATCGATGCTCTAGAACCAATGAAAAAATATCTAGAACGAGAGAGAGTAATAGCTGTTGGAGAACTCGGCTATAATTTGATTAATGACCTAGAAGAAGAGGTTTTTGTAAAACAGATGGATATCGCCACAGCAAAGAATATGCTGATAATGATTCACCTTCCACATAATAACAAATTGGAAGGAATGAAAAGGATAGAACGCATTCTGAACAGTGAAGAAAATAGTAGAATAAATTATCAGAGAAGAAAGATACTGATTGATCATAATACGGAAGAAACTATTGAAAAAACAATTGAGATGGGTGCATGGGCAGGCCTGACTGTTTATCCTCTTACTAAACTTTCTCCTGAGCGAGCTATAAAAATAATAAAAAAATATGGAACAGAACGCATTATGATAAACAGTTCAGCTGACTGGGGGATATCCGATCCACTAAGCGTACCACTTGTAGCTAGAGAAATGAGAAAAGAAGGATTTAGTAATAATGATATCGAAAATGTGACATTCTATAACCCCTATGAATTCTATAAACAGTCTCCTAGAATGACTTGGAATCCTTAAGATTGGTAGTAGTAACCTATGAAACTGGCATTTAGCACTAACGCATTCAAAAGATATTCTTTGGAGGAAGCTGTAAGGATGATCGCAGAAATCGGATACGAAGGTATAGAATTATTGTGTGATTCTCCACATGCCTATCCTCCGACTTTTCAAGAGAAAGAAATAAAATCCTTTAAAGATCAGATTGCAAAATTTAAACTTCCAATCTCTAATCTAAACGCTTTTACACTCTATTCTATTTCAGATGTTTATCATCCGTCGTGGATTGAAGATGACAAGGAATCAAGAGAATTACGTATAACACATACCGTTAATTGTATAAAACTAGCGAAAAAAATTGGGGCAAAAAATCTGTCGACGGAACCTGGTGGACCAATCAATGAAAGAAAAACTAATGTAAAATACCTCGAGAAATTATTCATGGAGGGTTTGAATAGAGTATCTCCAATTGCTGAAGAAGAAAATATAAAAATACTTATAGAGCCAGAACCAGATCTTTTACTTGAAAACTCTAATCAGTTTTTGAATTTTATTAAAAATTTAAACACTAACCATGTAAGACTCAACTTTGATATAGGTCATTTTTATTGTGTCGGTGAAGATCCGGCTGAAATGATCTACAAGTTGTGTGAATATATTGAGCATTTCCATCTAGCAGATATCGCTACTAATAGGATACACAATCACCTAATACCTGGTGAAGGATCAATTAATTTCAGATCAGTTTTAAAAACAATTGAAACAATTGGGTATAAAGGATTTGTAACGGTAGAACTTTATCCTTATCAACATAATCCAAAAGAGGCTGCAAAGAGAGCCTATGAATATCTTTATGAGATATTATACTAATATTCCCTAATTAACCTTAAATGCTATCATTTTCAAAAAGAATCAAGTACGCTCGATTTAAGAATTCTTATATAAATATAGTGAAAAAACCTGAAAGATATCATATAGGTAATGGGAATATACTCATATGATTTAATAATCTGAGACTATATAATTTAAGGGATCCTTGGCAGATTCAGTGATAGACTTGATTACTAAAGATCACTAGGCGTTTACAATACAACTTTGCTAGAATTCGAATCACATCATGGTACCATCAATTACTGGCAGGTCATTTCTATAAAAATTGATAACATAATAATACCAAAAAAAGAATCATATATTATTACTATTTCTCTATCAACAACTAGATTATCAAGTACATTTGAGTAATTTTCTCATGAACTATTAACAGTCCTTTTTTTGTGATATGCAGCTATAGTGACTTAGCTATAATAATTTAGCATTTTGATGTGAAGATAGTTATAACTGATTTCAGAATTAATATAAACAATTAGTTATTATAGTTGATCGAAGGCCTGTCTCGAAAACTCAAACTCTTCTCTTTTTCTTTACAACATCCATTATATTTTTAACTTCGACACAAACGCTGTTGGTTTTTTATTTAATAACTGATTAATATTAACGTAAGCGTTGATTATTGTTATTGCTTTGTGTTATACACAGGTATATACTAGCACATGTATATATACTAGCGATTGATTACTCCAATTGTAATACGTCAATCTTTCTGAAAATAGATATTATCAGACTTGGGAGAAAATATTTTAAAGATATATGTTGGTGTTTACAACTAAGATGGAGAGAGGTTATTGGTAAGGCATATTATTATCCTTGATATTGTTGGGTTAGAATCAAGTCACCTAAATTCGAATGTAATTCCAAATATTGCAAGGCTTGCAAACGAAGGAGTGAGTTTTAAAGTGGAACCTGTCTTTCCCGCAGTGACATGTACAGTTCAAGCCAGTTTACTGTCAGGACAATATCCCAACCAACATGGTATAATATCTAATGGATTATATGATAAAGCCAATTATACCGTTTCTTTTTGGGAGCAATCAAGTTCTTTAGTTCAAGCTGAAAGAATCTGGGATATAGCGAAACGACAAAACAGTTCTTCCATCAAAACTGCTGTCTTATTCGGCCAAAATACAATGTATTCTAAATCAGATATTGTTGTTACTCCCAGGCCTCTACATATGGAAGACGGCATGGTAATGTGGTGCTATTCTAAACCCATTGGTTATTATGAAGCCCTAAAGCAAAAATATGGCGAATTTAACCTTGCGACTTATTGGGGTCCTTTAGCATCTTACAAATCGAGTAATTGGATAATACAGGCAGCATGTGATACACTCGAAAATGAAAGACCTAATCTGATGTTTACTTACATACCTCATGTTGATTATTCAGCTCAACGGTTCGGAAAGAATAGTAATGAGGTAAGAGAGGATTTGAAAAGAGCGGATGAGTTGGTGGGAGGAGTAATACAAAAAACAATAGATTTAGGGATTAAAGATGATACACAATTTGTTATATTCTCTGAGTACGGATTCAATGATGTTCTATATCATATACCATTGAATAGGAAACTTAGGGATGCGGGTTTACTTTCCGTAAGAACAATAAATGACAAGGAATATATAGATTTTGAATTTAGTAAAGCGTTTGCAATGGTCGATCATCAGATAGCACATGTATATATAAACAATGCTTCTGTTGAACAAATTAAAAGAGTACTTGAAAAAATTGAAGGAATAGAAAGAGTGCTTTCAGGTGAAGATATGAAGACATTGAAAATTAATCACGAACGTAGTGGTGATCTAATTGTAGTAGCTAATAAAGACACATGGTTTAGTTATTATTGGTGGTACGAAAATGAAAAAGCTCCTAATTTTGCTAGGTCCGTTGATATACATCGCAAACCTGGATATGATCCTGCAGAACTTTTCATTGATCCAAACACAAAGTCCATATCACTCAATCCTTATAAAATAAGAGCATCTCATGGAAGACCTCCTAATAATGCTACAGAAGAAGGACTAGCACTCTATGTATCAAATCAAAAATCGGTCATTTCGAAGAATTCTCAAGAAATTGTTGGCTGTGTGGATATTGGAAAATACTTAATCGATCTGGTTTCTTGATCTTAAGGTAATAATGTGTAGGATCCTGACTGACAGATGACTTTTAAATATTCTATTACACTTTCGTCTTTCCGAGCTATTGAATCCATAGAAAAAACACTTGATAGATTGGTATACCAGGGCTATGACGCGGTTGAAATGTATGGTGAACCAGATAAATTAGACATAAGAACAATACGAGAGACATTCTCCTGCTTTGATATTACTGTTTGTGGTATAACAGGAATGTGGGGATCGTCAGGCCATGATGATGCACATAAAAGAAAACTTATAAGCTGTAATCAAAGTATCTTAAAACATTCAAAAGAATACGTAAAGCGTTGCATAAAGCTATGTCATGAATTAGGGGGAAAAGAGCTCAATCTGTGCCTCTTTGCTGATGAAGAACTTGCAACGTTTGATAGGAATCATATGTTTCTTCCCGATGTTACAAAAATACGCATAATACAAAATGTGCTACTGCCTATTCTATATGAACTAACAAGGTTTGCTGATGATTACAATATAATGCTTCTATTAGAGCCACTTAATAGATATAGTACACCATACTGTACTACTGCGGATGATGCAGTTTATATTGCAAAACAAGTTAATCACACTAACTTTGGGATATTGCTTGATACTTTTCATATGAACATAGAAGAAGATTCATTTGAATATGCAATACTCACTTCTGAAAACTTATTAGGTCATACTCACTTCGCCGACAATAACAGAAAAATGCCCGGTTATGCACACATCGACTTTAAATTGGTTCTCGACTCGTTAAATCGTATAAAATATAATGGATATATCAGCTTTGAGCCAATTTTGAATAATGACTATCTTACTTCTACCCAGCAGGGATTAAACTTTATCAAATCGGTAGTGAGAAACAAACGCACAGAAGACTAATATAATAAAAATTTGCAACTATAAAAATAAAGAGGTCAAGCTAGGGATCGCTAAAGTGAACAGGGGGATGAATTTGAAAATACCAATAATGAAAGAACCTTTGTGATTAGAAAAAGACTTTAATGCTAAACGATTAATATATTGATGAAAAAATTCATCATGAAGAGTATCATTTAATTAGTATACAGATAATATCATTGAATCCCAGGTAAAGAATATGTTTATCCATAAAACCGCGAAGTCGGAATTTACTTCAGAATTTGCACTAGACGTCAGCGAAGGCTTGCGAAGCTCGAAGAAAAAAATAAAGCCGATGTATCTTTATGATGAATTAGGCTCATTACTTTTTGAGAAAATTTGTCTTCAGGAAGAATATTATCTTACCAGAACTGAAAGAATCATCTTAGAGTATTGTTCACCTAAAATAGTGAAGATGCAAAACAATCATCACATAAGTATACTAGAACTTGGAAGTGGAAGCTCTGATAAGACAAGAATTCTTCTTGAATGTTTTTTATCCAAACAGAAGCCACTTTATTATTTTCCTATTGATGTGTCAGATTCGATGCTGTATCGGACAATTCATAGACTTTCTGTGGATCTTCCTCATCTATACATTAAGGGCATTGCTTCTGATTACGTTGAAGGTATAGTAAAAGTCAGAGATTTCATCTGCTCAAATAATCAATTCCCAAAGAAAAAACTCATTCTTTTTCTCGGATCAAGTATAGGAAATTTTGAACCTGATGATGCCATAGATTTTCTGAGGACTATAAAGAATAACATGGATAAACAGGATACATTATTGATAGGTTTTGATCTTCAGAAGAACCAAAAGACACTTGAAGCAGCATATAACGACAAAGCAGGAGTAACAGCAAAATTCAATTTAAACTTGCTAAGTAGGATAAACAAGGAATTAGGGGGCGAATTCAATATCGGAGATTTTGAGCATCTGG
>Ga0126306_10001355_pt1 | contig 13029 bp, 13 predicted proteins | sample Plot27_FD_92592 | JGI IMG/M metagenome (GOLD analysis project Ga0126306, IMG submission 92592) | Serpentine soil microbial communities from UC McLaughlin Reserve, CA, USA - Plot27 | ecosystem: Environmental > Terrestrial > Soil > Grasslands | place: USA: UC McLaughlin Reserve, Lake County...
CGCACCGTAACCGCCGCGTAAGAACGCGGCACTTCGCTCTCGCGTGAGCTCGCTCGCACCGCAGACCAAAGCAGCAGCCCCGTCGTCCACGTGCGCACGAACACCCGGATGCCCCAGCTGCATGGAACTCGATAGCGGAGGTGGCGCTGCTGCTTCTCCGCCGATGCAGGAGCCACCCGGGAGCCAATCGCGCGTTGGCGGACGCCCGGTCCTCGTCACGTGCGGAAGCGAGCTGGGTACTCGCCGAGACTCGCTTCTGCATGGCGAAGCGGGAGCAAGCAGGTGCCCTCAGGCCGCGGGGCCTGGAGGCGCGCGGTGGCTCCCCCTGGGTGGCGGCGCTCGCTCGGACCTCGATCAGGGCGTCGCCGGGCCCAGGCCCCGGGGAGCTCCACTGCCTCGCCCCGAAGCGGCTCACCCGGCTGTGAAGCCGTGCGGCGCGGACTGCGATCGGCATCTCCTACTGCTCCCGGTTGGCGATTTGACTCCGGGGGTCCTAGGGCATGCCTTCAGCTCTTCGCGGCTCGGCGCGGGGTCGCTTACTCGCCGGCCACCTCCCTGGCCCGGCCGGGCATGCCGAGCGCGACCACGGCACCGAGCGCGGCGAGGCCGGCGGAGAGGGCGATCGCCGGGGCGAAGCCGTCGGTGAACGCCTCGGGCGAGGCGAAGCTCCCGGCGGCGGCAAAGGCGGCGACGGCCACGGCGATCCCGGACGCGCCGCCCAGCTGGCGCATCATGCTGCTGGTCCCCGCGGCCTTGCCGATCGCCGCCATCGCCACCGAGCCGACGACCGAGTTCTGCGCCGTCGGGATGGCCATCGAGATGCCGCAGCCGGCGATGATAAGGGGAACCACCATTCGAGCGTAGTCCAGGTCGGGGGCGGCGATCAGCGCGATCCAGGCCATGCCGGCCGCCTGCAGGGTGAGCCCCGCGACCATGAACGGGCGCTCGCCGAGGCGGTCGGCGAGCGCCCCCGCGATCGGGGCGACGACCATCGGCGTCGCGGTCCAGGGCAGCAGGCGAAGGCCGGTCGCCAGGGGATCGTGGCCGAGGGCCGTCTGCAGGTACTGGGCCATCAGGAAGACGGCGCCGAAGAGCGACGCGAACAGGAAGTAGATCGCGGCGTTGCCGGCGGCGAACTCGCGGATGCGGAAGAAGCGCATCGGCAGCATCGGGTCGCGGGCGCGAAGCTCCCAGGCGGCGAAGGCGGCGATCAGGGCGGCTCCCGCGGCCAGCGCGGCGAGGACCTCGGCGCTCGCCCAGCCGGCGGCGTTGGCGCGGACGAGGCCCCAGACGAGCCCGAAGGCTCCGGCCGTGACCAGCGCGAGGCCGCGAACATCGAGGGTCCGATCCGGCCCGAAGCTCTCCTCGATCCGTGTCAGCACCAGGGGAATGGTGGCGAGACCGACCGGGAGATTGAGCCAGAAGATCCACTCCCAGGCGATCCCCTCGACGACCGCGCCGCCGACCAGCGGCCCGCTGGCCACGGCGAGTCCGGTGATCCCGCCGAGCATGCCGATTGCCGTTCCCCGCCGCTCGGGCGGGAACGCGGCGGCCAGCAGGGCGAGGGAGAGCGGCATGACGAGCGCCGCGCCGACGCCCTGGACCGCGCGGGCAGCGATCAGGGTGCCGGCGCTTGGGGCGAGGGCGCAGGCGGCGGAGGCGAGCACGAAGAGCCCGAGGCCCGCGGCGAACACCCGCCGCCGCCCGAGCCGGTCGCCGAGAGCCACCGCGGTCATCAGCAGCACCGCGAAGCTCAGGTTGTACGCGTTGACGGTCCACTCGAGTTCCTCGATCGAGGCTCCGAGGTCGAGGCGGATCGTGGTCAGCGCGGTTGCGACGACCAGCGCATCGAGCGCGACCATGAACGAGGCGACCGCGGTGAGGCCGAGCACCCAGGCGCGAGATCTTGTGTTCATCGCGAGACTTCTCCTTGAATGTCCGTGGCGAGTAACGTAAGACATCACTAACGTTAGCTGTCAATGACAGATACCGCGCACAGCCCAGCCGACCCCTTCAAGGTCCTCGCCGAGCCGCATCGGCGGGCGATCCTCGAGCTGGTTCGTGATCGCGAGCGAGGGGCGGGCGAGATCGCCGCGGAGTTCGCGATCACGAGGACCGCCGTCTCGCAGCACCTGAGCCTGCTGAAGGAGGCCGGGCTGCTCGCCGAGCGGCGCGAGGGCACGAGGCGGCTCTACCGCGCCCGCCGCGACGGCCTGAGCGAGATGCGCGAGTTCCTCGAGAGCTTCTGGGACGAGGGCCTCGAACGCATGAAGCGCGAGGCCGAACGCGAGCAAAGGAGACGAGGGCATGGCAACTGAGAGGGAACTGGAGGCGAGTGCGATCGAGCGCGAGCTGCGGATCGAGGCCTCACCGGAGGTCGTCGGACGGGCCGCTCAGCTCGACCCGCGCCCGGGTGGCATCTTCCGCTGCGAGATCGGCTTCGAGCACGTGGCGCGCGGCGAGTACCTCGAGGCCCGCCCGGGGCGGCGCGTCGTCTTCACCTGGGGCTGGGAGGGCGACGAGGAGCTCGTCCCCCCGGGCTCGAGCACGGTCGAGGTCGACCTGATCCGGGACGGTGCGGGCACGCTGCTTCGGTTCGTCCACCGCGGCCTCCCGCCGGAGTCGGTCGACGGCCACGGCGTCGGTTGGGACCACTACCTCGCGCGACTGCGCGTGACGGCAAGCGGGGGGGAACCGGGCCCCGACACCTACCCCGGCCGTCCCTCCACTGCGTAGCCTGACGATCGGCGCTCGCGCGCGGGTCGCATCGCCAGACGCGCCGGCGGCGTACCAAGCTCGCACCCCGTGTCCGAGCGCAACGAGACGACCATCCGCCGCTTCTTCAACGAGCCGTGGAACGAGTGGGATCTCGACGGTAGCCGAGGACATCGTCGTTGAGGACGCGCTGTCCTAGACCGCTGGCAGCGTCCGGCGCAGGATGAAATCGCCCTGCTCGGCACCGGCCTCGGCCAGGCCCATGCCCCCGTCTATGCCGCCCGCCCGGACGTGGAGGAGGTGGTCGTCTCCGGCCGAACCCGGACAGGCTCGCCAAGTTCACCGGGGCCGTGCACGCTGAGCACGGAGCACCGTACGCACGGGAGCGCTACAGGACCGGTGGGGCGCGAGAGCCGATTTGGGCGCTTCTGAAAGCGGGTCGCCTGAATCGGCACCCGCTCCGGCGACTCCCGGAGCTGATCGCCATCTGCCCACTCGAGCCAAGGGAAGAGCGTCCTCGGGCGGGGACGCTCTTTCACGTGGTGGACCTACGCGCCGATCGCTGCGGACGCCGGGAGCCCCAGTGGCCGCTCGGCGAATGCCTGGTCGGCGTCGACTTCGTAGCACGTGTTCGCGCTCGAGTCACCGAGGGTCGAGTCGACGTACTCCTGGATCGCCTCGACGGAATCGGCCTCCCATAGGCAGGTGGCCGCGGACCCATCCGTGCTCGGGTAGAACTGCAGACCGCGCACCCCGGCCGGCGCGCCCTCATTTTTGATGAGCTTCTCGCCGCGCGAGAAAGCCGTCTGCGGATCGTTGAACTGGTGCTGAACGACTACGTACATGCCGACCTCCTCGTGTTTGCCGAACGGGGCGACGGTACGCGGGGCGGCCCCGATCGCGCATCGGCCGGACTTACCAACTTTGCGCCGACAGCCGTGTGGTCATTTCTGACCTCACCGCAGCGTCAGACGAGGTCGTGCTCGAACGCGAACGCGCTCGCCGCGGTTCGGGACGAGATGCGGAGCTTGGCGAAGATGTTCTGCAGGTGGCGGGCGACGGTGCGCTCGCTGATGACGAGCGCCGACGCGATCTCCCGGTTGGTCTTCCCGGCGGCGACCAGCCGCAGCACCTCCAATTCACGCGCCGTCAGTCCATGGTTCTCTGCGCGTGCGCCCCCGCCGGTGAGGGAGTCGAGCCAGGCGAGCGCGGGCGCTGCTCCGAGATCTGCCAGGACGCCACGAGCCGCCTCCAGCTCAAACGCGGCCGTGTCCTTGTCTCCCAGCGAGCGGCAGGTCAGGCCCACGAGCACGCGGGCCCGGGCGGCCTCGTGCGGCGCGTCGAGGTCCTGCCAGGCCTGGCATGCGCGGCGTAACGCGACCAGCGCGCCTTGGGTGTCGCCCTCGGCAAGCGCCACCGCCCCGCGGGCCCGCGCAGCCATCGCATCCAGCAGGTCGGTGCCTTGCCGCGTCGTGATCTCGTCGAGTTCGCGGCAGGCGCTGCGCGCTGCTTCGACATACCCTGTCGCCAGCATGATCTCCACGTACGAGGGAAGCAGGGCCGCACGCTTCAGCGGTTGTGTGGTCTCGCCCACCGCGCGGCGGATGGCGGCGGCAGCAGCCACGCCGTTGCCCTGCGCCAGGCGCAAGAGCGCCAGACCCGGCTGCGGCTCGCGCCCAAATCGGGTCGCTTGGTGGTATGACGCCTCTGCCTGCTCGAACTCGCCCTGGAGGCGATGGACCTCCCCCCGCTGGTAGGCGGCGTGGCCGAGGGCCCGCTGATTCAGTACTCCCTCGGTGTAGCGCTCGCCTAGCCGGCGGAGTTCTTCCAGCGCATCGCGCCACGTACCCCCGAGCGTCATGAGTTGGGTGCGATGCACGAGGCACAGACCGTTGTGAGCCACCATCTCGGGCTGCTGCTCGCACCAGCGCGTCAGGGCGGCGGTCCACTCCCGGGCCCGGCCCAGCTCGTAGACGCCCTGACAGAACGCGATCGTGTTGCAGTAGACGATGCCGGCGACGATCGGCGACAGCTCCCCGGTGGTGACGGCCACCATGGTCTCGTCCACCAGCCGCCGGCCATCGTCGGTCCGCCCCTGCCTCACCAGCGCGTGGCCCTGCTCCATCAGCCCGATTGCGACCAGGTCCTCATCGCCGAAGCGCTCGCCGATCGCGGTGATTTCGACTGCGGTCGCGTGCGCAGCCTCGTGATCACCGCCGAACACGTGCTCGAGCAGGGCCGCTATCAGCACATATCCCCGCTCCACGCAGTCACGCCGCTCGCGCTCGAGCAATCGCTGCGCGCGAGCGAACCATCCCCTCGCCGGCCCCATCTCCCCACGGAACACGAGGTTGTGGCCGATCCACCACGCGCAGCGCACCGCGCGCAACGACTCGCTGCACTCCAGATAGACGTGATGAGCGCGCTCTAGGCCACTCACATACTCGTCGTCGCGGCCGAGCATGTAGGCCGACCTCGCGAGCAACTCGAGATCCCCCCCGCTCAACGGCGTCGCCTGAGAGGCAGCCGCCAGCGACTGGTAGGCGTCGACCCACTTGCGCTCCGCATAGGAGTCGCGGCCCCGTTCCAGCTCCGCGATGGCTTCCACCACAGGGGTGATTATCGTCGCCCACAGCCCGCGTAGCCGGTGAAATCGCTTGCGGACCACATCACGCACGCCGGCTGAAGCCCAGCTGCGCTCGTTCGCGTGTGAGGAGCGGGCGTCTCCACTTCGGCGACCTGGACTGCCGCTCGGGACGAGCACCGGGAGCGCGGGTTTAGCCCGCTGCTCCTTGACGGAAGGAGCAGTCGATCCGCGCCTCGCTCGAGAGCCCGCTCGCTATTGAGTTGGACGAGACGGAGCAGCGCCGCAATCGCCTGCGTCTGACGTAGCGCCGCTGCTCCTTAAGGACCGAGCGTCTCGAAGCCGCGTCGACGCGCGCCCGCTTGGGGCGCGGCCCGGCCGCCTGGCGCGGTAGCGGTGACGCGCGTCTCGGCCGTGCTTGGCGTCCGGGCTGCCGTGCGTGGTTGCCGCTCGAGTCCCGGGCGTCGGGCCGTTCGGGCGGTTCGGATCGAGGTGGCTAGCTGAGCGCGGGGATCAGCTCGCCCGACGGTGGCGGCGAAGCCGGGCAGCAGCGATGACGCCAGTTGCTCCCGGGGCTCGAGTTCGGCCTGGACGTCGAAGCCGCCGTTTGCGCCGCTTCGCCGGTAGACCAGCAGCGTGCGGCTGGCGGTGTCGGCCAGCCACAGCTCGCGCAAGCCGTGGCGCTCGTAGAGCTCGCGCTTGGGCCCGACGTAGACCCAGGTCGCGGGCGAGCGCACCTCGACGGCGAGCTCGGGCATGCGCGGCGCGCCCAGGTCGATCTCCTGCGCGAACCAGAGCACGTCGGGCGCCAGCACGGTCGCGTCGTCGACTCGCACGTCGAGCGGCAGGCTGACCGTGCCGCGGCCGGGGGCCGACCGCGTCCAGGCGAGCAGCGCCGCGTGGATCAGTCCGACCACGCGCTGATGCAGCACCGTCGGCTCGTTCGCGACGACGACTCCGTCGATGAGCTCTGTGCGGCGCCGGTCGTCACGGGCCAGGTAGTCAACCGCGGTCAGTCGTTCAGCGACCGTGCTCACGGTCATAAGGCTACGCGGCGACGTCATGGCCGGTGCGGACGGCGTTGCGATCCGGTGTGGCGATCGAAGACATTCCGAAATCCTCCTGTGTGCTCAGGACGCCGCCTGCGCGCGACGTCGGGACGTGAGTGATGCTGTCCAGCGTTCGTTGCGACCGGCGCTCGGTCACCGGCGACGCTCGTGCAATGCAGGCTCGTGGGTGGGAGGCGCGCCGCGCGATCTCCGACGGCACGTGGCGGCAGGAAGCGTCCCGCGGCCCTGTCTCGCTTCGCTCGCGACCGGCTTGTCCTGGGCACCCCGCCCGCGTGCGGCTGCGACGCTAGCGCTGATGCCGATCGACGTCGCGCTGCTGGGTTGCGCTCATCCGCATGTGCCCGACGTGCTGGGCGTGCTCGCCTCCGAGCCGGACTTACGGCTGGTTGCGGCATGGGACGCGGATTCGTCCGCGATCCCGGTCGCCCTCTCGGGTGCGGCGGTTTCGCGGCCCGAGACCGCGATCGACCGCGCCCACGCCGTCGTGATCTGCGCTCCCACCGACGAGCGTCCGGCGCTGTGTGTGCTGGCGGCGCGAGCTGGCCGGCCGATCCTCGTGGAGAAGCCCGTGGCCCGCACGGCCGGCGAGGCGCGCGGCGTCGCGCGGGAGATCGCGCGCAGCCGCACGCCCGCGGTGGCCGCGCTGTTTCTGCGGGAGCTTGCCGCGCTGCGCCGTCTCGGCGGCGTGCTGGAGGAGGGGCTGCTCGGGCGCCTTGCCAGCGCGACCGCGTCGTTCACGCACGCGGGCGTGATCGACGGGTGGTTCGAGGGGCCGAGCGCCTGGATGCGCGACCCGCAGCGCGCGGGGGTCGGCGGCTTCGGCGACCTCGCGCTGCACCTCGTCGATGCGCTCGCGGCGCTGCCGAGCGACGAGCCGCCGGCGCTTGCGGCGGTCGTGCTCGATCGTGCCGGCGGCGGGCAGGGCGACATCGGCGGCGTCGCGCTCGGCACGTGGGCGGGCGTGCCGCTCACCGTGCGGGCGAGCTGGGCCGTCCGTCCCGGCGGTCTGGAGCTGCTGGTGGCTGGGGCTGCGGGCACCGCCTCGTTGCGCGACGGCGTGCTCGAGCTCGACCGCGGCGGCGTGACCCCGGAACGCTGGGTCGGCCCGCCACCCGACGCCGGCGAAGCGGTGCGCGCGTTCGTCGCGCGCCTGCGCTCCCGCCGCTTCGCGCGCAACGGGCTCGCCCCGGCCGTGCAAGCACAGCAGGTGCTCGAGGCGGCCCACCCGGTCGCCGTCGAATAGCAGCCCTACGAGTTGGAGGATAGGTGCCCGAAACTTCGCTCGAACTCCCGGAGCTCACGCGACGCGGCCCCCGGCTGCCGCTGGCATCCGGATGCGGAATCGGGGGCGGCCGCTCACCCGCAGGTTAACCGTTGCTGCGCGATCGTCCGGGAGACCAGTGGGACCGCAGACCGCGATGTGAGTTCGTGGTCGCCACCGCCGTGATCGTTTTTGTCGCTGCGCTCCGTTAAACCGCGGCCGGGGGAGCAAGATTGGGTCGTGGCCAGACATGTGTCCGTGTGGCCGAGGGCGGCCAGCGAGCTCCTCGACGTCCAGCATGCGCTAGCCGCGGCCGAGCCGGCACGTTGGCGGCCGACCGCGGTCGCGCCCAAGGTGGGCGCCTGCGTCGTCTGCTTCGCGCGCGGGGCCACGGGCGCCGGTGCAGAGGGGGACCCGGCGTGGGCGGCGGCCGCGGTGCTGCGCGGTCGACGCCCGCTCGCTGACTCGGTGGTCGCGGGCGTGGGGGCCGCACCGTACAGGGCGGGGCTGCTGGCGCTGCGCGAGGGCCCACTGCTGCAGGCCGCGGTCCGGGCCCTCGACATCGTGCCCGACGTCGTGCTCGTGGACGCCGCCGGCCGCGATCATCCGCGCCGAGCAGGGCTGGCGTTGCACCTCGGGGCCGCGCTCGATGCGCCGACCGTCGGCGTCACGCACCGGCCGCTGCTGGCGCATGGCGCCTGGCCCGGCGACGCGCGCGGCGCCCGCTCTCCGCTGCTGCTCGACGGCGAGTGCGTCGGGGCATGGCTGCGCACCAGGAGAGGCGCTCGCCCCCTTGCCGTTCACCCTGGGTGGCGCACCGACGTCGAGGTCGCCGTCGAGGTTGTCCTGGCCGCGGGAGATGGCCACCGCACGCCCAGGCCGCTGCGACACGCACGGCGGCTTGCGCGCATGGCGCGCGCTCGCGGAGAGCTCGAAGCGCGCGCTCGGAGCTAGCTGGCTCCTTCACCGAGCAGGTGGTGCGACGGCGCGCGGCGTGGCGAGGCTTGCCGCCACGCGTGCGGGTAGGTTCCTTCTCGCCGCGGGCTACCGCCGCCGCTCGCGACCGGTGGCTGCGGGGCGACGGCGGTCATGCGCGGCGACTACAGCAGCCCGTGGGCGGCCAGCTCGGAGCGGATCTCCAGCCGCTCCTGCTGCGCTAGCCACCAGGCGAGGTCGTGTTGGTGCACGTCGCGGTCGGGCTCGCGGAACGTGACCGCGAAGGCCAGGATCGCCTCCTCGGTGTCGGCGAGCTGCGCACGTGTCGACGTGGCGGTGACGGTGTTGAGCATCGGTGCATCTCCGTTTCAGTGGATGGAGTTGTCGGGTCTGGCGAGACGAGCGCGGCGCTCGCGCCTCGGCTGAGGCTGCGCACGCACGACCCGGCGATGGGCGTTCGGGCAGATCTGCGATCGGCCGGTGAACGCGGGCTTGCGCACCGGCGGCGGGCGCGTATCGTGGGCTCGACGTCGAGTCAGGTGGTCGAGATGGCGGACACCCGCGAGCGATCCCACAGCAGCCGGCCGGTGCGGCGCACGCGTCGCTTCGGCCAGCCCGAGTCCACGGCGGCGCTGCGGCCGAGCCAGCGCCGGGCGGCGAACAACCGCGCCGCCCAGCGCGAGCAGAGCTCGGCCGAGAACTGGCTGCGCCGCCTCACACGCTCCTAGCGCATGCGGCTAGACCCGGAGGCCCGGCTCCGGTAGGAGAAGGGCCTCCGGGACGCGGCGGGTGGGCGCTCAGGCGAGCGCGAACCCGCAGCCATCCGGCAGCACGACGACCTCTCCGCCCGGGTGGGCGAAGCACAGGCCGCTCGCGCCGTGCGGGAACTCGAGCGGCAGCGACTCCGGCAGCCAGTTAACCACTGGGTCGAGGCGGTAGGAGCACGGCGTCCGGCCGCCGAAGCGGGCCAGCGCCCGCAGCTGCGCCATCGTCGGCAACTGCGCCAGTCGCCCGCGCTCATGCGCCAGCTCGACGGCAGCTCGCGCCACCTTGCCCAGCAAGATCCGCCGCTCGGGCGGGATCTCCCCCTTCACCGGCCGCTCCGTCGGCGGCCCCATCACGCCCCGGATGCCGTCCGGAGCGGTAGTACGCTTGCGATGCATGACAAGCAGCCTCCTTTCGAGGCGCTCAGCCGGTCCCGGAGTTGCACCTCCGGGGTCGACGCGTTTTCAGGGATGGTTGGATCGCCCGGCGCCCACGGCGCCGGGCCCTCTCAGGCCATCGGGACCTCCTTCGCTGGTCGGGGTGTGGCTACGCCCTGTCGGCAGCCGGAAGCCGCCGGTGTAGGACGAAGACTGGGCGCGCGTAGTCGCGTGAAGCGGGTGCTCGGCGCCTCGCAAACGATCGGGTCGAGCGCCGCTCGCCTAGAGTCGCCGGGAAGTCCCCGGCGCCTTGCTGCGAGTCTCTGCCGCTGCCGTGTCAGCTCGTCGATCTGGGCCTGCAGCTGCGGGCGCCTACACCATTCGGCCTCGCGCAGCGCGTCTCGGTAATAGTCGACGCCGTTGGTGCAATCCTCGTCGTGGTACAGGGTCAGGGTCCCTTGCACGACGACGTTGACGTTCTCCCCGGATGGTGGTGCCAGCCGAACGTGGCACCGGGCTCGGCGACGATTCTCTGCGTGATGAGCTCGACCGCGCCGTCGGTCTTGAGCTTGACGCGTGCGCCATTGGCGAGTTCCGTGTTCACCTTCAGCTCTTCGGCGAACGTGCCGCGAAACGTCTCGGCCGTGACCCCGCTGGACGGGGTTGCCAGCGCGGCGGCGGCCAGCACCGCGCCGGCGATGAGAGTGAGAGCGACGACGATCCTTCGCATTCCGACTCCTCTCCTTGGATCCGGTGGGCACCCGGGCGGCCCACCACCGGGCTAGCATCTCGCTAGACGAACCGCAGGCAAGTCCACGGTCGAGCACGCGGTCAGGACCGTCGCAGGCGACTTGATCGGGCCGGGACGCGACTCCGGCACGAAGCGCGGGCGACACACTGCTCCGGCCACGGCGAGGGGCGACTCGGAGGGCCGAGCGCAGCTGCCTGTCGCGGGACGGTCCGAGGTATCAGAGGCGATGCCCGGATCTTGTACATCTGATGACGTGCTCGCTGCGGACGACGAGGACGGAGCGTCAGCCGCCGACGATCCGCTCGCTATCGCATCTGTCTCAACGCGGCAGCGCGGCTACCTCTGGTCCGGTGACTCGCCGCGCTTCCGTTAATCGTCCGGCTCAGCAGCGAGCGGCCGGTCGGCTCGAGGCGCTGACACTGCTGCCTTCGTCGAGAAGGAGCGGTCTACACCTGCGCTCCTGCGTGTCGTCCCGTTGCGCAAGTGCGAAGTCGTCTCGTCCGGAGTTCCGCATTCAGGCGAAGGGCGGGCCTGACCGTCTCGCCGTCATTCACAGCGACGCAATCGTTGCGGTGGCGCGCTCGAGCAGTGGCAACCTGTCCTCGGGCGGCCACATGACGATGAACTCCGCGATCCCTGCGTCGCGGAAGGACTCGACGATTCGCTTGAAGGCGTCGGGCGCCGCCCACGGGTCGAGCGGCGCCCAGAGGACGAGCGAGCGGCGAAGGTCGGCCGGATCCCGGCCGAGCTGCGCGCAGCGCTCGTCGAGCTCGCGGTTCTGGCGCCGTGTGGTCTCGATGACCTCCTCCAGCGGCGTGGGCATCAGCCCGAACGTGTTCCAGCAGTCGGCTCGTTCGGCGGCGACGCGCAGCACGGTCGCAGACCGACCGCCCACCGTGATCGGAGGACGGGGGCGCTGTACCGGCGCCGGGGCGAGCGTGACGTCCTGTGCGCGGTGGTGTCGGCCCTCGAAGCTGAACGGCGCCTCCCAGCTTCTCAGCACGCCGTCGACGATCTCCACGTACTCGCGAAACCGCGCCGCTCGCTCGGCGGGCGGCCAGTACGCGGTGCCAGTCTCGTCGTGGTCGAACTTCTCGACGCCCTGTCCGATCGCGAGCTCGAGCCTGCCGTTTGAGAGGTAGTCGACCGCGGCGGCGGCCTTGGCCAGGACCGCCGGCCGGCGCAGGATCGGGTTCGCGACCAGGGTTCCGACTCGGATCGTGCTCGTCTCGAGCGCCATCGCGACAAGCGCGCTCCAGCCGTCGAACCACGGATGCGAGCGGTCGCGGGTGTGCCGGGCGTGGTCGGCTACAAACAGGAAGTCGAACCCGAGTTCCTCGACGTGCCGCCAGCGCTCGCGAAGCACCGAGAAGGGCGCGTCCTGAACGACGAGAACGCCGAAGCGCAGCTCGGACGAGGCGGATCCACTCCCGCGCGGCGATTCGGTCTCGCCCCGGGTGGGCCGTGGAGTGGTCATGTCCTAGAGTCCTCCTATATCAGATATAGTCTGACTATACTGAGTGCCCCATGGCCGTCAAGGCACGCCGATACGACATGTCCAATCGGGCGCGGCAGGCCACCGAGACGCGACGTCGGATCGCCGAAGCCGCCGCCCGTCTGTTCGTGCGAGACGGCTACGGGGCGACGACGATCAACGCGATCGCGGCCGAGGCCGCGGTCGCGGTGCCGACGGTCTACGCCACCCTGAAGACGAAGCAGGCCATCCTGTGGGCCGTGATCGAGCTCACCGCGGGAAACGCCGATCAGGCGCCGCTCGCCGAGCGGCAGTGGTGGCGAGAGATGGAACGCGAGCGCGACCCACGCGAAACGCTCGCCAAGTTTGCCCGCATCCATCGCGAGATCTGCGACCGCGAAGCAGCTGTCTTCACGGTCTTTGAGACGGCCGCCAACGTCGATCCAGAGGTCGCGCCCGTCATGCGTCAGAAGGAGCAGGCTCGATACAGCGACCAGTCACGGGTTGTCCGCTCGCTGAAACGGCAAGGCCAGCTGCGCGCCGGGCTCTCGGTGCGCAAGGCCAGCGACATCATCTGGGCGCTCGCCACCGAGCGTAGCTACCTCGCTCTCGTCCGCGACCGCGGCTGGCGCGCAGAGGACTACGAGGACTGGCTGAGCGCGCAGCTCGCTGCAGCCCTCCTCCCACCGTGACCGGCCTCGGCGCATGCGACGGCCCGGCGCTCAGTCGGCCCGACTGCATTGCGGGAGATGCAGTCGTCCCCGCGGGCGCACCGTCGCTCTCGCTCCGGACGACCTCCGAGCGCGCCGGTCGACCGCGCGCAGACTCCTGCTTCGCCCTGGCGGAGCAGCCGTCAGAGGAGGCCGGCCGGGCGCAGCTGGTGCTCGTCCCAGGCGAGCGCCGCGCAGCAGCGTGCGGAGACGCTCGGATCCTGCACGATGCGAGAGGCGACCGGATCGGGCTGCAGCTGCCCGTAAGGCCGCGACCGTCGGGCGGGGTCGCGAGTCGAGCTTTCGGGCTTGCTCAACTCGCCCAGACGATGACGACTGGCGCGATGACGACGGCGATCGTCTCGACGACGGTCAGGACCGCGTCC
>Ga0126306_10001356_pt1 | contig 13022 bp, 10 predicted proteins | sample Plot27_FD_92592 | JGI IMG/M metagenome (GOLD analysis project Ga0126306, IMG submission 92592) | Serpentine soil microbial communities from UC McLaughlin Reserve, CA, USA - Plot27 | ecosystem: Environmental > Terrestrial > Soil > Grasslands | place: USA: UC McLaughlin Reserve, Lake County...
CGGGGGGCGGGGCGCGGTCGGCGGCTCAGCCGGTCCAGGCGGGGCCGCGGATCGTCCGGCCGGGGAGCCGATCGGTGCGGGCGCCGTCCCGGACGGTGAACTCGCCGCCGATGAGCACGTGCGGGATGCCGGACGGCCCGCGCCGCGGCTCGTCGTACGTCGCGTTGTCCCGCACCGCCTCGGCATCGAAGCACACCAGGTCGGCGCGGTAGCCCGCCGCGACCACGCCGCGGTCGGCCAGCCCGAGCCGCCGGGCCGGCCGCGAGGTCATCCGCGCCACGCACTGCTCGAGGGTGAGAACACCCAGCTCCCGGACGTAGTGCGCGAGGTAGCGCGGGAACGTCCCCCACGCGCGCGGGTGCGGGCGGGAGCCGGTGAGGATTCCGTCGCTGCCGACCGTGTGGCAGTCCGACGTCATCACGGTGCGGACGTTCTCCTCGTTGCCGACCTCGATCCGGCAACTGCTGCCTAGCCGGTCGGCGACCAGCAGGTCCAGGTAGAACTCGCCGGGCGGAACAGCGCCGGCGGCCGCCGCGACGCTCAGCCCCACGTAACGCTCGTGCGCCGGTTCCCGCACGCCGGTGATCACCACCGTGGCCCAGTTCACCGGCACGCCGTGGTGCCCGTCGGAGCCGCGCACCTCCAGCTCGTCGAGGATCCGGGCTCGCTGGGCGGGGTCACGGAGACGGGCCACAGTGGCGTCCGGCCCGCCCTCGTGTGCCCAGCTCGGCAGCGATGCGTGCAGGTACGTCGAGCTCGCGAGGTAGGGGTAGGAGTCGAGGCTGACGTCGATGCCCCGCGCCCTGGCCGCGTCCAGCAGCGCCAGCACCTCGCCGGCCCGGCCCCGGTTCTGCGGGAAGTTCACGTGGCAGTGCGCCAGGTGCAATGCCACTCCGGACGCTTCGGCGATCGTCACGCAGTCGGCGTACGCCTCGATGACGGTGGCGCCGTAGTTGCGGTGGTGCGGGCAGTAGTAGCCGCCGGCCGCGGCGACGACCTTGCAGAGGGCGACCAGCTCCTCGTCGTCGGCGTACATGCCGGGGGTGTAGGTGAGTCCGGCGGAGAGGCCGACCGCTCCCTCCCGCAGGCCCGCCTCGACCAGCCCGGCCATCCGCTGCAGCTCGGCGGGGGTCGGCGGCCGGTTCTCCTGGCCGAGCACGGCGAGTCGGACCGTGCCGTGCGGCACGAGGTAGGCAGCGTTGACGGGGGCGCCGCTGTCGATCCGGGCCAGGTACTCCCGGACGCTCCGCCACGACCAGTCGAGACCGGCCGGGTCGCCGTTCCAGCCGGCGAGCTGGGCGCGGAGCTGATCGAGGGTCGCGTCGTCGACCGGCGCGTAGCTCAGCCCGTCCTGGCCGAGCACCTCCAGCGTCACGCCCTGAAGCACCTTCGCCTCGTGCGCCGGGTCGGCGACGACGGCGAGGTCGGAGTGCGAGTGCATGTCGACGAAGCCGGGCGCGACCACGAGGCCGGTCACGTCGACCACCGGACCCGCCGCACCGGCCGCCCGGCCCGGCGAAGTGACCGCGCTGATCCAGCCGCGCTCCACGACCACGTCCGCGGGGTAGCCGGCCGCGCCGGTGCCGTCGACGACCACGCCGCCCCGCAGGATCACGCTGCCCCCACGCGTTGCATATGTTGCACCGTTGACGCAAATATTGCTTGGACGCTAGCGTCGCCCCGGAACCGCGTCAACGGCGGCCGCAGAAGGGGTGCCGATGCCTCCGCGCCAGCCCGCTACCCGGTCGGCACCGCCGGCCGGCCAGCGGGTCGTAGCGTGCGTCGGCGAGACGATGGCGGTGCTCACCCCGCGGCCGCCCGGGGCGCTGGAGGCCGCCGAGGTGCTGGCGCTGAGCGTCGGCGGGGCCGAGTCGAACGTCGCCCAGTACCTGGCCAGGCACGGCGTCATCGCGCGCTGGGTCTCCCGGGTGGGCGACGACCCGTTCGGGCGGCTGGTCCGGCAGCGGATCGCGGCCGCCGGCGTGGACATCTCCGGCGTCCAGGTCGACCCGGACCGCCCCACCGGCGTCTACTTCAAGCACCGCGGCCCTGCGGGCGACGAGGTTCACTACTACCGGCGCGGCTCCGCAGCGTCCGCGATGACCACCGCCCTCCTCGACTCGCCGGAGGTCGGCACCGCCGACGCGCTGCACCTGTCCGGGATCACGCCGGCCCTCTCCGGCAGCTGCCACGAACTGGTCACCGCGGCGCTCGAGCCCGGACCGCGCCGCCGAGCGCTGGTCAGCTTCGACGTGAACTGGCGACCAGCGCTCTGGCGCCGCCAGGACGCCGCCGAGCTGCTCCACGCCTGCGCCAGCCGGGCCGATGTCGTCTTCGTCGGGCTGGACGAAGCCGCAGCGGTCTGGGGCTGCACCACCCCGGCGGACGTCCGTGCGCTGCTGGACCAGCCGCCGGTCGTGGTGGTGAAGGACGGCGGCCGCGCGGCCACCGCCTTCCGCGCCGGCGCGATCGTCACCGTGCCGGCGCTCACCGTCGACGTGGTGGACGTGGTCGGCGCCGGTGACGCGTTCGCTGCCGGCTTCCTTGCCGGCCTCTTCGCCGGACGCGACCTGACCGGCCAGCTCCGGCTCGGTCACCTCACCGCCGCGGCCGCGCTCCGCAGTGCCGCCGACCACGGTTCGCTGCTCGACCCGGTCACCACCGACCGGCTGCTCGCCGCCGACGCCCCGACCTGGTCGGCCGCGGTCGTCGCCGACCCGGTGGGCGCGGCAACCACCGCGACGGAGTAGGCGCCATGTCCCAGACAGTCGAGCGTGCCGTCGCGATCATCGAGCAGATCTCCGACCAGCCCGCCAGCCTGGCCGAGGTCGCCGACCGGCTCGGCGTGCACAAGTCCACCGCCCTGCGGCTGCTCCAGACCCTGGAACGGGCCGGCTTCGCACGCCGCGCCGACGGCGGCCGGTACACGGTCGGCACCCGACTGATCGGGATCGCCACCAAGGCGCTGGACGACCTGGATCTGCGCGACGTCGCCCGGCCACACCTCGCCCGGCTGAACCGGGCGTGCGGCCACACGATCCACCTGGCCAGCTTGCTCGACGGCGAGATCGTGTACATCGACAAGTACGAGGGGCGCACGTCGGTGCGGATGTACTCGCGGATCGGCAAGACGGCGGCGCCGCACGCGTCCGGCGTCGGCAAGGCGATCCTCAGCCACCTGGACCCGGCCGAGCTGGACAAGGTGCTCGGCAGCCTGACGCTCACCAGGCACACCGACCGGACCATCGCCGACGCGTCGCAGCTCCGCGCCGAACTGGCCACCGTCCGCGAGCGCGGGTACGCCCGTGACGACGGGGAGTTCGAGGCCGTCATCAACTGCGTGGCCGCGCCGGTCCGGGCCAGCGACGGGCGGATCTGGTCGGCCATCTCCATCTCGGCACCGAAGATGGTGACACCGCTGCCGGAGCTGGAGCTTCTCGTCCCCGACCTGCTGGCCACCGCGCGGGCCATCTCCCGCGACTACGGCTGGAGCGGCGGGTGAGCGACTTCTTCGACACCGTGCTCGCCGGCCAGCCGGTGATGGCGATCCTGCGCGGCAGGTCGCCGGAGCACACGGTCACCGTGGCAGCGCGAGCCTGGGATCTCGGGATCGAGCTCGTCGAGGTCCCGGTGCAAACGCCGGACGCGCTGCCATCGCTGGTGGCGGCGGTGCGGGCCGGCGAGCGGCGCGGGAAGCTGGTCGGCGCCGGCACCGTCGTCACCGTGCGCCAACTCCAGCAGGTGGCGGCCGCGGGGGCCCGGTTCGCCGTCGCGCCCGGTCTGGATCTGGCGATGGTCGAGGCCGCGTCCACCGCTGCGATGCCGTACCTGCCCGGCGTCGCCACGCCGACCGAGGTGCAGACCGCCGCCAACGCCGGGCTGCGTCACCTCAAGGCCTTCCCCGCGTCGCTGCTCGGCCCGGGCTGGTTCCGGGCGATGGCCGGGCCCTTCCCGGGCGTCCGCTTCGTCGCGACCGGCGGGATCGACGCCGACAACGCCGGCCGATACCTCGATGCCGGGGCAGTGTGCGTCGGCGTCGGATCCGCACTCGAAGACGAGCGGCAGCTGTCGCTGCTCGCCGAACTCATCACCGGAAGGAACCCGACATGACACGCCAGGAGGGCAGGACGGACGAGGCACCGGTCCCGATCGGGCCGTACTCGCAAAGCGTCCGGATCGGGGACCTGATCGCGGTCGCCGGCCAGGTTGGCTTCGACCCGGCCACCGGCGCGGTGGTGAGCGACGACGTGGCCGGGCAGACGGCGCAGACCTTCCGGAACATCGCGGCGATCCTCGAGACCCAGGGTGCGAGCCTCGACGACGTGCTCCGGGTGGAGGTCTATCTGACCACTGTGGACGATTTCGCGGCGATGAACTCCGTCTACGCCGCCCAGTTCAGCCAGCCGTACCCAGCCCGGACCACCGTGTACGTGGGGCTGCCGCTGACCGTCAAGGTGGAGATCACGGTCCTCGCGGTGGCCAGGACGTGAGCTTCTACGCCGACCTCGGGTTGCGCCGGGTGGTGAACGCCGCGACCACGTTGACCGCGGTCGGCGGCTCCCTCATGCCGCCCGAGGTGCTCGCCGCGATGGCCGACGCCGCGTCCTCCTTTGTGGACATGCATGAACTGCACGAGGCGTCCGGCCGCCGGCTCGCAGAGTTGACCGGTAACGAAGCCGCCCATGTGACCGCAGGCTGTGGCGCGGCGATCGTCCTCGCCGTGCTGGCCTGCGCGACGGGCGGGGACCCGGCCGCGATCGCCCGAATGCCCGCTGGCGACGGCGCGAAGACCGAGGTCGTGGTGCACGCCGCGCACCGAATCCCGTACGACCCGGCGATCACGCTGGCCGGCGGCCGGATCGTTCAGGTCGGGAACGTGCTGCAGACACACGACTGGGAGCTGGACGCGGCGATCACCGACCGGACCGCCGCCGTGTTCTACGTGGCCGGCGCCCACTTACCGGCCGGCGCGCTCGACCTGCCGACCACGATCCGCGTCGCGCACGCCCGCGGCGTCCCGGTGATCGTGGACGCCGCCGCTCAGCTTCCACCGCACACCAACCTCTGGCACTTCACCCGCGGGCTCGGTGCCGACCTCGCGCTCTTCAGCGGGGGCAAGGGGCTGCGCGGACCACAGGCCAGCGGGCTGATGCTGGGCAGGCCGGCGCTCGTCGAGGCGGCCAGGGCGAACGCGGCCCCGCACCAGCGGCTGGCCAGGGCGATGAAGGTCGGCAAGGAGGAGATCGCCGGGCTGGTCCGCGCCGTCGAGCTGTACCTGGCGCAGGACCACGACGCGGTCCGCGCCGGCTGGGAGCAGACCGTCGCGGCCTGGATCGCCGCCCTCGAGGGCGTCGCCGGGCTCAGCGCGGTCCGCGAAGAGCTGAACGAGGCCGGCCAGCCGGTCCCCCGCGTGCTGGTCACGGCGCCCGGCGCCGACCAGGTCCGAGCCACGCTCTGGGGCGGCGACCCGCGGATCCACGTGCTCCGCGCCTCGGCCGACGGGTTCTACCTGACCCCCGACACGCTCGCGCCTGGCGAGGCCGACCTGGTCACCGCCCGCATCCTGGAGGCCGTCAAGCGTGGCTGAGACCTTCTTCGCGTTCGCCACCGACCTGGTCGACGAGGGGGTCGGGGCCGCGCTGGACCGGATCGGCGGTGGGGTAACCGTCGCCGGCGTCTACCACGCCAGCCGCGACGTCTTCCCGCACAACCCGAGCCGGCGGGTCCAGTACCTCGACGGTGGCATGCACTACTTCCGCCCCGAGACCGGGCTGTACGGCGAGATCAAGCCGGTCGCCGCGGACATCACGCGCGAACTCGACCCGTTCACGCTGGTCCGCGAGGCGACCACCGCCCGGGGCACGTCGTTCACCGCCTGGCTGGTCTACCTGCACAACGACCGGGTCGGCTTCACCCAGCCGGAGTACGCGCCGCGCAACATCTACGGCGACCCGTACCGCACCGACCTCTGCCCGGCCAACCCGGCTGTGCGGGAGTACGCGGTGGCGCTGACCCGCGACGTGGCCCGGTACGGCTGCGACGCGGTGCTCGCCGAGTCGTTGCACTACCACCCGCTCGGGCACGGCAACCACCACGAGCGGTGTCTGTTCGAGCTGCGTCCGCTGGCGGAGTTCGTGCTCGGTCTCTGCTTCTGCCCGCACTGCGTGCTGCGGGCGATGGAGGACGGCGTCGACGTGGCCGGCTTGGTGCCGGCGGTCCGGGCGCTCACCGACCAGGCATTCGCCGGGGCGCCGCCGGGTCCACCGGGCGAGCTGACCATCGAGGCGGTGGGCGCGGTCGCGGGCGGAGAGCTGAGCGCGTATCTCGACGCCCGGCGGCGGACCGTGACCAGCCTGGTCGAGCGGGTGCGCGATGCACTGGACGGCACCGGCACCACGCTCCACTTCCTCGACCAGGCCGGCGCGATGAAGGGGTACGCCACCGGGCGGCCGACCGGGGCACTCGCCGCCGACGTCGCGTGGCAGCTCGGGGTGGACGTCGCGGGCATCGGTGACCACGTGGACGCCTACCAGGTGCTCGCCTATGCGCAGGACCCCGAGCGGGTACGCGCCGACGTGACCGCATACCAGTCGCGGCTGGCAATCCCGCTGCGGTGCGCCCTCCGCCCGACCCGGCCCGACTGCGACTCAGCCGAGAACCTCGCTGCGAAGCTGGCGGTGCTGGCCGACCTCGGAGTGCACGATGTGGACTTCTACCACTACGGGCTGCTCCCCCTGAGCGCCGTCGACATGGTGCGCCAGGTCCTGGCCCGCCGCTAACCCCGCGCCACCGCTCTCGCGAGAACCCACACACTTCCGGGAGGAAGGAGAGCGACAGCCGCCGCGTCAGCCAGGCTGCCCACCACGGCGGCCGACACCGAAGTGTGTGGACTCTCGTCAGCTATAGCTCGCACGAACCCACACACTTCCGCGAGCACAGCCACCCGCCGCCGGCCCGAGGCCGAAGTGTGTGGACTCTCGTCAGCTATAGCTCGCACGAACCCACACACTTCCTGGGCAACGGGGTGACGTCCGCGGGAGAGTGGCCCACGGCCGTGCTGAGGTCAGGGTTCCTTAACCCAGCGCTGCCGCCCGCCGCGAGCCAACCGCACCCCGCAACCGTGCCGACCAGCCCTTCTCGTGACACTGCGCAACGCCGTGACCGGCGCATAATCCGCTCCGTGAGGGCCCGAACACAGTACCCGGGCAACCTAAAGAATTGTCTTAAGGTCAATGCGAGTTCGCCCGCCCGGGTTCCTGTAAGGGCGCTTCCATAACCCTACCTGAGACCGCTCTTAAGCATTTGATAAGGAAGCGGGCCAGAGGCCAATTCCAGAGGCGTTTTACCAGGTCAGAGCCAGTAGCACGTAGTTATACAGCGCGTCCGGATCCATATCAAGAGTTGCTTTTCGAGGGGTGATCCAAATAATGTTGCCCGCGTTCACGTGAACAACTGCAAGTGGTGGACCGGCGGCGCCCTCCCCCAACGGCCGCCGGTCCACCAGCAAAGAGCCCGGAGTTGACCCGCGTCCCCTGCGCGGTCCGGGTGGGACTGCACTGAGTGAGAGGAACCTCGATGCGAGGCAAGCACGCGGCGACCGCACGCAGGCACGCGGCCCGGAGGAGCCGGTTACCCCGCATCCTCGCGGCGGCGGCGGCCACCGTTACGGTTGCGGGAGTCGGGTTCGCCACGGTGACCGGGGTCGCCGAGGCCGAGGAGACCGGCACGATCCGCAACTACGGCGGCGAGACCGCCATGCGGGACAGCTACATCGTGGTTCTCGACGACGGTGAGTCGGCCCTGGAGGCGCACGGCGTCGACGAGACCTCGGACGAGCTGGCCGAGGAGTTCGACGGTCAGGTCGAGTACCGGTACCAGGCCGCGGTCCGCGGCTTCGCCGCCACGATGACCGAGCGGCAGGCCCGCCGGCTCTCCCGCGACGACCGGGTCGCCTACGTCCAGCAGAACCACCGGTACACGGCCTCCGCGGTGCAGGTGAACCCGCCGTCGTACGGCCTCGACCGGATCGACCAGCGCAGGCTGCCGCTGAACAAGGCCTACACGTCGACGGCCATGGCCAGCAACGTCACCGCGTACATCATCGACACCGGCATCCGCACGACGCACCAGGACTTCGGCGGCCGCGCGGTAAGCGGCGTGGACACTGTGGACAACGACAACGACGCGTCGGACTGCAACGGCCACGGCACCCATGTCGCCGGCACGGTCGCCGGCACCACGTTCGGCGTCGCGAAGGGCGCCAAGGTCGTCGGCGTCCGCGTCCTCGACTGCGACGGCGAGGGGTCGGATGCCAGCGTCATCGCCGGTATCGACTGGGTAACCCGCAACGCGGTAAAGCCGGCGGTGGCCAACATGAGCCTCGGCGGCAACCTCAACGACGCGCTCGACCGGGCGATCCGGGCCTCGATCGCCTCCGGCGTCACCTACACGGTCGCGGCCGGCAACGAGAGCGCGGACGCGTGTGGCTCCTCACCCGCGCGGATCGCCGAGGCGATCACGGTGGGCGCGACCGACGCGACCGATACCCGCGCGGGCTTCTCGAACTTCGGTCGCTGCCTCGACCTCTTCGCGCCGGGCTCGCTCATCACCTCGGCGTCGAACGGCAGCGACGTCGCCAGCGTGGCGCAGAGCGGGACCTCGATGGCGTCCCCGCACGTGGCCGGCGCGGCCGCGCTCTACCTGGCCGCCAACCCGAACGCGACGCCGGCCCAGGTACAGGCCGCGCTGCTGAAGAAGGCGACCACCGGCAGCGTCCGCAACGCCGGCGCGGGTTCGCCGAACAGGCTTCTCTTCGCCGGTGTCGGAGCACCGGTGCCGGCGCCGCCCACCACGCCGACCACGCCGCCGACCACCTGCGGCGCGTTCACGCAGGCCACCAACGTGGCGATCCCGGACCGGTCGACCGCGTTCAGCCTGGTGACGGTGGCGAACTGCTCGGGCAAGGCATCGTCGAAGGCGAAGATCGACGTCCACGTCCGGCACCCGTTCCGCGGTGACCTGGTGGTCGATCTGATCGCGCCGGACGGCACGGTCTACAAGATCAAGCGCGGCAACTCCCGGGACGCCTCGCCGGACATCCACGGCACCACCACAGTGAACCTGTCGAACGAGTTCCGGAACGGCATCTGGAAGCTGCGGGTGAGGGACACCTTCCGCTCCGACACCGGCTACATCGACGCCTGGACGATCACGCTCTGACCAGCACTGTGGCCCCGGCGGACAGCCGGGGCCATAGTCTCGTGAGTGTCGGAATTTTGCTGCGCTGGATCGATTCGATCCGCGCAAAATTCCGACACTCGAGCGGTTAGCTGGTAGGCGGGGCCGCGTAGATGGACTCGACGAAGTGGGCCACCTTCTGGTCGGGCAGCTTGGTGGCGACGTCCGCCTCGCTGATCATCCCGACCAGCTGGCGGTTCTCGAGCACCGGCATCCGCCGGACCTTGTGCTGCTCCATCTTCTGCAGCACCTCGTCCTCGTCGGCGTCCGCGTCGACCCAAACCAGCGTGCCCTCGGCCAGCTGGCGAGCGGTCGCGGTACGCGGGTCGCACCCGCTCTCGGCGAGGCACTTCACCACGATGTCGCGGTCGGTGATGATGCCGCGCAGACGGTCGTCCTCGCCACAGATCGGCAGCGCCCCCACATCGAGGTCACGCATCAGCTGTGCGGCCTGCTCGAGCGTGTCGTTCTCCCCGATGCACTGAGCGCCCGGGTTCATGATGTCGCGGGCCTTGCTCATCAGACTTCCTCTCTCTCCTCGTGGCTTGTTCCCGTCTTCTTGCCGGGTACCCAGCGTCAGGGGAGAGCCAACATCAAACTGGCCGGTAGCAACGCCGCGGCGGCCCGTTCGCGCTGCCATAGCCGCCAGTAGTAGCCGCGCCGGTCCAGCAGGTCGGCGTGCGTGCCCCGCTCGACCACCTGGCCGGCGTCGAGCACCACCACCTCGTCCACCGCGTCCAGGCCGGTGAGCCGGTGGGTGATCAGCACCGTCGTCCGGCCGCGGGTGATGTCCAGCAGGTCGGCGGTGAGCACGTCCGCGGTCGCCACGTCCAGGTTGGCGGCCGGCTCGTCCAGCACGAGGATCGGGAAGTCGGCGAGCAGAGCGCGGGCCAGCGCGATCCGCTGTCGCTGGCCGCCGGAGAGCCGGTCGCCATGCTCCCCCACCGGTGTCTCCAGGCCCTGCGGCAGCGCGTCGACCCAGTCCAGCAGCCGGGCCCGGCGCAGTGCGTCCCGCAGCTCGGCAGGGCTGGCGTCCCGGCGGGCCAGCCGGATGTTCTCGCCGATCGTCGAGTCGAAGATGTGCGCGTCCTGCGCGCAGAGCCCGATCACCCGGCGGGCCTCGGCCGGGTCCAGCGTGGCCAGCGGCACCCCGTTCAGCGTGACCTCGCCGGACCGCGCGTCGAGGAACCGGAGCAGCACCGCCGCCAGCGTCGACTTCCCGGCACCGGACGCGCCGACCACCGCGACCCGCCGCCCGGGGGTGAGCACCAGGTCGACGCCGGACAGCGCCGGCACCAGCGCCCCGGGCCAACAAGCTTGAAGCCTTTTCACGGACAACGTGTACGGACCGTCGGGCAGCGGGGCCGGCGCTATCACGTCCGCCACCGGGGCCGGCGCGTCGAGCACCGCGAACACCCGCCGGGCCGCCCGGCCGGCCCGCCGCCGGTACTGGGCTGCGAGGGGCAGCCCGGTGACGGCCTCGAACGCCGCCAGTGGCAGCAGCACCAGCACGGCGAGGTTCACCCCGGCGAGTTGCCCGGCGCGGACCGCCGGCACCCCGACCAGCAGGGCGCCGAGCACCGCCGCCCCGGCCGCCAGCTGGGTGACCGCACTGCCCACCCCGGCCGTCCGCGCCGACCGGGCGGCGAGCCGGGTGAGCTCCGCGTCCAGCCGCTCCAGCTCGGCGAGCCGGGCCGGCGCCGCCCCATACGCGACCAGCTCCGGCGCGCCCTGAAGCAGATCCACCGCGCACGCGGTGAGCCGGCCGCGTACCTCGGCGACCCGCGCGTCGGCCCGCGCGCCGAGCATCGACGCCAGCCACGGCGCACCGACCCCGGCGACCAGTAGCGCGGACAGCAGGATCGCGCCGGCGGTCGGGAGCAGCGCGGCCGAGATGCCGGCCGCGGCGCCGCTCACCACCAGCGCGACGGCAGCCGGCACCAGCGCACGGAGGAACAGGTCCTGGACGTCGTCGACGTCGGCGACCAGCCGGCCGAGCAGGTCGCCGCGGCGGAACGCCGGCAGCCCGGCCGGTCCGAGCCGGGTCAGCGCCCGGTAGACGCGCACCCGGAGATCGGCCAGGACTCGGAACGCGGCGTCGTGGGTGACCAGCCGTTCGGCGTACCGGAGCACACCACGCCCCAGCCCGAACGCGCGTACGCCCACGATCGCCACGCTCAGGTACAGGACCGGCGGGTGCTGCGCGGCGCGGGAGATCAGCCACGCGGACAGCGCCATCAGCCCGACCGCCGAGCCCAGCGCCCCGGCACCCGCCAGGATGCCCACCCCGAACCGGCCCCAGGCCGGCCGCGCCAGCGTCAACACCCGGCTACCGGGTCGGGCCGCGGTCACGGGGCCACCGCCGCGGCGCGCAGGTCGACGACGCGGTCGGCGAGGGCGAGCAGCGACGGGCGGTGCGCGACGAGGAGAACGGTGCGGCCGGTCGCCAGCCGGCGGACCGCGTCGAGTACCTCGTCCTCGCTGTCGCCGTCCAGATTGGACGTGGGCTCGTCGAGCAGCAGGACCGGCGCGTCCCGGAGGAAGGCCCTGGCCAGCGCGATCCGCTGCCGCTGGCCGGCGGAGAGGCCGGCACCGGCGTCCCCGAGCCAGGTGGCGAAGCCGTCCGGGAGCGCGTCGACGAACCCCTCGGCGTACGCAAGCCTGACCGCCCGGCGGACCTGCGCCTCGGTGGCGTCCGGTGCGCCCAGCCGGATGTTGTCGGCGACGGTGCCGGCGAAGAGGTGCGGCCGCTGCGGCACCCAGGCGACGTGCGCGCGCCAGGCGTCCGGGTCGAGGTCGGCCAGGTCGACCCCTCCGACGGTGACCCGCCCCGCATCCGGCCGGACGAAGCCCAGCACCGCCGCCACCAGCGTGGACTTGCCGCAGCCGCTGGGCCCGGTCAGCGCCACGACCTCGCCCGGTGCCAGCGTGAGCGAGCATGCCTCGAGCGCCGGCCCCTCCCGTCCCGGGTAGCGGACGGTCACGCCCTCGACGACGATCTCCCCGGCCGGCGGCGGCACGGTACCGCGCTCCGGCAGCGGCTCTTCCAGCACCCGGAACACCTGCTCGGCCGCGGCCAGCCCCTCGCCGCTGGCGTGGAAGTGCGTGCCGACCTGACGCAGCGGCAGGTATGCCTCCGGCGCGAGGATCAGCACCAGCAGCGCCGTGCGCAGCTCGAGCCCGCCGCCGACGAGCCGCAACCCGACCGAGACCGCGACCAGCGCTACCGAGATCGTGGCCAGCAGCTCCAGCGCCAGCGAGGAGAGGAATGCGATCCGCAGCGTGGACATGGTCGCCCTGCGGTAGTCGCCGGTGATCCTCCGGACGGCGTCGGCCTGCGCCTTCGCCCGGCCGAACACGGTGAGCGTGGGCAGGCCGGCGACGACGTCGAGGAAGTGACCGGAGAGCCCGGAGAGCAGCCGCCACTGGCGCCGGGTCCGGGCCTGGGTGTAGAGGCCGATCAGGATCATGAAGGCCGGGATCAGCGGCAGCGTGGCCACGATCGTCAGCGCGCTGAGCCAGTCGGCGGCGAGCACCTGGGTCAGCACCGCCACCGGGACGATCACCGCCAGCACCAGTTGGGGCAGGTACCGGGAGAAGTAGCCGTCGAGCGCGTCCACGCCGCGGGTGGCGAGGGTGGCCAGCTCGCCGCTGCGCTCCCCGGTGAGCCAGCGTGGTCCGAGCGCCACCGAGCGGGCGAGCAGCCGCTGGCGCAGCGCCGACTTCACCGCCGCCGACGAGCGGTGCGCCGCGACCTCCTGGGCCCACGCCACCGCGGCCCGCCC
>Ga0126306_10001358_pt1 | contig 13021 bp, 12 predicted proteins | sample Plot27_FD_92592 | JGI IMG/M metagenome (GOLD analysis project Ga0126306, IMG submission 92592) | Serpentine soil microbial communities from UC McLaughlin Reserve, CA, USA - Plot27 | ecosystem: Environmental > Terrestrial > Soil > Grasslands | place: USA: UC McLaughlin Reserve, Lake County...
AGGTACAGAAGCACCGGCGAGCCGAGCCCGCCCGCGCCGACGGCGAGCACCTTGGCGTTCTTCAGCCGCTTCTGCCCGTCCATCCCGACGTCGGGGATGATCAGGTGGCGGCTGTAGCGGCGGACCTCGTCGATCGACAGGTCGGCGGCGGGCTCCACCAGGGGTGGCAGGGACACGAGTTGCTCCTCAGATCTGCTCGACAGCGGCCGCACCCGGGCCGTCGTTCATGCGCACAACAGCGTGGCACGGCCCAGTAATCCCCTGACATGGTCACCCTCCGGGCGACACCGCGGCCAGCTGCCGTCCCCCCCTCGTCACGACCTCACATCCCGCCGCGCGTAGCCGTACAGCCCGAGGACGGCGAGGAGCAGCGCCACGGCCAGCATCCCCACGGCGCCCGCGAGGTCCCACGGCTCGGCCGGCACGGCGGTGAGGTGCGCGAAGGGCGACACCCCGCGCACCCACCCGGGCCACCGGAACGAGTCGGCGAACACCAGCAGCAGGTAGCCGCCGGCCGCGGGCAGGACCCCGAGCGCGAGCACCGTCTGCGGCACCCAGCCGAGGGCCGCCAGCGCCGCGCCGAGGCAGACCAGCGCCACCGGGACGACCGCCTCGGCGCCGGCCACGGCATCCCCCAGCCCGAGCGGCGCCCCCACCGCTCGGGCCCCGGCCCAGGTCGCCAGCCCGGCGACCGCGGCGAGCAGGGCGCAGCCGATCGCCGTGGCCGCGGCCTCGACGGCCGCCCACCGCGCCCGCGCGACCGGCAGCGAGAACAGCAGGGACAGCCGCCCCGCGGTCTCGTCCGCCGACGCCGAGGCCATCCGGCTGGCGGCGAAGGCGCCGATCGGGATCGCCAGCAGCGAGAAGAGTGAGGCCGCATACCCCTCGACGCTGGCCAGGCGCGCGAACCCGGCCGCCGAGGCGAGTTCGGCGAACCCCGGGTTGTCCCGCAGGAAGTCGAGCATCGTCGTCGACAGGGTGCCGATCAGCAGGAAGTAGACGGCCAGGCCGGCGCCCCAGCCCAGGAGCGGACGGCGGACCCGGTGCACGGCCAGCGCCGGCAGCGAGCCGAGCAGCCCGCTCCCCCGCCGGCGGACGTCCCGGCTCGCCAGCAGCCCCGCCCGGGAGTCGCGGCGACCGGCGAGGACGAGGGCCAGCACCACGAGGACGACGACCCCGCCGGCGAGCACGAGCAGCGGCGGCCAGCGGTTCGCGGCGTAGGGCTCGACGCGGGTCAGCAGCCCGAACGGTGTCAGCCAGTGCGCCCAGGCCAGCGCGGGGACGCCGTCGGCGACCATGCGCAGCAGCAGGCCGGCGAGCAGCACCGCCACGCCGAGCCCGGAAGCCGCTCGTCGTTCGCCGAGCAGCTGGGCCGCGACCGCGCCCAGCCCGGCTCCCACCATGCCGGTCCCGCCGATCGCCGCCCCGAACAGCAGCGCGCCGCTTGGCGGGGTCCCGGCCAGCAGCATCCCGAGCGTCACCGCGACGCCCGCGAGCGCGGCCGAGGCCAGTGCCACCCCGAGCGACCCGGCGACCAGCGCCCGCAGGCGGATCCGGCCGGCGAGCAGCAGGTCCCACCGCCCGCTCTCCTCCTCGCCGCAGGTGAGCCGGGTCGCCGCGAGCACCGCCCACGTGCCGACGAGGACGGCGAGCACGGTGCCGGTGCGCCAGACGGTGAAGCCGCCGGCGCTGTCGAGGGCCACCGGCCGGCCGAACAGCGTGCGGATGGCCGGGTTCTCCGCCAGCGCCTGCAGCGACGCGGCCCCGACCACGTCGGCGAAGGTGTCCCGGTACTCGACCGCCACGAACGCCGCGAGGCCGCCGGAGATGACGGCGACGACGACCGCACCCCGGCGGACCAGCCGAACGGCGACCCCGGTGGCCACGCGGGTGGGCCGCCGCTCCCCCGCCGGCCGGGCAGGGGCGGCGGGGCGGGCGGCGGTGCCGGTCGTCACGCGGCGTCCTGGCCGTAGTAGTCGAGGAAGATCTCCTCCAGCGACGGCTCCCGGACGTCGAGCCGGGCCACCTCCGCCGTCGCGAGTGCCCCGAGCACGTCGCCCGGCGGGCCGATCAGCGACAGCGTGAACCGCAGGTCGGACTCCCACCGCAGATCTGCGACGTCGCCGAGGTCGGCCAGCCGCCGCAGTTCGGGCGCCGGCCGCACCAGCTCGACGGTCATCTCGGAGCGGCGCAGCCTGCGCAGCTCCGCCAGGCCGGCGACCTCCGCGAGCCGGCCCGCCCGGAGGATTCCCACGCGGGAGCACACCGCCTCCACCTCGGCCAGCTGGTGGGAGCTGAGGAAGATCGTCTGCCCCCGCGCGGCCGCCTCGGCGATGCACTGCCGGAACTCGCGCTCCATGAGCGGGTCGAGGCCACTGGTCGGCTCGTCCAGGACCAGCAGCGGAGCCCGCGTGGCGAACGCCGCGACCAGCGCCACCTTCTGCCGGTTCCCCGTGGAGTAGGTGCGGGCCTTGCGGTCGGGCTCCAGCGCGAAGCGCTCGACCAGCTCGTCGCGGTAGGCCAGATCGGTGCCCGGCCCCACACCGGCCAGCAGGTCGAGGCACTGCCGTCCGGTCAGCGACGGCCACAGGGCCACGTCGGCGGGTACGTAGGCGAGGCTGCGGTGGGCGCGCTCGACGTCGCCGACCGGGACGCCGAACAGCTCCGCCGTCCCGCCGGACGGTCGCAGCAGGCCGAGCAGCATGCGGATCGTCGTGGACTTGCCCGCGCCGTTGGGCCCGAGGAAGCCGAACACCTCACCGGCCGGCACGGTGAGCGAGAGGTCGTCGACCGCGACCGTCGTCTGGAAGCGCTTGGTCAGCGACTCGGTGTGGACGGGTGGCGGGGTGGCCATGGGTCCTCCCTGGCAGCCGGGATCACGACTGCCGACCAGACTTCCCGGCGCACCGGGAGGAACCGTAGACCCCGGTCACGGGCAGGGCCTATGGGTAGGGCCAGGCGTTCTTGAGGCACCCGTCGAGGCCGAGGGTCTGCTGCTGCATGACCGGAGCGAGCTGACCCGGCCCGGGACAGGGCGGGTGCTCCCGGTTGCCCAGCGCGTGGCCCACCTCGTGGTTGATGACGTAGAGCCGGTAGGTGGCGACGTCGCCCTCGTAGTCGGGCACGGCCGTGGCCCACCGCGCCAGGTTGATGACGGCGCGGTCGCCGTAGCGGCAGGACGTGTAGCCGCCGGTGCCGACACCCGGGCAGTAGGTCTCCATGCTCCCGGGGCTGACCAGGCCGACCTTGAAGTCGAACTGGCCGGCCGCGGCCTCGGCGACGCCGACCCGCTGGAATGACCGCCGGCCGCCGTTCCCCCACGAGCGGGGGTCACCGAGCGTGGCCTCCACCGCCGCGGCGAACCCGGCACCGTCGACCCCGATGCCGTCCTCCACCTCGACGATGAAGCGCGTCAGCGGCCCGGTGCCGAGCACGGGCGACGAGCCGTCGACGACCGAGAGGGTGCCCGCGCCCTTCTCGACATAGGTCTCCTCGCCGACCACCTGCGGCGCGACGCTCGGGCCGACGTCGCCCTGGGCCGGCGCGGTCGGCACCGGCTCCGCGGTCGGCGACGGCAGCTCCACGGCCGAGGGGGCCGACGGGGAGACCTGCGTCCCCGCGCTGGTGGAGCTGCTCGACGGGGTCGTCAGCGGCGTCCGCGCCAGGTCCAGCAGGACGACGACGGTGGCGATCGCCAGCAGGGGGACGGCGTAGGCCCGCCAGCCGTAGCGCTCCACGAACCCTCGCACCCGCCCGTGCCGGGGACGGCCGTAGACGCGGCCGCGGGGCCGGTCGAGCAGGTCGGTCCGGGCGACCAGGGGCGTCCGGTCCGGGGCGGCCGTCGTCCGGGGGATCACACGGCGGCCGAGCGGGGGGTCCGGCGCATCGCCGAGCTCGGGGCGCACGCCACCGGCACGACCGCCCGGAGGACGGCCGTCCGCGGGGTGTCCACCCACTGGGCGCACTCCAGCACCTCGTCCCTGCACGGCGTCAGCGGGTCAGGGTCTCACGCTGCGTGGCGAGTCGACAGCAGCCCGAGGTCATCGGGCACGTTGCCCTGCTCACGGTGCGGTCTCACGGTGCGGTGAGGACCGCGTCGGCCTCCTCTCCCCTCTCGTCGTCGTTCCCGCCACGCTCCTCCACCATGGCCAATACGGCGCGGGCGGTCGTCTCCGGGGCCTCGAGCATCGCGACGTGCCCCACGTCCTCGAGGACCAGCAGCCGGGCGCCGGGGATCGTGGCGGCGAGCCGCGGCGCGAGCGCCGGCTCGACCAGCTTGTCCTCCGCACCCCACACCACCAGCGCCGGGAGCCGGAGCGACCGCGCCGCCCGCCAGGCGTTGGCCGGGCCGAGCCGCAGGTACGAGGTGATCAGGCCGCGCATGCTCCGGGCGAGGGCCCGGTCGGCCCACGGCTGATCGGCCCGCTCGCGCATCTCCTGGACCGCCTGCTCGATGCGCTCCGGCGGCACGCGCGAGGGCCGGCCGAAGCACATGCGGATCATGGCGCGGACGCTCTGCTCCGGGGTGACCGCGGCGAGCCGGCGTTCGGCCAGGGAGGGGACCCCGGGCAGCAGGAGCAGGAGCAGCGCCCGGCTGAACGCGGGCGGCACCCGGTAGACCGGCATGGCCGGGGAGATCAGGGTGAGCGAGGCGACCAGGTCGGGCCGGCCGGCCGCAGCGAGCAGGCTGCTCAGCCCGCCGAGGGAGTTGCCCAGCAGGTGCACCGGGCGCCCCTGCCCCGGCCCCGGCTGCCGCACCACGTGCTCCAGGACGTCAACGACCGTGCGGACGTGCCCCCTCATCGAGTAGCGCCCCCGGGGCGGCGGCTGCGACCGCCCGAAGCCCGGCAGGTCCAGGGCCCACCCCTCGAAGCGGACGGCGAGGAGCCCCGCGAGGTCGGTCCAGTTCGTCGAGGCGCCGCCGAGTCCGTGCACGTAGAGGGCCCGCTCGTGCGGGGCTCCGTCGACCGGCCCGTCGACCGGCCCGCTCCACGGCGTCCTGCGCACGAACACGGCCCCACCGCGCACCGGAACCTCCTCGCCCGGCCACGGCGGGAGCAGCCCCGAGGGCTGCGGGAGCGGTGTCGAGGACGTCGGCGCAGGCGGCGCCGGTTCGCGGGCTTCGGACATCGGATCGACGGTAATCCCCCGCCGCCCGGCATGCGGTTCGTGAACCCGCCGGTAACATCCTCCCTGCCATGCAGCCGCCCCGCCCCGCCGTCGTGACGAACCGGCGCACGTCCCGCCTCCCGCGCGGTGCGCGCCGGCTCCAGCTGCTGCGCGCGGCCCAGGACGTCTTCGTCGCGCAGGGCTTCCACGCCGCGGCGATGGACGACATCGCCGACCGGGCCGGGGTCAGCAAGCCGGTGCTCTACCAGCACTTCCCCGGCAAGCGGGAGCTGTACCTGGCGCTGCTCGAGGAGCACGTCTCCGAGCTCGCCGACCGGGTGCGCGAGGCGATGGCCGCCACCGACGACAACCGGGCCCGCGTGGATGCGGCGGTCGGCGCGTACTTCGACTTCATCGACGCCGAGGGTCAGGCTTTCCGCCTGGTCTTCGAGTCGGACCTGGGCAACGACAACGACGTCCGGGCCATCGTCGACCGCGGCACGCAGGCGTGCGTCGAGGCGATCGCCGAGGTGATCGCGGCCGACACCGGCGCCGATTCCGAGCGGGCCCTGCTGCTGTCCTCCGGGCTGACCGGTCTGTCGCAGACCGCCGCCCGCTGGTGGCTGTCGCGCAAGGGCACGGTGTCCCGCGACGAGGCGGTGTCGCTCATGTCGGCCCTGGCCTGGCGCGGGATCTCCGGCTTCCCGCGGGTCGACGGCGAGCACCCGCACAGCTGAGCAGGCGCCTCCCGCGGCCGAGCCGTTCGCTGACGGCGCACCGGTGGAGCGGGGCCCCGGCACCGCCGCTGGGCTAGCGTTGGGGACAGTCGCGCGAACGAGGAGGCATCGCCCACGTGGAAGTAAAGATCGGCGTCCAGCACTCGCCCCGGGAGCTGATCATCGACAGCCCCAAGACGCCTGACGAGATCGCCAAGGAAGTGTCGGCAGCAATGTCGGGCACGACCAAGGACGGCCTCCTGACCCTGGTCGACGAGCGCGGCCGACGCGTCGTCGTCCCCGTCGACCGGATCGCCTACGTCGAGATCGCGCAGCCCGACCAGCGCCGCGTCGGCTTCATCGCCGGGGCGTAGCGCAGAACTTTCCGGGCCCTTCGGCGCAGGGGCCGGAGGCCTCCCGCCGGAGGGCCCTGACGCGCTCAGCGCCACCTGGGCACGGCTCCTGGCCGCGGTGCGATCCGGAGGATCGCAGTGTCATTGCCTCACGTCGACGACGGTCCGCCAGTTCTCCGGCGGCCCCGCCGTCTCGGCCACGAGTTCGGCGTAGAGGTCCGCGATCCGGCTCGGCGGGATCTTGTCCTCGCCCACCAGGCCGCGGATGGTCGCCGTGGCGACGTGGATGCCCTCGGGCGCCAGCGCGGTCGCCTGCGCCTCGGCCAGCGCGCGCAGGGTGGCCTTCTGCACGCCGAGCGACGCCATGGACGCGATCGGCTTGTCCGCGGCACCACTGCCCGTGACCAGCACCGTGCCCGATCCTCGCTCGCGCATCCCCGGCAGGACGGCGAGCACCGCCGTCTGCAGGCCCACGGCGCCGGCCGCCAGGTCGGCGAGCAGGTCCTCCGGCGAGAGGTCGGGGATGGCAGCCTCCCGCCCGACGGACACGTTGTAGAGCAGGACGTCGGCCGGTCCGGCGGCCTCGATCAGCCGGGCGAGGGCGGCGCTCAGCGACGCCGGCTCCCCGGACTGCGCGGCCGCCCACTCGGTGGGCACCCCCTCGCTTCGCAGCTCCTTCCCCAACTCGGCCAGCGTCGCCTCCTTGCGCGCGACCAGCCCGACGGCGTAGCCCTCGCGGCCGAGCCGGCGGGCGGTGGCCGCGGAGATGCCGGGACCGGCGCCGACGACCAGCAGGTGCGGCACGGGGGTCTCCTCTCGTCAGGGGTTGAGGCCGAGCGCCTTCATCCGCTTCGTGTGCGCGTCGGTGATCCGCTCGATCAGGCGGGAGACCCCGCGGAGGTCGCCGGTGCCGGTGATGATCAGCTCCGCGAGGCGGTCGTGCTCGGCGATCACCGCCTGCGTCTGGGTGATCGCCTCGCCCACGAGCCGGCGTCCCCAGAGCGAGAGCCGGCCGGGAACCTTGCGGTCGGCCTTGATCGCCGCGCGCACCTCGCGGACGGCGAACTCCGCATGCCCCGTGTCGGCCAGCACTTCGAGGACCAATGCCTTGTCGGGCTCGGGGAGGAAGGACGCGATCTCGCGGTAGAAGTCCGTGGCCAGGCCGTCACCCACGTAGGCCTTGACCAGCCCTTCCAGCCACGTGCTCGGGCGGGTGCCCTCGTGGAAGGCGTCCAGGGCGGAGACGAACGGGGCCATCGCCGCCGACGGGTCGGCGCCCAGCTCGACGAGGCGATCGGTGAGCCGGCCGTGGTGGGCGATCTCGGCGGCGGCCATGCGGGCCAGCGACGCGCGGCCGTCCAGGGTCGGCGCCAGGCGGGCGTCCTCGGCCAGCCGGTCGAAGGCGGTGAGCTCGGCGTAGGCGAGCACGCCCAGCAGATCCACGACGGCCGTGTTCTCGACCGGGGTCACACGCATCTCCTGAGCTCTCGGCTGGCCGCACCTTCCCCCCGACGGGGAGGACCGGGGGCCCTGGTCGCGCGGCGCGGAGAGGCTATACCTGGCCCCGCGCTACGATGGGAATCGGCGGGCCGCACGGCCCGCTGTGTATCTGTGCGCTGACGACCGCTGGACGGCGCCCCTTCCGGGGCTGTCTCCCGGGCCGATCTCCGGAACGCCCGGTTCTGCTGGCCGCGTTGGCGCTGGAACTGATCCCGCGACAACCACCGGGACAGGGCCGACGCCACGAGCGCCTCGGGCCCTCTCCCCCAGCAGACCAGAGGCGAGAGCACTGACCTCCACCGAGAACACCCCCACGTCCACCGAAGCCGCCGAGGCTCCGTCGACCGAAGCAGCAGCCCTCGAGCACGCCGAGACCGGCGCCCCCGCTCCCGAGGAGCTCGAGTCGCAGGTCGAGGAGCTCGGCGGCGCCGCCGTCGCCGCCGACAGCCCGTTGTTCAGCGACTTCGACGTGCACCCCGACATCGTCGCCGCGCTGGCCGAGGTCGGGATCACCCGCACCTTCGCCATCCAGGAGCTGACCCTCCCGCTGGCGCTCGCGGGCAACGACCTCATCGGCCAGGCGCGCACCGGCACCGGCAAGACCCTCGGCTTCGGCGTCCCGATGCTGCAGCGCGTCGTCCCCCCGGCGGAGGGCGGCGACGGCGTCCCGCAGGCGCTGGTCGTCGTCCCCACCCGTGAGCTGTGCGTCCAGGTGGCCCGCGACCTGGCCACCGCCGGCGCCAAGCGCGGCATGCGCGTGCAGGCCATCTATGGCGGCCGCGCGTTCGAGCCGCAGATCGAGTCGCTGAAGAAGGGTGTCGAGGTCGTCGTCGGCACCCCCGGCCGGCTGCTCGACCTGGCCCAGCGGGGCGACCTGATCCTGGGCAAGGTCCGGGTGCTGGTTCTCGACGAGGCCGACGAGATGCTCGACCTGGGCTTCCTGCCCGACATCGAGCGGATCCTCGCCATGGTGCCGGACAAGCGGCAGACCATGCTGTTCTCCGCGACGATGCCCGGCCCGATCGTGACGCTGTCCCGGTCGTTCATGACCCAGCCCACGCACATCCGGGCGCACGGCAACGACGAGGGCTCGACGGTCCCGCAGACCACCCAGTTCATCTACCGGGCGCACAACCTGGACAAGCCGGAGCTGCTCGCCCGCGTGCTGCAGTCGCGCGACCGGGGCCTGGTGATGGTGTTCTGCCGCACCAAGCGCACCGCGCAGAAGGTCGCCGACGAGCTGGTCGACCGCGGGTTCGCCGCGGCCGCCGTGCACGGCGACCTCGGCCAGGGCGCCCGCGAGCAGGCGCTGCGCGCCTTCCGCAGCGGCAAGGTCGACGTCCTGGTCGCCACGGACGTCGCCGCGCGCGGCATCGACGTCACCGGCGTCAGCCACGTCGTGAACTACCAGTGCCCCGAGGACGAGAAGACCTACGTGCACCGCATCGGCCGCACCGGCCGCGCCGGCTCGACCGGTGTCGCGGTCACCCTGGTCGACTGGGACGACATCCCCCGCTGGCAGCTGATCAACAAGGCGCTCGATCTCGACTTCGCCGACCCGCCGGAGACCTACTCCACCTCCCCGTGGGTCTACTCCGACCTCGACGTCCCGGAGACGGCGACCGGCCGGCTGCCGCGCTCGCAGCGCACCCGCGAGGGCCTGGAGGCCGAGACCATCGAGGACCTCGGCGAGACCGGCAAGCGCAACCGCCCCGAGCGTTCCGGCGGCCGGGACTCCGGCGGCCGCGCCGACTCCCGCGGACCGCGCGGCGGGCGTTCGGGCGAGCGGTCCGGTGAGAGCCCGGGCGAGACCCAGACCGCCGGCGGCGGCAAGAGCCGTCCCCGCCGGCGCACCCGCGGCACAGGCGCACCGGCGGCCGAGGGCTCGACCGCTCCGGCCGCCTCGTCCTCGGAGCAGGGCTCGTCGGAGGGTGGCGCGAGCCGGCCGCGTCGCCGTCGTCGCCGGGGCAGCGCCAACCGCAGCGGCGGCGGTTCCGAGTCCGCCGCGTAATTCCGGTGGCCCGTCTGCAACTCCCTCCCTTCCGGGTGTGGATCTGGACGGCGGCCACCCTGGCGCTGGTCGTCGTCGCCGCCCTCCTCTGGCGGGGCTCGGACGCCGCGGCCACGGAGAGCACCACCGCGGCACCGGCCGACGTCCCGTCCGGGACGCCGGCCGGTGCCGTCTCCGAGGCCTGGTCGGCACCCGGCGATCCGGTGCCGGGGACGGTCGTGCAGGACGGCCGGGTGCTGGTGGGGTCGGAGCACGGCGTACGGGCGCTCGACCCCGTCACCGGCGAGGAGGCCTGGCACTACACGCGCAGCAACGCGCGGCTGTGCGGGCTGACCGTGACCGACGGCGTCGCAGTCGCGGTGTTCGCCACCGAGGACCGCTGCGACGAGGCGGTCGCGCTCGACGCCGACACCGGCATCCGGCGGTGGAACCGCAGCCTGCGCCTGCGGGCGGACGCCGAGCTGGACTCCACGGCGAGCATCGTGCTGGCCGCGAGCCCGACCGGCGTGGTGACGCTGGACCCGACCGGCGACAACATCCGCTGGCGGTACGCGGCGCCCGGCGGCTGCCGACTGCTCGGCGCCGAGGCCGGCACCAGCGGGGTGGCCGTGCTGCAGCGCTGCTCCGGTGCCGCGTCGCCGCAGCTGCGGCTGTTCGACGGCTTCGACGGGAGCTCGCACTGGACCCGCGACGTCCCGGGAACCAAGGCCGACGACCCTGCGCTGCTCGGCGCCGACGGGCTGCTCACCCTGCGCGTGGGCGGCGAGGTGCAGGGGCTGTCGCCGACGGACGGCGCCGTCCTCGCCCGGCTGCCGGTACCCCCGGGAACCGGGGCCGTCGAGGCGCGCTCCGGGGTGTCGGTGATGCTGGTCCGGATCGGCGGCACGCTGTCGGCGCTGGACCTGACGACGGCGGCCGTGCGCTGGACGGCGCCCGCCACCGGGCTGCCGGCCGCCCCGACCGCCGGGAAGGACGCCCGCACCCCTGTCGCGCTGCTGGTGCCCGACGCCGACGGGTTCTCCTCCCGCGATCCGGGCACCGGCGCCGAGCTGGGCCGGTCCGACGCCGACGACGTCCCGGAGGGCGGCGTCGCGTCGGCGATCGGCCCGGTCGTCGTCTACCGGCTCGACGACGAGGTCCTCGCCTACCACTGAGGCCCGCCCGGCACCCGCGGCCGTCGCGAGGTTCACTGGGGTCATGGTCATGCCCGGGGGCCCCGAACCCGTCCAGCTCGCGATCGCGCCCGACGACCTCCGGCAGCTGGCCGACCACGACGCGGCGTCCCGGACCTTCGCGGGCGGCGCCGGTCCCCTGGCCGCCCTGGACACCGGCGGCGAGGCGGTCCGCGGCACCGTCCTGCTGGTGGCCGGCTACACGGGCAGCAAGGAGGACTTCGCGCCACTGCTCGCCCCGCTCGCCGACGCCGGCTACCGCGTGGTGGCGATCGACCAGCGCGGACAGTTCGAGTCGCCCGGCCCCGAGGACCCCGCCGCCTACACCGTCGCCGAGCTGGCCGCCGACGTCGTCGCCGTCGCGCGGGTGCTGCGCGAGGAGTCCGGGGAGCCGCTGCACCTGCTCGGGCACAGCTTCGGCGGCCTGGTCACGCGGGCGGCGGTGATCGGCGAGCCGTCGCTGTTCACCTCGTTCACGCTGCTCGGCTCGGGGCCCTCGCGGCTGACGGGCGGCCGGGCCGACCTGCTCGACCACCTGGGGCCGCTGCTGGACGACGGGGGCGTGGAGCTGGTGAACGCGACGCTGGAGCAGGTGTCGATGACCGACCCGAAGGCGCAGGCGGTGCCGGCGCCGACCCGCGCGTTCTACTCCCGGCGGTTCCTGGCCAACTCGGAGGCCGGCCTGCGCGGCATGGCCGACGCGATGCTCGCCGAGCCCGACCGGGTCGACGAGCTCGCCGCTGCCGGGGTGCCGCTCCTGGTGGCGCACGGCGAGGCCGACGACGCCTGGCTGCCGCACGTGCAGGAGGAGATGGCGCAGCGGCTGGGCGCGCGGCACGAGGTCATCAACAACTCGATCCACTCCCCCGCCATCGAGAACCCACCGCGGACGCTGGAGGTGCTGCTCGACTTCTGGGCGACCGCCTCGGTGCGCTCGTGACCGCCTGGACCGCCGAGGAGGACCTGCTCGGCTTCTTCGGCCCCGACAGCGTCACCTGGCGGATCCACTCCGACCCGACGTTCTCCGTCGGCGGCCTGCGGGCCCTGCTGCTGCAGGCGCTGCACCCGGTGGCGATGGACGGCGTCGCGCGGTTCTCCGGCGGGTTCCGGGAGGAGCCCTGGCCGCGGCTGATCCGCACGGCGGTGTACGTGGACACGCTGACGTTCGGGACACGCACCGAGGCCATGCGGGCGGTCGAGCGGGTGCGGAAGATCCACGAGCGGCTGGGCGGGACGGAAGAGACGACCGGCCGGACGTACCGGGTCGACGACCCCGATCTGCTGCTGTGGGTGCACTGCTGCGAGGTCGACTCGCTGCTGTCGGTGGCACGGCGGGGCGGGCTGCCGCTTCCCGACGACGACGCCGACCGGTACGTCGCCGAGCAGGTGACGGCGGCGCGGCTGATCGGCATCCCGGCCGGCGATGTCCCCGACTCGGTGGCCGCGCTGGCCGGCTACTTCGAGCGGATCCGCCCGGAGCTGGCCGCGACCCCGGCCGCCCGCGATGCCTTCCGGCTGATCGTGCTGCCGCCGATGCCGACCTGGGTGCGCTTCCTGACCCCGGCGCAGCCGGCGTGGGGTGGGCTGGCCGCACTGGCGGTGGCGCTGCTGCCCTCGTGGGCCCGGCAGCTCTACTCGTGGCCGGGCCTGCCGCTGACCGACGTCACTGCGACGGCGGCGCTGAAGGCCTTCCGGCAGACGATGCTGCGGCTGCCGCAGCGCGCCCGCCGCTCGCCCATCGTCTGGGGCGGCTACGAGCGAGTGGCGTCGGCGCCGGCCGCCTGAATCAGACCGTCGCGTCGTCCTCGGCGAGGAAGCTCCACGTCTCGCGCGGCGGGACGGCGGCCTGGCCGGTCGGGCAGCTGGACCGGAAGTCGCACCAGCTGCACTGCACACCCGGGACGGCGGGGAACGCGTCGTCGGGGCTCGCGCCGGCGGTCATCGCGTCGGTCGCCGCGGTGATGTCGATCGCGACGTCCTCGGCCCGGCGCACGTGGTTGGCCAGCGACTTCTCGGTGTGCTCGAACGAGGCCACGGTGCCGCTGGGCAGGTGGTGCAGCTCCACCCGGGCGCACGCCTGCCGCAGCGTGCGCCGGACGCCCAGGACGTAGAGCGCCAGCGCCTGCGATCCGCGGGCCTCGTCGTCGGTGCAGACCGAGC
>Ga0126306_10001360_pt1 | contig 13009 bp, 14 predicted proteins | sample Plot27_FD_92592 | JGI IMG/M metagenome (GOLD analysis project Ga0126306, IMG submission 92592) | Serpentine soil microbial communities from UC McLaughlin Reserve, CA, USA - Plot27 | ecosystem: Environmental > Terrestrial > Soil > Grasslands | place: USA: UC McLaughlin Reserve, Lake County...
CGTCGTCGATCGCGTAGGACGACACGTTCTCGCTCCACGGCTCGGTCGGCTGCCAGTCCGGGTGCGGCGCCTCCCAGTACCACAGGCCGGTCGCAATTCGCGCACGGCGCGATCCTACTGACGCGCGGGCTGAACCCTGGCATCCTCCCGACGGTGGTTCCTGAGTCGCAGCTTGTGCCGACTGAGCGCGGACTCGTCCCCAAGGGTGAGGGTTGGTTCGTGCTCAACGCGCGCGAGACGCAGTGGTGGGAGCGCAACGGACGCGGCGTGCTGTGCGAGTTCGAGGGCGCGGGGTTCGAGGGCGCGGCGGACTTCACGCAGCTCGGGATCAACCTGACACTTCTCCGACCGGACGAGCCGATGGCGATGTACCACTGGGAAGCCGACCAGGAGGACTTCCTCGTGCTTTTTGGAGAGGCGCTGCTCATCATCGAAGGCGAGGAGCGCAGGCTTCGCCAGTGGGACTTCGTGCACTGTCCTCCGGGCACGAAACACACGATCGTCGGCGCTGGCAGCGGGCCCTGTCTGGTGCTCGCCGTGGGCGCGCGCGACCGCTCCGCGGGCCCGGAGTGGGGCGCCTACACCGTGGATGAGGCGGCGCTCCGCCATCGCGCGGGCGTCGAGCGCGAGACAACTGAGCCGGCGGAGGCATATGCGCGGTTCGGGCGGAGCGAGCTGACGCGGTACCGCAACGGCTGGCTTCCCTGAATCGCGAGTAGGTGTTGAGTACGCCGATGCACCCGTCGGCGGTGTAGTTACCGTGAGGCGAGAGAGCTCCGCAAGCTAGCGGACGACGAACGAGCTCGAGCCGAGCAGCTTCCCGAAGCGCTTGTCCGCGCGGCGGCCGTAGCCGGGGAACACGTACCAGCGATAGCGTCCGTCCGTGAGGCGGTAGCGGCGGCCGTTGTACGTCCAGCGCGCCGGCAGCTGCACCGACGTCCCAGGCGGCCAGGGTCCGTACTTTCTGTGCGGAGGGCGGCCCGAAGGTGGGCCAGACGTTCCACCGCTAGCGCCCCGGTACGAGGCGATAGCGCTTGTCACGGCACGCGAGCGAGATACGGGGGCTAAGGGCGCACCACGAACGTGCTCCCGCCGAGACGGGCTCCATATCGGCTCGCCGCCAACCCGCCGAAACCGGGCCAAACGTACCAGCGGTAGAGGCCCGGCCGGAGGCGATGACGGCGCCCGTCCTTAACCCACGTGCGCGGCAGCTGCAGGCTCCTCGCCCTCGGCCATGCGCTGAGAACGCGACGGCCGCGCAGCACCAACTGCACGTTGTAGTACCTCGCCCGCTTGACGGGCGTCCAGGTGAGCCGCGGGGGGGCGCTGACCCGTTCGCCCGGTGCCGGGGTCAGCAGAGCACGCGTTCCGATGTGCTCCACCGTCTTCCCGGCCCGGTTCGCGGCCTCATCGATGCCGGTGACCATGTAGGTGTACTTCCGCGCGGCTACCAGCCCGGTGTCGCGAAAGCGGGAGGCCGTCCCCCGATACACGACACTCGACGCGGCCCCTTTCACGCCGGGCGCTCGGAAGACCTCGATGAGGCGCGTGTCGGGCGACGCCTGCCAGCTGATATAAGCGCTGCGGTTCCACGGCTTTGTGCGAACCCACGCCACACTCGGCGGCGTCGCGTCGTACTTGAGCGAGACCGACGCGGTCGCGACGTTGCCGGCGTTGTCCCGGCACGTCCCGCCGACCACCGCGACCGAGTTGTCCGGACCGCCGTACGTCGCGGACGAGCATGAAGCCAGGCCGGACATCGCGTCGGCGCCGCCGAACGAGACGAGGATCGGGTGGTTGTACCAGCCGTTCGCGTCGACGCTACGCGAAAGCGCACTCGCGGTGCTCGGCGGCGTCGCGTCGTACTTGAGCGAGACCGACGCGGTCGCGACGTTGCCGGCGTTGTCCCGGCACGTCCCGCCGACCACCGCGGCCGAGTTGTCCGGACCGCTGTACGTGGCGGACGAGCATGAAGCCAGGCCGGACATGGCGTCGGCGCCCGAGAAGGACACCGCGACGGGATGGTTGTACCAACCGTTCGAATCCGCCCCCCGTGATCGCGTCCCGCCCGCCGTGGGCGGCGTCTTGTCGAGCTTTACGGTCTTTGTCATAGCAGTCGTACCCCCGTCGCTGACCGCTATGCACGTTCGGCTCATACCGGGCGTGTCGCCGGAGAACGTCGCGGCCTCGCACCCGGTCGTAGACGTGACCGGTGATTCCGGATCGGAATACGTCCAGTTGAGCGTGACGTTGCTCGTGTACCAACCGTTGGCGCCGACCGCGCCGAACACTTGCAGCGTCACGACCGGCGGCGTGGGGTCGCCCGGCACCCCACCCGCGCCTGGTACCACGAGAAGCGCAGCGCCGGCAACGATGCTCAGCGCTGTGATACCACGCCGCCGCCCACGCTGCGGAACCCGCAGCCGCAGCAACTCTGGGCCGTCGACGTTCAGGGCTCCCCACCCCCGTGGTCCCGTTTCTCCCTCCCCGAAGCTAATTCTTCGTTACGGACCTGTCAAATAGGAACGGTTCCCCGCGCGACGGAAAACGAGCCATGGCAGACGAGAATCGCGCTCAGTCGCTCTTGACGCCCGCGAACGCCTGCGCGCCGGCCACGCGCACTGCGGCGGACAGCGTGGCGATGTCGTAGGCGCCGTGGTGACGGCGGCCGTTGACGAAGAAGGTCGGGGTGCCCGTGACCCCGCTGAGATCGGCGCTGTCGACGTCGTCCGCGACCTTGCCGGCGCCGGCGTGCTCGCGCAGCGCGTCGGCGAAGCGGTCGGTGTCGAGGCCGAGCTGCTCGGCGTAGCCGACCAGGTCGGCGGGCTCCAGCGCGTCCTGGTGCGCGAAGAGGAGGTCGTGCATCTCCCAGAAGGCGCCCTGGTCGGCGGCAGCCTCGGCCGCTTCGGCGGCGAGCTGCGCGTGGCCGTGGACGTCGTTGAGGGGAAGGTTCCGCCAGACGTACCGCACGTCCGCGAAGTCGCGGAGGAGCTCGCGGACGACGGGCTCGGCCATCCCGCAGTAGGGACACTCGAAGTCCCCGTACTCGACGACGGTGACGGGCGCGTCCACAGGGCCGCGGATGTGGTCCCGCTCCGGTTCGACGTCGATGTAGAGGTCGACGAGGGGCCGGGCCGTCCCGAGCAGCGCCCGGATCCGCAGCCGCCGCGGCAGCAGCGCGGTCGCGCGGAAGAGCAGCCAGGTGACGAGGGCGGCGCCGCTGGCCGCGCCGAGGATTCCGAACTTCGCCTCCTCGAGCTGCGGCCCGTCGAACGCGAGCGTCGCCACGAGCAGCGCGACGGTGAACCCGATCCCGGCGATCGTCCCGCCGCCGGCGACCGCGGCCCAGCCGACCGGCGGCTGCAGCCGTCCTCGCGTCACCCGAGTCAAAAACCAGGACGCGCCGAAGATGCCGACGGGCTTCCCGACGACGTAGCCGAAGAGGACGCCGAGGGTGATCGGCGACGTGAACGCACGCTCGAGGAAGTTCGGGTCGATCGACACGCCGGCATTCGCGAGCGCGAAGACCGGCACGACGACGTAGCTCGTCCACGGGTGGAACAGCCGCTGTAGCCGCTCGTTCGTCGACGTCGCCGAGCGGAGCTCCACGCCCGCGAGGCGAGCCGTCTCGGCCGTCGGCTGCTCGCGGAACTCCCTGAACCGTTCCGTCGCGCGCTCCAGCGTCTCGCGCGGGGCGGGGTAGGCGTATGCGAGCAGGCCGAGCGCGAGGCCAATCACGACCGGCTCGACGCCCGACTCGAGCAGGCCGACCCAGGCCGCAAGACCGAGCGAGGCACAGATCAGCCCGCGGCGGATCGGGAGCCGGCGCGCGACGAGCACCACGGCGAAGCAGGCCACCGCGAACAGCAGCGGCCCGACGTCGAGGTTGTCCGTGTAGAAGGTGGCGATGACCGCGAGCGCAACGATGTCGTCCACGATCACCACGGTCAGCATGAACGCGCGCAGTCGGTCGGGGAAGCGCGGCCCCACGAGCGCGAGGAGACCCAGCGCGAACGCCGTGTCCGTCGACATGGCGATTCCCCAGCCGGTCGCGGACGAGCGGCCGACGTTGAAGGCGAGGTAGATCCCGACCGCCACGGCCATGCCCGCGAGCGACGCGAGCAGCGGCAGCAGGAACCGGCGCCGCTCGCGGAGCTCCCCGAGGTCGAGCTCGCGCCGCGCCTCGAGCCCGACGACGAAGAAGAAGAACGTCATCAGGCCGCTGTTCACCCAGTCGCGGAGGTCGAGCGAGATCCCCGCGTCGCCGAGCTCGACGGACAGCGTCGTCTCCCAGAGCGAGTCGTAGGACGACGCGTCGACGTTCACCCAGGCGAGCGCCGCGACGGCCGCAGCCAGCAGGACGGCCGCCCCGCCGGTCTCCGTCCGGAGGAACTCACGCAGCGGGGTCTGCACGCTCCGCGCCCAGGCGGTGCGCGCGGAGAACGCCGACGGCCGGGAGTCGGCGCTACTGCTCGTAACGCTCGACCACCTCGGACCGCCGCAGCGTGGCGTCGTCCGGGTGGCGGCCGGCTTCCCGCAGCGCGCGACGCTGCCGGAGTAGATCCCACATCGTGTCGAGCGAGACCTTCAGCTGGTCGAGGCGGCGCCGGTCGTCGTCAGACGCATTTCCGGCCGCCTCGCGCTCCCAGAGCTCGTGCTCCTCGGCGACGAGGCCTTCGATCGTTCCGTGGATCTGAGAATCGTCCATCGGTCCTCCTCTCTGTTGCGCTGACGTTACCGAGCTTGACATATTCCTATATCGGCATATACGGTCTCGACCATGGCACGAGCAGCGACAACCGCAGACGCGTTCAACGCGGTCGCCGAGCCGCGGCGGCGTCAGATCCTCGACGCCCTCGCCGCCGGCGAGCGGCCGGTGAACGACCTGGTGCGCCTGCTCGGGCTGGCCCAGCCGCAGGTCTCGAAGCACCTGCGGGTGCTCCGAGAGGTGGGGGCGGTCGACGTGCGCGAGCAAGGACGACAGCGGCTGTACCGCCTCAACGGCCACGCGCTCAAGCCCATCCACGACTGGGTGCAGGAGTACGAGCGGACGTGGACGGAGCGGTTCGACCGCCTGGATGCGGTGTTGGAAGACCTCAAGCAGAAGGAGGAAGGAGATGGCAATGACGACTAGCGGGACAGCGACGGTGACGCTCCTGACCGACGAGCAGATCCTGATCACACGCGAGTTCGACGCACCGAAGCACCTCGTGTTCAAGGCGTTCACCACGCCCGAACTGGTGAAGCAGTGGTGGCACGCGAACCGCGGCGAGATGACGGTCGCCGAGATCGACCTCCGCCCCGGCGGCAGGTGGCGCTACGCGGCGGTGGCCGACGGCGGGATGGAGGTCGGCTTTCACGGCGAGTACCGCGAGATCGTCCCGAACGAGCGGGTCGTCTCGACCGAGGCGTTCGAGGGAATCCCGGACCCCGACGCCAACGCGACGCTCAACACCGCGACCTTCACGGAGGCGGACGGGCGCACGACCCTGACGATCCTGGTCGAGGCGCCGAGCAAGGAAGTCCGCGACGCGATGATCGACTCCGGCATGGAAGCCGGCATGCAGGACGCGCTGGACCTCCTGGAGCAGGCGGCGGTCGCGCTGCGCTGAGCAAGCCCGCCTGGAGGCTCTCTCTCGATCCGACTTGTGACGGCGGCCGGCCTCACGGCCGCCGTCCTCGTGGCTACACGCGCGAGTCGGTTCGCAGGAGGGAGAAAACGACGACGTCGCTCAGTTCATCGCCGAACGGCAACCTCGAGCGAAAGACGCCTTCGCGCTGGAATCCAGCCCGTTTGGCGACCTGCGTCGAGGCGACGTTTCCCGGGACGATCCACAGCTCGAGGCGTCGACGATGGTCGTCAGGCTCCACGGCTCGACGCGCGCGAGTCTCGGCTATATGACGTTGCGCCCGACGCGCGCGGCCGCGGCATCGCCACGCGCGCGGGAGTCCCGCGGCACGACTTAAGAGTACGAGCAGGCGACCGGCTCAGTACTCGTCGTGGCGGCGCGACCACTAGCGAACGAGCCTGCCGTCCGGCCGCACCACGAGCCAGAGGCCGCCGAATTCGCTGACGTTCTGGCAGAGCACCTCGCCCGGGCCGTCGTGCGCGTAGTAGTAGAGCGGCCAGCCGCGATACGTGTACTGGCGCCGGCCGTCGCTCCGGCGAGTGGTCCCGATCAGCGACTTCTTCACTCCCGCCCCGGCGCGCACAACGGTGCCCTTCGCCAGGTAGACCGGCCACGCCTTGGCGCACGCGCCGTAGCACCGGCTCGGACCTCCGCGGCGGTCGCGCGTGAAGCCGTACACGACTCGGCCGCGACCGTCGAACAGGATGCGTCCGTAGCGGCTCGAGCGAACCGTCAGGATCTGCGTCGCGGCCGCCCCGGCGCTCGCTTCGCCGGCCGCGCTGCCTTCCGTCGCGCTGACCAGGCCCGCAACGGCGAGCGCACAGGCGAAAGCGGCACTGATGGCGAGCATTGTCTTCATCGCCCTCCTTTCAACGTGGTCCGGACCATAGACACGACTCCTTGCCGAACCATTACACCGGTCTCGAGGAAGACGGTCTGCGCATGGGCGACCTCGCCGAGCGCTCGCACCTGAGCAAGCGGAGAAAAGCGTCTACCGGTCCTCGTACTCGTCGTGGCGGCGCCACCACTCGTACGGCTTCGTCTGCGGGTAACCCGCGGGTGAGTTCTCCCAGACCTCCTGGCGGCCGAGCGGAGTCAGGTCGAGGAAGGTCCAGACGCTGCCGAGCGCCTCGACGCCGCGCGACGTGGTGAAGTAGCTGCGAAAGACCTCGTCGCCCTCGCGAACGAAGACGCTAAGGCCGAAAGACTCGCCGTCCTGGTACTCGCCGACGCGCGGCGACTCGGGCGATGTACCGAAGTCGACGCCGAACTCGCCGCCGAACCACGAGTACCACGGGATCGCCCAGCCCATCCGCTCTCGGTACGCCTCGATCTTGTCGATCTGCGCGCGCGAGACGAGCGCGAAGGACGTGTCGCGCGCGTGCAGGTGCGCGAGGTGGCCGACCTGGTCGGTGAACATCGAGCAGCCGTCGCACCCGGCGTCCTGGTTGGGCCCGAACATGAAGTGGTAGAGGAGCAGCTGACTGCGGCCCTCGAAGAGATCGATCAGCCGGGCCTCCCCGGCCGAACCCTCGAGGACGTAGTCCTTGTCGATCCGGACCCTCGGGAGACGGCGCCGCTCCGCGGCCAAAGCGTCCCGCACGCGCGTGTGCTCCTTCTCCTTGGCGCGGATCGCGCCCAGCGCGGCTTGCCATTCCTCCTGCGAGACGACCGGCGGCAGCTTCATTCCGGATACTCGTCGTGTCGCCGGGGCCAGCCATCAAAATCTGCACCGCGCCCCTTCGGCGCGCGGTCGAGCAGCTGCCAGGTCGCGTTGAGCGCGTCGGTGCCGCGGTCGTACGTGGAGTACGTGTGGTAGACGACGCCGTCCTCTAGCACGAACGCGCCCAGCCCGTGGAGCTCGTCGCGTCGAAGGTCGATCTCGTCCGCGTGCTTCGGGGTGCCGAAGTTGAAGCCGCGCCCGGTCCTGCGCTCCTCGTCAGTGAAGGCGCCGAAGTCGAGATTGAAGTCGCTGTCGCCGTAGGACACCCACGGAAAGCTCCAACCCATGCGCGCCTTGTAGGCGTTCAGCCGCTCGAGCGGCGCCCGGGAGACGGCGACGAAGGTGACGTCGCGGTGAGGCAGGTGGCCGACCGCTCCGTCGAGCGAGTCGGCCGTGTACGAGCAGCCCGGGCAGCCCGCCTCCGGCCACCCCTCGACGGTCGGCCCGAACATGAAGTGGTAGACGAGCAGCTGCGAGCGGCCGTCGAAGAGCTCTCCCAGCGTCTTCGGCCCCTCGTCGGTCTCGAAGACGTACTCCTTGTCGACCGGAACCCACGGAAGCTCGGCGCGCTGCCGGGCCAGCTCGTCGCTCTGACGCGTGAGCTCCTTCTCGCGCTCGAGCAGCTGGACCCTCGCCGCCAGCCACTCCTCCCGCGTTCCGATCCTGGTCACGCCTCCATCATCTCCATACCGGGCTCCGTCAGGGCGGGAACGCTCGCGGGGGCCATCGCGACCCAGAGGCCTAGGACGACGAGGCCGAGGGCGACCGCCCGCGTGAGCCGCACCCCGTGTGGCAGCACCTTCTCGGCGAAGATCACCGCCGCGACGACGGCCATCCAGAACAGGCTCATCACGCCGACCGCGAAGAGGACGAGCACCAGGCCGCCGGAGCAGCCGACACAGTCCACCCCGTGCTCCACTCCGCTCCGTAGCGCGCCCGCGTCGTCGCGCAGCCTGCGGCAGCGACGAAGGCTGCGGCGCTTGAGCGGGGTCAGCTCGTAGAGGCCCGCGGCGACGATCACGCCGCCCGCCACGTACGGGCCGGCCTGGTCCCACGCAAGCCAGCCCGTGTCGAGGGCGGTCACGAGCCGGTAGAGACCATACGCGGCCAGGCCGTACGCCGTCCAGACGACGAGGTAGCCGAGAGCGAACAGGAGTGCCGGCGCACGACGGGCGAGCCAGGCGACGTGCGGCAGCACCGTCGGCAGCATCATCGCCGCCGTCATCGTCATCCAGATCCCGACGTACCACCCCAGCGCGCCGAGGTCGGTGCCGGGGCCTTCGTCCATCCCGTGCATCCGCTCCAAGGTGACCGCCCAGGCGACGCCTGCGGCGGCGAGCAGAAGAGCCGGCGTCCGTAGCGCGACGGTGTTCATCGATTCGACCTCCCGTTACGTCTTTCGTTGATAAGACACCCGGCTGGCCGAAAACTCATCGCAGGCATGGAGAGAGCAGGCGGGCGGCCGTAACCACCCGCCTGCTCCGAACGCCGTCCTAGTGCGATCGCGACCGCGGCGGCGACCCGAGCGGGCGGCCGCCCGGCCCGTCCTCGAAGGTCAGCCACGGCTGCGCGAAGCGCTGGATCCACTGCCCGACGCCCTGCTTGCTCCAGTCGCAGACGCCCGTCGGGAACGCGCTCTCGAGCCGCGCCCACTGCGCGTCCGTGAACGTCACGCCGTAGTCCGAGCGGCGTAGCGGCTCGAGCCGGCACTTGAGGATGTCGTGCGACAGCGGCATCCCCGCCACGAGCCGCGCGTTGGCGTAGTACGGCAGCAGCGCCGCGCACGCAGCCGGGTCGGTGATCTCGACCAGCGGCGGCGTCGTGCTCGCGTAGCAGAGGTCGACCGCATCGGACGGCTTGTTGCGGAGCACCTTGACCCGCTCCGGCCGCCGGCTGTGGTCGTTCTCGATCGCCGTCAACCAGCGGTCCATGAGCAGGAACGCCTTCAGGTTGATCGCGGCAGGCGCGACGATGCCCGACGGCCAGCTCCAGATCAGCTGGTTGCCGTGCCCACCGTTGGCCTCGTCGAGGCGGGCCCGCATGGCCCACGAGTGGTAGTCGGTGTGGATGTCGTTGACGTTCGACGACCCGCGGAGGTCGATGATCGGGACGTCGGCCAGAGAGTACGGGTTCGAGACCTGACCCGCCCAGTAGGCGATGGCCATCGCGCCGGGGTCGGCCTCGCTGCGCTCGGCCGTGAACGCGAAGTCGGCGTCGACGCCGCCGATCTTCTCGTTCAGGTCGACGAATTGCTCCACTGAGATCTGCCCCGCTGCGAGCGCCTTGAGCCCGTATTGCACCCCGACGTTGTCGGTCGGGCGCCGAGCGAACCCGCGGGCGTTCCGGCCCCAGATCGCCACCTGGTGGTCCTGGAGCGTGCAGCGGATGCCACCCGGGTTCGTGACTGGGTTGTAGACGAGCGCGGCGAGATCCGGCGAGGTGTGGAGGTTGCAGTTCGCCGCCCGCGACGGGTTCCCGATCGGCGCGAACGAGAGCTCCCACGCGATGCACGCTGAGGTGTCCTTGTGGCCGGAGACCGCTGCCCTCTGCGTCGCGGACACCCACAGCATCGGCGACTTGGCGAAGTAGTTCAGCAGCATGTGGCAGTCGCCGACCTCCATCGCCGTCGTCCAACTGTCCTCGTAGCTGCAGTTGGGGAGGATGCCGTCCAGGAGCCCGGGGTAGTTCGCGGCGATGAGGTGCTGCTGGATCGAGCCGCCCGAGCAGCCGCTGCCGATCGTGTACCGGATCGAGCCGAACGTCTCCCGAATCTGCTCCTGGAGCATCATCACCGACTCGCCGGAAACCCAGTCGTTGCCGTTCTGAGCGCGGATGTTGAGCGACGAGTTCGCGACGAGGAACCCGCGGGAAAGCGCCATGTCGACAACCGCCGACGACGGGCCGGCCTGCGTGCGCCACGGTGCGCTGCCTCCGCCGAAGAGCCAGTAGACCTTGTGGTTCCAGCCCCCCTGCGAGGACCACGGCGTCCACGGCTTGGCCGGGTCGGCCAGAACCGCGAGCTCGTAGATGCCGCGGTTCATCGTCCCGCGTTCGACGCGGACGATGTACGGCACGGTCACGCCCTGATCGGTGGTCGTGTTCGCAATCTGGTCGGCCGGCGGCGGGCTCGCGGGGTTGTAGACCGCGAACGCCCCGGTCAGCGTCTGATAGCGGTACGACACGACGGTTGGCGCATTGCACTGCGCGTCGACCGCGGGCGTCAGCCCGAAGAGCTGCGTCCGGCAGAAGTACGGCACGAGCTGCGGCCCGCTGAACACCGATCCGCCGATCGGATGGTTGGTGAGCGTGATCCTCGCCTTCTTCCCGTGCGACTCCCGCGCCGTCAGCGTGTTCTCGCCCACCATCAGGCCGGTGACGAGCCCGACGAAGCGACCGTCGCTACGGACGGCGAAAGCCGATGTGACGTCCGTACCGTTCAGCTCCACGCGCACGCGCGACGCGTTGGCGTGCTTCGACAGCTTCACGTCCACGAGCGCGTTCCCGCCCGAGAGCAGGTCGGCGCGATTGGACAGGACCTCGATGGCGAGGCGGTTCCCGTGGCCGCCCTTGCCGCCGTGAGCCATCGAGCCCGACGCCCCGAATAACGCCACTCCGATCATGAGCAGCGCGAGCACCGCGCGTCCGGTGGTGGAGAGTTTCATAGCGTCCCCCTTCGCCGTAGTTCCGGTCGACTACCGCCGCAGCGCGAGCCGGAGTCTAGAACCCGACGGATAGATTTCGCGGCCGTGACTCGGGAAGCCGCGTGTCTTTGCGAGCAGCTTCGGCTCCAGGTCGAGGGCGATCCGCTTGCCGTCTCGATCTGCAACTGCCTTGCGTGCCAACGCCGGAGCGGAAGCGCCTTCGGGATGCAGGCGGGCTTCAAGGCGGACCAGGTGGAGGTCAGCGGCCGCTTCAACGACTACACCCGGATCTCGGACGAGGCGGACCGAAAGCAGCACGTCCTCCATTTCTGTCCCGACTGCGGCTCACAGGTCTTCTACACCGAACCGGACGACCCGGACTTGATCGTCGTCTCGGTCGGTGCCTTCGCCGACCCGACGTTCCCGTCGCCGACCGTATCGGGGTACGACTTACGACGGCACCCGTGGGTGGGTCTGCCTGCGTCGGTCGCACGTCACGCGCCTGAGCTGTGGTGGGACTCGGCGCAACCTCTCTACGACGCGGGCAAGTACGCCGAGGCTGCGGACAAGGGCCGCGAGCTGATCGAGGACTGGCCGGACGAGGGGTTCCTCTACTACAACGTGGCGTGCTGCGAGAGCCTCGCCGGGCAGACCGACGGCGCGATCGAGCACCTGCGCCGGGCGATCGAGATGTGGGAGGGCTGCCGTGAGATGGCGGGCCAGGACTCCGATTTCGACGCGATCTGCGACGAGCCCGAGTTCCAGCAGCTGATCCTCAGCAGACCTGGTTCTCGAGCGTGATCGAGCTGGCGGGCGATCGATTGCCTGTGCTGTCGATCGCCTGAGCGGAGAACGTATTCGTCGCTGCGGTGCCGTAGGTGATCCAGCGATCGATGTCTGTCTCAATGCCGTCGAAGACGCCGTTGATTTAGAACGCTGCGGCCACAATGGGCTCGACGATGAGAATGCGCCGAGACCATCCGCATGCCGTCGTCCTCGTCGAGGGCGTCAGCGACCAGCTCGCACTGGAGGCGTTAGCCGAGCGACGAGGTCGGAACCTCGCCGCCGAGGGCGTCTCGGTTCTGCCGATTGGAGGTGCGCAGGCGATCGGACGCTTCGTCGACCGCTTCCGGCCCCGAGGGCTCGACGTCAGGTTGGCCGGTCTCTGCGACGTCGCGGAGGAACGCTTCTTCCAACGCGCTCTCGAGCGCGCCGGCCTCGGCTCCGACCTGACCCGTGCCGACATGGAGGCGCTCGGCTTCTACGTCTGCGTGGCGGACCTGGAGGACGAGCTCATCCGCGCCCTCGGTGCGGATGCGATGGAAGACGTGATCGACGCTCACGGTGAGCTGGGATCGTTTCGCACTCTCCAGAACCAACCCGCATGGCGCGGACGGGCAGCAGAGGCGCAGCTTCACCGCTTCCTGGGCAGCCAGAGTCGGAAGACGACGGTGAGATCGCTCGTCCGCGCGCTTGCTCCCGACGGCGTTCCGCGGCCGCTGGACCGGGTGCTGGCCAGCGTCTAGCGCGCACACATCGCCATCGGCCCCCGCGACGACTGACCCATCTGACCCCCGCTCGAGCTAGACGTACCTGCCCATGCCGCCGGCGACGTCGATCGACGCGCCGGTGATGTAGCTCGCCCGCTCGCTGAGCAGGAAGGCGACGAGTCCCGAGACCTCGGCGGGCGTCCCAAAGCGGCCAAGGGGGACTTCCTCCCGGGCGAAGCGGTCGAAGAACTCCGCGCGTGGCAAGTCGGGCGCCCGGCGCTGGTGGATGTTCTCCCACTGCGGCGTGGTCACGAAGCCGATGTTGACGCCGTTGACGAGGATTCTGTCCTTCGCCACCTCGAGCGCGAGCGTCTTCGTGAACGAGTTGCCTGCGGCGCGGTTGACGGAGGTCGCGAAGAAGTTGGGGTCGGGGTAGCGCGAGTAGACGGCGCCGATGTTGACGATCCGGCCGCCGCCGGCCGCGCGCATGTGCGGAAGCACCTCGCGCGAGCAGCGGATCAGCGA
>Ga0126306_10001361_pt1 | contig 13008 bp, 11 predicted proteins | sample Plot27_FD_92592 | JGI IMG/M metagenome (GOLD analysis project Ga0126306, IMG submission 92592) | Serpentine soil microbial communities from UC McLaughlin Reserve, CA, USA - Plot27 | ecosystem: Environmental > Terrestrial > Soil > Grasslands | place: USA: UC McLaughlin Reserve, Lake County...
CACGGCCCCTGCGCCGATGATCGCGGCGTCCGCACCGAGCGGCGGGGTGACGAATGAGGCGGCCGTGCCGTCGGGAGGCTGGCGCCAGTCGTAGCCCGGATGAGTCGTCCAGAGATCGCCGCTGCCGGTGTCGGTGCCGGCGAAGTTCGTCGGCGGGCGCGCGGTCTTGTCCCAGGTGAAGCGGACCTTGCCGCCCTTTCCGCCCTTCTTGGCGAGCTCGCTCGTCATCAGCCCGTTCGGCCTGAAGAACCAGGACCGAGCCTCGGTGTTCGGGATCGGGAAGCGGTCGAAGAACCGCTCGAAGCCCGGATAGGGGGTCGCGGGCGCGCCGCCCGCGCCGTTGTCGAACAGGATCCGGACGGAGGGCTGGCTCTCGAAGAGGTTCAGCGCCGCCTCGTAGCTGGGCTGGTTCTGTATCGGATCAGGTGGCAGGGTGACGCCGGGCACCCCCATCGCCGTCTGGTAGAGGACCGGCGCGAGGGCGGCTGCCCCGGGTGGCAGCTGGGGTCTTCGTCCGGCGACGTAGAGCTCGAGGAAGTCGAACCAACGGTTGAAGGTCTCGGGGTCGAGCGAGTCGATGTGCAGGCCGTTGGTGAAGGTGAACCACTTGCGGCTCGTCCCGGTGAAGCGATCGGCGAGGTTCGGGCAGTGCCCGCCCGTCTGCTCGTCCTCGAACTGGCAGGCCAGGAAGACCGGCACCCTGATCTTGTCGACGAAGGTCGCCGGCGAGAGCGGATCGGCGACCTCGGGCTGATAGAAGCGGTTGGCGTTGATCTTGGCGATCAGGTCCGCCGCGGCCGTGTGCAGCGTCTGGTTGGCCTTGCAGATCTGGTCGCCCTCCTGGATCCGCCGCCAGGCCCACGCCTGACCTTCGGTGGGCGACGCCGGCTTCGCGTCGTCGACCCGATCCTCTGCCCACGGCACAGCGAATCCGGTGTTGAGGAAACCGCCGGGATAGAGCGTGGTGGCGGTGTCGTCGATCACCGACAGCGGCGTGATCGCGGCGAGGTGAGGCGGCGCGGTGGCGCCGACGAAGAGCTGGCTGATCCCGCCATAGGAGACCCCCGCCATGCCGACCCTGCTGCCGAGGACCCAGGGCTGACGCGCGACCGTCTCCACCACGTCGTAGCCGTCGAGGCTCTGCAGCCGCTCGAAGTAGTCGAAGGCGCCGCCGGAGCAGCCAGTGCCGCGCATGTTCACGTCGACCACTGCGTAGCCGAGCAGGTTGAGAATCGGGCTGATGCCGCTCTCGGCGCCCGCGGGATTGGCGTAGCCGTAGCCCGAGTACTCGACCAGCGTGGGGTAGGGCCCGTTCGCGGCGGGACCGGGAAGCCGCACGTCGATCGCTAGGCTCGTGGCGTCGCGCGTGTGCATGTAGCCGTAGCCGCCGGCTGGCAGGGTCTGGTTGTAGATCGAGGGATCGTTCGGCGCCGGTCGATCCGGCATGACGCCGACGGCAACCGAGAGCGATCCGTCTGCTGCGCGCACGCGGTAGCCCTCGCCGGCGGGGACCTGACGGAAGACGACCCCTCCCAGGGTGTCGACCGGCTCCGTCGAGACGACCTCGCCCTCGCGGACCAGGCGCAGGCTGGTCCCCGGCTGCGCGCCCGTGACGTACACCTGGTTGACGCTGCCGTGGACGGCGAGGGAGTTGGCGGCCGAGGCGCCGGCGGGCGAGCTCGCCGCGATCGCCAGCGCGACAACAACGAATCCGATGACCCGCTTCAGGTTCCTCTCCTTCCCGCGCAACCCATCCCGCCGCCTTTCCTTGGCCTGCAGTCCTCGCGGTAGGCCGGCAAGCATAATCAGAACATCGAGATAGCGACTGCTGATCAGCCGACCGCCCCGATCACCGCAGAACCCGAGCTGCCGCCCGGGCCCGACTGGTCGCTGCCGAGGATGACCTGGCGCTGGTGGAAGCAGCCGCTGCAGACGCTCGAGGAGTGCCAGGCCCGCTACGGCGACATGTTCACGTTCCGGCTTCCCCACGAGGGCACCTGGGTGTTCGTCTCGGACCCGGAGGCGGTCAAGCAGGTCTTCACCGGCGATCCCAATCTGCTGCATGCCGGCGCCGCCAACATCGTGCTGCTGCCGCTGCTCGGCCAGCATTCCGTCCTCCTGCTGGACGAGCCGGAGCACATGGTCCAGCGCAAGCTGATGCTGCCGCCATTCCACGGCAAGCGGATGCAGGCCTATCGGGAGGTGATGTCGCGGGCGGCCGCCGAAGAGATCGAGCGCTGGCCGACCGACGCCCCTGTACGGGCGCGCCCCCGCATGCAGGCCGTGACGCTTGAGGTGATCCTCCGGGCGGTCTTCGGGGTTGACGAGGGAGAGCGCCTTGCCCGCCTGCGCGGCGAGCTGCGCTCGACCCTCGACCTCCCGAACAATCCGCGGCGCGCCTTCTTCATGGTGGTGCTCGGCCCGGAGCGGCTGAAGCGTTTCCCCCCGTTCAGGCGCAAGGTCGAACGGGTTGACCGGCTGCTCCTCGAGGAGATCGCCTCCCGGCGCCAAGCCGAGGACCTGGCAGAGCGAGACGACATCCTCTCGCTCCTTCTCCAGGCCACCCACGAGGACGGCCGCCCAATGAGCGACCGGGAGCTCCGGGATGAGCTGATGACGCTTCTGGTGGCGGGCCACGAGACGACGGCGACCGCGCTCTCCTGGGCGATCGAGCTGCTCGCTCGCCATCCGGCCGAGCTCGAGCGCCTCGAGGCCGACGTCGCGGGCGCCGACGGCGCCTACCTCGACGCGGTGATCAAGGAGACCCTCCGGCTCCGCCCGGTGGTCGCACTGGTGTTGCGCAAGCTGGTCGAGCCGATGGAGATCGGCGGCCGCCTGCTCCCGGCCGGCGTCTCGGTGGCGCCCTCGATCTACCTCGTCCACCGGAACCCTGACGTCTATCCGGAACCGGCGCGCTTCCGGCCCGAGCGCTTCCTGGAACAGCCGGCCGGGACCTACACGTGGATCCCGTTCGGAGGCGGGGTCCGGCGCTGCCTCGGCGGCGCCTTCGCGGAGTTCGAGATGTCAGTGGTCCTCAGGGAGCTGGTCACCCGGCGCAGCCTGCGGCCCGCCGGCGATACCCCGGAGCATTCGGTGCGCAGCACAATCACCAACGTCCCGAGCAGAGGCGCCGAGGTGATCGCGGCCTCACGGCCGAGCTGAGCGCATCGTTACCTTGAATAGATGGATCGTCGGTCCTGGTTCTGGCTGCTCGCGCTCGGGGCGATCTGGGGTGCCTCCTACATGTTCATCGCGATCGGCCTGCGCGACCTGTCGCCCGGGATGGTCGCCTTTCTCCGCATCGCGCTCGCGGCCGCGGTTCTGATCCCCGTTGCCGCCGCCCAGGGTGCCCTTGCCGGAGCTCGTCCCTACCTCGGTTGGCTCGTGCTCGTTGGCGCCATTCAGGTCGCGGGCCCCTTCGTCCTGATCTCCGCCGGCGAGGAGGAGATCAGCTCCTCCCTCGCCGGGATCCTGGTGGCGGCGGCCCCGCTCTGGACCGCGGTGCTCGCGATCTGGGTCGATCACGAGGAGCGCTCCCAGGGGCTCCGCCTGGTCGGCGTGCTGATCGGCTTCGCCGGCGTCGGGCTCCTGCTCGGCGTCGACCTCGGCGGTGGTGGCGCCGAACTGCTCGGCGGCCTCGCTGTAGTGGCGGCGGCGCTCGGCTACGCGATCGGCGGCCTCCTGGTCAAACACCGGCTGGCTGGGATGCCACCGGTCGGCATGTCGGGGCTGGTGATGACCGCGAGCGCACTGCTCCTGCTGCCGCTCGCGGTCGCGACGCCGCCGGACTCATTTCCGAGTCTCGGCCCGATTGCGGCGGTCGCAGCTCTCGGGGTGGTCGGGACCGGGATCGCCTTCGTGATCTTCTACGGGCTGATCTCCACGGTCGGCCCGGCGCGGACGTTCATCGTCACCTACATCGCCCCCGGCTTCGCGATCGTCTACGGCTCGGTCTTCCTCTCCGAGGAGATCACGGCGGCAACGATCGGCGGCCTGGCCCTGATCCTGGCCGGCTCCTGGCTCTCGGTCGAGGGTCGCTTACCGTGGCGCCGCCGCCGCTTCGCGGGCGAGGAGCTAGCCGCCGGCGAACTGACGCAGTAGCGGCGCCGGCCGGTAGGCCTCCCCCTGCAGGTCCCTGAGCTCCTCGAGGACGCCGAGCGCGCGGCTCCAGCCGAGCCGCTCGCCCCACTCGAGCGAGCCGATCGGCCAGTTGTAGCCCAGCCGCATCGCCGTGTTGATGTCGTCCTCCGAGGCCACCCGCTCGCCGAGCGCGAAGCAGGCCTCGTTGGCGATCGTCGCGCCTAGTCGGGTCAAAACCTCTGGCGCGTTCGGTCCGGCCACCCGCTCGAGCTCGTCCTCGTCGAAGATCGGTCTCTCGCCGTCGACATCCGGATCTCGTGGGCGGTGCTGCTCGCCCTTCTCATAGGCGTAGAAGCCCCGGCCCGTCTTTCGCCCGAGCCGGCCCGAGGTGACCATCCGCTCGTGGAGCGGCACGGGCCGCCAGCGCGGCTCGCCGAAGGATTGCTCCCAGAAGGAGCGGGCCACCGCGAAGTTAACGTCGATCCCGATCAGGTCCATCAGCTCGAAGGGCCCCATCCGAAGGCCGGCGCCGAGGCGGACGATCCGGTCGATCTCGTCGTGCGGCGCGATGCCCACCGCCAGCATGCGCAGCGACTCCAGGAAGAACGGCCGCACGCAGCGGTTGGCGACGAAGCCGACCGAGTCACGCGCACGGATCGGGGTCCGGCCGATGCCGCGACCGACCTCGGTGGCGAGCTCGAGTGCCCGCTCGCCGCTCTCATCGCCGGCGACGATCTCGACGAGCCGCATCAGGGCGGGCGGGTTGAAGAAGTGCATGCCGACGATTCGCGGCGGCTCAGGCACCGCCGCCGCGATCGCGGTGACCGAGAGGGACGAGGTGTTGGTGGCGAGGACGGCGTCGGGCCCACAGGTCGTGGCGAGGCGGCCGAACAGGTTGCGCTTCAGGTCGAGGTCCTCCGGCGCCGCCTCGATTACCAGCTCGCAGTCGCGGAGCAGCTCGATGAGCGTGTCCGTACGCAGCCTCTCGAGGGCCTCGCCCGCCTCCGTTTCGCTCCAGCGCCCCCGTTCCGCGCCGCGGCGCATTCCGTTGCGGATCATCTCCAGCCCGCGCTCGAGCTGCTTCTCGTCGATCTCGTAGAGGAAGGTCTCATAGCCGCCGAGTGCGGCGATCTGTGCGATGCCGGCGCCCATCGTGCCGGCGCCGACTACGCCTACTCTCACTGGTCGGCGGAGGGGGGCACCATGGCGTTGATGCCGGTCGCGTCGCGGCCGATGATCAGCTTGTGGATCTGGGAGGTGCCCTCGTACAGCGTGGTGACCCGGGCGTCACGCAGGTAGCGCTCGACCGGGTAGTCGTCGACGTAGCCCGACCCGCCGTGCACCTGGATCGCTTGATTGGCGCAGTCCACCGCCGCCTCCGTCGCGTAGTACTTGGCGATCGAGGTCTCGACCGTGTTGCGGACGCCGCGGTCCTTGAGCTCGCCGGCGCGGTAGACCAGCAGCCTGGCGGCGTCCCTCTTCACGATCATGTCGGCGATCAGCTCCTGGACGAGCTGGAAGCTCGCGATCGGCACGCCGAACTGCCGGCGTTCCTTCGCGTAGGCGACCGAGGCGTCGACACAGCCGTCGCAGATCCCGACGCAGCCGGCGGCCACGCTGTAGCGGCCGTTGTCGAGAGCGCTCATCGCGACCTTGAAGCCATCGCCGATCTCGCCCAGCATCGCCTCTTCTCCGACCTCGATCTCGTCGAGCGAGATCTCCGCGGTGTCAGACGAGCGGAGACCGAGCTTGCCGTGGATCTCCTGGGAGCTGTACCCAGTGTTCGCGGTCGGGACGAGGAAGCAGGCCAGGCCCTTATGCCTCTTGCCGGGATCGGTCTGGGCGAAGACCAAGGCGACGTCGGCCACGTTGCCCATCGAGATCCACATCTTGTTGCCGGTGATCGTCCAGCCCGAGTCCGTCTTGGCGGCGCGGGTGCGTAGGCCCGCCGGATCGGAGCCGGCGTCCGGCTCCGTGAGGGCGAAGCAGCCGAGCGCCTCGCCCGAGCAGAGCCGCGGCAGCCATTCGTGCTTCTGCTCCTCGGTGCCCCAGCGCTCGATCGATCCGGCGACCAGCGAGGTCTGCACCGAGACAACCGTCCGGGCCGACGAGTCGACGCGCCCGACCTGCTCGACGATCAGCGCGTAGCTCAGGTAGTCGAGGCTGCGCCCGCCGTACTCCTCCGAGACGGTCGCGCCGAGATAGCCCATCTCGCCCAGCATCGAGGCGAGCTCCCGGTCGAAGCGGCCGGCGCGATCGTTCTCGCGCACGCGCGGGGCGATCTCCTTGTCGCAGAATTCGCGGGCGCTCTCGGAGATCAGGCGCTGCTCATCTGTCAGCTGGAAATCCAACTCCGGGTCAGCTTGAGGCAGAGGCTGCGAGCTCGCGATCGAGGATCGCGGCGAAGGCCTCGGCGGCTTCCTGGGTCCGACTGCCGGGGCATTCTGCCAACTCCGCCTCATTCACCGCCGAGATCGCCTGGACCTCCCGGACGGTCGAGGCGAGGAAGGCCTCGGTGGCGCCCTCCAGGTCCGCCAGCGGGAATTCGCCCTCCTCCACCTCGAGCTCGCGGAGCAGCCGGTCACGAGTTATCGAGGCGAGGATCCCGGCATCGAGGCTCGGCGTGCGGAGGGTGCCCTCGGTGGTCACCCAGAAGACGGTCGATGTGGGTGCCTCCAGGACGATGCCGTCGGGTCGCACCAGGACGGCGTCATCGGCGCCCTCGGACTCCGCGAGCCGGATCGCCTTCATGTTCGCCGCATAGGAGAGGGACTTGACGCCGTTGAGCATCACGCTCGGGGCGTAGGTCACGCTGATCACGCGGATCCTCTCCTTGGCCGCGTAGGGCGGGAGATTCTCCGTGAAGGCGAGGCGCCGGCCGCCACGGGTGGCGACCAGCCTGAGCTGGGCATCGGCGGCCCCGTGCTCGGCGAGCAGCGCGGCGATCTCGGCCTCGAACGCGGCCCGGTCGAGAGGTAGATCGATGGCCGCCCCCGAGCGCTCCATGCGGTCGAGATGCTCCCCGAGCGCGAAGGGCGTTCCGCTATAGAGGCGGATCACCTCGAACACCCCGTCGCCCCGGAGCAATCCGTCGTCCGCGGCCGGGATCCGCGCCTCCGCTCTCTCCGTTATTCGTCCATCGACACTGGCCAATTCCGCTGCGCTCATGCCTGAGCGAGGCTATCGGAGGCTGCAAGCGCCTGGACACTCGGCTAAAGCCTGGCGGGGACCTGCCGAAAACTAGGTATAAGCAACCATCGCCGTGGGCGAGCGGGATCTTCCGCATCGCAACCTCCAAGGGGGACATCCGGACCGCGGTGGTGACGGGATGTAGTGGATCCAGGAAGTCCAACCGAGGAGGCGTCGATGTATGGGAAACGCAGGAAGTTGGTCCGCAGACGGAGGCGCGCGACTGTCGTCGCGGCCTTCGCGGCGGTCCTTGGCATGGTGGTCGGCGTGCCCACGCTGGCCTCCGCAAACCAGGTCGATGACCTGTTGAACGGTCTCGGCGTCGGCAACGGCGCCGGTAGCGGTTCCGGGTCGAGCGGTGGCGGCAGCACCAGCGCACCCGCCGACACCAGGGCCGGAGTACCAGACACCTACACACCGCCCCTGCACGGGACGAGTCCGCACGGCCAGGGCACCGATGCGGTGGTCGACTTGACACCGGAGACGAGCAATCCCTATTCGAGCGACCCGTCCGAGAGCGGCGAGGAGGTCGTCGTTGGCGACTCTCGCGGCGAGCGGGGCACGAGTGGATACAACGGCAATGTGACGCTGCTCAGCCTGTTCGGGCAGCCGATCGTGCAGGTGACCAGCAACCCGGGCGAGTCGAACGACGGCCCGCTGCAGCCGATTCAGGACGGGCTGGACCAGCTCTGTAGCGCGAGCGGTGACCAGCTCTGCCTGACCGTGCTGGGTATGCACTCGTCGACGACGAGCAATTCGTCGACGAACTCATTCGAGGCGGTTGGAGCTCACATCGCCGGCGACGAAGGCATCAATGCCGACGTGCTGACCTCCAACGGCAACATCTCGGATGACGGCACCTGTCAGACGGCGCACGGCGACTCGTCTGTCGCCGCCGCCAATGTCGGTCCGCTGACTGCGGACGCGCTCCAGGGCAGCTCCACGAGCACGGCGTGCAACACGGGCTCGCAGTCGGTCGACCAGAACTCGACGGTCGTCAATCTCGCCGGGACGGGTATCCCGCTGCCGGCGGCTGGGTGCGACAACGGCACGCCGAACACGAATTTCTCGGCGCTGTCACCGCTCCTGGCGACCGTCTGTGGTGCCAATGACAGCACCAGCGGCCAGACCGGGTCACCCTACGGCGTGCGTGAGGCGCTGACCGTGTTTGCCCTGGTCACCGGGGACACCGCGCTGATCAAGGCGGCGACCGCCGGTCCGGAGAGCCACGCCGTGGCGCCGACCGCGGCGAATCCGCCCACCCCGCCCGGTGGTGGCGGCGGCGGCACCCAGGGTGCCGGCGGCAAGGGCGGCAACCAGGGCGGCGGTGCCGGCGATGGTGCCGGCGACGACGGTGCCGGTGACGGTGCCGGAGCGGTTGCCGGTGCGGCGGCGGCCGGGGACGGCCAGCTGGCCTTCACCGGTGCCGACCTGCTGGCGCTCGGTCTGGTGGGAGGCGCGCTCATCCTCGGTGGGCTCGCCCTGACCACGGCAGGACGCCGTCATCGCCAGGCGGGCTAGCGGCTCAAGCGCAGGGGGGGACGCCACTAGGCGTCCCCCCTCGCGCCGCCGCAGAGGAACGACGGAACCGGGCGCCAAGCGGCGCCCGGCTTCGTCACGTGCTCGATCCGGGGCGACTGATAACCAGTCCCGCATCGCAGAGCGATCCGAGAGCCGCAAGCAGTCCAATAACTCCAAACAGTCGGGACCCGGCAAGCCGCCGGCGCGGCGCGCGAGGCTCGTGCGGCCCGGCGAGATGTGGGGGCGGCGGAGCGTCGCGGTCGGCGCCCTGCTCGTCGCGATCGCGTTGATCGGCGGGCTCGTCCTGCTGGTCACTGGCGGCGACGACGACTCTGGCTCCGATTCCGGTTCCAAGCCCGCACCCGATATATCCCAGCTTCAAAACCAGTTCCTGGACCGCACGGTGGTCGACGCCGACAGGGGCATCTCGATTCGCCGGCCGGCGAGCTGGAAGGTCACCAAGGAGCACGGCGTGACCAACGTCCAGAGCAAGGATCGCTGCCTGGTCATGCAGCTCTCGGCGCCAGTTCCGGCCGGCAGGGCGGACGAACTGCGAAGGGACGGCATCACCGTGCTGCGCGACCAGTTCAAGAACGCGAAGGTGCAGCCTGGCTCCCGATCCCAGATAGGCGGCGTTCCGACCAGGTCTGACGCGATCACGTTTCAGGATCAGAAGGGGAACAACCTCCGGGTGCTGCTCAGCGTGGGTACGGGAAAGCGAAACGCCTACCTGACTCAGGTGGTAATTCGCGATCCCGCCTGCCAGGGAGACCTCCAGCTCGCCCAGCTGATGCTGGGCACCGCCGAGTTCACGAAATAGCCCTTTCCCCGGGCAGCGGCGATCCAGCGGGTTGCTAGAGCGCCTCGATCACCGTGGCGACCCCCTGCCCGACTCCGACGCAGAGGGTTGCGATCGCGTAACGGCCGCCCCGTCGTCGCAGCTCCCAGACCAGGGTGGTCATCAGGCGGGCGCCCGAGCAGCCCAAGGGATGCCCCAGCGCGATGGCGCCCCCGTTCACGTTGAGGCGCTCCTCGTCGATGCCGAGCCCCTCGGCGCAGGCGAGGACCTGGGAGGCGAACGCCTCGTTGAGCTCGATCAGGTCGATCTGGTCGAGCTCGAGCCCGGCGCGCTCGAGCGCCTTTGGGATCGCGACCATCGGTCCGATTCCCATATAGGCCGGATCCACGCCGGCGACGCCGATCGAGACGACGCGGGCGAGCGGCTCTTTGCCGAGCTCCCGCGCCGCCTGCTCGGTGCCGAGCACGAGGCAGGCCGCACCGTCGTTCAGGGTGGAGGAGTTGCCGGCGGTCACGGTGCCGCCCTCCCGAAAGGCGGGTTTGAGCTTGGCCAGCTTCTCCATCGACGTGTCCCCGCGCGGGCCTTCGTCCGTCTCCAGGGTGCGGGGCTCGTCGCGCCTGCTGCGGGGAGGGATCTCGATCGGCACGATCTGCTCGGCGAAGCGGCCCTCCTTCCCCGCGGCGACGGCCCGCTGGTGGCTCTGCAGCGCGAAGCGGTCCTGCTGCTCGCGTGAGATCCCGTATTTCTCGGCCACGTTCTCGCCGGTCTCGCCCATCGCCTCGGTCGAGTAGCGCTCCGCCATCCGGGGGTTGATCATCCGCCAGCCGAGCGTCGTGTCGTAGAGGGTCTGCTCGCCGCGCGGCAGGCCGTTCTCGGGCTTCGGCAGTACCCAGGGCGCGCGGCTCATCGACTCGACGCCGCCCGCCAGGTAGAGGTCTCCCTCGCCGAGGCGGAGCGCGCGGGAGGCCTGGTTCACCGCCTCGAGGCCGGAGGCGCAGAGCCGGTTGACCGTCACCCCCGGAACGCCGACGGGGAGGCCCGCGAGGAGGGCGGCCATGCGGGCGACGTTGCGGTTGTCCTCGCCCGCTTGGTTGGCGGCGCCCATGTAGACGTCATCGATCCGGGAGGCATCGATGCCGTTGCGCTCCACGGCCGCGGAGACGACATGGGCGGCGAGATCGTCCGGCCTGATCCCGGCGAGGGAACCGCGGTAGCCGCCCATCGGCGTGCGCAGGGCGTCGATGATCAGTGCCTCGGGCACGGCCGATGAGAGTAGCCTCACAGGCGGGAGATGGCTCTCATAGCCCTAACCCTCGGGCTTCTCGTCCTGCTCTTCGTGATCATGGTCGCGCTCACGCGCGCCTTCGAGCGGCACAGCGTCGCCGAGATCATCGACTGGAAGCCGACGCGCTCCCCGGAGGTCGAGGCCCAGAACGAGGTCGACGACGTCCGCCAGATGATCGAGGCGCAGAACGAATACCGCCGCAAGCGCGGCGCTTCCGAGATAACCGAGGAGGACGTTGAGCGACAGGCTCGTGAGGACCAGGCGTTCCGCGCCCGTGGTCGCGGACCTTTCGCGCAGGAATCCGAAGACGAGTAGTAGTTGGCCCGCGCGTTGATCGTAGGCTGCGGCTGCCACGGCCGTCAGCTCGGTCGCGAACTCGCGGGGCTCGGATGGCAGGTACGCGGGACGAGCAGGAGGCCGGACGCGCTGGGGGAGATCGAGGCAGCGGGGATCGAGGCGGCACCGGCGGACCCGGACCGGGCGGGGACGGTGCTGGAGCTCTGCGGCGACGTCGCGGTGGTCGTCTGGCTGCTCGGCTCAGCCGCCGGCGAGCCCGCGGCGACCTCCGCTATCAACGGTCCCCGCCTTGGGAGCCTGCTGGAGAAGCTCGTCGACAGCCCGGTGCGCGGCTTCGCCTACGAGGCGACCGGGTCGGTCGCCCGGAACACCCTTGCTGAGGGGGCGCGGATCACCAAGCGAGCGGGGGAGAGGTGGCGGATCCCGGTGACGCTGCTCGCCGAGGATCGAGGGGCGCCCGGCTGGGCGGAGCGCACGGCCGCCTCGGTCGCCGGGCTACTTGCCGGCTGAGTTGCCCTGGAAGGCGTTCGCCTTCGAGGGCGGGGCGCAGGGGCTGTCCGGCGGGATCGGGTACGGGTTTCCCGGCTCGCCGCAGGGGTCGGCCGGAGACACCGGCTTGGCGTTCTGCTGCGCTGCGAGCGCGGCGTTGGCGGGAGTCGCCGACCAGGGCGCGCTGTCCTTGAAGTTGGTCGGCGGCTTGTCGAAGACCGAGACCAGGGCCAGCCAGCCCCCGACGATCACGACGAGCACCGCACCGACCGCGACGAAGAACATGATCTGGCTGCGGGCGGACGGGCCGTAGGAATGGCCCACGACCTCCCGGCGCTTGTCCTGGCCCATCGCATCGACCGTCGAGGGCTTGTGACGCTTCGCCTCCTCGGAGGGCTCGAACTTCTCGAGCTTCTCGATGTCCGCGGCGCTCGGGGCTGTGCCCCGGATGGGCTCCTCAGAACCGGATTCCTTTGAGCCCGAAGGCTCCGCCCTCGCTTTGCGCCTCTCCGCCATACCCGCTGGCAACCATAGCGCCGGTGCTCGGGGCCCGCGTCACCTGTCGAACGATCGCCCGGCGGGTTCGATACGTAATTGGATAAAGTCTGATCAGGATTACAGAGTTAACTTGAGAGCCACGAGAGAGAGGCGAAGCGATGGCTGACTACGCGAACGACGTGCTGGTGGAGACCGACTGGGTCGCCGACCACCTCGACGACGACGACATCCGGATCGTCGAGGTCGACGAGAACCCGGCGCTCTACGCCGAGGCTCACGTCCCCGGGGCGATCGGCTTCGACTGGAAGACGGATCTCCAGGACCAGGTGAAGAGGGACTTCCTCGGTCCCGAGGAGTTCGGGAAGCTGATGGGCAGCCGCGGGATCTCGAACGACGACACCGTCGTCCTCTACGGCGACCGCAACAACTGGTTCGCGGCGTACACCTACTGGTACTTCCGCTACTACGGCCACGACAAGGTGAAGCTGATCAACGGTCCACGCGAGAAGTGGATCGCGGAGGACCGCCCGACGAGCACCGACGTCCCCTCCCACCCCGTGGCCACCTTCGAGGCGAAGACCGGCGACGATGCGATCCGGGCGAAGCGGGACGAGGTCCTGCAGGCGCTCGACTCGGATACGAGCCTGGTCGACGTCCGCAGCCCGCAGGAGTTCTCCGGCGAGCTGATCGCGATGGCCGGCTACGAGCAGGAGGGTGCGCAGCGCTCGGGCCACATTCCCGGCGCCGCCTCCGTGCCCTGGGCGCAGGCCGTGAACGAGGACGGAACCTTCAAGTCGGCCAATGAGCTGCGCGAGCTCTACCAGGGCAAGGGCGTGATCGAGGACGGCAA
>Ga0126306_10001362_pt1 | contig 13007 bp, 12 predicted proteins | sample Plot27_FD_92592 | JGI IMG/M metagenome (GOLD analysis project Ga0126306, IMG submission 92592) | Serpentine soil microbial communities from UC McLaughlin Reserve, CA, USA - Plot27 | ecosystem: Environmental > Terrestrial > Soil > Grasslands | place: USA: UC McLaughlin Reserve, Lake County...
CGCTGTTCGTCGACCGCCGCGAGTCGGCGCTGAACGAGGCAGGCGACCTCCTCCTCGCCGGCGTCGGCGAAGAGCGGATCGCCGCGGAGCTGGGCGAGGTGCTCGCGGGCGAGCATCCCGGACGGACGGACCGGGGGGAGCTGACGGTGTTCAAGTCGCTTGGCCTCGGGGTCGAGGATCTCGCTGCGGCCGAGCTCGTCGTCCGCAAGGCGCGCGAGCAGGGCGTCGGCACGGAGGTCGACTTCTGATCCCGATCGGCGAGATCGAGCGTGCCCGCGACACGATCGCCGGCGCCGCGATCCGTACGCCTCTCGTCCGGCTCGAGGTCGACGCCCCAGCCGAGATCTGGCTCAAGCTCGAGAACCTGCAGCCGATCGGCTCGTTCAAGATCCGCGGTGCGGTCAACGCCGTCCGCAGCGCACCGGCCGCGGAGGCGGCCAAGGGGATCGTCACCGTCAGCGCGGGGAACATGGCGCAAGGCGTGGCCTGGGCAGCCCGTGAGCTCGGCGTTCCGGCCACGATCGTCGCGCCGGAGCAGGCGCCGCGGGCGAAGCTCGACGCGATCGCGCGGCTCGGCGGCGAGGTGGTGAAGGTGCCGTACGAACGTTGGTGGGAGGTGATGGTCGCCGGCAGCTACGACGGCGCCGACGGGCTCTTCGTCCACCCGGTCCAGGACGAGCGCGTGATGGCGGGCAACGGCACGATCGGGCTCGAGCTCGCCGAGCAGCTCGCGGACGTGGACGCCGTGCTCGTGCCGTGGGGCGGCGGCGGGCTCTTCACCGGCATCGCGAGCGCGCTGGCCGTACGTAGTCCCGGCACCCGCGTCTATGCGGTCCAGCCCGAAACGGGCGCGGCGGTGAGCGCCGCACTCGAGGCCGGCGCTCCGGCCGAAGCGTCCGGCTTCGCGCCCTCGTTCGTGGACGGAGCCGGCGCGAAGGTGGTGCTGCCGCAGATGTGGGAGCTCGCGCGGCCGCTCCTGGCAGGCGCCTGCGCGGTCTCGCTGGACGAGACGGCGGCCGCGGTGCGTCTGCTCGCCCAGCGGGCCCACGTCGTCGCCGAAGGCGCGGGCGCGTTGGCCGTCGCCGCGGCTCTTGCGCGCCGGGTCCAGGGGAAGCGGCTCGTCTGCATCGTCTCCGGAGGCAACATCGACGCCGACCGGCTGGCCGCGATCCTCCGGGGCCAGACGCCTTCCTAGCTCGCCTTCCGCGCCAGCGGCAGCACGAACCAGACGACGGTGAACAGCCCAGCGGTCAGCGCCGTCACGATCGTCGTCACGGTCGCCTTGAAGATCATGTCCGTGACGAGGAAGACCACCGCGGTCATTCCGATTGCGAGGAAGACCATCCCGAGGATCGCGAAGACGTTCGCGATCCGCAGCAGCGCCTCCTTGTCGCGGGCACGAAAGCGGATCCGGTGGTACGCCGTCGGCGCGATCAGGAAGACCGACCCGGCCAGGGTGCTCAGCAGCGCGACCATGAACGTGTCTCGCTGCAGCGCCGTCGTGTCGGCGAAGCGCTGCGAGAACGGCACCGCGAGTAGGAACGCGAACAGGACCTGGACGCCCGGGAGCGCAACCCTGAGCTCGTTCAGGAGCTCGATCAGCTCACGGTTGACCCGTTCTTCGTCCGACTCGTCCGCCACGCGACGGAGCGTAGTCGGCGGTAGGCGGCGGCTGCCTCGTTCGCCGCGTCAGTGCTTCTGCGGGCGGGCGACTCCTGCATAGCGGAAGCCGAGCGGCCGGATCGCCCCGGCCTCGACGAGCGCCTGCTCCAGCACCTCCGTGGCGACGCCCCCGAGCATGCGGTAGAGGATCGGCGTGCGCACGAAGCCGCGCTCCTCGAAGCGGGCCGCAATCGCGCTCAGCATGAACTCCAGGCCGTGCAGGCCGACATGCTCGGTCTCCCACTCCTCCCGCATCGCCTCGAGCGAGTCTGGCGCGTCCCCGTGGCCGGCCGCGGCAAGCGCGCGGCGCTGCTTCCAGTACCAGTCCAGCGTCGGCTCGTCGGCCGCATCCCAGCCCTGCTCGTCGAGCACGAGCACGCCGTCGGGGCGCAGCAGCGCGGCGATGCGGTCGAGCGCCTGGTCGAGATCACGGATGTGGTGCAGCGAGTGGGAGGCGACGACCGCGTCGAAGGCCTCCTCAGCCGTGTTCAGGTCTTCGAGGAGCACGCGGCGGAAGCGCTCGCCCTCCGGCGCGCGCGGGTCGATCCCGAGCACGTCGTAGCCCTCGACCGCCAGCGCGGTTGTCAGCTGACCCGCGCCGCAGCCGACGTCGAGGACGCGCGCGGGCGCCGGCGGCAGCTGCTCGCGGAGGAAGTCGAGGAACGTAGATTGGGCCACGTATGCGGGAGCGTAAGGTCACCCTGGAGGAGGCGCGGCGCTTGGCCGTCCGCGCGCAGGCGCTCGACGGGAGCGCCACCGGCGTGCTCGAGACGATCCGCCGGCTCGGTTTCCTCCAGATCGACGTCGTCCAGCCGGTCGAGCGGCCGCAGCATCTCGTCCTCTACAGCCGGCTCGGCAGCGGCTACGACCGCGCCGAGCTCGACCGACTGCTCTGGGAAGAGAAGGCCCTGTTCGAATGGGACGCGTTCATCTACCCGCTCGAGGACCTGGCGCTCGTCCAGGCCCGGATCCGAGAGTTCCGCCGCTCGCGGCGCACCAAGAGCCAGCGCTGGGTGCACGAATTCCTGACCTCGAACCGGGCGTTCCGCCGCTATGTGATGCGCGAGCTCCAGCAGAACGGGCCCCTCCTCTCCCGCGACCTCGAGGACCGATCGAAGGGCGAGCGGCGGGACCACCGCTGGTGGGGCCCGCGCATGGTCGGACTGATGCTGCTCTCGCTCCACCTCTACGGCGAGGTCACGGTCGTCGGCCGCCAGGGCGGGCAGCGGCTCTGGGACCTGACCTCGCGCTGGTGGCCCGAAACGGAGACCGTCACGGTGCGCGAAGGACAGCGCCGCCGCGAGGAGCGGCGCCTCCGCACGCAGGGCGTCCAGCTCGTCCGTGGCGAGTGGATCGCGCACCCCGCCGAAACGGATGGTCCGGTTCCAGACCGGGCGGTTTTTCTCTCTCCCTTCGATCGCCTCGGCTACGACCGCGCCCGCGCCGAGGCGCTCTGGGGCTTCCGCTACCGGCTCGAGATGTTCGTCCCCAAGGCGAAGCGGGAGTACGGCTACTACGTCCTGCCGCTGCTCGTCGGCGACGAGCTGGTCGGGCGCGCCGAGCCGCGCTTCGACCGCAAGACGGGGACGCTCGAGCTGCTCGGGGCCTGGGGCGACACGTCCCGAGTGGACGAGGCCCTCGCCGACCTCGGCGCCTGGCTCGGGGCGGCTAGCATCACTCGCTAGTGGACTTCGAGACGAAAGCCATCCACGAGGGCCAGGAGCCCGATCCGGCCACGGGCGCGATCAGCACGCCGATCTACCAGACGTCGACCTACGTGCAGGAGGCGGTCGGCGTCCACAAGGGCTACGACTATGCGCGCGTCGCCAACCCGACCAGGTCGGCCCTCCAGACGGCGCTCGCGTCGCTCGAGAACGCGGCGCACGGCGTCGCCTTTTCCTCCGGCCTTGGCGCCACCACGACGCTCATGCACCTCATCAACCCGGGCGAGAAGGTCGTCCTGATCGCCGACGTCTACGGCGGCGTCTATCGGATGACCTCGCAGGTCTACGAGCCCAAGGGCTACCTCTTCGACTACGTCCCGGCGCCCGAGTTCGCGAACCTTGACGAGCACCTCGACGAGAAGACGCGGATGGTTTGGATCGAGACGCCGTCCAACCCCATGCTGAACGTGGTCGACATTCGCGCGGCCGCCGCCGCCGCGCATGCCGCGGGCGCGATCCTCGTCGTCGACAACACCTTCGCCACGCCGTACCTGCAGAACCCGCTCGATCTCAGCGCCGACGTCGTCGTCCACTCGACGACGAAGTACCTTGGCGGCCACTCGGACGTCGTCGGCGGCTTCGCGGGCACGAACGACCCGACGATCGCGGAGCGCCTCACCTTCCTGCAGAAGTCGCTCGGGGCGGTTCCGGGTCCGTTCGACTCATGGCTCGTCCTGCGCGGGATCAAGACGCTGGCTGTCCGCATGCGCCAGCACTGCGAAAACGCGCGCGCGGTCGCCGGCTGGCTCGAACAGCAGGAAGTCGTCGAGCAGGTGCTCTACCCGGGCCTGCCGGGGCATCCCGGGCACGAGATCGCGAAGCGGCAGATGCGCGACTTCGGCGGGATGATCTCGTTCCTCGTCGAGACGGAGGAGGCCGCCGTCGAGCTCGTCGCGCGAACGAAGCTCTTCCGACTGGCCGAGTCGCTCGGCGGCGTCGAGAGCATGATCGAGCACCCGGCGCGGATGACGCATGCGTCCACGGCCGACGCACCGTTCGCCGCGCCGCGCAACCTGATCCGTCTCTCGGTCGGGATCGAGTCGCTCGGTGACCTACTCGCCGATCTCGAGGCAGCGCTCGTCCCTGCCGCCGCGCACGCCAAGTAACAGACTGTTACTTGGCTCTCCTGGGCGACCACCCCATCGACCTGCTCCACGCGGGCATGGCCCGGACAATCGGGGTGTACCTTCTGGACACGTCCGAGGGTCTGTCCCTCTTCGATTGCGGCCCCGCGAGCTGCATCGAGGCGTTGAAGGCCGGCCTGGCCCAGCGCGGCGTCGAGCTCTCCGACATCCGCAGCCTGCTCCTCTCGCACATCCACCTCGACCACGCGGGCGCGGCCGGCTCGCTCGTCCGGGAGCACCCGCGGCTGCGCGTGGTCGTCTCGAAGGTGGGGGCGCCGCACCTCGCCGACCCGTCACGGCTCGAGCGCAGCGCGCGGCGGCTCTACGGCGACGCCTTTGACGAGCTCTGGGGCGAGCTCGCGCCGGTGCCGCAAGGGAACATCCACATCGCGGACGGCCGAGCGGCGGGGCTGGACGTCTTCCGCGCGCCCGGGCACGCTTCGCACCACGTGTGCTACGACGACGGCACGACGATCTATGCAGGCGACGCGGCCGGCGTGCGGATCCAGCCTGCGCGGTCGGTGCTGCCGCCGACGCCGCCGCCGGACCTCGACGTCGAGGCGTGGTACCGGACGCTCGAGGAGATCGAGCGGCGCGCGCCGGAGCGTCTGGCGCTCATCCACTTCGGGCTCGCCGAGGACGTCGGCCGCCACCTTGCGGAGCTGCGCGAGCGGCTGGACGCGTGGTCGCGGCTGGTCGAGGAAGGCGCCGACGAGGCAGCATTTGTGACGGCAGCGCGGGCCGCGCTCCCGCCCGAGGAGGCGGACGCGTACGACCGCGCGATGCCGTTCTGGCAGTCGTACGCGGGCCTTCGCCGCTACTGGGACACGCGCCAGCACCAGGCGCAAGCTCGTGCGCCTGGCGATCGACAGTGAAGAGGGTGCTCGCCGGGTACTGGTCGATCAGCTTCGCGGCGGTGCAGACGCACGTCGCCGATCCGACCGTCACGCCCAGCCCGCCACCAGCCAGCGCCGGCCGCTGAAGCGCCACAGCATCAGCCCGAGCCGGACGCAGATCAAAAGCACGAGGGACGCCCAGACACCGACGATCCCCCAGTCGAATGCCAGCGCCGCAAGCGATCCGAGCGAGCAGACCGCGAATGCGGCCACCATCGACCACATCAGAAAGCGGCCGTCGCTCGCGCCGATCAGGATCCCGTCGAGCGCGAAGACCGCGCCGTTCAGCGGCTGCATGAGCGCGAAGAGGACCCAGATCGCCTGCGTCCGCTCGATCACGAGCTCGTCGCTCGTGAACACGTAGGGGAGGACGTCCTCGAGGGCGAGCATGACCGCTCCGAAGACGACGCCGGCGTAGACGGAGAGCCAGATCATCCGGACGCTCGCCGCCCATGCCCGCCCGGTGTCGCCGGCCCCGAGGCCGCGGCCGACGAGAACCTGGCCGGCGATCGCGATCGCGTCGAGGACGAAGGCGAGGAAGATCCAGAGCTGGAACGCGATCTGGTGCGCCGCCAGCGAGGCGTCGCCGAAGCGCGCAATCACGGCCCCGGCGAGGGTAAACGCCGCGAGCAGCGCAGCCGTGCGCACGAACAGGTAGCGCCCGATCACCAGCAGGCGCCGCATCAGCTTGCGGTTGAGTCGCGTGTCTCCGCGCGCGGCGCGGACGATCACGACGATGAACGCCGCACCCATCCCCGCCTGCGCGATCACCGTCCCCCAGGCCGACCCCTCGATCCCCCAGCCGAAGCCGTACACGAACAGCAGCTCGAGCACGAGGTTGACGACATTCGCGGCGATCACGATCACGAGCGGCGTGCGGAGGTCGGCCACGCCGCGCAGGTAGCCCTGTCCGCCGAGCGTGAGGAAGGCAAAGGGAAGCCCAAGTGCCGCGATCCGCATGTATGTGACTGCGTACTCGGCCGTCTGGGCCTCGACGCCCATCACGTCGGCGATCTGGGGTGCAAGCGCGGCGACGACGGCGGCGACGGCGATGCCGAACGCAAGCGAGAGCCAGAGCGCCTGCGCGCCCAGACGGTTCGCGATCCGGCCCTCTCCCGCCCCGGACGCGCGGCCGACCTGCGCCGTCGTGCCGTACTGGAGGAAGTTGAAGATGCCGAACAGCCCTGTCAGAACGGTGGCCGCGACTCCGAGCGCGGCCAGCTGCGGCCGGCCCAGGTGGCCGACGATCGCGGTGTCGACGAGCACGTAGAGCGGTTCCGCGGCGAGCGCGCCCAGCGCGGGGACGGCGAGCCGGAGGATCTCGCCGTCGTACTGCGAGCGAAGCCTCACCTCAAGCGTTGAGCGCGGCCTCGTAGGCGAGGACGTAATCGGCGACCATGCGCTCCGGCGTGAACCGCTCCTCGACGTCGCGTCGCATCGCGGCCGGATCGAGCGCGTCGGCGGCTTCGAGCGCAGCGGCCGTCCGGCGCCAGTCGTCGACGATGATGCCCGTCCGCCCGTGCTCGATCACCTCGGGGACCGCACCCCAGCGGGTGGCGATCACGGGGGTGCCGCAGGCCATCGACTCGATCATCACCAGCCCGAACGGCTCCTGCCACGAGATCGGGAACACCGTCACGCGCGCGTGCTGCAGCAGCTCGACCTTCTCCCCGTGCGACACCTCGCCGACGTACTCGCGATCGCCGCCGAGGTAGGGCCGCACGTGTGCGTCGAAGTAGGCGCGCTCCGCCGGCTCGGCGCACTTGCCGGCGAGCTTCAGCGGCAAGCCCGACTCGAGGGCGATCGTCACAGCGCGGTGCGCCCCCTTGTCCGGGCTCATCCGGCCGAGGAAGAGCAGGTAGTCACCCTGCTCCGGGTGGTACGGATAGAAGGAGAGGTCGAGCGCGTTCGGCACGTTCGCGACCCACGGCAGCTGCGGCCGGGGCTCACGCTGGCTGAGCGAGAGCGAGATCAGCTTCGCGTGAGGCGCCATCCGCACCACTTGCTCGTAGAGATCGCCGGGATGCCCCTCGACCGGCCCGTGCACCGTGTGCACGAGCGGCGTCGGCAGCAGCGACCCGAGCGCGAGGCCGAGCAGCCCGGTGTGGTCGTGGATGACGTCGAAGTCGTCGTGCCGCGCGAAGCAGTTGAGCGCGTGCTGGAGCTCCCAGAAGGTCTGCCCGATCCGCTCGCTCGGCGCCTCCTCGAAGATCGCCGCGAGCGTCGCCCGCGTGCGCGAGTCACCCGAGGCGAAGAGGGTGACGTCGTGGCCGGCCTCCGCCAGCCCGTCCGCGAGCAGCGCGACGATCCACTCGATCCCGCCGTAGCCCGACGGCGGCACCGGGAACCAGACCGGGCTGAGCACTGCGATCCTCATACGCGGTCACCGCTCCCCTGGACGAGCACGCGCCCGCGCGAAACGCGGACATTCCACGTGCTTCCGAACGCGCGCACGCCGTCGAGCTCGAGCCCGTCCGCCCACTGGGGCGGAGTGGTGCCGGTGGAGCGCAGCTCTCGCCTCGCGAGATCCGGCTCCAGCCCGAGCAGGAGCCGCAGCAACAGCACCGGCGTGCCCGCGGCCCACGCCTGCGGCCGCGCGGCGGTCGGGTAGGCGATCGGGAACGGGGTCCGGTCGCGGCGAAAGCCCGCGAACACCTCGGGCAGCGACCAGCCGAAGTAACGGGCGGCGGTGAGCAACGACTCGGCGATGCGGTGGACACCGGCGCTGTCGCCGGCGCGGGCGAGCCCCCACGCCGCCAGCGACGTGTCGTGGGGCCAAACCGTGCCGTTGTGGTAGCTGAGGGGGTTGTGGGCGGCGTCGGTCACGGACATCGTCCTGATACCCCAACCCGACCAGAGCTCATCCTCGAGCAGCCGCTCCGCGATGCCGTTCACGCGCTCGTCGGGGACGATCCCGCTCCAGAGCAGGTGGCCCATGTTCGAGCAGAGCGAGTCGACCCGGCGCTTGTCGCCGTCGAGCGCGAGCGCGTAGAACCCGCCGCTCTCTTCGACCCAGAAGGCGGCGTCGAAGCGTGCGCGAAGTTCCGCCGCCTCCGTCTCGAGCCGGTCCGCGAGCGCCGTCTCATCCCAAGCGCGCCGCGCGAGCTCCGCAACCCGCCGCTTCGCGTCGTAGACGTAGCCCTGCACTTCGCACGGCGCGATCGGGGTGCGGGCGAACGAGCCGTCGTGGAAGCGCTGCGAGTCACCCGAGTCCTTCCACGACTGGTTCTCGAGCCCGCGCAGGCTGCGGCGCTCGTACTCGACGAACCCGTCCCCGTCACGGTCGCCGAACTCGTCGATCCATCGCAGGGCGGCGAGTGCCGGCTCGCGGTAGCGCTCAGCGAGATGTGTGTCGCCCGTCCAGCGCCACACCTCCCCGAGCAAGACGAGGAACAATGGCGTCGCGTCCACGGTGCCGTAGTAGCGCGCAAACCACGTCTCGGCCGCCCGTCCCCGCCGCAGCTCGTGGACGATCTTGCCCGGCTCGGCGTCGATCGAGGCGTCGTCCTCGCGCGCCTGGAGCGCAGCGAGCGCGCCGAGCGAGGCGATCGCGAGCTCGGGCCCGAGCAGCATCGTCTGCAGCCCCGTGATCAGGGTGTCGCGCCCGAACACCGTCATGAACCAGGGCATCCCCGCCGCCGGCAGCTGTCCGGCGACGAGCCCGGCGTCGCGCATCCGCAGCGCGGCCAGGTCGGCGACCGACTGCGCGAACGAGTGCCGGAGGTCGTCGCTGCGGGTTTGTAGCCGCGGCACGCGCAGGTTCCAGACCGAGAGTGACTCCTGCACGTGCTCGCGCTCCTCGCCGAAGCGCCGCTCGACGTCCACCGGCTCCGTTTCCTCTCCGGCCAGCGACGCGACAACGTCCAGCCGGAGGTCCCATTCCTCGCGCGGGGCGAGCTGGATGCGGAAGGACATGCCGGAGTTGAGCGGCTCTCCGGGCCGGGAGAGGAGCACCTGCGTCTTCGCGCCCCGACCGTCCGCCTCCTCGAGCACGAGCTGGTTGCCGCGAGCGTCATAGCGCACCGCCGCCGGTGCCGGAAGGGGACGCGCGCACATCGGATTGCCGAGCGCGAAGTCGTGCTCCTTCACCGAGATGATGTCCGCGAAGTCCGTCCCGACCTCGAGCGTGAGCTCGAGCGCGAGCTCCTCGTTGCCCTCGTTGCGGATGACGAGGCGGTCCTGCATGCCCCGGCCGACGAACCGCTCGCGTGCGATCGAGAGCGTGTCCTGCGCGAGGCCGTCGACGACGGGGTTGCGCAGGTAGAAGGCGGCCGAGAAGTACTCGACCTTGCCGGAGGAGAGCAGCAGCGGCCGCTCTCCGTTGACGGACAGCTCGAGCCGCGAGAGAAAGCGCGTATCCTCGGCGAAGAAGCCGCTCGTCTCGCCGCCGAGGTCTCCGATCTCGTCGCAGATGCAGAAGGTCGACCCCTCGAGGATCGTCATCGCCACGCGCGTCAGTCCCTGCGGACGATGCGGGCGCCGCTCGATTGGGCGAGCGCCTTCACGACGATCTCGTCGATGTTCACGTGCGGCGGGCGGGTCAGCGCGAAGAGGACGCAGTCGGACACCTCGTCGGGCGTGACCGGGTCGAGCCCTTCGTAAACCGCCTCCGCCGCGGCCTGGTCGCCGCGAAAGCGGACGACGGAGAACTCCGTTTCGACGAGCCCCGCGTCCACTGTCGTGATCCGGATCGGCCGGCCGAGCAGGTCTTCGCGGAGCGCGTACGTGTAGCCGCGCACGGCGAACTTCGACGCGATGTACGAGGAGCCGTTCGGGTAGGCCTGGCGGCCTGCGATCGAGCCCATGTTGACGATGTGCCCGCCGTCCCGCATGTGAGGCAGGCAGAGCCGGGTCATCCGCATCAGCCCGGCGACGTTGGTCGCGAGGACGATTGCCTCGTCGTCCTCGGTCGACTCGTCGATCGGGCTGCGGCCGAGCGCGAGGCCCGCGTTGTTGAAGAGGATGTCGATCCCGGCGAACTGCTCGACCACGGCCTCGACGAAGCGCTCACAGCCGGCCGCGCTCGTCACGTCGAGCTCGAGCGCCAGGTCGGCGTCGATGCGCTCGACGCGGCGCGCCCCGCCGGCGACGCGCGCGCCCTCCGCCCGCAGGTCCCGAACGACGGCGGCGCCGATCCCGCTGGATGCCCCCGTCACGATCGCCGTCTTGCCCTGGAGCTTCACCTGGCGAGCTTAATCAGTCCCGGTGCGTGCTCAACCTGAAGGGTCGTGTGCGTCAGCTCGAAGCGCTCGCGCAGGAGCGCGTCGACCTCGCGGCGGATCGCGTGGCAGTCGGCGCCGGCCTCGACGAGCACGTGGGCCGAGAGCGCGGGGAAGCCGGACGTGATCGTCCAGAGGTGGAGGTCGTGGACGCCGACCACGCCGGCCGTCGACGCGATCGCGGCCCCGACCTCGCGCGCGTCCATTCCGGCCGGCGCGCCTTCGAGCAGCACGCCCACCGTCTCGCGCAGGACGCCGAACGTGCTGACGACCACGAGCATCCCGATCACGAGGCCCGCGATCGGGTCTGCGTACGGCCAACCGGTCGCCAGCATGATCAGACCGGCGACGACGACGCCCGCCGAGGAGGCAAGGTCGGCGAGGACGTGCAGCATCGCCGCGCGGACGTTGAGCCCCGATCCGGCGCCGTGCAGGACGCGTGCGGCGGCGAGGTTGACGGCGAGGCCCGCGACTCCCGCCGCGAGGACCCAGCCGCCGAGGACCGCCGGCGGGTCGGAGAGCCGGCCGATCGCCTCCCAGACGATCCAGGCGCCGAGGACCACGAGGACGACGGCGTTCGCGAGCGCGGCCAGCACCTCGGCCCGCCGCCAGCCGAAGCTCCGCTCCGGGGTGGCCGGACGCTGCCCCAGCCACGCGGCGAAGAGTGCGAGCCCGAGCGCGAGCGAGTCGGAGAGCATGTGGGCGGCGTCGGCGAGCAGGGCGAGCGAGTCGGCCGCGACGCCGGCGATCGCCTCGACGCCGGCGAAGGCGGCCACCAGCGCCAGCGCAATCGCCAGCGCCCGTCTCTCTCCACCGTGCGAGTGCACCCCGGCACGGTAACGCGCGCGATTTGCAACCTGTTTATGATCCGCGCCGATGGCGGGAGTGACATTCCAGGGAGTGTCGAAGATCTATCCCGACGGAACCCGGGCGGTCAACGATCTGAACCTGGACATCGAGGACGGCGAGTTTCTCGTCCTCGTCGGGCCTTCGGGCTGCGGTAAGACGACGGCGCTCCGGATGGTCGCCGGCCTCGAGGACATCTCGGAGGGTCAGCTCCGGATCGGCGAGCGGGTCGTCAACCACGTCGCCTCCCGCGACCGCGACATCGCCATGGTCTTCCAGAGCTACGCGCTCTATCCCCACCTCTCCGTCTACGACAACATCGGTTTCAGCCTGAAGCTGAAGAAGTTCGACAAGAAGGAGATCGACAGGCGCGTCAACGAGGCTGCGAAGCTCCTCGGCCTCGACCCTTACCTCGACCGCAAGCCGCGCGCGCTCTCGGGCGGCCAGCGCCAGCGCGTCGCGATGGGCCGCGCGATCGTGCGCGAGCCGGCCGCCTTCCTGATGGACGAGCCGCTCTCGAACCTCGACGCGAAGCTGCGCGTGCAGACGCGCGCGGAGATCAAGAAGCTCCAGGACGACCTCGGCACGACGACGATCTACGTCACGCACGACCAGGTCGAGGCGATGACGATGGGCGACCGCGTCGCCGTCATGCGCAAGGGCGAGCTGCAGCAGGTCGACGCGCCCCAGGAGCTCTACGACCGGCCCGTCAACCTCTTCGTCGGCGGCTTCATCGGCAGTCCTGCGATGAACCTCGTCGAGGCCAGGCTCGAGCGCGACGGCGGCGAGCTCGCCGCCGTCGCGGGCAGCCAGCGAATCACCCTCGGCGAGGAGACGCTCTCCGCCCGCCCAGGCCTGAAGAACTATGAGGGACGCGGTGTGATCCTCGGCATCCGCCCGGAGGACCTCGAGGACGCGGAGCTCGAGCACGAGGGGGCCGAGCAGACCCTCGAGGGCAAGGTCGAGCTGACCGAGGCGCTCGGCTCCGAGGTGATGGCCCACTTCTCGATCGACGCGAACCCGGCGATCACGGACGAGGTGCGCGAGCTACAGGAGGACGCCGGCGCCGACGACGCCCTCGGCACGCCGGCGCAGGAGGAGGAGGGCGGCCGCACGATCATGGTCGGCCGCTTCGGGGCACGCTCGAAGGCGGCGAAGGACCAGAGAGTCCGCGTCGCTGTCGACACGCGTGCTTTGCATTTCTTCGATCCGGAAACGGGTCTGGGTATCTACGACGGAACCGAATGAGAAGGAGCACAGGAATGACGAAGCGACGCTTCATCCTGCTCGCCCTGCTCGTAGCCGCGCTCGCCTTCCTCGCCGCCGGCTGCGGCGGCGACGACGACGAGGCCGCGGACACGGGCGGCGCCACGACCGAGGAAGGGGGCGGCGAGGCGGTCTCCGGCAACATCAGCGTGCTCGCCGTGTGGACGGGCGCCGAGGGCGAGGCCTTTCAGGCCGTCCTCGACGGCTTCAAAGAGGAGAACCCCGACGTCACGGTCAGCTACAAGTCGGCCAGCGAGCCGGCGACGGTGC
>Ga0126306_10001363_pt1 | contig 13005 bp, 11 predicted proteins | sample Plot27_FD_92592 | JGI IMG/M metagenome (GOLD analysis project Ga0126306, IMG submission 92592) | Serpentine soil microbial communities from UC McLaughlin Reserve, CA, USA - Plot27 | ecosystem: Environmental > Terrestrial > Soil > Grasslands | place: USA: UC McLaughlin Reserve, Lake County...
GCGGCGACCCGGTCGATCAGCTTGCGGGCACCGTGCCGGAAGCCGCGGGTGACCAGCCGCTCCGCCTCACCCAGCAGCTTGTCGATGCCGACCGCGATGTCCTGGCCGGGCTTCTCGATCAGGCCGTCGGTGAACATCAGCAGCGCGTCCCCGCGCTCCAGCCGGCCGCGCTCGGACACGAACTTGGCGTCCGGGAAGATGCCCAGCAGCGGCCCCTCGCTGGCCTCGCTGACCCGCCAGCGACCCGAGCCCGACGTGAAGTGGACGGCGGGCGGGTGGCCGGCGACCGACACGACGTACTCCCCCGTGGCCAGGTCGATGACGACGTGGGCGACGGTCGCGAAGCCCTCCTCCCAGTGCTGCCGGATCAGGTAGCGGTTGGTCGCCGGCAGGAACTCCTCGTGCGGCACCGACCCGAGCAGGCCGCCGAACGCGCCGGACAGCAGCAGCGCGCGGGTGCCCGCGTCGACGCCCTTGCCCGAGACGTCGACGAGTGCGACCTCGACGTGCGTGCCGTCGTCGGAGCGGGTCGCGACCAGGAAGTCGCCGGAGAACGACGCGCCGCCCGCGGAGCGCAGGACGATCTCGGCCGACCAGCCGTCCGGCAGCGCGGGCATCTCCCCCTGCGCGGTCAGCCGGTCGCGCAGGTCGACCAGCATCGAGTCGCCTCGTGTCCCTTGCACGCCCAGCCGCCCGCGGCTGCGCGCCAGAAGGTGGACCATCGCCGCGGTCCCGGCCACGACGATGATGGCGCCCTTCGCGACGTCGTCGACGCGCACCAGGTCGAAGACCACGACGGCGGCGACCACGACGTCGAGCAGCAGCAGGCTGCGCACGCTGAGCAGGAACCCGCCGGCCAGCACCACCAGCGCCAGCATCGAGAGCGGGAAGAGCCCGCGGTCGCGGGTGAACAGCACGCCGAGGGCGCCGGCGCAGAGACTGAGGACAAGGAGCGTGAAGCCGTCGGAGTACAGCAGGTGCCGCTTGACGTACGTCCTGGCGCGCCACCAGAGGGCGGACCGCCGGGCGCGCCGACGACGCGAGGTGGCGGCGGACATGGGGAGAACCGTACCGACCGTGACAGGCCGGGGACGCCGGGTCGCCGGATTGGGCCACCCGGGCGGCGTAATGGCGTTGGTCCCGGCCCTCAGCCTCTGGTAGGCACCTGGTCATGAGCGCCCAGCCGTGGACCGTCCGGCCCGTCCCCGACGAGGACTGGGAGGCGTTCCGCGACGTCGACGCCCACGCGTTCGGCGTCGGCGTGCCCGAGGACATGGAGGCGCAGGAGCGCGAGCTGCACAAGGGCGGCCGAGGGATCGGCGCCTATGACGGCGGGGTGCTCGCGGGGATCGCGACGGCGTACTCCTTCGAGCTCACCGTCCCGGGCGGGGCCGCCGTCCCTGCCGCCGGGGTGAGCTGGGTCGGCGTGCTGCCCACGCACCGTCGCCGGGGGGTGCTGCGGGCGCTCATGACCCACCAGCTGCACGCGGTCCACGACCAGGGCGACGAGCCGCTGGCCATCCTCTGGGCGTCCGAGCCGGCGATCTACGGGAGGTTCGGCTACGGCCTGGCCACCCGGGCCTACAGCCTCGACGTGCCCCGCAGCGCGACCGCGCTGCAGGCCGGCGCGCCCGACGACCCGGGACTGCGGCTGCGGCTGGTCGACGCCGCCGACTGGAAGGCCTTCGTGCCGGTCTACGACGCGGTGGCCGCCGCCCGGCCGGGCGTCGTGCGGCGGGATGAGCCCTGGTGGCAGCGCACGGTGCGCGACCTGGCCTCGATGCGCGGCGCGGCGTCACCCAAGCGGGCCGTGGTGGCCGAGGACGGCGACGGGGTACGCGGCTTCGCGCTCTACCGGACCGAGCAGCACTGGGACGAGCGCTTCGGCAAGGGCGACGTCACGGTGCAGGAGGCCATGGCGGCGGATCCCGCGGCGCTCGCCGCGCTCTACCGCTACCTGTTCGACCTCGACCTGATGGGCCATGCCACGGTGCGGGTCGCCGTAGACGACCCGGTGCTGCACTGGCTGAGCGACCCCCGCAGCGCCAAGCCGTCCCTGACCGACTGCCTCTACGTACGCCTGGTCGACCTGCCGCGCGCGCTCACCGGACGCACCTATGCGACCGACGTCGACCTGGTGATCGAGGTGCGCGACGACCTGTGCCCGTGGAACGCCGGCACGTGGCGGCTGCGCGCCACCGCGGGCGGGGACGCGGCGTGCGCGCCGGCCGACGACGCACCGGACCTGTCGATGGACGTGCGCGAGCTCGGGGCGGCCTACCTGGGCGGCACGCCCGTAGCGCAGCTCGCCGATGCAGGCCTGGTGGCGGAGCGGAGGCCGGGCTCGGTGACGGCAGCGTCAGCGGCTCTCGCCCACCACCCGGCGCCGTGGACCAGCTGGGTCTTCTGATCCGGCGGTCACGGGCCGGTCGGCGGGCCGGGCAGCTCGGGGAGCTCGTGGCCGGTCTCGTAGTCGGCGATCATCGCGATCCGCCGGGAGTGCCGCTCGTCCCCGCTGAACGGCGTCGTGAGGAACCGCTCGACCAGCCGGGTCGCCTCGTCCAGGGTGTGCATGCGGGCGCCCACGCTGACGACATTGGCGTCGTTGTGCTCCCGGCCCAGGCCCGCGGTGTCGTCGTTCCACGCCAGCGCGGCCCGCACCCCGGGCACCTTGTTCGCCGCGATCGCCTCACCGTTGCCCGAGCCGCCGATCACGACGCCCAGGCTGCCCGGGTCGTTGACCACCGCGGCGGCCGCGCGCAGGACGAAGGGTGGGTAGTCGTCGACCGGGTCGTAGTCGACCGGGCCGTGGTCGACGACCTCGTAACGCTCCTCGCGCAGCCACCCCGCGAGATGGGACTTGAACTCGTAGCCGGCGTGGTCGGACCCGAGGTGCACGCGCATGCGCGGCAGTCTGGCAGGGACCGAACGTGAGCGGGGTGCTCGGGGTCGACGGGGCTCGCGGGGGCTGGGTCGGCGCACTGGTGCGGGGTCAGGACGTGCGGTGGCTGGCGCTGCCCGACGTCCGGGCGGCGCTGGCGGTCGACGCCGAGGTGGTGGCGATCGACATGCCGATCGGCCTGCCGCACACGGGCCGGCGCGCCTGCGACCTGCAGGCGAAGCGGCTCCTCGGAGCGGCGCACCCGCGGGTCTTCCTCGCCCCGCCCCGCGACGTGCTCGACCACCCCGACCACCCCGCGGCCAGCTCCCGCCACCGCGAGCTGGCCGACGGTGCCGGTCTGTCGATCCAGACCTGGCACATCGTCGACCGGATGCGCGAGGTCGACGACGCCGCTGGCGACCCCCGGCTGGTGGAGGTGCACCCGGAGCTGTCCTTCGCCGCTCTCGCCGGCCGGGTGCTCGACCGGAAGAAGACGGCGGCCGGCCGCGCCGACCGGCTCGCCGCGCTGCGCTCCTGGCTGCCGGGGCTGGACCTCGCGTCCGTGCCGCCCGGGGACGACGCCCCGGACGCGCTGGCCGCGGCGTGGTCGGGACGGCGCTGGCTGGACGGGGTCGCGCAGGTGCTCCCCGTCGGGCCGCCGCCACGGGACGCCCGGGGACGCCCGATGCGGATCGTGACCTAGACCTGCTCGTTCGCAACGGTCTCGATGGCCTCGATGGTCTCGATGGTCTCGATCGTCTCGCTGGCCTCGAGCCCGGCCGGCTGCTCCCGGCGGTGCCGCGGCGCGGGGACGGCCGGCCCCGGCCCGCCGGCGACCCGGTCGTGCGGGTGCTCGGCGTGGCGCAGGGGCGGCACGACGTACGTCGGCTCGACACCCACCCACGAGCACCGGTCCATGTCCCAGTAGCCCGGCCGCGCATTGATCATCACGTTCCCCACCACCTCGGGGTCCAGCATGCGCCGCCGGGGCGCCCGCGTCACCCGGATGGGCCCGATCGGTCCATCCCGGGGCGCGGGCTGGGCTCAGTCGAAGACCGGGTCCCGGGTTCGGGACCGCTTCAGCTCGAAGAAGCCGTCGGTCCCGGCCACCAGGCGGACCCCGTCCCACAGCCGGCCAGCCGCCTCGCCGCGCGGGGCCGGTGTCACCACCGGGCCGAAGATCGCCGTGCCCTCGACGTGGATCACCGGAGTCCCCACCTCGTGGCCGACCGGGTCCATGCCGGCGTGGTGCGACTCCTTCAGCGCCGGGTCCCAGGCCGGGTCGTCCATCGCGTCGGCCAGCCGCGCCGGCAGGCCCGCCTCGCGCAGCGCCTCCAGGACCGTCGCCCGGTCCCTGGGCCGGCCCTGAAGGTGGAACCGGCTCCCCAGGGCGGTGTAGAGCGGCAGCGCCACCCCGTCGCCGTGCTCGGCCACGGCCGCCGTCACGACCCGGACCGGCCCCCAGGCCTCCGCCATGACCTGCCGGTACTTCTCCGGCAGGTCACGGCCCTCGTTGAGGACGGCCAGCGACATCACGTGCCAGCGCACCTCGACGTCGCGCACCCGCTCGACCTCGAGCATCCAGCGCGACGCGATCCAGGCCCACGGGCACACCGGGTCGAACCAGAAGTCCGCGACCGCCCGGCCGGTCTCGGCGCGGCCCGGACCGTGGACGTCGGCGGCGCCCGAAGAGGGGGAGGACTGGTCGGAAAGGCTCACGACCTGCCACAACTCGGACATCACAGTTCGACATTCCCGTTGGGTCCGGAGCGGGCGTCCGTGCGAGGATTTCCTGTCCTTCTGCCCGACCGAGGAGAGATCCTTCGTGCCCAGCGCGACAACCCGCATGAACATCACGCGCGAGGATGCCCAGGCCCGGGCCCGGCTGATCGAGGTGACGTCGTACGACGTCGAGCTCGACCTGACGGTCGGTGACGTGACGTTCCGCTCCGCGACCGTCGCCCGGTTCCGCTGCACCGAGCCCGGGGCCTCGACCTACGTGGACCTGGTCGCCGACGAGATCGCCGAGCTGGAGCTCAACGGGACTGCGCTGGACCCGGCCGACGTGTTCGACGGCACCCGGATCCGCCTCGACGGCCTGGCCGACGACAACACGCTGCGGGTGCGGGCGACCTGCCGCTACATGCACACCGGCGAGGGGCTGCACCGGTTCGTCGACCCGGTCGACAAGTCCGTCTACCTCTACACGCAGTTCGAGGTCGCGGACTCGCGGCGGATGTTCACCGTGTTCGAGCAGCCGGACCTCAAGGCGACGTTCGCGTTCACCGTCACCGCACCGGACGACTGGCAGGTGGTCTCCAACCAACCGACCCCCGCACCCGAGCCGGCCGGCTTCGGCAACGCGACCTGGCGCTTCGCCGCCACCCCGCGCATCTCCTCCTACATCACGGCCCTGGTCGCCGGGCCCTACCACCGGGTCGACTCCGAGTACCGCGACGGCGACCGGGTCATCCCCCTGGCGCTGTACTGCCGGACCTCTCTCGCCGCCCACCTCGACGCCGACGTGATCCTCGAGGAGACCCGGCAGGGCTTCGAGTTCTTCGAGCGCGAGTTCGGGATGCCCTACCCGTTCGAGAAGTACGACCAGCTGTTCGTGCCGGAGTTCAACTCCGGGGCGATGGAGAACGCCGGCTGCGTGACGCACCACGAGGACTACGTGTTCCGGTCCCGGGTGCCCGAGGTGTCCTACGAGCGCCGGGCCGTGACGATCCTGCACGAGATGGCGCACATGTGGTTCGGCGACCTCGTGACGATGACGTGGTGGGACGACCTGTGGCTCAACGAGTCGTTCGCCGAGTGGGCCAGCACCCTGGCCGCGGCCGAGGCGACCCGCTGGACGTCGGCGTGGACGACGTTCGCCAACACGGACAAGACGTGGGCCTACCGGCAGGACCAGCTGCCCTCGACCCACCCGATCGCGGCCGAGATCCACGACCTCGAGGACGTCGAGGTCAACTTCGACGGCATCACCTACGCCAAGGGCGCGTCGGTGCTCAAGCTGCTCGCGGCGTGGGTCGGCCGCGACGAGTTCCTGGCCGGGATCCGCGAGTACTTCCGGGCGTACGCCTGGGGCAACACCACCCTCGCCGACCTCCTCGGCAAGCTGGAGGAGATGTCCGGCCGTGACCTCAAGGCGTGGTCGGCGGAGTGGCTCGAGACCGCCGGCGTCAACACGCTGCGGCCCTCGTTCGAGGTCGACGGCCACGGGCGCTTCACCTCGTTCGCGGTGGAGCAGAGCGCGCCGGACGGCTGGCCGACGCTGCGCTCGCACCGGCTGGCGGTCGGGCTCTACTCCCGCTCCGATCGGGGCCTCGTCCGGCAACACCGGGTCGAGCTCGACGTCACCGGCGCCCGGACCGAGGTGCCGGAGCTGGTCGGCGTGACCCAGCCGGACCTGGTGCTGGTCAACGACGACGACCTGACCTACGCCAAGATCCGGCTCGACGAGCGGTCGCTGCACACGCTGACCGACGCGCTCGGCGAGTTCGAGGACACCCTGTCCCGGTCGCTGTGCTGGTCGGCCGCCTGGGACATGACCCGCGACGGCGAGATGTCGACGTCGGACTACCTGACCCTGGTGCTCGGCGGCATCGGCCGCGAGACCGACAGCTCGGTGACCCGCACCGTGCTGCGGCAGGCCGAGACGGCTGTGGTCCTCTACTCGGCGCCGGACCGGCGTGAGCAGCACCGGCGGCGGCTGGCCGACGGTCTCGCCCAGCTGCTCGCCGAGGCGGCACCCGGCAGCGACAACCAGCTCCAGTTCCTGAGGGCCTACGCGTCGGCGGCCGTCGGCGAAAAGCACCTCGCGACGGTGCGTCGCTACCTCGACGGGGAGGCGACCCTCGAGGGGCTGACCGTCGACACCGATCTGCGCTGGCACCTGCTGCACCACCTGGTCGCGGCCGGGCTCGCCGACGACGACGAGGTCGACCGCGAGCTGGACCGCGACGACACTGCGACCGGGCGACGGCAGGCGGCCGCCGCGCTCGCGGCCCGGCCGAGCGGCGACGCCAAGGCCGAGGCGTGGGCCTCGGTGATGGACGACGACGAGCTGCCGAACGCGATCCAGACCGCCGTGATCGGCGGCTTCCAGCAGGTCGGGCAGCTCGAGCTGCTGCGCTCGTTCGTCAACCCCTACTTCTCGTCGCTGACCGAGGTGTGGGCCACCCGGACCAACGAGACCGCGCAGAGCATCGTCATCGGGCTGTTCCCCACCCTGCTGGCCGAGCAGTCGACGGTGGACGCGGCCGACGCGTGGCTGGCCGCCCACGAGGACGCGGTGCCGGCGCTGCGCCGGCTGGTGATCGAGTCGCGCGACGGCGTCGCCCGGGCGCTGCGGGCCCAGGATCGCGACGCCGCCGCCTGACCCCCGGGCGGCAATGATCACGTTTACATGATCGGTACCCCCCTTGCACGGTGTATCAGCCGTGCACGGGGTGCCATGACCATGTTGACGTGATCATTTCGCGCGGGGCCGGCTGGGCTGGGGCGCCGGTCGGACGGCTGGCTAGGGGGTGTCGGTGTGCAGCGAGCGCGGGGCGTGGGCGTGCTCGGCGAGGGCGAGCACCCCGCTGGCGATGCCGCCCGAGAGGTCGCCGGCCTGGAAGGCCGACGTCATGGTCATCGCGGCCAGCCCCGCCGCCCGGTCGTCGAGCCGCCGCCGGACCTCGGTGCCGGTCACCACCTCGACCCGACGGGCGCCGGGGTCGACCGCGACCAGCACGGTCTGCGCGGCGTCAGCACCCAGCGCGCCGTGCAGCTGCAGGGCGGTCGCCCGGCTGTCGCCCTCGAGGGTGCCGACGTAGACCGAGACCGGCAGCTGCGACTGCTGCTGCGCCAGCCGGATCGCCCGGACGACGTCCTGCTGCTGCCGCTCCGAGAACGCCTCACCAGCGGGCACTGGCGCCACCTCCCCCGGTCGTCGCGGTCGCCGTACGCACCGCGGAGTCGGCGTCGTCGGGGCCGTTGAACCAGATCGGCGCGGCCCACCAGCCGAGGCCCGGCCGGTAGCGCGGACCGCGCGACATCGACGGCAGCGTCGCGAGGATCGCGATGACGACGAAGAGGCCGGCCGGCAGCACGACGAACCACAGCAGCGTCTCGATGACGCTGAGCCCCGGCCCGGGCTCGTTGCCGTCGTCGGTCTTGCTGGTGGCGAGCGCCGGCGCGGCCGTGGCGAGCACCAGCCCTGCGCTGCAGACCGTCGAGGCGAGGAGTCGGCGGATGGTCACGGGCAGCACCGTACTAGTTGCCCGAGACCGCGTCGGCCAGCCGCCCGGCGAGCGGGCGGGTCACCAGGTCGTCGAGCAGCACCGGCGTCCCGGTCCCGTCGGCGAGCGGCAGCCGCCAGTTGGGGTACTCGTCGTCGGTGCCCGGCTGGTTCATGGCCCGCCGGTCGCCGACGACGTCGGTCAGCGCGACGCCGAGCAAGCGGCTCGGGGTGGCGGCCAGGGCGCGGTGCAGCGCGACCGTCACCGCCTCGAGGTCCCCGCGGTCGTCGGCGGCCAGCCAGCCTCGCTCGACGAGCAGGTCGAGCCAGGACGCCCGGTCCGCCTCGTCGACCGACCGCTCCTCGTCGACCGAGCGGGTGAGGAGGCCCAGCGAGTCGCGGATGCGGATGTGCTCGCCGGCCAGGTAGCCGGCGGTCGGCGGCAGGTCGTGCGTCGTCACTGCGGCCAGGCACAGCTCGCGCCAGGTCTCCGGCGGGCGCGGCCGCCCGCTCTCGTCGCGCTCGAACCACAGGATCGAGGTGCCCAGCAGCCCGCGCTGCGCGAGGTAGTCGCGCACCCACGGCTCGACGGTGCCGAGGTCCTCCCCCACCACCAGGGCGCCGGCCCGCCACGCCTCGAGCGCGAGGATGCCGACGAGCGCGTCGTGGTCGTAGCGGACGTACGTCCCCGCGTCGGCCGGCATCCCCTCCGGCACCCACCACAGGCGGAACAGACCGATGACGTGGTCGACCCGCACCCCGCCGCAGTGCCGCAGCACGGTCCGCAGCATGTCGCGGTAGGCCGTGTAGCCGGACTCGGCCAGCCGGTCCGGCCGCCACGGCGGCTGGGACCAGTCCTGGCCCACCTGGTTGAAGGCGTCCGGCGGGGCGCCGACCGTGACCCCGCTGGCCATCACGTCCTGCAGCGCCCAGGTGTCGGCACCGTGCGGGTGCACGCCCACGGCCAGGTCGTGGACCACGCCGACGGGCATGCCGGCGTCGAGGGCGAGCCGCTGTGCCCGGCCGAGCTGCTCGTCGAGCACCCACTGCAGCCAGCAGTAGAAGTGGACCCGCTCGGTCAGCTCGGTGCGCGCCGCAATGGTCGCGGCGGACGACGGCGCGCGCAGCTGCTGCGGCCACTCCCGCCAGTCCCCGCCGTGCACCTCGGCGAGCGCGCACCAGGTCGCGAAGTCGGTCAGGCCAGGGCCCTCGCGCAGCAGGAACGCCTGCAGGCCCGCCTCCCGCGACCGGCTGCGCGGCACCGCGTGGACCAGGGTCAGCGCCGACCGCTTGGCCTCCCACACCGCGTCGCGGTCGAGCAGCAGGTCGGCGGTGTTGAGCGAGCGCTGGAGCAGAGCGGTGCGCTCGATCTCGGCCCGGACCGCACCCGTCAGGTAGGCGAACTCGGGCACGAGCTCCACCCGCACGTAGAGCGGGCTGACGAAGCGGCGGGTCACCGGCAGGTAGGGAGAAGGCTCCACCGGCAGCGCCGGCGCCGGCGCGTGCAGCGGGTTGACCAGGACGAAGCCCGCGCCGAGGTCTCGCCCGGCCCAGCGGGTCAGCTCGGCGAGGTCGTCGAGGTCGCCGTGGCCCCAGGACCGTCGGGAGCGCACGGAGTAGAGCTGCGTCATCAGCCCCCAGGCCGCGGCCCGGTCACCCGTCGGGGGCGCGGGCATCCGGTCCGGGGTCACCACGAGGGGGACGGACGCCTCCCGCGACTCACGCCCGACGGCGGCGGCCAGCGTGTGCCAGCCGAGCGGCAGGTCGGTGGGCAGGTCGAACGTCGCCTCGCCCACCAGGGCGCCGTCGACCTCGCGCGGCTCGACCCACCGGTCGGCCTGGGCCAGGCCGACCCGGCCACCCTCCTCGAGCTCGACCCACGCCGCCGCCGGCTCGCCGTGCGGCACGTGCACCGGGACCTGGGCCGGCCGGCCGGACCGGGTGACGACGCACGGCGGCAGCACCCGCCGCCACCGCCGGGCGCGCACGTCGGAGAGGGACGTCCGGACCGACTCGTCGGTGTGCGCGGCGACGCCGAGCGCGGCGAGGACCGCCTCGACCGACTGGCGCGACACCGGGCAGTGCCGGCCCTGCCAGTCCCAGAAGTCGGTGGAGACGCCGTGCTCGGCGGCTAGCTCGAGCAGGTCGGGAGGCAGCGGGTCGGTCGGCTGGTCGGTCGGCATCGCGGACGATCCTCCCTCACCAGCAGGCCGGCCGCGCACCGCCTCCCGTCGTCCAGACGGTGCCCGCCGCCGACTCCATCTGCGCGGCCAGCGACAGCAGCCCGGCCTCGCCGGCCGGCCGCCCGGCGAGCATCACGCCGACCGGCAGCCCGGCGTCGGTCACGTGCAGCGGCAGCGACACTGCCGGCTGCCCGGTGAGGTTCCACAGCGCGGTCCACGGGGTGAAGGCCTCCTGCGCGGCGAAGTCACCGGCCGGGTCGTCGTCGTCGCGCAGCGCACCGACCGGCAGCGGCGGCCGCGCGAGGGTGGGGGTGAGCACCGCGTCGTACTCCACCATCGCCCTGACGGCACGCCGAGCCAGGACCTGCAGGGTGGCCAGCGCGAGGGCGAAGTCGCTCGCCGCCACCGACCGGCCGCGCTCGCGAAGCCACCGGGTGAGCGGCCGCAGCAACTCCTCCCGTCCCTGCGGCACCGGCGCCAGCGTCGGCAGCACCGACCAGACCGTCTCGAAGAGCGGCACCACCTCGGCCGTGAACGGCGCCGCGATCTCCTCGACCTCGTGGCCGAGCTCCGTCAGCAGGCGGGTCGTCCGGTCGTACGCCGTCAGGCACTCGTCGTGGACCGCCGCGTGGCCGATCACCGGCGTCACGAACCGCGCGACGCGCAGCCGTCCGGGCTCGCGGCCGGCGTGGCCGAGGAACGACTCCCCCGACGGCAGCGGAGGCGCCCAGTGCGGGTCACCGGGCGTCGGGCCGGCCATCACGTCGAGCAGCGCGGCCGCGTCGCGGACGGTCCGGGCCAGCACGCCCTCGCAGGGCAGCCCGCTCACGTCGCCGCGCACCGGGCCACCGCTGACCCGCCCGCGGGCCGGCTTGAGGCCGACCAGGCCGCAGCAGCTGGCGGGGATGCGCACCGACCCGCCGCCGTCGTTGCCGTGGGCGACCGGCGCCAGCCCCGCGGCCACCGCCGCCGCGGCGCCGCCGCTGGACCCGCCGGCCATCCGGTCCGGCGCCCACGGCGACCGGGACGGCGGCGCCAGGTCGGGCTCGGTGTAGCAGGGCAGGCCCAGCTCGGAGGCGCTGGTCTTGCCCAGCAGCACGGTGCCGGCGTCACGCAGCCGCACGACGACAGAGTCGTCGACGTCGGGCACGAAGTCGCGGAACGCCGCGCTGCCGAAGGTGGTCCGGATGCCGGCGGTGAGGTTGAGGTCCTTCACCGGCACCGGCACGCCGTGCAGCGGCGAGCGGGCGCCGGCCGCGCCGTCACCGGTGTCGCGCAGCTCGGCGGCCAGCCGGTCGGCCTGCTCGCGGGCGACCTCCGGCGTCAGGGTGACGTAGGCACCGACGCCGTCGGAGTGCCGTTGCGCCCGGTCGAGGTAGTGGTCGGCCAGCTCGCGCGGCGACACCTCGCCGCGCGCGACCGCCGCCCCCTGCTCGAGCGCGGTCAGGTCGTGCAGCTCACCCACGGAGCGGCCGGGTGCTCACGCGGTCGCGGCCCCCTCGACCTCGCCGCCGCCGTACGCCTCGAGGTAGGGGATCCACCTCGGGTCGGACCGGCCGGTGCCGAGGATGCGCCACGCGGTGCCCGTGGGCTCCTCCGGCGGGTGCAGCCTCCAGCCCAGGTCGGCGACCGTGCGGTCGGCCTTCACGTGGTTGCACCGGCGGCAGGCGGACACGACGTTGCCCCACTCGTGGCGACCACCGCGGCTGCGCGGCACCACGTGGTCGATGCTGGTGGCCGTGCCGCCGCAGTAGACGCAACGTCCGCCGTCGCGCACGAAGACCGCGCGCCGGGTCAGAGGGACCGGGCCGCGGTAGGGGATGCGGACGTAGCGGATGAGGCGCACCACGGCGGGTGCCGTGACGGCGAAGGTGGCGCTGTGCATCACCAGGTCCGACGCCTCGACCGACACCGCCTTGTGCATCAGCACGAGCAGCAGCGCGCGGCGTGCGGGCACGACGCACAGAGGTTCGTACGTCGCGTTGAGCACCAGGGCGTGACCCACTCCTGCCTCCCAGCGAAGGCCCGGCACGTGGCTCGTGCCGGGTCGCAGGGCTCCAGTGTCGCCCGAGCGGACGGAAAAAGACCAGCACCTTAGGGTGTCGGCCATGCCGAGCCCTGACCTCCCTCCGCACTACCCGGCGGCCCGACGAGGTGACGACGCCGACGTCCTGCACGGCACGACGGTGCCCGACGCCTACCGCTGGCTCGAGGACGCCGAGGCCGACGAGACGATGGCCTGGTCCGACGCCCAGGACACGTTGCTCGCCGACGAGATGACCGGCGTGCCGGGTCGCGAGCACCTGCGGGCGCGGGTCACCGAGCTGCTCGGCGCGGGGACCGTCGGCGCCCCGTCGTGGCGCGGCGACCGGCAGTTCTTCATGCGCCGCACGGCGGAGCAGGAGCACTCCGTGCTGCTCACGGTCGACCCGGACGGCGCCGAGCGGGTGCTGATCGACCCGATGCGCCTCGACCCGACCGGCGCAACGACGCTGGACACGTGGCAGCCGTCCAAGGAGGGTCACCTGCTGGCCTACCAGCTGTCGGAGGGCGGCACCGAGGAGTCGGTGCTGCGGGTCATGGATGTCGCCACCGGCGACGACGTCGACGGGCCGGTCGACCGGGCCCGCTACTCGCCGGTGGCCTGGCTGCCCGGCAGCGAGGCGTTCTACTACGTCCGCCGGCTCGCCCCGGACCTGGTGCCCGAGGAC
>Ga0126306_10001364_pt1 | contig 13001 bp, 10 predicted proteins | sample Plot27_FD_92592 | JGI IMG/M metagenome (GOLD analysis project Ga0126306, IMG submission 92592) | Serpentine soil microbial communities from UC McLaughlin Reserve, CA, USA - Plot27 | ecosystem: Environmental > Terrestrial > Soil > Grasslands | place: USA: UC McLaughlin Reserve, Lake County...
GGCCTGCTGCCCCTCACGAGCCGCCGGCACCGACGCGCCGCCGTCGAGGACGCCGACGACCCGGCCGTCGGAGACCACCTCGTCGTAGCCGGTGAACGTCGTGGGGCCGCCGGCGTCCACGATCGAGCGGTACGCCGACAGGTCGGCGTGACCGGACTTCTTCGCCTTGCTGTCCGCCTGGGCCCGCTCGCGCTGCTCGCGCATCAGGCGACGGAAGCCCTCCTCGTCCACCGAGAGACCCTGCTCGGCGGCCATCTCGAGGGTCAGGTCGATCGGGAAGCCGTAGGTGTCGTGCAGCTGGAAGGCCTGCGCGCCGCTCAGCCGGCCGGCCGAGGCCGGGCCGCCCGAGCCCTCCGCGACGTCCTGGTCGTGCCGGGCCTGCCGGACGAACTGGTCGAGGATCGTCGTGCCGGCCCGGAGGGTGCCGCGGAAGGTCTCCTCCTCGGCGTAGGCCAGCGCCGAGATGCGACCGAAGCCGCTGGCGAGCTCGGGGTAGGACGGCGCCATCGCGTCGCGGCTCAGCGGCAGCAGCTCGGGCAGCACCGGGTCCTCGTAGCCGAGCAGGCGCATCGAGCGGACGGTGCGGCGCAGCAGCCGGCGCAGCACGTAACCGCGCGCTTCGTTGCCCGGAGTCACCCCGTCGCTGATCAGCATCAGCGCGCTGCGCACGTGGTCGGCCACGACCCGGAGCCGTACGTCGTCGTCGTGGTTGGCCCCGTAGCGCTTGCCGGCCAGGGCGGCCGCGCGGTCGAGGACCGGGAAGACCTCGTCGATCTCGTAGAGGTTGTCGACGCCCTGCAGCAGGTAGGCCACCCGCTCGAGGCCCATGCCGGTGTCGATGTTCTTCTGCGGCAAGGGGGCAAGGACGTCGAAGTCCTCCTTGCTGCGGACCGCGGAGAGCTCCTCCTGCATGAAGACAAGGTTCCAGAACTCCATGTAGCGGTCGCCGGCCTCCCAGTCGCGGTCGGCGCCGAACTCGGGTCCGCGGTCGATGAGGATCTCGCTGGAGGGGCCGCCCGGGCCGGGGACGCCCATGTGCCAGTAGTTGTCCTTCTTGCCCAGCCGGACGATGCGGTCGTCGGAGAGCCCCGCGACCTTCTTCCACAGCGCGACGGACTCGTCGTCGTCTTCGAGGACGCTCGCGTAGAGCACCGCCTCGTCGAAGCCGTAGCCGCCCTCTGCTTGCGGCCGGGTCACCAGCTCCCAGGCCAGCTCGATGGCGCCTTCCTTGAAGTAGTCGCCGAAGGAGAAGTTGCCGTTCATCTGGAAGAACGTGCCGTGCCGGGTGGTCTTGCCGACCTCCTCGATGTCGAGGGTGCGCACGCACTTCTGCACGCTGGTCGCGCGCTTCCACGGCGGCGGCTCCTGGCCCAGCAGGTAGGGCTTGAACGGCACCATGCCGGCGTTGACGAACAGCAGGTTGGGGTCGTCGAGCAGCAGCGACGCGCTGGGCACCACGCTGTGGCCGCGGTCGCCGAAGAAGCGCAGCCAGCGGCGCTTGATCTCGGCGGTCTCCATCAGGTGCTCCTCGATCGGGTGCTGCGCTCCGGCGACTCCGGCGACTCCGGCGACTCCGGCCGACTCGTCCGCGGGCGCGAGTCCAGGCTCGCCGGGTGCTCGGTCAGGTCGGCCGCCTCGGCCGGGGTCAGCGGCGCGACGGGATCGGCGGGCTCCATGCCCAGCGCCTCGCGGAGCTGAGCCTCGCGCTCGGCGGCGTTGCGACGTACGTCGTCGGTGAAGGCCTGCCACGACGCACCGACACCGGTCGCCCGCTCGGCCAGCCCGCCCGGGCTGTAGGCGTGCAGGGTCTGCTGCGCCTTGCGGACGGCATAGACCCCGGCGGCCGCGCAGACGGCGACCCAGAACAGCCGGCGCATCAGTCTGCCGACCCGGACCCGCCGCGCCGGCGCGCCGCTCTGGCCGCGGCCTTGTTCGCCCGCGTCTGGTCGGTAACCTTGCGACGGGTCCGGGTGCCCGGCCGGTCGGCCATCGCGCTGCGCACCCCGTAGGTGAACGCGGCGACCTTGACGACCGGGCCGCCGAAAGTGGCGGCGAACAGCGCGGTCATGGCGCTGACGTTGGTGGTCGCCGCCTGGACGTTGCTGGTGATGGCGTCGACCCGGACCAGCTGGGCGTTGGTCGTGGTGACCGTCGTGGTCACCTCGGACAGCAGCGGGACGGTCTCGTCGGAGACCCCCTTGATCATCGACCGGGTCTCGTCGAGGACGCCGCCGAGCTTGAGCAGCGGGACCGCCAGGGCGCCGACCAGCAGCACGAACGCGATGGCCGCGATCAGACCCGCGACGTCTCCCACAGACATGGCGCCGACCCTATCGCGCACCACGACGACCCCGACCGGTGAGTTCCCGGGGCGAAATGTGAGCTCCCGCCCCGGAAACCCACCAGTGTGTGCGTCCACAGCGCGCCGACCTCGGCCACCTGTCCACAGCTGCCGTCCGAGGCCTCGTCAGCGGGCCTTGCCGCCGCCCATCGTCGTTCGCGGTGGATGGCACGCGACGAAGCCTGCGGACGGCGGACCTGCTCGATGTGGAGGTCACCGCCGACGAGCTGCGCGGCCCGGGCTGGCGCTCCCCCTTCCACGGCATCCATGTCCCGGCCGGCAACGCCGGAGACCCCGTGGTCCAGCGGATCCTCGATGCGGCCGAGCTGGTACCTGCCGACGGCGCCTTCGTCGGGTGGTCGGCAGGGCGACTGCTGGGAGCCGACGAGCTCGACGGACGTGGCCGCAGCGGCCGCCAGCTGGAGCCGGTCCTCATCGGCGTGCCGACCTACGACCAGCATGTGGCGCCTCGCGACGGTGTGCGGTTCGTCCGCAGCCGGTTCACTCCCGACGACGTCGTGGAGGTCCGGGGCGTTCGGGTGAGCGGGGACGTCCGGACGACCTTCGACCTGATGCGCTGGCACGGCCCGGAGGACGCGCTGGTCCTCGGGGACGTGATGGCCCGATGGCTCGACGTCGACCCGGGAGCCGTCACCGAGTACGCCCGGAGCCAAGGGCGGCTTCGCGGTGTCCGCGTCGTGCGCCGGATGGCACCCCTCGTCGACCCGTCAGCACGATCCACCGGCGAGTCGCGTCTGAGATACATGTGGGTGATGGAGGCCGGTCTTCCCGTGCCGCAGTGCAACCCCGACGTCGTCGATGACCGCGGCACCGTGGTCGGGATGGCCGATCTGTTGGACGTCGAGATCGGGCTCCTGGGCGAGTACGACGGAAGCATCCACCGGGAGCTGCAAGCGCACACCTTCGACAACACCCGCGAGGAGAACTTCGAGGATCTCGGTCTCGTCGTCATCCGGGCAACCTCCCTCGACGTGACCCGCTATCGGGCGCAGACCGTGGCACGAGTCCACCAGGGGCGCCGTCGGGCGCTCGAGCACACGCAGCGCGGCATGCGCTCCTGGGGCTGGGCGCCGGCGCGACCCTGGCGGCCACAGTCCATCCCCGTCGACTGGTGAGTTCCGGGGGCCCGAACGGACATTTCACCCCTGAAACGCACCAGTGTGATCGGTCAGGTGCCGCCGCGGACGAGGGCGCGCAGCTTGTCCCACAGGTCGGCCAGCCGCGCCTCGGCGCCGTGCCGGGTGGGGCGGTAGTAGGTCCGCGGCAGCACCACGTCGGGCGGGTACTGCTGCCCGGCCACCCCGCCGGGCTCGTCGTGCGGGTAGACGTAGCCCTTCCCGTGCCCGATCGTCGTCGCCCCCCGGTAGTGCGCGTCCCGCAGGTGGGGCGGGACCGGTCCGGCCAGCCCGGCGCGTACGTCGCTGATGGCGCTGTCGACGGCGACCACCACGGCGTTGCTCTTCGGGGCGAGGGTGAGGTGGATGACTGCCTGGGCCAGGTTGATCCGCGCCTCGGGCATCCCGATCAGGGCGACGGCCTCGGCCGCGGCCACGGCGGCCAGCAGGGAGGTCGGGTCGGCCAGCCCGATGTCCTCCGAGGCCAGGATCACCAGCCGCCGGGCGATGAACCGCGGGTCCTCCCCCGCCTCCACCATCCTCGCCAGGTAGTGCAGCGCCGCGTCGACGTCGGACCCGCGGACCGACTTGATGAACGCCGAGATGACGTCGTAGTGCTGGTCGCCGTCCCGGTCGTAGCGCAGAGCCGCCCGGTCGACCGCCGTCTCCAGCGTCTCGACGTCGAGGGTCGGCGAACCGGTCGCCAGCGCCGCTCCGGCACCGGCCTCCAGCGCGGTCAGGGCACGGCGCGCGTCCCCACCGGCCACCCGGAGCAGGTGGGCCATCGCCTCGTCGGACACGTCCAGCGCCCCGTCGAGGCCGCGCGGGTCAGCGACCGCGCGACGTACGACCTCCTCGACCCCGGCGTCGTCCAACGGCGCGAGGGTGAGGAGCAGCGATCGGGACAGGAGCGGCGACACCACCGAGAAGTGCGGGTTCTCGGTCGTCGCGGCGATCAGCGTGACCCAGCGGTTCTCGACGGCCGGGAGCAGCGCGTCCTGCTGGGTCTTGGAGAAGCGGTGCACCTCGTCGATGAAGAGCACCGTCTCGCGGCCGGACATCGCGCTGTCCCGGCGGGCCGCCTCGACGACCGCACGGACCTCCTTCACCCCCGCGTTGACCGCCGACAGCTCGGTGAACGCGCGACCGGTCGCCGACGACACGAGGTAGGCCAGCGTGGTCTTGCCGGTGCCGGGCGGTCCCCAGAGGATCACCGACGCGGGCCCGGCCACCCCGCCGTCGCCGGCCACCAGCCGCCGCAGCGGCGAGCCGGGCACGAGCAGATGGTCCTGGCCGACGACCTCGTCGAGGGTGCGCGGCCGCATCCGGACGGCGAGCGGCTTGCCGGCGTCGCGGTCCGGCCGGTCCTCGGCGGCCGACTCGAACAGGTCCACGGGCCCGACGCTATCCGCCCGCGCCGACGCGCCAGCGACAATGGGCGGGTGCTCGCCCGACTCGGCCGTTCCTGCTTTCGCCACCGGCGCCTGGTGCTGCTCGCCTGGCTGGTCGCCTTCGTGGGCGGGATCACGGCCGGTGTGCAGGTCTTCCCGCGGCTCGACACGGACTACTCCGGCTCGTCGATCGAGTCCTTCGCCGGCTATGACCACCTCGAGTTGTCGGCCGAGTTCGGTTCGCGGATCAGCGCCCTGGTCGACCGCCCGACAGACGCGGACGGCCAGCAGGCGCTGTCCGCCGCGCTCGCCGACCTCCGGATCACCGAGGGGGTGGCCCGGGCGGTCGACCCGCTGACGGCGCGGGCCGAAGCCGGGCTGGTCAGCCCCGACGGCACGAAGGCGCTCGTCGTGGTCGACCTGACGAGGGGCCTCGAGGGTGCCCCGCTCGACGAGGCCGTCGACGCCACGACGGACCGGCTGCGCCAGCTCGGCGACGACCTGCCCGGCGAGGTCCTGCTCGGCGGCAACGAGCTGCTCCAGCGCGAGAGCGCGGAGCAGTCGCAGCGTGACACCGAGCGCGGCGAGCTGGTCGCGCTACCGATCACGCTCGCGGTGATGGTCCTGCTGTTCGGCGGCTTCGTCGCGGCCGGCGTCCCCCTCCTCGGGGCGCTGTGCTCGATCGCCGGCGGGCTGGCCGCCCTGCTCGGCGTCTCCTACCTGATGGACCTGGACCCGTCGGTGCCCTCAGTGACCACGGTCATGGGGCTGGGCCTGTCGATCGACTACGCGTTGCTGATCGTGCAGCGCTACCGGGAGGAACGCGGGCTCGGCCGCGGGCCCGAGGACGCGGTCGCCGTCGCGCTGTCCACGGCCGGCCGCACCATCTCGTTCAGCGCCCTGACCGTCGCGACCGCGCTGACCGGCCTCTTCGTCTTCGAGCTGTCCATCTTCCGGGCGCTCGGCGCAGCCGGCGTGACGGTCGTGGTCGTCGCCCTGCTGGTCGGCCTGACCCTGGTGCCGGCGCTGATCGGCGCCTTCCACCGCCGGATCCGGGTGCCGACGACGCGGGTGTCCGACGACGGCTTCTTCTCCCGGATGGCTCGCCGGACCCAGCGCCACGCGCTGCTGGTCACGCTGCTGCTGTCGGGGTTGCTGCTCGCGCTCGGCACGCCGTTCCTGCGGGTGGAGTTCCAGAACGGCGGCGCCGACCTGCTCCCCGAGGACTTCGAGGCGCGGCGGTACGTCGAGGCGGTCGCCGCGGCCTTCCCCACCGAGGCCACCGACCCGGTCCTGGTACTCGCCCGGGTGCCTGCAGCCGAGCTGCAGACCTGGGCCGACACGGTCGCCGACCTGCCGGAGGTGGCGCGGGTCGCCCCGGCCGAGGACCGGCAGCAGGGCTGGTCGATGGTCGAGATCACCCCCCAGGGCGAGACCCAGGGCCACCAGGCGCAGGACCTGGTGGACGAGCTGCGAACCGACCGGCCCGACTTCGAGACCTGGGTGACCGGGCCGGCCGCGATCCTGGTCGACTTCAAGGCGCTGGTCCTCGAGGGGCTGCCCTGGGCACTGACCATCCTCGTCGTCGGCACCTTCGTGCTGCTCTTCCTGATGACCGGCTCGGTGCTGGTGCCGGTCAAGGCCCTCGTCATGAACACGCTGTCCCTGGGCGCGACCTTCGGCGTGCTGGTCTGGGTGTTCCAGGACGGTCACCTGTCCGGTGTGCTCGACTTCACGCCGACCGGTGCGCTGGAGACGTGGGTGCCGGTGATCGTGTTCGTGTTCGCGTTCGCGTTCGCGTTCGGGCTCTCGATGGACTACGAGGTCTTCCTGCTGTCGAGGGTCAAGGAGCTCTACGACTCGGGGCTGTCCAACGACGACGCCGTGGCCGTCGGGCTGCAGCGCAGCGGCCGCATCATCACCTCGGCGGCGCTGCTGGTGCTGATCGTGTTCCTCGGCTTCACCAGCGGCAAGCTGCTCGGCATCAAGCAGATGGGCCTGGCCCTCGCCACGGCGGTCGCCGTCGACGCCACCCTGGTCCGTTGCCTGCTGGTCCCCGCCACCATGACCCTGCTCGGCGACAAGAACTGGTGGGCGCCGCCCTGGCTGCGCCGGGTCCACGACCGGATCGGCTTGCGCGAGCACGTCGAGCCGCCGCCGGTCCGGCAGCCGGCGACTGACCCGGTCGAGGTGACGCGGTGACCGCACGCCGGCTGGCGTCCGCTGCGGAGCTGCACGCGCTCGCACCGCACGACGCGTACGTCGCGCAGGTCGACGACTCGGCGGCCGCGCTGTGGGCGGGTGACGACGGCGCGGTCGGCTGGCTGGTGCGCTCGCCCCGGTGGCCTGGCAGCGGCCACCTGACCTGCTTGGGCGACCCGTCGGCCGCCGTCGCGCTCCTGGGCGACGTACTTCTCGAGGACGGCGAGGTCGCCGTGGGCTCCGCGTCCCTGTCGCGGGACGTCGTCCCGCTGCTGCCCACCCACCTGCGCCTCGAACCGGCGAACGACTGGGAGTGGCTCGCCACGACCACCCTCCCGCCGGTCCAGCCCGGCGAGGACCGGGTCCGGTGGCTCGGCGAGCCCGACCACGACGACATCACCGAGCTGCTGCGCACGCACAGCGGCCGCCACGACGCCGAGCCGGGCCAGGACCACGCCCGTCGGTGGTGCGGCGTGCGAGACGGCTCGGGCGAGCTGGTGGCGGTAGCCGCGCACACCGAGTTCTGGACCGGGGTGCCGTTCCTCGCGTCGGTCGCCACCCGCAGCGACCAGCGCGGCCGCGGCCTCGGCGGCGCGGTCACCGCGTGGGTGACCCGGCGCCTGCTCGAGGAGCGCAGGCCGCGAGTGACGCTCGGGATGTACAGCGACAACGACGTGGCGCGGCGGCTGTACCTCCGCCTGGGCTACCAGGTGGTGCACCGCTTCACCAGCGGCCGGCTGCGCCGCGGCGACCCCGCCGGGGTGAGCGACTGACGTCCACCGCCGGTCGACGGAGTGCTGCGGCGACGGGTCAGGAGCGCGACGGGCTCGGCGGCTCGCCCGGCTTGCTCTCCGGCGTCGACGTCTGCGCCGCATCCTTCGCGGGCACGGCGTCGATGCCGGCGTCCTTGCGCTGCTCCGGCGTGATCGGCGCCGGCGCAGCGGTGAGCGGGTCGTAGCCGCCGCCGCTCTTGGGGAACGCGATGACGTCGCGGATCGACTCCGACCCGGCGAGCAGCGCGCAGATGCGGTCCCAGCCGAAGGCGATGCCGCCGTGCGGCGGGGCGCCGTAGGCGAACGCGTCGAGCAGGAAGCCGAACTTCTCCTGCGCCTCCGCCTCGGTCAGGCCCATGACGGCGAACACCCGCTCCTGCACGTCCCTGCGGTGGATACGGATCGACCCACCGCCGATCTCGTTGCCGTTGCAGACGGCGTCGTAGGCGTAGGCCAGTGCGTGCTCCGGGTCCTCGTCGAAGCGGTCGACCCAGTCCGGCTTCGGCGAGGTGAACGCGTGGTGCACGGCGGTCCAGGCCCCGGCGCCGACGGCCACGTCGCCGCTGGCCCGCGCGGCGGAGCTGGGCTCGAACATCGGTGCGTCGACGACCCAGAGGAACGACCAGGCGGACTCGTCGACCAGTCCGCAGCGCCGGCCCACCTCGACCCGCGCCGCGCCGAGCAGCGCCCGGCTGGCAGCCGGCTCGCCGGCGCCGAAGAAGACCGCGTCACCGGGTGCCGCACCGGCGTGCGCGGCCAGGCCGGCCTTCTCCTCGTCGGAGATGTTCTTGGCCACCGGGCCGGTGAGCTCGCCGTCCGCACCGACGAGGACGTACGCCAGGCCGCGAGCACCACGCGCCTTCGCCCAGTCCTGCCAGCCGTCGAGCTCCTTGCGGGACTGCGAGCCGCCGCCGGGCATCACGACAGCGCCGACGTACGGCGCCTGGAACACCCGGAACGGCGTGCGCGCGAAGTACTGCGTGCAGTCAACGAGCTCCTGCCCGAACCGCAGGTCGGGCTTGTCCGACCCGAAGCGTGCCATCGCCTCGGCATAGGTCATCCGCGGCATCGGCATCGGGATGTCGTGGCCGATGAGCCGCCACAGCGCGGAGAGCACCGCCTCACCGAGCTCGAGCACGTCGTCCTCGTCGACGAAGCTCATCTCGATGTCGAGCTGGGTGAACTCCGGCTGCCGGTCGGCCCGGAAGTCCTCGTCGCGGTAACAGCGGGCGATCTGGAAGTAGCGCTCCATGCCGGCGACCATGAGCAGCTGCTTGAACAGCTGCGGCGACTGCGGCAGGGCGTACCAGCTGCCCGGCTGCAGTCGCGCGGGCACCAGGAAGTCGCGAGCGCCCTCGGGCGTCGACCGGGTCAGCGTCGGAGTCTCGACCTCGACGAATTCGCGGTCGTGCAGCACCTCGCGGGCGGCCTGGTTGACCTTGCTGCGAAGCCGCAGGGCCGCCGCTGGCGCCGGCCGCCGCAGGTCGAGGTAGCGGTGCTTGAGCCGCACCTCCTCGCCGACCTCGACGTGCTCGTCTATCTGGAACGGCAGGGGCGCCGACTCGCTGAGCACCTCGACGTCCTTGGCGACGACCTCGACCTCACCCGTCGGCAGGTTCGGGTTGGCGTTGCCCTCGGGGCGGCGGCTGACCTCGCCCTCGATCCGCAGGCAGTACTCGCTGCGCAGGCCGGCCGCCACCGCCTCGTCGCGGATGACCACCTGGACGAACCCGCTCGCGTCGCGCAGGTCGATGAACGCGACACCGCCGTGGTCGCGGCGACGGGCGACCCAGCCGGCGAGGGTCACGGTCTGGCCGGCGTGCGACGCGCGCAGCGAGCCGGCGGTGCGGGTGCGGATCAAGGGAAGTCCTTCACATCGGTCGAGCTGTCGGTCGGTCAGAGATCGGCGGAGCCGGACACGGACGGGCGCAGGTCCGCCTCCGGCGGGACCCAGGCCCGCGGATCGGCGTCGACCTGCTCGCCGGAGCGGATGTCCCGCACCTGGTGAGTGCCCTCGTCCTGGGGGAACCAGACGTACGGGATCCCACGACGCTCGGCGTAGCGGATCTGCTTGCCGTACTTGGCCGCCGTCGGCGACACCTCGGTTGCGACACCTCGCGACCGCAGCGCCGTCGCGATCTGCTGGAGCGACGCGCGTGACTCCTCGTCGGGCAGCGCGACCAGCACGCAGGTCGGCGTCGAGCGCGACGCGGTCAGGAGCCCGCGGCTGAGCAGCGGCCCGACGGCCCGGGTCACGCCGAGCGAGATGCCGACACCCGGGTACGTCATTCGCCCGTCGCTGGCCAGCGCGTCGTAGCGACCCCCGGAGCAGATCGAACCGACGTGCTCGAAGCCCTGCATCCGCGTCTCGTAGACGGTGCCGGTGTAGTAGTCGAGCCCGCGCGCGATGCGCAGGTCGGCGACGACGGAGAACCTGTCGGAGCGCAGCCTCGCTGCGCCCATCAGCACCCGGGCCAGCGCGTCCACGCCCTCGTCGAGCAGCGGGTGCTGCACGCCGAGCGCCTTCACCTTGCCGGCCAGCTCGTCGCCGTCGGCCGTCACCTGGGTGAGAGCGACGCAGGCGCGAGCCTGCTCGGTGCTCAGCCCGACATCGTCGGTGAGCATCGCCACGACGGTGTCGGCGCTGACCTTGTCGATCTTGTCGACGACGCGCATGACGTCGCCGACCTGCTCGGGGGCGACGCCGGCGCCGAGGTAGTAGCCCTCGATCAGCTTGCGGCTGTTGACCTGCAGGCGCACGGGCGGCAGCGGCAGCCGGGCGAACGCCTCGGCGATCACCTGGGCGATCTCCACCTCGTGGTGGAAGGACAGCGTGTCCTTGCCGATCACGTCGATGTCGGCCTGGGTGAACTCGCGGTAGCGCCCCTCCTGCGGCCGCTCGCCGCGCCACGCCTTCTGCAGCTGGTAGCGGCGGAAGGGGAACTCGAGGTGTCCGGCGTTCTCGAGCACGTAGCGCGCCAGCGGCACGGTGAGGTCGAAGTGCAGCCCCAGGGTCGAGCCCAGCAGGTCTCCCCCGGCCGGCACCGCCTGGTCCTCGGGGTCGGCCTGCAGGCGGCGCAGGACATAGACCTCCTTGTCGGTCTCGCCCTTGCGCAGCAGCTGGTCCAGCGGCTCGACGGCCCGCGTCTCGACCGACGCGAAGCCGTGCAGCTCGAAGACCTCACGCAGCACGTCGAGCACGTGCTGCTCGACGATGCGCTGCGCCGGCAGCCACTCCGGGAAGCCGCTCAGCGGCGTCGGCCTGGCCATTCCTACAGCCCCCTGGCCGGCGGCGACAGCCGCGGCTCCGCGGCGAGACCGCGCAGGAACGGGTTGGTGGCGCGCTCGCGCCCGATCGTGGTCTGCGGGCCGTGCCCGGGCAGCACGACGACCTCGTCGTCCAGCGGCAGGACAGTGCGCGCCAGGCTGCGCATCATCTCGTCGGGGTCGCCTCCGGGCAGGTCGGTGCGCCCGATCGAGCCGGCGAAGAGCAGGTCCCCGGAGAGCATCACCTGCGGTACGTCGTCGCCGGGCAGCCGGAAGGCGACCGACCCGGGGGTGTGCCCCGGCGCGTGGTCGACGCTGATCTCCAGGCCGGCCAGCCGCAGCACCTCGCCGTCGTCGAGCGGCCTGACGTCGTCGGGCTCGCTCCACTGCAGACGGCCACCGAAGAGCGCCGCAGTCTCCGGCGAGATGCCGGTCATCGGGTCAGCCAGCATCCCGTCGTCCGCCGGATGGATGTACGCCGGGATCCCCTTGGCGCCGCACACCGGGGTCACCGAGTAGGTGTGGTCGATGTGCCCGTGGGTCAGGAGGACCGCCACCGGCTGCAGCCGGTGCTCGCGCAGGACCTCCTCCAGCTGCTCCTCCACCTCGACGCCCGGGTCGACAACCACGGCGTGCTCGCCGGGGCCGGGAGCCACGACGAAGCAGTTGGTGCCGAACGCGGCGGCGGGAAAGCCGGTGACGATCACGATGCCTTCTCGGTCGGGCGGGCAGGAGTCCACAGGAGCCTACCGGCGCGGTGCCACCGCCTTTCGGGTCGCCAATGAGCGCCACCCACCTAGACTGTCCGACCGGACGGGAGCGATCGACGGAGGAGACGTCTTGGCCGGCAGTGCGAAGCGGGAGCGCCAGCTGGCGCGCGAGCACTACGAGCGGCAGCAGGCACGCCGCCGTGACACTGCGCTCCGGCGGCGCAAGTCGCAGCAGATCGCCGCCGTTGTGGTGGCGGTCCTGCTCGTCGCCGGTGGCGTGGTGTGGCTGGCTGTCGCGGGCGGGGACGACGACGACACGGTGGCCACCAAGGGCAAGGACTCGGCCAGCCCGAAGGCCTCCGGGTCTCCGTCGCCGAGCAGCTCGCCGAGCGCGACCGAGGGGGCCGGCTGCACCTACACGAAGGCCGGTGAGGCCTCGAAGGACGTCGGCCTGCCCGCCTACGACGCGGACAAGCCGGAGAAGTACACCAAGCCATTCACGGCAACCATCAGCACCGAGCAGGGTCCAATCACCGTCGAGATGGCCGCCGCAGAGGCGCCGTGCACGACGAACAGCTTCCGGCACCTCGCCGAGGCGAAGTACTTCGACGGCACCTCCTGCCACCGGCTCACCACCGGTGGGCTCTCCGTACTGCAGTGCGGCGACCCGACCGGCACCGGATCCGGCGGCCCGGGCTACCAGTTCGGCGAGGAGAACCTCCCCGCCGACGCCCAGAACAACTACCCGGCCGGCACCGTCGCGATGGCCAATGCCGGACCGGGGACGAACGGCAGCCAGTTCTTCCTCGTGTACGAGGACAGCACCCTGCCGCCGAACTACACGGTCTTCGGCACCATCACGGAGGGCCTCGACGTGGTCACAAAGGTCGCCGAGGCCGGCGTCGAGGGCGGCGGCGAGGACGGGAAGCCTGCCACGCCGGTGACCATCGAGCGCGTGACCATCGGGAAGGCCTGACGTGACCGACCAGCCCGACCGGCCCGACCGCCCCGACCGGCCCGACCGGCCCGACCGGCCCGACGGCCCCGGCCCCGGCCCCGGCCCCGGCCCCGAGGCTCTCGAGGGCGCCGAGCAGCCCATGCTGCCGCACATGCCCGGGCTGCCCGAAGCGCCGCTGCCCGTCGAGTCCGTCGAGTCCGTCGAGTCCGTCGACCCCGTCGAC
>Ga0126306_10001365_pt1 | contig 13000 bp, 15 predicted proteins | sample Plot27_FD_92592 | JGI IMG/M metagenome (GOLD analysis project Ga0126306, IMG submission 92592) | Serpentine soil microbial communities from UC McLaughlin Reserve, CA, USA - Plot27 | ecosystem: Environmental > Terrestrial > Soil > Grasslands | place: USA: UC McLaughlin Reserve, Lake County...
AAAATGTTATAATGTTATAGTGAATTTCATCTCATCCTTAGAGACAGTAGTAGATTAAATTACTGGATTAGTATAGTAGTATTATGATGATCTGACAGGATCCATTGTATTAACTATAGTTGAATTTTTAAGAGGACTAATATAATATATGATATGTATATTGAGTCAGATAAAAGGAAAGTTTTCAAAGATACTAATTACAGTAGATGGTTCAGAAGAATCAATGAACGCAGCTGACTATGCTATTGCAATGGCTAAAAAAGAAGATAATGATGCTCAGCTAATTGCTTTACATGTTTTATTCTCGCAAACAGGCTATGCATATTCTACAAACATGTTTGGCCTAGTCACTCCCAGTTCAATAAATGAACTCCTACAAGATGCTAAACATGAGGCTCAGCAGTGGTTTGATAAAATTAAAGAAAAAATGTATGAAAATGGCGACGTTCAATTAAAAACAGAAGTAGTTGTAAGTCCTACATCAGTAGTAGGTGCGATAGTTGATTATGCTGAACGTGAAAATGTAGATTTGATTGTAATTGGTTCAAGAGGAACGTCTGGTTTTAAGAAATTATTGCTAGGAAGCACTGCTTCTGGAGTTATAACTTATGCAACATGTCCTGTATTGGTAGTAAAATAAAAATATAATATTATTTAGGCAGTAAGTAAGCATAAGGGCGATAATAAACAATTTCCTATTGAAGATCTGGTTAGATATTCAAAGTGCGCCATATATACAAGATAAGATTTACTTTGCTTCCTCTTCTGCCTTATCATTATTCTGACATATTGCAATTATCTTCTATAGCTATTAGATAGTTTCAAGATTACAGAGACACCTTGTATTATTAGAATTATGAAACTACATAGCCTTAACATGACATAACATTACTGAGATTAGTTTTAGTCTAAAGGGTCTTGTTAAGAAATGCCGCCGCTATGTGGTGAAGAGGCGCCGGCCAACCTCCCAATGAGCATATATGAGACATGTACAATTGAATATAACATGGTAAGTGATATCATAAGAAGTTACCAGTTTCCTCTATAGTGCAAAATCACTAGTTTCTTTTGTTTCAATATCATACGCTTCAGCAACATCATAAAAAAATATCTTGCCATCATAATCTGAACCCGTACTTATGACATTTAGTATATCGTCTATGATTGGCTTTGCTAGCGAATCTGATACAATTACTTCGATCTTTATCCGAGATGCGAATTCTGGGACATATCTCATTATACCTCTACCAACTGATATTGGTTCTCGTTTTGAGCGACCTCTGCCTTTTATATCATAAAATGTCATACCACCTACTTTATGCTTATGAAGAATATCATTAACTTCTTGAAGACGTTCATGAGGAATTATTATATCTAATCGTTTCAAAGCTATAGTTACTTTAGGATAAGGAGAGAGAAAGAGTATAATAAATCCTTAGAATAATGTACATAACAATGCTACTTTACATGTATATTATATGAAATACAGTCGAGATATTAAAGAGAAGAGAATATTAAGATATGTTCCTTACATTCTTATCTGTGCATCCACTGTCTTTCTTCTAAATATTCAATTAATTTTATCATTTGATCCATTCTTGCTTTCCCTCCTGCTTGGTTTCTACAACTTTCATAATGTCTCATTAAACTTTTATCTTCTTCATTCGATATACTTTTTTTATTTTCGATTAAATCAAAGAAATTATCTTCCTTATATGTGTGGTCTGTTATGAAAACAGCATATGATTTTAAGAATCTTGCAATTGGTTCTCTATAACCAATTCCTTTACTCCATGCCTCAAGTTGACGTAAAAGCATCTTTGCAATTCTTCTTCCAAGCTCATGTTCTATCAGAAACTTACGAACATCCTCTGAAAAACTATCTTTGTCTTTAGTTTGTGGAAAATATGCTTGCTCTTCTTTCCCATGGTGGAACCTGTCAACAAATTCTTCAATTATCACTGAAATGATTTTAATATCTTCAATTGGGATATTTTCATTAGCATAAAGTCTATCGGAACATATTTGAACTATATCTCTTAATCTTCTTACTGTGATATGGTCTTGTTTAAGATCCTGTGTAGCATTCAATTAAAATATCCTCTACATTGCATTTGTGATATTTAATTCATGTGATATTTCTGTTTAACCCGTCGATTCTAAGTTATCAAGAATATAGCCTTTAACATATCTGCCTTGGCTTTTGAAATTATGCTATGCCATTCAATTTATCCAATTTTTGGCATTGGTTCTTCTACAAGTAGTTAATCTTCGGCAAAGGGTTCTAAAGGTAAGTGTGCTATGGTATTAAATGAATTAGAACTAATTGAATAGAATCAGCATATGAAGCAAGCAGACAATCTTCTTCTTTATCTGCTTCTATATCAAGCCATTGGAAAGGAATACCATTTCTTGTCAAAGTCTTTTATGTGGCTTTGGAGTTCTTGATATTTTACAATCTCTAATTTCTGCTACGTAGTATCATCAATGTAGTTTGCCGTGTTCTTCCTTTTCTAGGTGTTGTTTTTTGTCCTCATGGGTAGTGAATATAGCGCCACATAGGAAGCACTGGAAATCCGAAGATATTCTTGATACAACGTTATCAGATTTACGGATGGAATTATATGAGTCTTCTTCAGCCATATGATCAGTTTCAAGTCTGGTTAGATAAGCATTTGGGAATGCATTGCAATATAGTGAATGTATTTATATCCTGCTTATAATCATTTGCAGGGCCTTTAACAAATGGGTATTCATATCGCATATCAATGCAATGCACCTCCGTTAACTTAAGCTACTATTTTTATTTGTATAGTCTATACAGAGCAGTAGCACATGTCAGTAATTGGCTTAAGTTGTTTATTTTTTGTATTAGATATGAGAACAAAATTAAGATTTCAGCTCATGGAATTTTTAATGCAGAGCAGCAAGTTAACGGAGCCTGTAATGCATACCCTATGCTTATAAATTAGTCATATACTATAAATTGCAAGGTCCAAGCATCACCATGAAAAGAATGGAAATCATAATACCCAATAGAAGATTGCATGATGTAAGTCAAATATTAAAAGATGCTAATACTGGAGGAATGAGTTGCTACAGAATAGAAGGACGAGGAAAGGTAAAAGCAGAAGCTGTTTCAGTAGGACGAGGTACTATGCGTTATAAACCAGAATTTATTCCAAGAACCAAGGTAGAAGTAATTGTTAAAGATGGGCAAGTTGAGGATTTAATTAAAAATATGAGAGAAAAGTTGGGAGATAAAATTGGAGGAAAGATATTTGTTACAGATGTCTCTATGGCAGTAGATTTAACAACTGGAAATAGAGAAGAATCTGCAATATAGCGTATATGGTGTAGCAGTGGCGGATGCGTTAAATTCTAATGCCAATAAAGCATAGATGGTTTTATTTGAATTAATTTCAGTAAACTCTTACTGTTAGCGGAAAATCAGATTATGTTTAGATTTTTTTTGTTGTTAAACAATAAAATATTCTCTTACATACATTGTATCAAAGGATTGTTTTTCTGATTTATTTTTATGAAACTCAATCTATGATGCCGGTTATGGTTCTAAAAATGAAGTATATGAAGATCGATGCATATATAGACAGTTAATTTTAGTAGATCAAAAATTAATTATTATTAAAGTCAAGACCTGCGAATATGTTGTCTAATTTTTTCTTTCATTTCTGGAGTCATTATGTCTTCTTGTTTGTAGCCATGATCCTTTAGAGCATCTTCTCTAGAATTGTTCATAATTTCTTCTTCTGTTTCACCTTTTGCAATATAATCACAGTCGACTTCTACCTCACGACACGAAACCGTTAATATATCAAGGTTATGATACTCTGACTTCTTATATTAATTAGTATGATTAATTTTTCTAAATATATATATATATACATACCTAGCAATAATCGCGTAACTCTTGGAAAAAGATCTTCCTCATACTGTAATATCTTCTCCCTTATGTTCTTTGATCTTTAAAATCCAGAATTTGTTTGTTTTACAACCTTTCAGATAACCTTGTCATTTCTGTATTTGATAGTGGTACTTTATGAACTAATTTTTGGAAATTCTTCAATGTTGCTATTCTTGTATTTACAACAGACACAACTATAGATATTATTGATTATGTCATTAACAATTTTTAAATTTTTATTTTAAGATTTGACATTACTTTGTGCTTATAAGATTGTATGTATGTAATGATAGGATCTTAAGACAAAAATAGGAATAGAACTAACTTTGAAGACATAGCCAACGATCTACTAATAATATCCTATTTTTATTTTACACTTTGATATAAAATATCATTTCTTTTAGTCAATTCACATTTTATATGCAGCATATATTTTATTACATTTGAAAATGTTATTCAAATGCTTATAGCAAAAATGCAGGCATTACAGAGCCTTGATTACCAACCTTGACAATCTCTATAGTAGCATAAATTCAAGATCAAAAAGAAGAATTGCAGATGTTTCAAAGTACAAAGGAACTTTAATGAACCACATCTTCGTAGCATTGTATCTGTGAACGACTCATTTAAGATATGGGATGGTTCATACCAAGAAATCCATTTTTCACAACCTGATATCCTGGTATATCCTGTTGAGTTGCCTCAGGTGCATGTTTTGGAAGCTTGTATCACCTAGAGAAGTCAGATAATAGTAGGATAACTAATAGGTCTAACAAGAGGAATCGCAATTGCTGGAATAATGCCGTGTGAATTTGAGAAAGATATATGGAAGAAAACACTTGAAAATTGTGAAAAAAGAGAGAGTGATATTCGACCTACAGTAGTAGATTCAATTGAACATTATCATGAGGGATTTCATAGAATATTGAGACAAATCTATATTGTATGCTCTTTTTATTTTACAACAGCATTAGCTTTACCTTTTACTGCTGTTATTCGAATAAAAATGCAACTGCTACCTAAACTTGACAGTCTCTATCTTACCATTATTCGCTTTTACTATTACTTTATCAAAATTCAATTCCTGTGATTCAGGTGTAATCATTACAGATGAAAATGGGCCCATCTTATCAATCCTTTGAATTTTGCCTTGCTCTCCGAATTGAACTATAACATCGTTTAATGTATCAAAGTTATTGTTATTAATTTTTACAACTATTGATCCAATTATCCCGCCGCGCTCTATGATTTCTATATTCAAACCTGCTCTTGGTATAAATACCGATAGAACAACCACTGCTACTATGATGAATCCTACAAGGATTACAAACTTGGCAATTCTAATGTAATTCCTTCTTGGTGTTATTCCTGCTCCTCCAAATCCATCAAATTGATTGTCCCATCGTCCCATTAAAGAAGTTAATATTCCTCTCCTTGCTTTATGTATTACGTACGTATGGTTTGTATTTGTTATGAAAGTTATTAGTATCTATTCGATACCAATGATATGCCATTTTCCATTGGTACTATACAGGAATGTTTCTATTATTGATATCAAGAAAAAGAATGATATCTTGTGACCTGCCATTGCTTCTATTAATTCTATCTTCATTGCTATTTCCTCTCTGATGTGAGTATATCAAAATCGTGGCTCTTCGCGCTACTAAAAGGACTGCTCCATTGAAGTAGTGCTGATAGGATATAGAGACTAGGACATTAGCACTATTTTATATCGTAGAGATCTCATATATGGATTTTAGATTATTCCTTGGGGGATAAATATTAGAAATAAGTTGAAGGGTTGTTAAGAATAATTTCTCCATGTGTGACTACATTTTGTGCATCGATAAAATTGTGTAGTAGCTTCATCAGCAGATCTTGTCTGTAACATCCACCAAAACGCATTATTATTTTTACACTTTGGACACTCAATAGTTGTCGTAGGTAATGTATCTGGACTCTTATCAGTATCAATGACTTTAAGTGAATATTCTGTGTTCTCCGTTGATGATACTGTGCTTTCCTTCACTGATAGCTCCACTTTTTCTTTATCTACTGAAAAACCACATTTCGGACAAAGAACAATGCCCTCTTCTATTTTTGGCCTCATACGTGTTTCGCATTTAGGACAGAATTTCACCTATGAAATCACTCCTCTACTTTTTCAATGCTGTCTTCAAAGCATTGGTAAGTTCCTTAATATGTTCTGAAGCAGAAACCGATGCTTCTTGAACTGCTTCAAGTGGATCTTTTTTCTTTGTTGTGATTCTAACAACATATTCTTTTATAAGCGGATGTTTGAGTGTTACTCCTGCAAATTCTACGCTTCTTTCTTTCAAAAGTTCATGCTGCATAATATACATAATTGAAATATCTTCCTCTTGAAGTTTCAACTCCAGTTGATTACCCTTACTATCTATAATTTCCGCAAGCATTATGCAGACAACTACTTATTGAGGATATAAATTATACCATGTAAGAATTTTCATTGGAAAATGAAAAGAGTATGATTGTGGATGCGAAATTAAGCAAATTGCAAGATAAGGTGAAAAAAGGTGAGTCATCACTGACATTAAGTTTGAGTTTTAAAATACAAGGAAACATTAGAGAGGTTTTTGATCAAAAAAACTGGGAAAGAGCATACAATATACATGATAATGTATTTAGAATCATTATAGAAATAAGTTTGAAAGAAGGCAGAAAGGCAGTTCTGCAAAACAAGTTCGTCAGGAAGGCAACACTTTTCTGGACTCGCAGTCCGAAGATTCCCTTTAGGATATGGGTTTCAATTATCAAAGACGATACGCCATTTTATCCTACCACAGTTGAAGAAGCAAAATCATTATTATTTGATATTAATAAATTAATAGAATTAAATGGATATCACTTGAAGCGTGGAAGTCATGAGTTCTCAACTGATATTAAGGTTTCATGGGGAAAACACTTCTACACAAATCCAACGGTGATTACTGGAAGGTCAAATGCTGTATCTATTATTAGATCTGAATAATCGATAATCTACACAATGGCAAAAAGGCATAACAATTATTCTGTATAAATATGAAGGATAAGATACTCCCTCCAAATAATTTCTAGTATCTTATTTTTTGTGGTTTATCTGACATATTTTTAATTTAAAATTGAATAGGATATTTTATGCTATATCTTCCTAGTTGTATGTATGTAATTATCAATTAGAGAGGTACTTTATCCAATACTTTAAATATACTCAATCAATCAATACGTTATTTTCGAATATGTTATAGTTTTGAATTGATTAGACAGTTAATTACAATTACATGCAATTCTACATCGAAATAGAGAATGACACTGCTAGAAGTGTTTTGACCAGATAGAATCCTTCGTCAAAGCGTGTTTTACCTAGTTAACTTTCCTATAGTTTTATGATAAAAAGGAGTTTTTTATTTGAGAGAAGTCAAATTCTTATTTTTGAAATTGATATTCAATCTTTTATAATCGTCTTTATACTTGAAATCAGGGTTTATAATAAGTAAAAAAATAGTAATAGTCTAAATAGATCTATTAATGACACCTTCATATGGCAAAGTTTGATGGAATAAAAGGACAGGAACTTTTAGACGTGGAGGAAAACAAAAACGAGATCACACTTATCTTCAAAGACAACCGGTTCCTTTTTCTAAAAATTGAAAATGGTAATCTGGTATCTGATTCCGTACCTGAATAAACATAGGTGTATTTTTTGACGCTATTTGCCGTACAGTCTGATTAACCTTCTCTTGTTTTTTGCATTATTTTTGAACAGAAAAAGGCGATTATCTCCTTTTTTAATGTGTGTAACAAATGCTCTGAATATTTTAAAAGCAGGGGTTCAAAGCAGTGGTTCACATTGCAGGTAATAGAAGAAACTAGATGTATATGTTAGTAATCCCAAGACGGCTCCAGCAGACTATATATATATATATATATATATATATTATGATCTGCAATGACAAATGAGATTCGACAAATCAAGAGCAGATGACGGATCCTATCGTTAAAAAGCGTCAGGACTTTTTGGGTGATACAGCGCCAGCAAGCACATGGATATACCTATCTCAAGAATACATACCTTACATCTTCAACCATTTATGGAACTAATAAAGGTCTAAGACAAAAAAATAAATTTTTACTGAAATGTTATATATTATCCCATTATTTATTCTTGGAATTCAAAAGTAGAAATTAATGTTACATGATGATAAATGGGCAAGCAGCAAATCTACTGTTCAAGAAGACAAAATTAATCAAAGACATTTCCAAATTTAACTGTTTTTAGAATTGTCATTATTTTCATCATATCATTCTTTCTTTTTGTTTTGTTCAGATAGCCAACTACGGTTATAATTTTCATCCTTAAGTTTAAAATCCTTAAAGATCTGAAAATATGCTTGCTTGACCTTGTTTTGTTTTTCAAATTCAGATTGTATCCACAGACTCTCGAATATTGAAATGTACGAAGAGACCGTCATTTCATTCTTAGAACAGCTCGCTATTCCAAATATTCCTTCAAGAGTATCGTTCATGTCATCCTTTATCTCTATTGCAAGTGAAGCTGTCTGGTCCACTACGATGATCATACTCCTTTTTTGTAATTGTTTACTAATGTAGTTAGTGTTAATTTGAAGCTCTTGCTTTCTCTCCTTTAACTTTCTCTGAATTATTTCTCTTATGTTTTTGTCATGTTGTGCTTGAATCAGAATTCTAACATTCACATTTCTGCCTACAGCTTCTCCTAATAACGATATTATTTCTCCATTCTCTGCACACCAAAAGGAATTAACAGTAGGAAATAAGATAAGGATCTCATCGACTGCTGATTTGATAATGCTGAGGGCGACTTCGTACGTTCTGTACGGATCTTCTATATTGCTATTTGTGAAGTCGTCACTTATCACATGCCTCATAATTTCTACAACCTTCTCTCTTGCAGGGATAGATTTAATCCATAGACTGTCGAAAAGGTAATGTTGCATTTCTACAAAGGATTTGTTTTTAATATGAATTAGTTGTGTTTTGGAATGTCTTTTATCTTCTTCTTTTTCTTCTTCTGCTATAATAGGCATGTAGCTAAAGAATTCATGCGTATCACTGATAGCCAAATAACCCGTAACTGCATCTGTATGTCTTAGTTCGACATACTTCATCATCTTATTACAATAATACATGTTTTCAGCAGTAATTTTAGTAATAAATCGTAATCTTATGCCCCTTAGCTTAAGCTGAACAATTAGATCCCACAGTGCTGAGTTGCTCGATTGAATAGATTGCCAGGTGTGATCAAAGCAACACTCAAAGCTTTTCTTAGTACCTGAAATTGCTTTTAATATAAAATTTAAAGGGTCTTCGCTAACATATGCTAATCTTGTATCTTCAGGGTGTGGATCAAGTGATGGTGGCACAATATTTCTTGGTGAATAATCCTTTTTAAATATAAAGGATTATCGATACTGAGATCTATCTACAAAATCAATTCATCTATGGAAGTAAATGGGAAATTATTTATAGCATTGACATATTTATAGATATAATTTGGCAATATTTTTAGATGTTCACAAGGTGCCTTTTAAAGAAGATCATTTAAAGGAGTTAGTCTACTCTCCGGCTGATGAATTTGGTGTTAGACATGTAAATCTCTTCTACAACAAGGAGGCTAGTGTCTGTTTTTGTCTACTTGAGGCTCCGGATAGAGAGGCAGTTGTAAAACATCATGACAAAGTTAGCATTCAATGCGAATGGATTAGCGAAGTAACTATGGCAACAGAGAATCAATTCTCTCCTCAAAGTGATACGAATTCTGCTGCTCAATCCTATTAACTTTTAAAGAAAAAACCATATACTTATTTGAGTCTATTTGTTTGTGCTGCTACAAAAAAGATAGATGATTCCCAAGCACATTTGTTAAACTCAAATGTCTCGTAGAAACATATACTTCATTATGATAATGTAGGATTATTTATTACTTATAATACGCATTTATAACATACATATTTGTATATTTGTCTACGATAAAGATAATCAGATAAGATTGCCTTTCTTTACATGCATGTGTAAAACCGATGATCTTCATCAGAGGAAAATTCTGATCAGGTATTTAGAATTCTCTAATTTGAAACAAACGTGCATTAAGTATGCCAAATTCTCATTTAATTATAAAAAAAATATCATGAGTATAGATATACCCAATTATTGCAAAAGAGTAGACTTTAATATTTATGATTTTATAGACTGGGATCAGGCTAAGTATCCTAATGATCCGTGTTTTGTAAGTTAGTAGACAGGATGTGGAGGGGGCTTACTGAAGCTAAGGATATATGAAGGTTGCCACATAAACCATTAATGGCCGTTATAATATTCATTCCCTCTAAAATTAATCCCAAGAAATAGATAAAATTTGTAAATGTTCTTATAAGTCATTGTTAGATTTATTACCTTCATTTTGAAAAGGAGATAATATGATAAATTTAAGAATCATGAGTAAGCGACTTATTCAATATGTATGTCAGAGCAGATGATATAAAGTCTATTGATTATATTGGAAAGCAAGTTACTATAAGAGGATGGGTATATCGCCTAAGAAAACAAAAGGAAAACACTTTTGTCTTGATTCGGGATGATCGTGGCGGGATAATCCAGAGTATATTTCCAACCGAGAAAGTTACAAATCTGACTATAGAGTCCTCTATAGAAATCAACGGTGTCGTGAGGCAAGATAATCGAGCTCCAGAAGGTGGATTTGAAATCAAAGGCAACAACTTAGAAATTTTCCATATAGCAGAACCCGATTATCCAATAGGAGAATACCAAAGCTCAGAGCTATTACTAGATTATAGACATCTCTCCCTGCGAATGAGAAGAATGATAGCAATAGCAAAGATTCGCGTTTCAATTTTAAAATATGCTCGTCAATGGTTTATTGAAAATGATTGGATGGAAATAACCCCTCCAATTGTTGTTAAAGGTGCAGTTGAAGGTGGTTCCACTCTATTCAAAATAAAGTATTTTGATGAAGAGGCATATCTTTCACAAAGTGCACAATTATACCTTGAAGCAATGATATTCTGTCTGGGGCGAGTCTGGTGTCTTACCCCTTCCTTTAGAGCAGAAAAATCAAGAACTATTAGGCATCTGGCAGAATTTTCACACCTTGAAGCTGAAGCTCCATGGGTTAACCTAGAAGATATATTGGATATACAAGAACAATTGATATCTTATATTGTCGAAAAGACAGTAGCGGAAAGAACAAAAGAATTTGCTCTGCTGAAAAGAGATGTTGGTCAACTAAAAAAAGTCAAAGTACCATTTGATAGAATACAATATGAAGAAGCAATCGAAATTTTACGATCCAAAGGATTCAGTATAAAAGAAGAAAATGGAAAAAAGCGTAGTATAAGAAAGGGAGATGATCTTAATATCGAATCAGAACGTGAATTAACGAGAAATACTGAAAAACCTATTTTTATAATAGGTTATCCAATTCAAGTCAAGCCATTTTATGTCAAGGAAGACCCCAAGAATGAAGGGATAGGACTTGCAGCAGATATGCTTGCGCCTAGCGGTTTTGGAGAAATTATTAGCGGAGGATTAAGAGAAGAAGATATTACTTCCATTACAAAAAGAATAGAAAAAGAAGGGTTGAATCCACATGCTTATAGATGGTATCTAGAGCTGAGAAAGTATGGATCCGTTCCACATGGAGGATTTGGACTGGGTATTGAACGCTTGATGAGATGGATTATAAATACAGAAGACATTAAGGATACAGCTCTTTTTCCAAGGACAATGTCAAGGGCTACGCCGTGAGCCTTGACGATATAATAATAATTAGTAAACCTTTACTAACAAATATTGCATTCATACACTCATCATGCAGATATTTCAAACCTGTTTTATTAGAATTATTATATGTAAGAAGTTATGTCGTTACGAACGAAAATGAAGAGAGTCTAATAAAAGTTTGGAATACTAATCTCTGCTATGATTATATAACTAGTGCAGCAGGATATATATATATATAATATGATATACTTCGAATTGCAATTTCCAGAAGTTATGGATTACGCTCAACAATTCCTTTAACAAGTTTAAATTTAAGATATGTGGAATGTCAGTTAAATGTCCGAACAGCCGGAAGAAGGAGCTGGCTCTCTTTTCTTTGAACTCGCAGGTGACCTAAGACTATCTATGTTAATGAAATTGACCCAGAAACAGTACCGACTGTCTCAACTTGCGACGGAACTTGATGCTACAATGCAGGAGGCACACAGAAATATGACACGCTTAATAGACTCAGGTCTAGTAATGAAAGATAGTGAAGGAGATTTAATCTTGACGCCATATGGCATTACGATTGTCTCGCTTATTCCCAGTTATGACTTTTTATTTAACCAAAAGGAATATTTTCTTGAACATAGCTTGGGAGAACTCCCTCGAAAGTTCATACAAAGATTAGGTTCACTTCATAATTGTGAAATTGTTCATGGAGTCATGGCAATTCTACAACGTTGGAAAACACTTTATGCAAAGTCCGATGAATATATCAAGGAAATTATGGCTCAGGTGCCTCTTGATTTGATAGAAACAGTAAGCAACAGAGTACAGATGGGGGTTAAATTTTCATATATATTTGCCAGCAATATAGTAATACCGAAGGGAAGAAGTCAGATATTGCATAAAATTGGGTGGCGCAATCTAATCGCTAAAGGTTTGGTGGAGAGGCGGATGCTTGACGAAGTTAAGATAATGACAATTTTCAACGAAAAGCAATCATGCGTTCTATTTCCTAATCTTAAAGGAGAGCCAGATCTAAATATAATGTTTTATAGTGAAGATAATGAATTTCATGATTGGTGCGAAGATTTTTTTTTCTATCAGTGGGAAAAAGCCAGCACATTTGACGAAGGCAAATTAAGCCCAGAAGTCTAGGCTTGTTTTAAATTTCAATACTAATTTGGTTTTTAGATAATTTCTATGAACATTGCGATAATCAAGAAAACTGTGAAAACTGTAAGGATATAAAAAAAAGCCTGAACTATATATTCAATTTTAAGTATAAGG
>Ga0126306_10001366_pt1 | contig 12995 bp, 10 predicted proteins | sample Plot27_FD_92592 | JGI IMG/M metagenome (GOLD analysis project Ga0126306, IMG submission 92592) | Serpentine soil microbial communities from UC McLaughlin Reserve, CA, USA - Plot27 | ecosystem: Environmental > Terrestrial > Soil > Grasslands | place: USA: UC McLaughlin Reserve, Lake County...
CTCGGCTCGCTTGCGTTCCTTGTGCTTACGCCGCGCAAGGGGAATCGTTCGTGGTGGCTCGTCGGACCCTATCTGCTCGCAAGCATCCCCTCTGCGGTGCTCGTCGGCAAGGTGGGTTCCGACGTGAACTATCTCCTTGAGTTATCTGCGGCGCTCGGCCTCGCAACAGGGGCTTTTATCGCCTGGCAGCGCAAGCGTCCACGGTTGCGGATCGCCCTGATAGCGCTTCTCGCGGTCCAGGTGCTGGCGCTCGCACAGTCCTCGCGGGTACCTTCGGGCTTGCAGAACTACGTTATCGAGCAGCGGGGCGAGGTCGCGCAACTTTCCCGTATCGTGGCTAGCGCGAACGGGCCCGTGCTCACGGACGACTACATGGGGCTCCTGCCCCTGCAGGGGCGGAGCATCTACTTCCAGCCTTTCGAGATGACCCAGCTCTACCGCGACGGCGATTGGGACCAGAGACCCCTCATCAAAGACCTCGAGGAGGAGAGGTTTCCCATGATCATGATCTGGAGCCCACCCTTCGCAAGGGAGATAAAGCGCGACAGGTGGACCACGAGGATGCTCGAGGAGATACACGATCACTACCAGAGGACGGATCGTCTCGCCGACATGGTGATCTACAGACCGAGAGAATAGGTGCGGTTAGTCGGCGGTTCGCGAACCGCACCTACCCCTCCTCGCCGCGCATGAGTCGCTCCAGGCGCTCTATCTGGCCGCGGCTCCCGAGCACGATGAGCGTGTCACCGGAGTGCAGACGATCGTCTGCCGATGGCGTGGTGTCGAATTTGCCTTCCGTGGTGCGTATGGCAAGGACTATGGCGCCTGTCCTCTCCCCAATCTTGAGCTCGCCGATGGTGCGCTCGGCGATGGTCGAATCCTCGGGCACGGAAAACTCTTCCAGGCGGAACTCGATGCCTTTCTCGCCGCGCGTGACGACGTCCAGAAAGTCGACGATGAGGGGCTGCTTGGCGAGTGCGGCTAGCCGTCTGCCACCGACGGCGTAGGGTGAGAGGGTCCGGTCAGCGCCCGCTATCTCCAGTTTGGCCGCCGACTCGTCGGAGGAGGCACGGGCGACGATATGGAGCTTCGGGTTGAGCTTGCGCGCCGAGAGCACCACGAAGACGTTGTCCGCATCGGAGTTGACCGCCGCAATGAGACCACCTGCGCGCGAGATGCCGGCCTCTTCGAGAACGTCGTCGTCCGCGGCCTCACCGAGCAACGCGAGATAACCCTCGGCCAGACACTCCTCCAGTATCTCCTGGTCCTGTTCGATTATCACGAAGGGCACCTGGTCCGCTGCGAACTCGCGGGCGACCTGCCGGCCGACCCTGCCGTAGCCACACAGGACGTAATGTCCGTTCAGCCTGCCGATCGCCGCCTTCACCCTTCTCCTTCCAAAGTAGCCACGCACTGTTCCTTCGACCACAAGTTCGACGGAGGATACTGCAGCGTAGAAGAGCGTGCCCACACCCGTTATGAGGAGGAGCATGGTCCACAGCTGCCCTGAGACGTCGAGCACGTGAACCTCCTTGTACCCTACCGTGGTAAGCGTGATCACGGTCATGTACAGGGCGTCTGTGAAACTCCATCCCTCGAAGACCACGTACCCGAGAACGCCCACGGCGGTAATGATTACGAGCGACAGGACGGCGCTTTGCACCCGCCGCAACGCCTGCCTGGGCTCATACGTCCTCCTGTCTTCGACGTCCCGGCCTTTGGATCTCCTGCGCTCGTCCTCTGCCACAGCCGAAATTATAGTCGAGCGATTTGCCCTCCCTCGCCGTCCGACTCACTTAGAAAGAGTCGGCCGGTCTTCCTGATTTATCCTGTGGTCCGAAGGGACGAACTTCTGGGAATACACCTACCCAATCGCGGGAAGTCGACCGTAGACAAGAGTCGGCGATTGCGATTATGTCCTCGATTCATCGGTGATTCATCGGCTTCTGCTCTAATCAGAGACGTGCAAGGGTAGGATAATGAAGAAATAGTTCGCAAGAAAGGACTTCTACAGATGGCTAGATCTCTGTTCTCGCGGGTATTCGCCGACGTAACCCAGGCGCTCGACCGGAGGTTCCAGTGGCACAGGCTCCCTGTTCCTCTGGGACTTCTCACCCTGGTGGGGCTCCGCATCAGACTGCGGGAGAGCAACCTGTACGACACATCGACCGGACCCGCCGACCGTCCTCCGTCGGAAGGCAGCCGCCACCTCACCGCGCGCACTGTTGATGGCACCTTCAACGATCTCGAAAATCCCACGATGGGCAGCGCAGGGACTCGTTTCGGGCGCAACGTCCCCGTCGAGCTCACTTATCCCGAGAACGAGTGGGCCATACTCAGGCCGAACCCCCGCACGGTCAGCCGCGAGCTTTTGACGCGCCACGAGTTTCAGCCCGCGACCACGCTCAATCTGCTCGCGGCTGCGTGGCTGCAGTTCATGATCCGGGACTGGTTCAGCCACGGGAAGAGCGAGAAGGAGAACCCGTGGGAGCTCGAACTCGAGGAGGACGACCCCTGGACGCAGGAACGCCCGATGCAGGTTCTGCGCATGCCAGGGGACCCGACCCGCCAACCCGACGACACCTCTCCACCTACCCACATCAACACCCAGAGCCACTGGTGGGACGGATCCCAGATCTACGGCAGCGACGCAGGCACCCAGGAAAAAGTGCGCTCGGGAGAGGACGGTAAGCTCGTCGTCGGTCCGGACCGCCTGCCCCCGAAAGAGTTGATCTCTCAGGCCTCCGAGGAGCCCGGGTTCTGGATCGGCCTGGCCCTGATGCAGACGATGTTCATGCTCGAGCACAACGCGATCTGCGACAGGCTGCGCGCCGAGTATCCTTCCTGGTCTGATGATGCCCTCTTCGATCACGCAAGGCTCATCAACGCGGCCTTGCTGGCGAAGATCCACACGGTAGAGTGGACGACGGCCATCCTCGGCCATCCTACTATGCAGATAGGCATGAGGGCCAACTGGTGGGGAGTAGCCGGGGAGCGGATACACAAGCTCCTTGGAAGGATCAGCGCCAGCGAGGTACTGAGCGGCATCCCTGGCTCCGAGAAAGACCATTTCGGGGTCCCCTATTCCATCACGGAAGAGTTCGTCGCCGTCTACAGGATGCATCCCCTTGTCCCCGACGACTTCGACTTCCGTTCCGCTACCGACGACGCCCGGATCCAGGAACGCACCTTCAGGGAGGTGGCGGGCAGACACGTGCCTGATTTGCTGGGTGAGATCCCACTCTCCGATCTTCTCTACTCTTTCGGTATCGCGCACCCGGGCGCGATCTCGCTCCACAACTACCCGCGTCTGCTTCAGGAGTACGAGCGCCCTGACGGTATCCTCATGGACCTGGCGGCCACAGACATCCTGCGTAGCAGGGAGCTCGGCGTGCCCCGCTACAACGCGTTCCGCAGACTGCTCCACCTTCCACCCATGGAGTCATTCGAAGAGTTCGACCCGGCGTGGGCGGAGGAGCTACGGCGCGTCTACGACGGCGAGATCGACAGGGTGGACCTTTCGGTCGGTCTGTACGCGGAGCCGAAGCCCGAAGGTTTCGGCTTCTCGGATACGGCGTTCCGCATCTTCATCCTCATGGCCTCGAGACGTCTCAACAGCGACCGCTTCTTTACGACGGATTACACCCCCAGGATCTACACCCAGGCCGGGCTCGACTGGATCGACGACAACGACATGTCGAGCGTCCTGCTGAGGCACTTCCCTGACCTCCTGCCCTCGCTCCGCAACGCCAGGAACGCCTTCGCCCCGTGGTCGAGAGTAGTCTCATGATGAAGTCCGCAGGTCCCAGGTACAGTTCGAGGCCTTTTACAGAAGGAGCCAAGTAATGGAGATCGCGCCTGGAGTCTACAGCATGGACCAGAGCAAGGGCGGCCACGTGCACGCCTTTCTGCTCGACGACGGTACGGGGCTAACGTTGATCGACACGCTCTTCGACACGGACGCGGGGCGGGTAATCGACCGCATCGGGCGCATCGACCGGAGCGTGGAGGACTTAGAGCACATCGTATTGACGCACGCCCACCGGTCCCACCTCGGCGGGCTTTCCACCTTGAAGAGGTTGAGCGGCGCGACCGTCTACTCGCACGCCTGGGAGGCGGACATCGTCGCGGGTGAGCGCACCGCCCAGCCGGTCACGCCGATTCCGATGCGTCCCCTGAGCACCTACTGGCGCGTCTACTACCTGCAGCTCGGCGCGGCACTGGGACGCGGTAAACACCCGCCCTGCCCCGTAGACGCCATGCTCGACGACGGGGATACGGTCGGCCCCATCACCGTTCTCCAAACCCCGGGTCACACGCCCGGTCACCTCGCCTTCTGGTGGCCCGACCGAAAAGTCCTCTTCGCCGGCGATGCCGTGGCCACCTACCCGGTATTCGGGCCGGGCTGGCCCGCGTTCACGCTCAACCCGACACAACATCGAGTCTCACTGCACCGCATGGCGGAACTCGACATGGACGTTCTCGCCGTCGGGCACGGGGATCCGATCACCGCTGGCGCGGCAGAACGCATGCGCTCGCTGGTCGAGGGCCTTTAGAGCGTCAGCGGGCGGAGTTGCCCCTGGCCTCGAACTCGGGACCGAGGGACGCGGCGAAGATCTTGCGCAGCGCTCTGTCACCGCCTGCCCCTGGCACGAGGAAGTTTGGCTGGGCCCGGTCGAGGATGATGAACGGGACGGGACGGACCTGGACGACATTGTCTTTGTACAATGTGGTCTCGGCGAAGATCGCCGTCGAAGTTTCTTCCGACCAGGACTGGTCGAGGAGGAAGTTGCCGACGCCGTAGAAGATCGGCTTGTCCTTGTAAACTTCGATTCCTTTGGGCCAGTGGGCGTGGCCGCCGATTAGCAGATCGGCCCCGGCGTCGATCGCGGCGTGCGCGAATTCGACCTGGAATTGTTCCGGGGTCGCGATGTATTCTTTCCCCCAATGCGGCATCACGAAGATCAGGTCGACTCTCGGCCGCAGGCGCTTTATGTCCTCCTTCATGACGTTCTCGAGGAGTGGCGCCGTGCCTGGGGCCGTCTTCGTGGCCCAGGCCCAGTCGTAAGAGGGCACGCCCATGTAAGAGAGGACGCAGATCTTCGTCCCGCCGAGGTCGAACACCATGGGCTTGCGGGCCTCCTCGAGGTCCATACCGGCGCCGGCGTGGGCTATTCCGGCGTCGTCCAGGTGTTTCATAGTCTCATCGATCCCCGGAGTCCCGGCATCCAGGATGTGGTTGTTGCCCAGAGTAACGCCGTCCAGGCCGGCCTGATCCAGGACCGGCATCAACCTTAGATCGCCCGTGAAGGTCGTCGCATCTGGATGATAGACGGCGTCTCTAATGACCGGGTTCTCGACGTTCGCGATCGTAAGGTCGGCGCCAGAGAGGTACTCTCTCATCGCGCCAGCCCTCCCCGTGCGCTCGGCCGTGAACTGGTGGATGATCCCCGTCTCCGAATAGGCGCTCTGTTCCGGCACGCGGCTCGTTACGGCGGCGTAGCCCCCGTCGAGCGGGAAGTCGATCCCCATCCCTTTCTGGATGACCGTGTAGTACTGCCCGCGGTCGAGGACTATGTCGCCCCCCACCACCACGCGCCGCACTTTCCCGGGATCGGGGACCGTCGCGCCCTCAGGTCCCAGCGGATAGTCTCCGCTACTCTTCTGGCCGAGTAGCGACTCACCATCGACCGACAGGGCCTTGACCCGGGGGCCGACCTCGTACCAGGGTACGAGGCCCAGTGCGTCGGTGGTCGTGCTGACGTGGTCGATCACGGCGTCACCCGAATCGAATCTCTCGAACCTCGAGGAGCCTAGAAGCCCTGCGGCCTCATCACGGTACCCTCGTCCGACGGCCAATCCTCGTGCCCCCGAGAGATCTTCCATGCTCACATTGTCTACGGTCGAGCTCAGGTGGGCGATTGGAACTAGGGCTGCCTGAGCTTCGGAGCCCTTGTCACTTTGCGAGCCGTCGCCGGCGTTGCCGGTCTGCCCTCCGCGCGTTGCGCCGGCTTGTTGGCCCTCGCCTGGCCGTCTAATATCTTGGGACTGGTTCTTGGCTCTCTCAGAAGTACATGCGCCCAGCAGCGGAAGCAGGGAGATCATGACGGCGATCACGGCCATTATCACCGGGGCACGAAGCGTACCCTTGGAGCGTATATCTCCCCTCATGCCCAACCTTTCCAGAGCCATCTCGCCCTACAAACGGGAGCAACCAGAGATCCCGCAATGCGAGTTAGTATAGAGCGATTCACAGAGGTATCGACCCTCTACGAATCACGCCTTCGACTACGAGCTATCGATCTTTAGCGAAAACAAAGAGCTGGCTGAGTGAATTGCGGAAATGCTTGCAAAGAGGCTTTGGACCTTTTTGCAAGGTGCTAACTTCGAGCTAGAGGTCCTCATCTTCGAGGGCTTCGTCCAGGACGTCTTCGACGACGTCCTCCACAATGTTGGCGGGCAGGATGGTCTCCAGGCCATCGAGGACTTCTTTGGCGTCGAGCACGAAGGTCTCGTAGCCAGCGTCCTGCGCCCTCTGTCTCAGGGCGTCCATCACACCAAGAAGGCAACCAGCACCCCACTGCAGGTCTTCCTCGTCGAGGCGGGAGGTAGCCACGCTCACCACGGCGTCCACGCTGGAAGGTTCTATCTCTCCTGTTTCGGGGTTCGTGAGAAGGAAACCGTTCCGGGTCAATACACCCTCTACCACCTCTCTGGCCTCGGGCATCGGCGCCGCCTCGAATATGGGCAGGTAGGCGGCGGCGATGACCCTGAGCGCCTGTACCTGATGGGTGTAGTCCCCCTGCGCATAATCTCGAACAACCCCGAAAAGTTCGGGGAAGGCTCCGTCGTTCCCGGACTCCATCATCGTCTTCTCCTCGCGTTGGCCTTCGTTTCGTACGATTCTCTAGACCCAGCGCCGTTCGCGGGAGGTGTATACCCTCCCACACTGCAGGGTATACGTTCTCATGGAGAAACGCTTGCCACTTGACGAACACGGTTTCGCCAGGGCTCCTCCGGGTACAGCTAGTAAGGTCGAGTAAGACCAAGGAGGCAGGCGTGGGAAGAAAGCGACGCAATGATTCCCAGGGACGCGCACAGGGACGTGTGCGAGGGCGCGTACAACAACGCGCGCGAGGAGGTGCCAAGCGTGGCGGGCGAGGCCAGGGGCGAAAACAAAACACCCTGGACCTTGGCGACCTCGAGGGCTATGCGAACCGCCTGGCAGGCCGCTCGGGGGGAACCTCGAAACTCGCCGAGGGTACCTCGGGGCTCGCCGGGGCCGCTTCGGCATACGCGGGCGGGAGCTTCGCGAGCAGGCTCCTGGAAGGCGGTGTCTCGATGTCGGATGTAGACTTCAGGAGAGAGGTCGCTGAGCATTTCGCCCTCCTGGAGGAGAGGCTGCAGCGGCTCGAAGCGCAGGTGTCCGGATCCGTCGAACAGGGCGGAGTAGAAGGAGAGCTCCCCGAACCCGAAGGCGAAGCGGGCCCAGAGAGCATCCTGTAGCCCCGACGCAGGGCGAGAAGCGGAAGGGCCGGAGTCCTAGATAAGGATCCCGGCCTTTTTGGGGTGCGATACTCCCTTCCGTGGAGTCGCTGACACGGTTGCAAGCGGAGGGCAAAGTGGTCTCCGGTGGGTACCCTATCGGCCGCCCGGCCATCGTGCTACTGGTTGATGCGGCTCCGAGGAAGAGCTTTACGAGATACTGGAAGGCTTGCCCATCTGGGAGCAGGTAGAGGAAGAGACGAGGCGGATGCAAGGCTTCGAGGAACTGGCGAACCTCGACGATACCGACGAAGATGGAGAACCCGAGTAGCGAAGGCCGCGATCAGATCGAGGTGGAGTTCCCCACGTCACACCGGGGCGTCTGGGTTTCGTGTAGCAAATGATGCGATCGCAGCGCTAATTCCGAGAACCCGATAGACGCGAAGTTGCGATTATCTCCCGCTTCCCTGGAGCTCAGTCAACATCTGATGTGCGCTTCCTCAGCATAGTCTCAGGATCGGGGAGTAGGGTGGCTAACAAAGCTCGTTAGCCTGGCACGCGCCTTACGAGATATACCAGACGTTTGAGGCACGCGGTGAGACGGAAGGGTTTGGAGAGGAGGAATCATGGGTGGCGGACGCGTGGCGCGGGGTGTGGCGGTTATCGTGGTGTTGGCGAGCCTGTCGGTGATGGGCGCGTGTGCGCCCGATACGGCCGGGAAGAAGGATGATAGCTCAGGCAAGACGGCAACAGAATCCGGCTCAAGGGCATCGAGTGCAGCGGCCGGAGCCAAAGGATCGAGGACGATTCCCCAGCCGGTCGTTCCTAACGATATCCCGATCGCGCCTGAGAGCAGGCGGGTGGATCTCAGCGTGCCGACCTTCTCGGATCCGACCAACGTCACCAACCCACTGTTTCCCGTCTCCAAGCAGGATTCAGTCCTGATGGTCGGCCATGTCGACGGCAAGCCGTTCAGAACCGAGGTCACGTTGCTGCCCGAGACCAGGATCATCGAGTGGCAGGGCCAGCGGGTCGAGACGCTCGTCTCCCAGTACACGGCCTACCTCGATGGGCGCATCCAGGAGGTTGCATACGACCTGTACGCCCAGGCCGACGACGGATCCGTCTGGTACTTCGGCGAGGATGTCGCGGATTTCGAGGACGGCGCAATCGTGACCAAAGAGGGCACCTGGCTAGCCAGCAAAGACGGTCCGGCCGCCATGATCATGCCGGGCGATCCGAAGGTCGGGGACGCATACCGGACCGAGAACACCCCGGGCATCGCGTTCGAGGAGATCACCATAAAGAACGTGGGCAAGACGCTCGACGGCCCGCTAGGTCCTGTCGAGGGAGGACTCGTCGCCCAAGAGCTCCATATGGACGGGAAGATGGAGGAGAAGCTCTTCGCCCCCGGCTACGGCGAGTTCTACACGTCCGACGCAAGCGACGTCGAGGCCCTGGCCCTCGCCCTTCCGACCGATTCGCTCTCCGGCCCCCAACCGCCCGAGCTCGATAGCCTCTCAGGCGGAGCGCTCGAGATCTTCGACGCTGCCGAGTCAGGAGACTGGAACGCGGCTTCGACCACGGCCGAAAAGATGAACAGCGCCTGGGAGACCTACAGGACGGGTGAGTTTCCCAAGAAGATCGAACCTCGCATGAGTGATGCTCTCGCCAAGCTCGACGAGGCGGTCGACGCCCGCAACACAGCGCAGGCCAGACAGGCTGCGATCGACGCCGCCCGGTGGAGCCTGGATCTCCAGCTGCCGTACCGGCCACAGACCGAGATCGACCTCGCCCGCATGGACCTCTGGGCCGCCCAGCTCTTGGTCGACGCCGCTGCGGGGGACGCGAGCGCGGTCAATGGTGACGTCTTTACTCTCGGCTACATCAGGGACCGGATCCTGAACAGCCTGTCTCGTGCCGACATTACCCGCGTCAACACCGAGTGCCTGAAGCTCCAGGTGGCGGTGACCGACGGCGATCTCGCCGCAGCATCAGACGCCGCCGAGCGCCTGCGGGACACTCTCAGACCCCTGCAAGAGTGAGCTGGAGCGTACCCAACACTCTATATAAAGCAGCTTGCGAAGAGGTTTAGAACCTCTTCGCAAGCTCTCAGCAATTCAGCTGGTTAGCATCTCAGCAGAACAAAAGCCTGTCTTGCTGAAATGCTGATCAGCGCGGTTTGTGGAAGGATTAACCTTCCACAAACCGCTACAGGAGTGATCCGGACGCCCTCGGCAAACGTAGGGCAATGCATGGGGAAAGAGGAGGGAACACCGAACCTACCCGAAGGCTACCGCCTGGACCTGGCCAGTGACCCGGACGCGCCAGCGCTCAGGCGACCTGACGGCACGATAGTGGCGCGCTTTAGTCCCAGGGGCATGAGGACGTACGAAGCTATCGAGCAAGTGGCGCTACAGGACCTGCTGTGCACGAGCCAGCAAGTCGTCCCTGCGTCCTCCTAGTAGTGGCCGGATCTACGCTCGATATGGAAGGGCGGGCATCATCGAGCGGTGGAGAATCAGAAGTCTCCCCCGCCGAAGTCTCCTCCACCGAAATCCCCTCCGCCCCAATCGCCGCCACCCCAATCACCGAAGCCGCCGGCATCGAAGGATGAAGGATCGCCGACGTACATATAGTCGTTATCCAGGGCTTCGAAGAGCAGCAGCGCGGTAAGCCAGTCCCCCCCGAAGAAACCGTAGCGCGCGTTCCCCAGCTGGTACTCGTATTCCCTCAGCCTCTGCCGCTGGTAGGGGGACATGAGGTGCTCGTTCGCCTTCGCCTGTGCCAGGCGGGCTTCGAGCTCCTGGAGCTTCTCCTCACCCTCCCTCTTCTTACGGTCGGCTTCCGCCGTGGCGGCCTTCAGCCGGCTCGGGGACTGCATGGTCTTCCTGGCAAGTTCGGCGGCTTCCTGCAACAGGGAGCGTGCTTCGGAAAAGCGGCCGGACGACGAGGCACGATCTGCCTGGTCGACATACCCTTCGGCTTCGAGCAAGCTCGAGGAAAGCTCTCCGGGGTTCGGAACCTCTCCAAGGGCGGCCTGGCCGAACTCGGAGATCGCACTCTCGTAGGCTCCTCGATACTCTTCGAGGGTCTCTCGTGCCCGCACCAGCGCCCCTTTCGTCGCGTGGCGTTCGTCGGGGAGCGCGTCGCGTGCGACGATATTGTTCTGCAGCGCCTCCCTCTGCCCGCGGGCCCGCTCCGCGAGCGCCTCGACCGCCGCGAGGCCGTGCCTGGGGTCGAACTCGTCGCGGCGGGAGGCGCGCTCCGCAGCCTCCCTGGCTATTCGGTCGTATTCGGGGCGCAACTCAAGAGGTTCGAGGGCCACTCCCTCGGAACGCGCGATCTCCTCGGCTTCTTCGGCCGCCTGTATCTCCTCCTTTGCCTCATGAAGCCTCCCGTCCAGAGCTTCGTCTGCGGCCCTGTAGTCGTCCATAGTCTTCTCGGCTTCGTAGAGATTCTGCATTGACTCTGCGAGGAGGTTGCGCCCACGCTCCAGACTTCTGCGCGCCTGGATAGGATCGGAGGTTAGCCTGGATGCGGCCTCATCGAACTCCTGTGCGAAACCGGAAGTCTTGGCGTCCGAGATCTTCGTCTCTACCCAGCCCTCCGTTCGCTGATCCAACAGCAGGCGTTGGGCCTCCAGGTAGCCCGAAACGAGCCGCTCCTTCTCGTCGAATTCATCCAGGAGCACGGTGAGATTGGCGAACTCTTCCTCGGCGCGCTGGCGCTCTTCTTCGAGGCGCCGCCTGTTGGCGCGCCTGTTCCTGAACAGCAGGACCCCTCCTGCCACCGCTACCAAAACAAGGAGCAGACCGCCTCCCCATAGACCCCCCGAGCCAGCCTCAGGGTTGTTTTGCGCCCCCTGTGCCGCGGCCTCACCCTGAATCTCTCGTGCTCCGGTTACGAGCCCGGCGGCGAAATCCCCATCCTGAAAGTCGGGGACCATCGAATCGTATGCATCCTGCGGGAAGTTGTACGTCGTGCCCCAGCCATCGTTCGTGGCGACGACGACTACCCCGGCATCATCCGGGACCTGCGCCTCTTTAGCCTCCCGGGTCAGCAGTTCATGCCGCGCCTCCTGACCCTCCACCCCCTTGTTCGGTACCAGGAAAGCGTAGAGCGGCTGCCCCGTCTCCTCTTGCGCCGAGTCGAAGGCTTCCTGTACACGCTGCTCTTCGGAGCCGCTGAGCTCTCTGGCCTCGTCGTAGACCGTATCCGAGCCCTGGGCCGCTGCGAGCGCGGGGAAGATCACGAACGCGAAAACGGCCGCGAGCCCGCCCAGGGGGGCCGCCGTTCTTCTCAATATATTAAGCAACTCAAGGATGATTATACCCGTGCGGTTAGTCGCGGAAGCCATTCGTCCCGCGTCTCATGATAGGTTACCCACATCAGTGCTCTGTTGTCACGCGGGGGCGCAGGCGAATGGTGTCACGTGCCGAGGGGATCTGTGGTCGTACCCTCAGGGCGTCTGTCTCGGAGGATGGAGGAAAGGATGGCGAGGACCTTCAGCATGCACACCAGCGTTGCCCCCGCTTCACTGCTGGCGAGGGCGAGGAGGATGGCGAGCGAGAACGGCGCGGCTTTCGCTGGCGACGAGGGAGCAGGACGCTTCTCGCACGAATTGGCCAAAGGCGAGTATCGGATGCTCGGAGAGACGGTTGTCGTCACCATAACGGACAAGCATTGGCTGCTCCCCTGGCCGGTCGTTGAAGCCCGCTTGCGGAAACTCCTGGACCCGGCGTAAGGGGCCGCAGGCGGTACCGGACCTTGTAAGCCCCAAAATGGGTCAGTCGCACTCACGAGGGTACCGTCGGCGAGAAGCTGCTCTACGTGGTTCGGTCTCCCGATTTGACTGCCCTGGTGGTGCCGAGCACCTGTCCTGAAGCGCTCCTGGCCTGTACGGCGACGTACGGCTCGGAGGTGCGCACGGTGACGGTGGTCTCGAAGCCGCGCCAGGGGGCGGATCTTACGGATTTGAGCTGGTTGGGGTTGGGGCCTGCGAGCACCTGCCAGGTCTCGACTTCCGTTGCGCCGTTCCAACTGACGTAGATAGTCACCTCGTCATCGGATCCTTGCTCGACCGCCACGGCCGGGTCGTCAGTCGGGTGTCCGCTCCACGACAGGCGGAAGGCCCGGTATGACTGGGCTTCACCCATGAAACTGGCGTCGAAGAGTAGCTTGCCATCATGAGAGTACTCCGAGAAGAACGGCTCGCTGCCCCAGCCGACGAACACGTTCTCGTTGGGCAGAACCTGCACGTTGCCCTGGGAGGTGGAGAGCAACTTCTTCGGGTGGGTAAACTCGCGCACCAGGGTAGCCTTCATCCCTTCCATGTCGAGATCCACCACAATCCCGCGTGACTGCTCGTGCACCTGAGGCGGGGCACCATTATCGAAGATGGTGATTGTGCCGTCTATCTGGCGGCGGGCGTCGTGCTGGAAGGCTGTCCTGGTGCCGGGACCCATCTCGAAGTCGCTCTCCTTGCCGCCGAGGCGCCAGAGGATCTC
>Ga0126306_10001367_pt1 | contig 12992 bp, 14 predicted proteins | sample Plot27_FD_92592 | JGI IMG/M metagenome (GOLD analysis project Ga0126306, IMG submission 92592) | Serpentine soil microbial communities from UC McLaughlin Reserve, CA, USA - Plot27 | ecosystem: Environmental > Terrestrial > Soil > Grasslands | place: USA: UC McLaughlin Reserve, Lake County...
CTCGATCTCGGCACCGGCTGCGGCCTGCAGGCGCTCCTCGCCTCGCGCCACGCCCGTCGGGTCGTCGCGACCGACGTCAACGGGCGCGCGCTTGCGATCACCAAGATGAACGCACGGCTCAACGGCGTCACGAACGTCGAATGCGTCGAAGGCGATCTCTTCGAGCCCGTCGCCGGTGAACGCTTCGATCTCGTCGTCGCGAATCCGCCGTATGTGATCTCGCCGGACGCGGATCTGCTCTTTCGCGACAGCGGCCTGAGCCCCGGAGAGCTGTGCGGGAGAATCGCGTCGGAGGCTCCGGCTCACCTCAACGAGGGCGGGTTCGCGTGCATGCTCGCGAACTGGGGCACGGGCTCCGCGGACGATCGCTGGGATGCACCCCGCTCGTGGGCCCGGGAGAGCGGATGCGACGCGTGCGCGCTGAGCTACGGGCCCGAGGCGCCGCTGGCCTACGCCGCCCGCTGGAGCGAGCCGCCCGCATCCGCCGACGCCGAGGCGCACGCCGCCGCCGTCCGGCGCTGGCTCGATTTCTACGAGCGCGCTGGGATCGAGTCGATCTGGTTCGGCGGGCTCGTCCTGCGCCGCCGCGAGCGGCGCAACTGGTTCATCAGCGTCGACCTGACGTCGGAGGGCGCCGGCTCGGGAAGCGACCAGCTCGTCCGGATCTTCGAGGCGAACGACGTCCTCGAGACCGCCGGCGACCTCGGTGGGCTGCGGTTCGAGGCCTTGCCCGGCACCCGGCTAACGCATGTCCTCGAGCACCGAGAAGACGGCTTTTTTCTCGACGAAGCGTCGGTCACGCTCGCTGAGGGCATCGGGGTCGTCGCCCCGGTCGAACCGCTCGCCGTGCACATTCTCGTCGCGCTCGACGGTCGTCGCACGCTCGGGGAGGTCGTGCAAGACGTCGCCGCCCAGCGCGGGCTCGACCATGCCTCGCTCGCCGCGCGGTCGTTCGACGCCGTGCGGCAGCTCTACGGGCTCGGCTTCCTGGCGCTCAGCGCCGGTTGAGCGGTCAGATCGTGCCCTTGCGGCGAGCGAGCGCGGCCCCCGTGACCGGCCCGACGATGCCGTCGGCGGCAAGGCTTTCGTCGGCCTGAAACGCGCGGACGGCGCCGTCGGTCTCGGGCCCGAAGATCCCGTCCACCGCGATCGGATAGCCGCCGAACACCGAGAGATCCATTTGGAGGCTCGTCACCCGCGGCCCCCTCGAGCCCTGCCGGAGCATGCCCGAGCCCGACGTCTGGGTTGCCCCGCCGCCTCGCTTGTGGCTGCCCTTGCCGCCACGCTTGTGGTCGCCCTTTCCCTTGCCGCTGCGCTTGTGGCCCCCCTTGCCAACGTGCTTCGAGATGCTCGTCAGCGGCGCCTCGACGTCGGCCGACGTAAAGTTCGGAACGGGGGTTCCTCCGTGCTTCGAGCCGACTTTCTTTCGCGAGAGGCGCGCGGCGAGGCTTCGCGAGACAACCCGTGAAAATGCGACGTTGCCGATCGCCGAGTGCAGGCTCAGGATCTGCTGGTCGGGGCTCGCGCCGTCCACCGGGCGGACGCTTGTCTCGCGCTCGGCCCCGGGTTCCGCGCGACGTCGTTCGAGGCTCATCCGCCGTCGAATCTACGCCCGGTGCCGGGCCATCGCAAGCGGCGCGTACTACCGTCGAAGCTGAGCCGCAAGGTCGGGCGTCGCGAGGGTCGGCCCGGCATCGAAGAGAGAGACCGGAAAGACGACGACGAACGAGTAATAGGTTTCGACCGTTTCCAGCCACGCGCCGAGCTCGTATTCGACCGGACGGCTGCCGGGCGCCTCGTGCTCGGCGTAGAGCTCGGCGAAGCGCGGGTGCGGCCACACGAGGACGTACTCGCGGCAGTGCTCGTCCTGCCACGTCACGAGAGACATCGCGTCTTCCAACTCCCACACCCAGCCCGATTGTCGAACCGCGTCGAGGAAGTAGCGATACCGCTCCCCGGCGCCGAGCGCGATCGTCGTCGACACATCCCTTTCGTCGAGCGCGACGCGAGGCGGCTCCGGCCAGAGATCGAACCCGTCGAACTCGGACTCCGGCAGCTCGAGCATCACCTCCGCGTAGGGCGGTCGGTCGGAGTGGAAATGGAGCCAGTTGACGCCCTCGGCGTCGTGGACGAGCGCGCGGTCGTCGAGTCAGCCGCGTCTTTCGGCTTACCGAGGATGCGGCTTCCCGGCCGCTCGCGCATTCGCGGCCGACGAGCACGCGCAGGCCGTGGGGGTTCGCCGGCCGCTCCTCCGTTGGTTTCCAGTCGCGGTACCACTTCAGGACTCGCCGCTCGGCGACGCGCCCGGGCCAGAGCTGGATGCGAACCGTCTCGAGCCCGTCGTCGTCGGGCTCGGGATCGCGCTGGTCGGCGCCGCCGACTCCGCTCCAGGCGATCCGCGTGACGTACTCGCCCGGCGGGAGCGCAAGCTCGGCCTTCAGGTCGGTCGCCTCGAGCGCTGCAATCCGGCCGGAGGCGGCTTCGAACGGCGCTTCGACGACGTGGTCGTACCGGCCGGTGTCGTCGGGCGGACGCTCGTCGTGCCGCTCGAGGATCACGCGGACGTAGCCGTACGTCGCCGTGAAGACGGTCAGCATTCCCGGTCGGACGGCGACGCGATCCTCGAACGAGGCGTTCTCGAAGTCGCCCCCGTCGTCGTCGGCCGCCGATGTGTCCAGGTCTACGACGTAGAACCGGTTGTGCTCGGTGTAGAGCACGATTTCGCTGCGCGGAGTCGTCATGCCCGCAAGGTCGGCGTGCCGGAGCGCCCGCTCGATCCCCCGTCCACAGACCCACCGCTCACTCCGGCCGTGTCTGGGGTCAGACCCCGGACGTGGCTCGGCTAGCCCTCGTCGACTTCGTCGAGGAGCGCGATCAGCGCGCGATTGAACTGCTCCGGGTGCTCGAGGTTCGGGAGGTGGCCGCCCGGATAGATGGCTATGCGGCCGTCGCGTGCACGCGCCGCGAGGTCCTCTGCGACCTCGCGAGGGACGTAGGGATCGGCGTCACCGACGGCGACGAGCACCGGGGCTTCGAGCGACTCCACCACGCCGATCGTGTCGCGCCGGTCGCGTATCGCTTCCACCGCGCGAACGAGCCCGTCCGGATCCCGATCCAGCGCCAGCGACCGTGCTCGCTCGATCACGGCGGGATCGGCGTCCTCAGAGAAGAGCTTGCCGCGCATATCCTCCCAGAGCGCGGCCGGCCCGCCCTCTCGGATCAGCTCGATCGTGAACGCGCGCCGCGCGAGCCGCTCAGCGTCGTCGGGGTCGGCCCGCGAGCCGACGAGCACGAGCGCACGGACCCGCTCCGGCGCCAGCCCGGAAAGCGCCAGCGCCGCGTAGCCGCCGATGGAGGTACCGACGACCACGAACTCGCCGTCGACCTCCGGCAGGATCGCCCGCCCCACTCATCCATCGAGGACCCCAGGTCGTAGAGATCTGGCGCGTAGACGGCGTGGCCGACGAGCGCCGCGCGCTGCGGCTCCCACATCCGCGAGTCGAGCGGAAACGCATGCAGCAGGACGACGTTCACGCGGGGAGCATCACACGCTGGCCGGTGAGCAAGTAGTGAGCGCTCAGGTTCTCGAAGGGCGCGAACCGCGCACCGAAGCCCCGCACGTCGTTCACCTCGCCGTAGAACGCAAAGACCGCCTTCCGCACGCCGAGATCACCGGCCGGCCACGCGCGCGGACGAGCCAGGTGACGCGCGAGGAACCAGTCCACGGTCCACTCGCCGATGCCCGGGAGCGCCGTCAGAACCGCGCGGATCTCGTGGTCCGGGAGCTCTCGCAACCCGTCGAGATCGAGAGCCGACCGCGCGATCCCGACGACGTACTCCGCCTTGCGCGTCGAGAACCCGAGCGAGCGCAGCTCCTCGACCGAGGCCGCCGCGACCCGATCCCGCCGCGGAAACGCATACGCGTGAACCGCGCGCTCCCCGTAGCGCTCGACGAACCGGTTACGGACGGCAAATGCGGCGAACAGCGAGACCTGCTGCGCGCTGATCGACGTCACGAGCGACTCGAACGGATCCGGCGCCAGAGGCGGGCGCAAGCCCTGCAGGCCGTCGACAAGCCGAGCCAGCACCGGATCCGACTCCGCAAAGCCATAGAACGGCTCGAGCTCGAACGGAAGCCCGAGCAGGGAGCGCACGACCGGCTCGAACTCGGCATCCAGCGGCTCGACGTCGACGCCACCCGGGGCCGCTTCCATCCGCACCTCGCGCCCATCGACGACACGGTGGAGCCCGCCCTCGTGCCAGAGGTTCGCGAGATCGGGCCCGAACACGCGGTAGCGCTCGGTCGAGAGCTCGAAGTCGTACGGCTCGGGAACGGCGAGCGGCGCCACTCCTAGTCGAGCTCTACGGCGACGCCGTCCTCCGCGGCGCGATACAGCGCCTCGAGTGCGCGAGCCTGGGCGACCGCGTCCTCACGCCCGAGCAGCGGATCGCCGAGCCCGCGAATCGCGTCGCTCAGATTCTCGAGCTCGAGCCTGTAGTGGTTCTCCTCCGGGGCACGGACGACCTCGGCGTCGTCGCCGCGCCGGAGCTCGATCCCGCTGCCGCCGATGCCGAGAGAGCCGATCGTGAACGCATCGACGACCCGCGCGACGCCCTCGGAGCCGACGACCTCCACCTCGGCGCGATAGGGCAGATCGAAGCCGCAGTCGAAATGCGCGAGGACGTCGCCGGGGAATGCGAGCGTGCCTGCGAAGCGGACGTCCACGCCCGTCGAGCCGAGCACCTGGGTACCCGTCACCGTCGTCGGCTCGCCGGCGAGCAGCCGGATCATCGAGACGCAGTAGCAACCGACGTCGGTCATCGAGCCGCCGTCGAGCTCCGGGCGCATGCGCACGTCGCCGAGGGTGGTGAGCGAGAACCTGAACGCCGCGCGCACGAGCCGACGCTCGCCGATCTCGCCGTCGGCAACGAGCTCCGCGAGCCGCAGCGTCTGAGGGTGATGGCGGAACATGAAGCCCTCCATCAGGAACCGGTCCGATCGTTCGGCGACGTCGAAGGCCTCCTCGACGCGATCGACTCGCTTGTCGAACGCCTTCTCGCAGAGCACGTGCTTGCCGGCCTCGAGCGCGCGGATCGACCACTCGACGTGGAGCCCGTTGGGGAGCCCGATGTAGACAGCCTCGACCTCCGGATCCTCCAGCAGCGCCTCGTAGCTCCCGTAGGCCCGGTCGATCCCGCGCTCGCGGGCGTAGGACTCGGCGCGATCGAGGTTGCGGCTCGCGACGGCGCCCACGCGAACTCGGTCGGACAGCGCGGCGCCCGCGAGGACCGCGTCGTTGATCCGCGCCGTTGACAGCAGGCCCCAGGTGACCACGGCGGTAGTCTCGCCGCAATGGACGTCGTCCAGCTTCGTCCTCGGTTGTGGCACTGGTCGCTGCCCCATCCCGAATGGGAGCCCGACGATGCCGAGGGCGGCGAAGGCTGGCAGCAGGAAGTGGCCTCGTATGCGCTGGTGGCCGAGGACGAGCTCGTGCTGTTCGACCCGCTCGTTCCCCCTGCCGGCACCGAGGACGCCCAGCGCTTCTGGCACGCGCTGGACGACGACGTCCACCACCACGGGCCGCCTCGCATCCTGATCACGCTCCACTGGCACTGTCGCGGCGCGCAGGAGATCCTCGACCACTACGACGGCACACGCGTGTTCGTCGGCGAGGGTCGCGTCAACCGAATCGAGGATCGCGTCGCCTCCACGGACGTCTTCGCGATCGGGGACACGCTGCCCGGTGGTGTCGTCGCGAAGGACGCCGATCGCGGCGGCGAGGTGATTTTCTGGATCCCGTCGCACCATGCGCTGCTCTTCGGCGACGTGATCCTCGGCGCCGAAGGCCGAGGTGCGCGACTCTGCCCGCCCGGCTGGTACGCGCCGGAGCCGCGCGAGAAGCTCGTCGCGACGCTACGACCGCTGCTCGACCTGCCGATCGAAGCGCTCCTGCTGACCCACGGCGGCGCGATCCTCGAGGACGCGAAGCGCGCGCTGCACCGCGCACTCCAGGCGGCATGAGAATCCGACCAGAGACGGAAGCGGATTACGGGGCAGTCGCCGACGTGACCGAGGCCGCCGTCGGCCAACCGGACCAAGCGAGGCTCGTCCAGGCTATTCGAGCCTCCGCGGAGTACGTACCCGACCTCACGCTCGTCGCCGAGGACGACGGTCGGATCGAGGGCCACGTGATGTACAGCTACTCGGCGCTCGGGGGCTCCGAGACTCGGCTGCTGCAGCTCGCCCTTGAGCGTCGCCCCGGATCGCCAGGGCGAAGGAATCGGCGCCGCGTCACGCGGGAAATCGCTGCGCCTCGCCAGCGAGCGCGGCGAGCCGCTCGTGCTCGTCCTGGGTCACCCGACGTACTACCCGCGCTTTGGTTTTTACCCGCGCTTTGGTTTTCGCCCCGCCTCGGCGCTCGGCCTGCTGGCGCCGAATCCGGATTGGCCGGACGAGGCGTTCATGGCCGTCCCGTTGGGCGCGTACGACCCCTCGCTTCGCGGACGCATAACGTTTGCGCCCGCATTCGGGTAGTCGGTTCTACGGCCGAGTCGCTAGATGCGACTAGGAGTCGTGGATGCCCATGCGCACGATCAGGCCCTCGCGCAGCGTGTAGACGTGCTGGAGGCGCCGCTCGGAGAGCAGCGTGCCGTCGAGGTCCCGCACGACCTGATCCACCTGCACTACGACCCGACCCTCGTCGTCCTCCGAGAAGCCGGCCGGGTCGACGTGCGAGTCGATCAGGTCAAACTGGCGCGCCCAGTAGGCGCGAACGGCCTCGTGGCCGAGCTCGCGCCCACCCTCCATGCCGTTCGGCCAGTCCACTTCGGGGTGCATCAGTGCGAGCGCGCCGGCGATGTCGCGTGCGTTGAAGGACGCGTATGCGCGGCGTAAGAGGTCTTCAGCCCAGGCCGCGGGCAACGTCCCTCAGATCCTCGAACGGCGTGTACTCCACGCCCTCGGCGTCGAGGTATTCGGCGAGCCCGTCCCGGGCGAAGACACGGGAGGCGGCCAGCGCCGCGCACCGATCCGAGTAGCCGTCGCCGACGTAAACGACCTCGCCGTCCGGCAGCGCCGCCCGCTTGCAGCCCTCGGCGCACCAACCACAGACAGCGCCGTCGCGCAGGACGACATGCCAACCCTCCGGTCTCGGCTCGACGCGGTTGGCGAGCAACCGCACAGAAACGCCCTCCCGCTCCAGCACCGGCTCGATCAGCTCGTTGAACGTCCCCGAGATGACGAGCGGGTCGTAGCGCTCGACGAGCTCGTGGAACCCCGGCCGGACGCGCGCATTCGCGACCACGAACTCGCGCACCTCGTCGTAGGGCGCCGTGACGGTCGCGAACTCGAGCGCGAGGAGCTCGTCGTGCGTCAGGCCCTCACCGAGCCCGGGGACACGGTCGTACAACGTCAGATCGCCGAACTCGCGCATGACCATCACACCGACGTCCTCGGCGGTGCACGTCCCGTCCCAGTCCAGTACGAGCTTCAGAAATGCGAGGTCGCGCCGGCCGGGTCCTCGTCGTACGTGTGCGGAGCCCCGGGCTCCTCGTACCACGAGTACGCGTACTTGCCGTCGTCGGTGTCCTTGGCGAGCTTCGACAGCCTCAGGGGGTGGAAGGTGTCGCACATAACCGCGAGCTCGTGCGTCTCGGTGACCCCCAGCGACTTCTCAGCGAGCCCCGGCTGCGGCCCATGCGGGAGACCCGACGGGTGCAGCGTGATCGACCCGATCTCGATCCCCTTTCGCGAGGAGAAGTTGCCCTCGACGTAATAGATCATCTCCTCGCTCTGGAGGTTCGAGTGGTGGTACGGGATCGGCACGGCCATCGGGTCGAAGTCGAGCTTGCGCGGGCAGAACGAGCAGATGACGAAGTTCGGGCCTGCGAAGGTCTGGTGCGAGGGCGGGGGCATGTGGATCCGCCCCGTGATCGGCTCGAAGTCGTGGATCGAGAACGTCCACGGATAGAGGTAGCCGTCCCAGCCGACCACGTCGAAGGGGTGGTAGTCGAGGACGTAGTCCTGGTAGCCGTCGCGGACACGCACCTTGACGACGAACTCGCCGCGCTCGCGGATCGTCCGGAGCTCGGTCGGCGGATGGATGTCGCGGTGGTAGAAGGGCGCGTGCTCCATCAGCTGCCCGTACTCGTTGCGGTAGCGCTTGGGGATCTCGATCAGGCCGGGCGTCTCGAAGAGCAGGTAGCGCTGCGGCCCTGACGGCTCGAACTTGTACGTCGTGCCCCGCGGGATGACGACGTAGTCGCCCTCCTTGTAGGGCACGTCCCCGAACGTCGTGGCCAACGTGCCCGACCCCTCGTGGACGAAATAGACCTCGTCGCCCTCGCCGTTGCGGAAGAAGTGGTCCATCGTCTCGGACGGCCGCACGAACGAGATCTCGACGTCGTTGTTCCACATCAGCAGCCGACGGCCCGAGATCTCGTCGCCCTCCGGCTCGAGGCCCCAGGTCTGGAAGTGCCGGTGCGCGTGGGCGTCGGGCACCCATTCCTTCCGCTTGATCTCGTCGAAATTGCCCAGCTCCTTGACGCGGCAGGGCGAGGTGAGGTGGTAGAGGATCGACTCGTTCCCGGTGAACCCTTCGAGCCCCATGACCTCCTCGGTCAGGAGCGACCCGTTCTCGCGAAACTGGACATGCCGCTTGCGCGGAAGGTCACCGAGGCGCTGGTAGAACGGCATTGCCGGCAGGATACCCCCGACTAGATCGACTGCGGCTCGTCGTCGAGCAGGCGGCTGACGCGGGCCAGCGCGTAGAAGACGGCGTAGCCACCCACGAGGAAGGCGCTGAAGACGATCGTCACCGCGAGCACCTTCGGGTAGTTCAGCGGGTCGGACACGCCCCTCGCGAGGTCCGACACGATCGGCCCCGGGTCGGTGAAGACGTCCCAGGAGTTGAAGCGCTGGTAGCGGCCGAGGAACACGCCGACCGAGCCCACCAGGAGGATCACCCAGACGCCGACCCACGCCCACACCGCGCCGAAGCGCCGCTGGGCGACCGCGTGGACCAGGAACAGCGACAGGAAGCCGAGCGCGAGCCCGGTGAGCGCCGCGGACCCGGCCAGCACCGCATCGAACCAAAACGGCGCGCCGCCCACCTCGCGCAGGTACTTGAGGTCGGTCATCAGGTACGGCGCGTTCGGGAAGAACAACAGCCACAGCGCACCGAGCGACAGCAGCCAGTGGCCCGCGACGCCGCGCAGCGCGCCGTCGTAGAGGATCAGAGCCAGGCCGAGCGGGATCCACGCGAGGACGAGGTTCCAGACGAGGTTGAAGTAGTCGAGGCTGCCGGTCGCCGAGATCCGGACCGCGACCATCGCCACGACGAGGGCCGACAGGCCGACGAGCGTGCCGAGCGCGATCAGCCGGCGTGTCGTAAGGGAGCGGAGCGGTGACATCCTCGAACCAACGTTAGCTGCCCGAGATGAGATTTCGGAGAGAGCCGATCCCTTCGACGCCGACCTCGACAACGCCGTCGACCGCGCCGGTCGTGATCGGCCCGGCGGCGATCAGGTCACCCGGCAGCAGGCGGGTGTTCCGCGCGGCGTGCGAGACGAGGCGGTGCCAGTCAACGTCCACCGCAGGCACGTCCTCGTCGGGCGTGACAACCAGCGGGCCGAGCACGAGCGCGAAGTCGCGCGCCTTCGCACCGCCCAGCGCCGGTGCGGTGAGGACGTTCATCAGCGTGATGCCGCCGACCGCCTGGTCGGCGCCGATGACCGCGGTCGGCCGCAGCTCGTACGCCAGATGGGCGCCCGGGTCGCGGATCTCGTCCTCCGGCCCGTGGATAGCAGCGGGGTTCGCGAACGCGAAGTCGTCGCCGTCGAAGATCCGCACCGACGGCGGGTGCAGCACGGGCGCGCGCAGCTCGACGTCGGCGAGCGCGCAGCCCGCGTGCTCGCGCGCGTTGCCCCGCCCGAGAAGAACGACTTCAGCGTCTGCGCGGCGAGCTGGATCACGTGCTCGCCCTCGATCCGGCCCGCCAGCCGCGCTCGAGATGCCGCTCGCGTGGACTGAACATGCACAGCCTCACGGTTCCGTGTGCACCAGCACGTCCGCGACGGGAACCGCCGCGCGGATCCGCTCCTCGATCTCGCTCGCCTGGGCATGAGCGTCGGAGAGCGAGGACGCCGCGTCGAGCGCCAGCGAGACGAACACGACGAGCCCGTCCGGAGTCTTGACGAACCGCAGTTCGCGCGGAGGTCGGCCGGTCGCCTCGACTACGAGCCCTCGAACGGCGGCCGCCTCGGCGTCCACGGCGGCATGCCTCCCCTCCTCGGCCTCGCGGAGCGGCTCGAGGTGCGTGAGCACGGACACGACCTCCGGCAGCTCGTCCTGGATGGCGCGCTCCACGTGCGACGCGACCTCGTGGGCCTGCTCGAGCGTGAGTTCGCCGGGCAGCTTGAGGTGGAGCGAGACCTCGTTGGCGTCGCCCAGGTTGACAACGCGCACGTTGTGCACCTCGCGGACTCGCGGAACCGTCAGCGCGGCGACCGACGCGCGCTCGCCGAGCGCGTCGGCCGTCGTCTCGGGCTCGACGTGCACCACCACGTCGCTCTCGGGGAGCGCACGGTGGACCGCGGCCTCGACGGCGTCCGCAGCCGCATGGCCCTGGCCGACCGCGGCTCCGGCGGGGACGCCGATCACGACGTCCATGAAGTGGCGGCCGCCCGCCTGGCGCAGACGCAGGCGCTTGAGGTGCACGGGCGGCTCGAGCCCGCGGATGGCGGCGCGGGCGGCCTCGGCCGCGTCGGCCGGCGCTCGGTCCATCAGCACGTCGACGTTCCGGCGCATGAGGCGCGCCGCGGCGATGAGGACGAGCGCGGCGACGAAGAGCGCGGCCGCGGAGTCAGCCTTCGGATAGCCCCACGCGGCGAAGAGCAAGCCGACGAGCACGGCCGTGGAGCCCGCTAGGTCGCCCGCGAAGTGCAGCGCGTTCGCCTGGAACGCCGCGCTGCCGAACCGCCGGGCCGCGCGGGCCGAGATCAGCGCCCGGCTCGCGTCGACGGCGATCACGACGGCGATGACGACGAACGCGTACCAGGTCGCGTCGACCTTCGGCTCGTCGCCGCCGGACAGGTGAACCACCGCCCTCCAGGCGATCACGAGGCTGACGCCGACGAGGATCGCCGCCTCGGCGAGCGCCGCGAGATGCTCGGCCTTCCCGTGGCCGTACGGGTGGGCTCGGTCGGCCGGGCGGATGGCCACTCCGACCGCGAAGAGCGTCAGCAGCGCCGCGACCAGATCGGTCCCCGAATGCGCCGCCTCGGAGACCAGGCCGAGGCTTCCGCTCGCTAGGCCCGCGCCGAGCTTGAGCAGAGCGAGCGCGGCCGCAGCCACGACCGACACCAGCGCGATCCGGCGCTGCGGTGTCATCGCCGGAACGCTACGCGGCCGGCTCGAGCGGCCAGATGACGACGTCCTGGCGCTCGCTGAAGTGGAATAGCGGCTCTCCCTCGAGCTGAATGCCCGACGGCGGCATCGTGTTCTCGCGGATCTCCGCCTCGGCAGGCTGAAGCGGCCACGGCGGATGGTGGATCTCCGCGCGGAAGAGCACGCCGTCGCGCGTCGTGTACAGGCAGTAGCGCTCGGTCAGGAAGTGCTCGAGCGTCCCCTGCTCGGCTGGAACGGCGACCCCGGTGGGCCGGTAGCGGCCGTCGAAGCGGTGCCCGTCGCCGCGCCGCCGGCTGAAGTAGTCCACCGCCTCGCCGAGCCGGTGTGCCCGCATGGACGCGTGGTGGTACGGGAGCGCGTACGTGAGCCGTGCCGCCTCGACCGCGAGTCGACTCTCCGCGTCGAGGCTGAAGAACCAGATCCCAGGCTTGTCCGCGTATGTGACGTACGTCCGCACGTTGAGCTCGAGGAAGCTCGAGAGCCGGGGCACGGGGAACGTCGCACGCAGCCGGAGTCCGTCGACCCGGAACGGCGTGATTCCGAGCCACCACGAGCCGTCGAACGAGTCCAGCGGGAGCTCCTCCGGCACGTGTTTCCGCAGCGCACGCTCGGGCACCCGCCAGTGGGCGAAGAGCAGGTGCTTCCACGTCTGGGCCTGGATCCAGGAGCGACACGGCAGCGGCCAGGGCCGGTGGTCGACGACCTCGAGCGTCGCGGTCTGGCGAGACGGCGTCTCTAGGAGGTCGCGGAGGCTAGAGGTTGCCTCGAAGGGCCTGCTCACGCTCGATCGACTCGAAGAGCGCCTTGAAGTTGCCCTCGCCGAACGTCGTCGCGCCGTGCCGCTCGATCACCTCGAAGAAGACCGTCGGCCGGTCCTGCGCGGTCTTGGTGAAGATCTGGAGCAGGTAGCCGTCCTCGTCGCGGTCGGCGAGGATCCGAAGCCGCTGGAGGTCGCCGTAGTCCTCGTCGATGTCCCCGACGCGCCCCTCGACCTCCTCGTAGTAGGCCTCCGGTGTGTCGAGGAAGAGGACGCCGCGCTCCTTCATCGCGGTGACCGTCCCGACGATGTCCTCGCTCTGGAGCGCGATGTGCTGCACACCGGGACCGCCGTTGAACTCGAGGTACTCCTCGATCTGGCTCTTGCGCTTGCCTTCGGCCGGCTCGTTGATCGGGAACTTGATCTTGCCGCTGCCGTCGGCCATGACCTTGGACATCAGCGCGGAATACTCCGTCTGAATCTGGTCGTCGCCGAAGTGGATGATGTTCGTCATCCCGAAGACGCGCTCGTAGAACCCGACCCAGTGGTCCATGCGGCCGAGCTCGACGTTGCCGACGACGTGGTCGAGTGCCTTCAGCCCCACACCCGCGACTGGTTGCCCGTTCACGACCGCCGACTGGTAGCCGGGCATGAACGGCCCCATGTAGTCGGCGCGGTTGACGAACGTGTGGATCACGTCGCCGTACGTTCCGATCGAGGCCAGCTCGATGCGGCCGAACTCGTCGTCGACCCAGTGCGGCTCCTGAACTCCGCGGGCGCCGCGCTGCACTGCCTGCCGGTATGCCTCACTCGCGCTCGGTACCTGGA
>Ga0126306_10001368_pt1 | contig 12989 bp, 9 predicted proteins | sample Plot27_FD_92592 | JGI IMG/M metagenome (GOLD analysis project Ga0126306, IMG submission 92592) | Serpentine soil microbial communities from UC McLaughlin Reserve, CA, USA - Plot27 | ecosystem: Environmental > Terrestrial > Soil > Grasslands | place: USA: UC McLaughlin Reserve, Lake County...
CCTGACACATAAGGTACGCCCAGATACTTCCTGCCACTCCTGATCACATCTGCTCCGGTCGGCACGATCCCCTCCTACGTAAACGCTTCTACTCCAAACAGCCCAACCAACTGAATGTGGTCCCTGGCGCGAACGACCGGAACCGTTTGCCCACTCTACGGGACCGAGAACCGCTGGACGGCTGCTAGTGCGGCCAGAGAAGAACTGCAAGGTAATGAGCATAGCCGGAACCCGAGATTACGAGCCCCTATGCGTATGGTCAAGTCGCCCCCCTCCAGAAGCTGTATCAACAACAGTATTCTATTCGTTTAAGTGTCTATCAGAATAATTAACATTCGTAATGATGTCAACACACGGTCTGCAATCCGACGCACGTTCACCGCGGCGACGCCCCAGCGGAACTACCTTTCACAGATGTATCCCGGCTCAACCAGAGCGAGACGTGCGCGGGTTGTATGGTCTCCCTAACCACCCCGACCAGTTCGTCGTTCAGCGCGTCCAGGTCCGTCTCTTCCCTGAGCTTGGCAGTGAAAGCTTCCAAGGTCCTTCTCGCGTCGTACTTACGTCTGTAGAAACGGCGATCTATGAAGGACTGGATGCGCCGGCGCAGGGGGTTGAATAGTGCCGCTATTACGAGGGTGGAGGCTACTATGGCGAGTTGGGGTTGGTGTTGTTGGCCCGTTAGCGTGCGGAACACGAGCTGGGTCGTCGCCACGCCGCCGAAATACACAAGCGCCAACGTCGCCGAGAGGGGGCCGTAGACGAGGGTACGGTTTATGATGAGGTCTATCTCGTAGAGGCGGTAGCGTAGGATGGCTATGCCCACGGCTATCGGCAGGAACATCAGGCCCATCATGCTGAGTACGAATGAGAACTTTCCCAGCCACCCCACGCCGGTCAGGTCCGAGAGGCCACCCGTGAGGACGGAGCCGCCGATCAAGACCACGATCACGTAGGCGAACCACTTCATCTGCTGGCGTTCCACCCCGCGCGAGCGGCGGAAGCGCACCACCACCGATGCTACTGCCCCGAGTGCTGCAAGGAGGAAGAGACCCTCGACTGCGCTGAATATCGGGAGGTCCTCGAGCTTGCCCAGGCCCTCGATCCCTATGGGGTTGGCGATCCCGCGACCGGGAACTTCGTTTACGGGAATAGTGTCGACGAGTGCCCCGGAGATGACGAACCCCAACGTACCGATCCCTCCGAGCACGGCGACAGAGAGCCAGCGGCGGGAGAGCAACCGCCCGTCGGGGAAGAGCAGAGGCAGGTAGATGAGCGCCAGCGCTAGCATCACGAACCACAAACAGTTTGCGGCCCACGCGCCAAGGATGGCGAGGGCGTCGGGCTGATCACGGGTGGACATCACATAGGTGGCGTAACCGGTACCGGCTCCGAAAATAGTGGACACTATGAGCCCGACGGCGGATAGGATCCAGCCGATGGAGTTGGTGGGCCGTCTTATCACGAGCAGCGCCCCGACCACCGCGAAGGCGCCGAACCCCACGCCAAACATCACGCCCGTGACGTTTTCGACCACCGTACCTTCGTCCCACAAGCCGGCGCCATAGTTCAGGAGATAGTTCGCGCAAGTGCCGGCGACGTACAGGGGCACGATCGACCACCCCACCACGCGCGCAATGGGTAGCAAGGCGCGACGATTCATTTCGCCGGCATGTTGCCGCTGCTCTCTCGCCCCTTCCGTCACGGCACCACTCTACAGAACTACCGTCTCCCAAGCGTTACGGCAAACGTTACGAAGACGGTCTTATGGTCGAAAGTGGCGAATCTCCGGGCACACTTCTCCCCCGCGCTTCGTCGGAGGACTCGAGCTCTCACTCACCAGGGAAGACTTAGTGGTTACTCGTTCCCTTCGCTATCTTCCTGCCGAGGTTCCTCAGGATTACTCTGGTCGCCCTCGGCGTCCGTCCCTTCGGAACCCGCAGCAGGAGATGTCCGGGCGACCACCCCGGTGGGTCTCTCACTCGCCGGAGGCGTGGTCGTCCCATTGGTCGTCTCGCCGGCCACTCCGCTGGGCTTCGCGCCAGTCGATCCGTCGCTAGGGTTGGCAACCGCCTTGGCCAGGTCTTGTGCTCCCCTGCTGGCGTCGCTGCTCGACTTGACACCGAAGTAGGTGCCGACCAGACCGACGATGGTGCCAAACAAGGCGCTCAGGAGTGCGATTACCTGTGTCGGATCTTCGAATACGCCACTGATAAGGAGCGGGAACGCGACCAGAAACCCGATGAGGGCCGTCATGATCCCCAGTGCCACGACGAAGAAGTTTCCGAAGTGGAGCGGTCCTCCTTCCTGGTCTTCGGGCGTCTTGGACGCGAAGTAGCCGATGAGCGCCAGCAGGGCGACCACGACTATAGTCGCCGACACGATAATGGCTATCACGGTCGCCTGGGTTATCTGTGGCGCCTGAACGATCATGAACATACAGCCAACCTCCCTTTCTGTCTCCTGGTTTGATCGCCGTCCCTGGAGGCTCGTGGGATATCTCTGACCTACACAACGTAGCAACCCACAATGAATCGCAGATGATTCTTTGACTCGCCCAATCGATCAACCGCCAACGATCTACTGTCGATTCATCCGAAATTCATCGCGACCTTTACTATGTACACTGAAACGAGAGCCACCGCCGAGCAATGCCAGAAAACAGAGGATGTGAGACGCCAAGATGGATGAGACGCACTTCCACGCAGTTATCATCGGGTCCGGGTTCGGTGGGTCGGTGATGGCATACCGGCTTGCGGAGGCGGGTCTACGAGTCTGCCTTCTGGAGAGGGGGAAACCGTATCCGCCAGGTTCGTTTCCCCGCAGCCCGTACCGCATGAGAAGGAACTTCTGGGATCCCAGCGAGGGACTGCACGGGTTGTACAACTTCTGGGGCTTCCGCGGGATGGACGCGCTCGTCTCCAGCGGGCTCGGCGGCGGCTCGCTCATCTACGCGAACGTGCTGATCCGCAAGGACGAAAAGTGGTTCGTCAAGGAAGACGTCTCGAACGGCGGCTACGAGTACTGGCCCGTGACCCGCGACGATCTCGACCCCCACTACGACGCCGTCGAAGGGATGCTGAGCCCACAGAAGTACCCCTTCGACCAGCCGCCATACGACGAGACACCCAAGACCAGGGCTTTCAGGCTGGCGGCGAAGCGTCGCGGATTAGAGCCTTTCCTGCCCAATCTCGCCGTTACCTTCGCCAACAAAGACGAGACGCCGGTGCCAGGCGAACCGATCCGTGAGGAGCATCCCAACCTTCACGGCAGGACGCGTTACACCTGCCGCCTCACCGGCGAGTGCGACTTCGGCTGCAACTATGGCAGCAAGAACTCCCTCGACTACACCTACCTGTCTAGAACCCAACAACAGGACAACGCGGACCTGAGGACACGTTGCGAGGTCAAGTCGTTCGAGCCCCGCGATGGTGGAGGGTACGCGGTCCACTACGTCCACCACGATCCAGAGCGGGAGGGGCACAAGACGGATACCTCCCGCCTGCCCCTCCATACCGTCACCGCTGACCGCCTGGTCCTTGCGGCCGGGAGCCTGGGTTCCACATTCCTGTTGTTGAAGAACCGAAGTGCCTTCCCGCATCTCAGCCGGCGTCTCGGCACGCGCTTCGGCGGCAACGGCGATCTGCTCACGTTCGCCATCAAGTCCTCCGAAGAGAGCGGTGGAACGAGGGTGCCGCGCATCATCGACCCCGGCTACGGCCCGGTCATCACTAGCGCCATCAGGGTCGGCGACGAGCTGGATGGTGAAGAGGGCAGGGGCTTCTACCTCGAAGACGCCGGTTTCCCCGAGCACCTCACCTGGATCCTGCAGGTGTTCGACACTCCAGGGGCGCTGTGGAAGTGGCGTCTTACGGCGAGCAACCTGATCAGAGGTTGGCTCGGGAGAGAGCCCGAGAGTGATCTCGGCGCGGAGGTCTCTGAGTTGCTCGGCCAGACCGAGCTCTCCGCCGGCGTTCTTCCTATGATCGGGATGGGACGTGATATTCCGGACGGCAACATGACCCTTCGCGGGAGCAAACTGGACATTGACTGGCGCAAGCTCAAGTCAGGGCCGTTCTTCGACCGCCTTCGCGACACGGCGAGAAGGATGGCGGGTGAACTAGGGGCCGACTTCGAGGATAATCCTATCTGGCACCTCGGTCGGGTCATCACCGTGCACCCTTTGGGCGGCTGCCCGATGGGGCGGGACGAGAGAGAGGGCGTTGTGGACGAGTACGGCGAGGTATTCAATTATCCGGGACTCTACGTCGCCGATGGGTCCGTCATGCCTGGACCGGTCGGCCCGAACCCCAGCCTGACCATCGCGGCGCTGGCGGACCGCTTCGCCGAACGACTCCTCGAAGAAGACAGGAGTGCCGCCGAATCTGCGCGCCGGTGATGACGTCGACACGAGCGGTGTAGTAAAAGTCAGGTTGTCGGGGAGCCGATGAAAGGATGAGGGAGATAAGGAGCGCTATCTCGTCGGGACGACCGGCAATGGGACATATCTTGGGACAAACAGGAGAGGAGTGAGATGAACCCTCGCAAGAGCGTGCGCTTCACCGAGGAGATGAAAGGTTACATCACGTTCGCAGAGAACGACTACGAGCGTGGGGCCAGGGAGGGCCGCAAGGGCGGCACCGGCCTGATGTTCCACCTCACCATCGAGGTCGACGACCTCGATCGGTTCGTGGCTGATCCGAGGCGCGAGGCTACGGCGGAGGGTTGGGTCGGCTGCGATGCTCTCGGCGGCAGGCTTCCGGTCGAGAAGGGCGTCTTCAACCTCTTCGTCGACGAGGAGGATCCGGCGACCAAACGGATGCTCTATCGGCTCTTCTTCAGGGACGGCGCCGGTCACCCGGTCACGCTGAAGGGCCACAAGGTCATAAGAAACGACCCGAGCGCCGACGTCTGGCCCGACACGACGACGCTGTACACTCGTGTAGTGCAGGGGCACGTAGGTGAGGCAGACGAACCTGGGGCGCAGACCGTCGCCTCCGGCATCGTCTGGATCGCCCCTTTCGACTTCCTCAAGCAACTCACCACGTTCCGTGCCGAGGGGCCATCTGAGACCGCCCGCCTCAGGGCGCTCGGCCGGTTCGGCGCCCTCTTCGCGGGGCAGCTGTGGCAAGTCTACGCGCAGCAGGCGCTGCGCCGTGCCCGAGGGTACAGGGGAGGTTCGGCGCGCACCGACCAGAGAAGGATACATCCAGGGACGCGGGACCCCAGATCCGAGAACCCAGAACCCTCGATATCAAGGAGAACCGGCATGAACTCGCGGGGTGATCGCCTGGTAGAGGAGATAGTTCCCTTCCAGGCCGGCGACGGGATGGAGTGTAACCTGATCCACGTGCAGGGCGACGCATCCCCGGACAAGGGGCCGGTCCTACTCGTCCATGGCGCAGGCGTGCGCGCCAACATCTTCAGGTCGCCCGTGCGGACCACGCTCGTGGATACCCTCGTGGCCAACGGTTACGACGTGTGGCTCGAGAACTGGCGCGCCAGCATCGACCTGCCGCCAAACTCGTGGACGCTGGATCAGGCGGCGGTCTACGATCACCCGAAGGCCGTCAAGACGGTCGTCGAGCGGACAGGGGCCGAGGAAGTCCAGGCCGTCATCCACTGCCAGGGCTCGACCAGCTTCATGATGTCGGCGGTCGCCGGACTGGTGCCCGAGGTGAAGACGGTAGTGGCCAACGCTGTCACTTTGCACCCCGTGGTCCCCGAATGGTCTCGCTTCAAGATCAACTACCTCACCCCGACGGTGGGGCGGCTGCTCGATTACCTGAACCCGCAGTGGGGCCTCTACTCGCCGACGACCTTGTCCAGGCTCATAACGCTGCTCGTGTTGCTCGTCCACCACGAGTGTGACAACCCGGTCTGTAAGATGGTGAGCTTCACCTACGGCTCAGGCTTCCCGGCGCTCTGGATGCACGAGAACCTCAACGACGAGACGCACGAATGGCTCAAGGACGAGTTTGCCCACGTGCCCATAACTTTCTTCAGGCAGATGGCCCGCTGCGTCGAGGAAGGCCATCTCGTCTCGGTCGAAGGGATAGGCGGACTGCCCGAGAGCTTCGTGGCCGACTCACCTCAGACCGATGCTCGCTTCGCCTTCCTGGCGGGTGAGAAGAACCACTGTTTCCTACCGGAGAGCCAGCGGAAGACCTTCGACTTCCTGGACTCTTTCGACAAGAACCGTCATTCCTTCCACGTGCTGAAAAACTACAGCCACCTCGACGTGTTTATGGGCAGGAACGCGCACAGGGACGTCTTCCCATTGATCCTGCAAGAACTAGAGCGATGATCGGGGGTGAGAAGATGAGGCTATCCAGACGGCTGCGGCGGCAGGCGGGGCGCTACGCGCTGGTAGACGGGATACCCTACCAGGTACCCGTAGACGCCAGGAACTCCCCAGCCCTCGTTGCGGCCTTCCCGATAAACGCCGAGAAAGCGAAGAGGCTGCTGCCGGGGAACGAACTCCATCCGGTCCGCATCTTTGGCAAGGGAGTCCTGCTCCTCACCGTGGTCAACTACCAGTCCACCGATATAGGCAGGTACGTCGAGTACATCGTCACCATCGCCTGTACCCACGGTCCAAAGCCCGCGCCGGACCTCCTGCCCCTGGTGTTCAGGCGGTTCTTCGGGTTCGGCGGCTACGTGTACGACATGCCGGTGAGCACGGAGATCTCGGTGAAGGGGGGTAAGGGCATCTGGGGCACGCCCAAGGTTCAGGCCAACCTCGACTTCCAGGTAACCGAGAGCACCATCACCAGCCAATACGACCTCGACGGCATGCTCGCGATGAGGATCGAGATGCGACGCCCGAAGAACATATGGCTGCCTGTCAGCGTGTCGGCGAGCGCCTACTCCCAGTTCCGCGGCATGCTGATGAAGGCCCACAGCTCCCTGGGCGGCAAGGCGGGGTTCTCCGTGCTCAGCAGGCGGGCGTGCCGCCTCTACATCGGCGACCACCCCAGGGTGTACCCGCTCAAGGAGCTGGAGATCGAACCGCGACCCTTCTTCACGGCGTTCCTACCCGACGCCACCGGAGTCCTCGATGACCACATCGAGAGCTGGTTCGTGAGCTACGAGAATCCCCCCTCCAGGCCACCCGAGGGTCTCGAGAGCGTCGTGGACCTTGGCCTCGGCCGGAAGTGGCTCGACCCTCCTTCCGCGCCCTTGCCGGGGGTAACGGGGGACCGGGAGGAGTCTGTGCGCCGTTGAGGGCGCGACCCGTACGGGTTGGGCACCACTGATTAGAGGAGTAGCTGAGAATGTCCTATCTCGTGGTTCCGCATCAGGTGAGTGATACGTCAGCGACGGTCTGGATCGCCGCGCTCGATGAAGAGGACGTGCGCCAAAGATCCGTGAGGCTCGAGCTCGCGGGTGAGGAACGTGAGATCGAGTTGGACGCTTCAGGATGGGAGACATGGGAGTCCTTCCGGCCCGAAGACCCGAAATCCTATCCTCTGGTGGACCGCGTACTGCATCTGACGTCCGTGCTCAAGTCCCCGCCGGTAAGAAGAACCCTCGATTACCAGCGCGTGGAGGTGAAACGTCTGAAGGAGCGGACCTCCTACACTCTGAAGCTGCGCGTCGACGACCAGAAGGTGATAGGCGCGCAGAGGCACCTGAGGGAAGCGCGCGTCACCACATTGCCCGCGGCGCTTCCCACGAAAGACGAAAAACCGTTCACGCTGCTGGTGGGTTCTTGTTTCTACGGTCCCGAGGATTCGGAGGGTATGGTAGGCGGGGTCTACCACTACATGCCCGAAGACCAGCGCCCGGACGTCAAGGTTCTGTGCGGAGATCAAGTCTATCTGGACAACCCATGGCGCGAGACCACCCTCAAATGGTATCGCGCCAACCAGAGACCTGGCCTGTTCAGGGCGATGCTCTTCGAGAAATACGTGGCCAATTGGACACAGGTCACCGGCGAAGACGCGGGCTTCCGGCAGCTGCTGGCGGACGGCGCGAACTACTTTTGCTCCGATGACCACGAGTTCTGGAACAACGCCCCCAACTTCGGGGGAGTCGGTCTGCTCAATAACCTTACCCGCGGCCAACGAGAGTGGTGGTTCGGGGAGGCAGTCCGCCTCTTTCGCGCGTTCCAATCTTCCTCATCCTTACTGCAGTTCGAGGTTCCTCCCCTCTCGGTTTGTGTGGCGGACACCCGCATCAACCGCGACACCAAGGGTGTGCGGTTTCTGCGGGACGAAGATCTCAGGGCGGTGGGACGCTGGATAGAGGGGCTGCAGGGGCCTGGCGTCCTGGTAGTCGGCCAACCGATATTGGCAGAGGGAGACGGCACCGCCAAATCCCTGTTCAGGAAAGGCTTGAAAAACGCGCTCTTGTCATACTTCGACAGGAACTTGCCCCACTACGCCCAGTACGAAGACCTGGTCGGCCACATACGATCTTCCGACCATGCGGTGGTGATCCTCACCGGGGACGTTCATTTCGGGCGTGTCGCATGCGGCGCGCTCGAGCCAGGCTCAGAGACTATGTTGGTCGAGGTGATCTCCTCCCCGATGCACGCTGTCCCGGACGACAAGGACGAACCCCTGTTCGGCACTTACAAGAACGCGCCTACAGACCACTTCCCGATAACCGAAGACCGTGAGATCCTGCACAAAAAGAACCATTTCGCTACTGTCCGGTTCTCTTCGGGAGAGGATGGACGCGTGAACATGGAGGTACGAGCCTGGCCCATCCCACATCCCGGAGAGGAGGTTCCGCCAGACTCCGCTGTGGTCTTCGAGCGAGCATTATCCCAAGGCGGGTCCTAGATCTTCCCAAACCCGCGCTGGTCAGCATTTCAGCTGGTCAGCTGCTTTACCGAAACGTCAGCGGGCCCGGTTCCCGTAGGCCTCGAATTCGGGACCGAGGGACGCGGCGAAGACTTTGCGCAAGGCCCTATCTCCGCCTGCCTCCGGCACGAGGAAGTTGGGCTGGGCGTAGTCGAGGATAATGAAGGGGACGGGGCTGGCCTGGACGACATCGTCCCCGTACAGCGTGGTCTCCACGAAGATCGCCGTCGAGGTCTCTTCCGACCAGGACTGGTCGAGGAGAAAGTTACCGACACCGTAGAAGATCGGCTTGCCCTCGTACATTTCCATCCCCTTGGGCCAGTGGGCGTGTCCACCGATAAAGAGGTCGGCCCCGGCGTCCATGGCGGCGTGCGCGAAATCCACCTGTCCGGGTTCCGGGGTGGCGATGTATTCCTTGCCCCAGTGTGGCATTACGAGGATAAGGTCGACCTTGGGACGCAGGCGCTTTATGTCCTCTCTCATGATGTTCTCGAGGAGCGGCGCCGTGCCAGGGGCCGACTCTGTGGCCCAGGCCCAGTCGTAGGAGGGCACACCCATGTAAGAGAGGACACCGATCTTCATCCCACCGAGGTCGAAGATCATGGGTTTGCGGGCCTCCGCAAGGTCCTTGCCGGCCCCCGCGTGGGCTATTCCGGCGTCATCGAGGTGTCTGATCGTCTCGCCTATCCCCGTGGTCCCGGCGTCCAGAATGTGGTTGTTACCCAGGGTAACGCCGTCCAGACCAGCCTGATCCAACACCGGCATCAACTGCAGATGGCCCGTGAACGTCGTGGTGTCGGGATGATAGACGGCACCTTTTACGACAGGGTTCTCGAAGTTAGCGATCGTAAGGTCGGCGCCGGAGAGGTACTCTCTCATGGCGCCTGCTCTCCCCGTGCGCTGGGCCGTAAACTGGTGGATGGTCCCCGTCTCCGAGTAGGCGCTCGGTTCCGGCGTGCGGCTCGTTACGGCGGCGTAGCCACCGTCGAGCGGGAAGTCGATGCCCCTCCCCTGCTGGACGACGGTGTAGTACTGTCCACGGTCGAGCACGATATCGCCACCGACCACCACGCTCCGCAGCTTTTCGGGATCAGGGACCGTCGCACCATCAGGCCTCAGGGGATAGTCTCCACTTCCTTCGGAATCAAAGAGCGATGTGCCATCCACCGACAGGGCCTTGACCTCGGGACCGACCTCGTCCCAGGGTACGAGCCCCAGTGCGTCAGGGGTCCTGCTCACGTGGTCGATCACCGCGTCGCCCGAAGCGAAGTCCTCGAAGCCAGAGTCACTTACGAGCCCGGCGGCCTCCTCACGGTATTCTCGTCCCACGGCTAATCCTCGTGCCCCCGAAAGCTCTTGCAGGCTCACGTTCTCCACGGTCGAGCTCAGGTGGGCGATGGGAACGAGGGCCGCCTGTGCTTCGGAGCCTGTGCTGCCTGGCGAGCCGCCTTTGGCGCCTTCGGTTCCGGACCCGTTGGCTTGCCCCCCGCGCTCCGCTCCGGACTGCCCGCCACCGTCGGACTGGCCTTTGGACCCCTCGGAGGAACATGCGACCAGCAGCAGGGAGATCACGACGGCGATCACGGCCGTTATCGGCGCTTTGCGGAGTGTCCCCTTCAACGTTTCTCTCCCCTCATTCCCGACCCGGTCAGGGTCCTCTCGACCAGAGCTCCCTGGTCTTGCACTCTGCCCTCGGGACGCAACCACAGGTCCACGTGAGTGGGCTGCATCGTCTCGCCGACCACCCTCACGAGGCCCTCTCCGAGCCTGTCGAGGTCCGTCTCGTCCCTCAGGGTGGCCGAGAAGGCTTCCAGGGTCTTTCTCGCATCGTAGTTGCTGCGGTAGAAGCGTCTGTCTATAAACGACTGGATGCGGCGCCTCAAGGGTGTGAACAGGGCGGCTATAACCAGCGTGGATGCGACGACGGCGAGCTGGGTCTGCTCCTCCTGGCCGGTTAGGGCCTGGAAGATGGCCTGGGTCGCGGTTACGCCCCCGAAGTACACCAACGCCAGGGTCACTGTCAGGGCACCGTAGACCAGGGTGCGGTTTACGAGTGTGTCTATCTCGTAGAGCCTGTAGCGCGTTACGGCGATCCCCATGGAGATCGGGAGGCCCGCGATGCCGATCAGAACGAGCGCGTATCCAACCCACCCGAGAAGGACCAGGTCAAGGGGCTCGGAGATGATGTACTGGAGGACGATGCCGACGGTCGCTATGCCGGTGGCATAGGTGAACCATCTGGTCTGCTGGCGCTCTATTCCCCTCGCGTAAAGCCGGCGCATCAACAGCGAGGCCAACGTGCCGAATGTGAGCACAAACATGAGCACCTGCACCGGCTTGTAAGCGTTGGGCAGGGCCTCTATTCCGAGCGGGTTGCTGATGCCAGAGAGGCCGATCATCTGCCCTTTAGAGAACGCTGCCAGAATCATTCCCACCAACGTCGAGAGGGCGCTGAAGCGCGCGAACCACCTCCAACGAGCGCCGGGCAACCGCCCATCGGGGAACAGAAGGCCCAGGAACACAAGGAGACCGAGACCAAGGACCCAGGGCCAACAGTAGAGCCAGCTCGCGACTTCACCGGCAGGGAGAGATCCTGGTGCCACTACCAGCGTGTAGATAGCATACTCGCCAACAAAATGGATCATGGCCCACAAAAGGCCTACCGCGCAGAACAGCCAGCCTATGGAGTTTTCTGGGGGCATGCGGGGAACTATCACCGCGCCCACCGTCGAAAAACCTACCGAGAACAATACGTTCTCTGCCCAGAAGGAGTAGACAGGGACATCAGAGTGAGACGAGTTCAGGACTAGAAGCCAGAGGCTGAGTGCAGTCAACACTATGGAGAGCGCCCACAGCGACCAGGCAAGCCTGGCGGCGACACGACGGTTCATCCCACCGACTCCTTGATCTTCGCAGCGCCTTCCATCACGGGCACACTCTACAAGCCGATCGTCTTCGGATCGTTACGGGTTCGTGACCCAGGACGAACACTTTACTCCGGCGCAGACCGAGACTGCTGGCCCTACCCGGAGAGATCTATGGACAGCACGGCGCTCCAGGGGTAGAACCGCTCCCGCTCCTCGGTCCCCGGTTGGACATCGGTGCTCAACGAGGCGACTATACCCAGGTCGGTGACCGCGTTCAGCGTGCCCCGGTACGTAGCTCCCGTCAGCGTAGCCCCGGGACGCACCAGGTCTACCTCCACCCGCTTGCCTAGCCACTCCTGCGGAATCATCGCATCTCCTTTCTCTTGCGTCGGCTCGACAGCCCAACATTCTACGCCACCAGCTACGAAATCTACTAGAAGTCTCCCCCACCGAAGTCTCCACCGCCCCAATCTCCGCCACCCCAATCCCCGCCACCGAAGGATGAAGGGTCGCCGACGTGCATGTAATCGTTGTCCAGGGCCTCGAAGAGCAGCAGTGCGGTGAGCCAGTCTCCCCCGACGAAACCGTAGCGGGCGTTCCCCAGCCGGTGCTCGTATTCCCTGAGTCTCTGCTGCTGGTAGGGATTCATGAGGTGCTCGTTAGCCTTCGCCTGCGCCAGACGGGCTTCGAGCTCCTGAAGTTTCTCCTCGCCTTCGCGTTTCTTGCGGTCGGCTTCCGCCGTGGCCGCCTTCAGATGACCCGGGGACTGCATGGTCCTACGGGCGAGTTCGGCAGCTTCCTGTAGCAGGGAGCGGGCTTCGGAAAAGCGGCCCGACGAGGCGGCACGATCTGCCCGGTCCATGTGCCCTTCGGCCTCGAGCAAGCCCGTGGAAAGCTCTGCGGGGTTGGGAACCTCTTCAAGGGCGGCCTGGCCGAACTCGGAGAGCGCTCGCTCGTGGGCCCCGCGATACTCTTCGAGGGCCTCCCTGGCCCGCACCAGCGCCCCTTCCGTCGCGTGGCGTTCGTCAGGGAGTGCGTCGCGGGCCGAGATATTGTCTCGCAGCGTCTCCCTGTGTCCACGGGCCCGTTCCGCGAGCGCTTCGACCGCCGCGAGGCTCTGCAGGGGATCGAACTCGTCCCGGCGGGAGGCGCGATCTGCGGCCTCCCTGGCCACCCGGTCGTATTCGGGTCGCAACTCCAGAGGTTCGACGGCGACTCCCTCGGCTCGCGCGACCTCCTCGGCTTCTTCGGCCGCCCCTATCTCTTCCTTGGCCGCATGAAGCTTGCCGTCAAGGGCTTCGTCTGCGGC
>Ga0126306_10001369_pt1 | contig 12983 bp, 14 predicted proteins | sample Plot27_FD_92592 | JGI IMG/M metagenome (GOLD analysis project Ga0126306, IMG submission 92592) | Serpentine soil microbial communities from UC McLaughlin Reserve, CA, USA - Plot27 | ecosystem: Environmental > Terrestrial > Soil > Grasslands | place: USA: UC McLaughlin Reserve, Lake County...
CAGGTCGACGCGGCCAGCCGGTTGCGGGAGATCGTCCGCCGCAGCGACCAGCTGGTGGCGCATGGCCCCACCACGATCCTCCCCGACCCCCCCGGCCAACCGCAGGAACCACCAATGCCCCTCACTCCGTCTCCGCCTTCGGCGGCTCGGTGGCCCCGCAGGTCCCAGCGACTGGCGCTCGCCGTCAACCTGCTGCTGGTGCTGGCCCTCGGCATCGTGATCGGGATCGCGGCCACCCACCGGCAAGACGTTGTCAGCACCGCCCCGACGATCGCGGCCCCGGTGGTCACGCCCTCGCCGGCCCCGCCGGAGACGGCGATCCGGACCAGGACCAGCGTGCCCGAGGCGTGCCTCGACACGGCCGAGCTGGGCGACGAGATCATCGCCCGGCTGAACCGGAACCAGCGTGACAACCGCCTGTTCCTGGCGCTCAGGGACTACACCATCGCCAGCCAGGCCTGCCGTAAGTCGGCATCGCCATAGCTCGGTCCTTGTGCTACGCGGCACCGCCCGGAGGTGACGCGCGGCACTGACGGCACGCGGGGTGAGCGGATCATCGGTAGCAGATGCGCCAAGTGAAAGGTCCCACCGATGAGGACGATCACCCGGCAGCAGCTCAAGGCCAAGCTGGACGCCGGAGAGGACATCAAGCTCGTCATGACGGTTGGCGGATGGACCTTCCGGGCCAGGCATATCCCTGGCTCGCTGGGGTTCCCGAGCCCCCGCTGCGCCCTGCGGGAGCTGCGCCGCGACGACGAGATCGTCGTCTACTCGACCAACCGGCACCGCCAGGGCCCGGCCGCCGCATGCCAGGCCCTGGAGGCCCACGGCTACCGCAACGTCAGCTGCTACAGCGGCGGCCTGGCCGATTGGGAGGACGCCGGCTATCCGGTCGAGGGGGACAGCGTCCACTCGACCGCCACGGACCCCTGGCCCCACCGGCACAGCCCCCGTGGTGAAGAGCTGGCCGGCGGCTGCCCGCATTGCGACAACGGCTGGTCAGGCTACGGCTGGCCACCGGCGGGAACGGCGGATCGCCCCGGGCTCAACCGGTTGGCCGGGTTGGCGACCGGGTAGACGGCCTCGGGTCGTGTCGAGCACCGACCGAACCCTGGTGTCATGCCCCGAGGATGCGGGCCTTCTGGGCGGCGAACTCCTCGTCGGTGAGGTGACCCTGCTCCTTGAGGGCCGCCAGCTCCTTCAGCTGGGCAACCGGATCGGCCGGGGCAGCGGGCTGACCGGCCGCTGGCCGCTCGGCGCTGGGCCGCTGGCGGCGCGACAATCCAACGACGACCGTGGTACCCGCCATCGTGCCGATGAGGCCTGGCCGGTCCCTTCGCATCATTGGACGCAACAGCATGGGTTCCCCCTCAACAATCGTCCCGGGTCGCCATCAACCGGTCGCCAGGCCGGCCAGCGCCTGCTCCACGATCTCGTCCGGCACCCGCTCGCCGGCGACGATGCGCCCGCCCGCATCCCGGATCGCCTGCGCCACCCGCGCCGCCCAGCGGTGCTCCCAGACGATCAGCGCCGCCGAGCTGTCGGGCTCGAGGGCCTCGGCGGCCAGCTCGAGATCCTCGTCGTTGAGCACACCCCGATGATGCGGACGACGTCGTTGTCGACCAGCTCCGCCACGGCCGGCACGATCTCGCCCTTGAACCGGTTGCCCGGAAACGCGATCACGACGTAGTCGACCGGTCCCCTGCTGGCCATGTCGCCTCCTCACCCACCACCTACCGTTGGCGGCACCATACGACCTGGAACGCTGAGCCGGATCACCTGGAAAGGGTGAAGCCAGCTCACCCTGCCCGGCGCGACACTCAACCATGATGGCGTGGCGCGCGGAAAGGATGTCGCGGTGCAGAACAGCGAGCGGACGCTGGTACCGCTGCCGTCGGAGCTGACCGGTCTGAGGACACGCGACGGTCGGATCGACGTGCCGCGGCTGCTGGCAGCGGCCGCGCTCGGCCTGGCGGTGGAGGCGCAGCGGCGCTCGCTGGACGCCGCGGCCGCCGTCGCGGACCGGGTCGGGTGGCCGCTGCGGGCCCTGGCCCGCCCGGTGGTGGCGGTGACGCGGGGGTCGGTGGCGGTGGCGCGGCACCATCTGGACCTGGACGGCTGGGCGGCGCGGGGACTGGCGGAACAGCGACGCGCGCAGGAGGCTGCCGCCAGGGCCGTCCGCACGCTGATGGCCGCGCTGGTCGCCGCCGTCATCGATCAGATGGACCTGGACCAGGTGATGGCCCGGGTCGACCTGGACCAGGTGGTGGCCCGGATTGACCTCGACCGGATCGTCGGCCGCATCGACCCGAACCAGATCGCCGCCCGCATCGAGCTTGACGAGATCGTGGACCGCATCGACGTCGACGCCATCGCCAAGCGCATCGACCTGGACGCGATCGTCCGACGCATCGACCTGGACGCCATCGTCGCCCGTGTGGACATCGAGGCCGTCCTGGCCCGTGTCGACCTGCCCGGACTCACCGAGCAGGTCATCGACGAGGTCGACCTCGGTGAGATCATCCGCGAGTCGAGCAGCACCATGGCCACCGAGACGGTCGACGCCCTGCGGGCGCAGGGCATGCGCGTCGACGGCCTGGTCAGCCGGATCGTCGACCGCATCCTGCAACGGGACGGGCAGCGCGAGACCGGACCCCTCCCCGAGGAGCAGCGGCCGTGACCCGAGACATCCGCTACGCCGAGGCCAGGGCTCTGCAGGGCCACCGGGCCGGCTTCGCCTCCCGCGTCGTGGCCGACCTGGTGGACCTCGGGGTCGTCTGGCTGATCGGCCTGTCGGCGCTGCTGGCCGCCGGGGTGGTCCGCTACCTGCTCACCGGCCCGCCGCTCAGCCTCCCCGTCCTGCCCAACTGGCTCGACGTCAGCGCCGGCGCGGCGATCGCCGTCGCCTACCTGACGTTCAGCTGGTCGGCGACGGGCAGGTCGGTGGGCAAGCAGATCGCCGGGCTGCGGGTGGTCGAACGTGGCGGCCAGCGGCTGTCGCTGCGGCGCTCGTTCGCCCGGGCCGTGCTGTACGTGCTCTTCCCAGCTGGCCTGCTGTGGATCCTGGCCAGCCGGCGCAATGCCTCGCTGCAGGACCTGGTCGTCGGTACGGCCGTGCTGTACGACTGGGCCTACCACCCGGCCGACGAAGCACGCCCTACCGGTGACGACCACTCACCCGGCCCGGCCCCATCGACGTAGACGAAGGCTACCCGGCGCCGCCAGGCGATACAGTTCTGGCGGGGGAAGCGCCATGGCCATCGATCCCAAGCTGCCCATACCGGTCTACTTCCAGCTCAAGACGCTGCTGCTCGAGGAGATCCTGGAAGGTCGCTACGGACCGGACGGCCGTCTCCCCACCGAGCACCAGCTGTGCGAGCGCCACGAGATCAGCCGCACGCCGGTGACTCGGGCGCTGTCGGAGCTGGCCGCCGAGGGCGTGGTCATCCGCCACCGCCGGCGGGGCACCTTCGTGAACCCGCACTGGGTCCGCGGGCACCGGGAGGGCCCCGAGCTGCGGGTGATCGTCCCCGAAGGCCCCTGGGAGGGGCTGCTCCGGCGGGCTGCGCGGGCCGACACCCGGCTCAGCGTGGCCAGGGTGGAGCTGCACGAGCTCCACCAGGCGCTCACGCATGCGGTCGCCGAGGGCGTCGGTCCCGATCTGGCCGTGCTGGACTCGGTATGGGTGCCCGAGTTCACCGCGGCCGGGTTCCTGGCGCCGCTGGAGGAGCTGGACGAGGGCTGGGTCACCGGGGAGTACGAGCGGGACTTCCTGCCGCCGCTGATGGCGGCGGGCCGGGCGCGAGGGCAGACCTTCGCCGTCCACGCCGAGGCGGACGTGGCCGGCCTCTGGTACCGGCGGGCCGCACTCGAGGCGCTCGGCCTGGGCCCGCCAGCCACCTGGGCCGAGCTGCGGGCCGCCGGCCAGGCGCTCGCCGCTTCCAGCGGAGGGCACGGCCACCCGGTGGTGCTGCCCGGTGGCTCCAAGGCCGGAGAGGCCACCACCTACTGCCTGCTCGCGCTGCTCGCCTCCAACCGGGCCGCCGTGCTCGAGGACGGTGGGGTCGCCCTGGACAGCCCGGCCACGATCGAGGCCCTGCGGTTCCTGCGCCAGCTGGTCGACGACGGCGTCGTCCCGGTCGAGGCGGTGGCCGTCGAGTGGGACCGGCCGATCCGCCTGCTCGCCCATGGGACCGCGGCCATCTGCTTCGGCGGCAGCTACGAGGGGCCCCGGCTGGCCGGGGCGGCCGGCCTGCTGCTGACCGAGCTTTGGGACCACTTCGGGTTCGCCCCGATCCCCGGCGGCCCCCGGGGCGCGCCGGCCACCCTGGCCGGTGGCATGGTGTACGGCATCTTCCGCCAGGCCACCCACCCGAAGCTGGCCATGCGGCTGCTGGAGGCGCTGACCTCGGCCGAGGCCCTGGCCCGCATGTCCCGGGCCACCGGCCAGATCCCGCCCCGGCGGTCCGCCGTCGCCCGGGTCGCGGGCGACTCGGCGTTGCTGGCCACCACCGCCGAGCTGCTCCAGGACGCGGCCGTGCGCCCGGCCACCCCGGCCTACGCCCGCCTGTCGGTGCAGCTGCAGGCCATGCTGGAGGCGGTGCTGACGGGGCGGCTGGAGCCGCCCGAGGCGGCCGCCCGGGCCGCCGAGCTGATCGGCGCCGTGACCGGCCTGCCGGTTCGCCACTCCTGATCTTATTGTCACCATTAGATGGCAAATACATCCTTGACGGCCATCATTGAGCGATGTTTGCTACTCGGGTGTGACAAATGACCGCGAGCGGTCCGATCCGAGGAGCAGGGGATGAGGATCTACGCGCACCGTCGGGTCCTGACCGGGCTCGTCATCGTCACCTCCCTGGCGCTGGCGGTGGGCGCCTGCGGCGGCGGGGACGAGGGCGGCGAGGCGACGCCGCCCCAGGGCGAGGCGTCCGGCGAGCTCCGGGTGGTGTCCAACTGGACCGGCTCCGAGGGCGAGGCCTTCCAGGCGGTCATCGACGCCTTCCAGCAGAAGAACCCCAAGGTGACGGTGAAGGTCGAGCAGGTGCCGTTCGACCAGACCCAGGCCCTGCTCACCCAGCAGTTCGCGGCCGGCTCGCCGCCGGACGTGGCGGTGGCGCTGCCCGGCATCGTCCGGACCTTCTCCGACCAGGACCTGCTGCTCGATCTGGACCAGCAGTGGGACGCCTGGGTCAAGGACGGCGCCTATACCGACTCGCTCCGCCAGATCGCCTCCGGCCCGGACGGCAAGGCGTACGCCGTCTACTTCAAAGGCAACGTCAACGCGCTCGTCTGGTACTCGCCACAGCAGCTCGAGCAGCTCGGGATCGGCGTGCCCACCAGCTGGGCCGAGTTCACCGCGGCCATGGACAAGGCCAAGGCCGAGGGCGTGGCCCCGCTCGCGGTGGGGGGCAAGGACGGCTGGCCGCTGACCCAGTGGACCGACCCGGTCATCCTGCGGGTCGCCGGGGCCGAGGCCTTCAACGACCTGGCCCGCGGCGAGATCGGCTGGGACGACCCGCGCATCGTCAAGTCCTTCCAGGTGCTCGGCGACCTGATCGGGAAGTACTTCCCGCAGCAGGCCCTGGGCACCGGGTTCATCGACGCCACCTGCGCCCGGGCCAAGGGCAAGGCCCTGTTCCAGAACCAGGGCGCCTTCATCAACCTGATCGTGCCCGCCGAGTGCGACAAGTCCCTGAAGCCAGGCGAGGACTTCACGTTCTTCCTGATGCCCAAGTACGACGCGGCCATGCCCGAGGCCCAGTTCGTCAGCGGCGACCTGTTCGTCGGGGCCAAGGACACCAAGAACGAGCCGGCCACGCTCGCCCTGCTCGACTATCTGGCCTCGGCCGAGGCCCAGGAGATCTGGGCCAAGCGCGGCGGCTACATCGCTCCCAACGCCAAGGTGCCGGCCGACGTCTACCCCGACGAGAACGACCGCAAGGCGGCCGCCCTCTGGCCCAAGCAGGCCGACGTCCCCGCCGGCTACGACCTCGACGACTGGATCGGCGGCGAGATCCAGGTGAAGTACCGGCAGGCGCTCGCCCAGTTCACCCGCGACCGCGACGTCGACAAGTTCATCGCCACCATGACCCAGGTGGACACCCGGGCCAAGGACTGAGGCCATGGCGTCGCGGCGCACCATCGTCGCTCCGGCGCCGCCGGAGGCGGCCCCGCGGCCCGGGGCGCCGCCGGCGGCGCCGCGCCGCCCGAGGGGCAGGCTGGAGCGGTTCGCACCGTACGTGTTCGTGGCCCCCCTGCTGGCCGTCTTCGCCCTCTTCTACCTGTGGCCGGCGCTGGTCACGGTGGTCAGCAGCTTCTTCCGCTGGGGGCTGCTGCGCCCCTGGTCGCCGGTCGAGCCGGACCGCTGGCGGTTCGTCGGGCTGGACAACTACACCATGACCCTGACCGACCCCAGCTTCTGGAACGCCGCCCTCAACACGGCCATCTGGCTGGTCGTCTTCCCCGTGCTGGTGGTCGCGTTCTCGCTGCTGGTGTCCATCCTGATCTGGTACACGAGCCGCGGCGGGACCGTCTTCCGGACGCTGTTCATCCTGCCCATGACGATCTCGCTGGCCGCGGCCGGCGTGATCTGGTCCTTCGTCTACAACGCCGACCCCCAGATCGGGGTGCTCAACGCCGTCCTGGACCGGCTCGGCATCCTCGGCGCGGACTGGCGCCTCGGCCCGCTGGAGCTGCACCCCGGCTCCTGGCTGTCCAACCCCGGGGTGCTCCACCTCGGCTTCGCCGACCTCCGCCTGACCAACCTGGCCCTGATCGTGCCCGCGTTCTGGGCGTTCACCGGCTTCGGCGTCATCACCATCACCGCCGGGCTCACCGCCGTGCCCTACGAGCTCGTCGAGGCGGCCAAGGTCGACGGGGCCAACGCCTGGCAGACGGCCAGGCGCATCCTCGTCCCGGCGCTGCGCCGGCCGCTGGTCGTGGTCGCCGTGGTCAGCGTCATCTTCGCCCTGCGCACCTTCGACATCGTCTACGTGATGACCGGGGGCGGCCCGGCCCAGGACACCATGGTGCTGGCCCTGCTGCTGTGGCAGCAGGCATTCGCCTTCCTCGACACCCCCCAGGGCGGCCAGGCCACCGCGATCGCCGTGCTCATGTCGGTCGTGCTGATCGCGGGCTCCTGGCCCTACCTGCGGCAGCTGCTGGCGGGGAGGTCGCGGTGACCGCGGTGGGACGGAGCCGGTGGATGAGCTTCCTGCTCTACGGGTCGCTCACCGTCCTGGCCGTCATCTGGCTGGTGCCGATGCTCACGGCCCTGATGACCTCGACCCTGCCGCTGTCGCAGACCCGCGCCGGCTGGTGGAACATGAGCCCGGCCGACCTGACCTTCGGCAACTTCGCGAGGGCTTGGGATCAGGGGCTGTCCCGGTACGCGGTCAACAGCTTCATCATCACCATCCTGGCCGTGGCGCTGACGGTGTCGGCCGGGTCGCTGGCCGCCTACGCGTACGCCCGGATGGCCTTCCGCCTCAAGGCCGCGACCTACTTCCTGCTCATCACCACCATGATCGTGCCGGTGCAGATCATCCTGATCCCGATGCTGCCCTGGTTCCGCACCCTCGGCCTCAACGCCGGGCCGCAGGAGTACCTGGGCATCGCCCTGGTCCACACCGCTTTCGGCGCCGGCTGGGCGGTCTTCATGCTGGGTGCGTTCTTCGCCCAGATCCCCGAGGACCTGCTGGAGGCGGCGCGGATCGACGGGGCCGGCTGGTTCGATGTGTTCCGCCGCGTCGCGCTGCCGCTGGCCGTCCCCGGGATCGTCTCGTTCGCCATCATCGACTTCGTCTTCGTCTGGAACGACCTGCTCCTGGCCCTCACCCTGCTGGACCGGGACCACCAGCCGCTGACCGTCGGGCTGGCCAACCTCCAGACCCCGCACCTCGCCCAGGAGGACCTCGTCTCGGCCGGCACGATCATGGCCATCCTGCCGCCGCTGCTGCTGTTCGCCGCCCTGAACCGGTTCTATGTCCGTGGCCTGTTCGCCGGCGCGACGAAGGGATAGCGCTATCGAGGTCGTCGTGCTGCAGATGGCGGCCCACCCCGGCGCGCTCGCCGCCAACGTGGACCGCTTCGCCGAGCTGGTGCTCGCCAACGCCGGCGGGGCCGACCTGGTGGTGGCCCCGGAGCTGGTGACCAGCGGGTACGACCTGGAGGTGCTGGCCAGCCGCGGGCGGGAGCTCGCCGAGCCGCTGGACGGGCCGATCGCGGCCCGGGTGTCGGAGCTCGCCACCAAGACCGGCGCGACGCTCGTGCTCGGCCTGCTCGAACGCGACGGCGACGTCCTGTACGACACGGTGGTGGCGGTGTCACCGGACGGCCAGGTGGTCCCGTACCGCAAGAGCCACCTCTACCCCACCGAGTCGGCGCTGTTCGCCGCCGGCAGGGAGCTGGTCGTGGCCCCGACCCCGGCGGGGCGGCTGGGCATGATGATCTGCTTCGAGCATGCCTTCCCGGACGTGGCGACCACGCTCGCCCTGGGCGGCGCCCAGATCCTGGTCATCCCGTCCGCGGTGCCGGTCGGCTACGAGCATCTGCTGACGCTGCGGACCCGCGCCCGGGCACAGGACAACCAGGTGTTCGCGGTGGGCTGCAACCTGGCCGGGAACGGGTTCTGCGGTCGGTCACTCGTCGCCGACCCGCGCGGTGACGTGCTCGCCGAGGCCGGTGTCGAGGAGACCGTGTTCCGTGCCGTGCTCGACCTGGCGGCGATCGACCGGGAGCGTGAGCGCGAACCGGCCCTCCGGCTCCGCCAACCGGAGCTGTACCGCCTCCGTGGCCGCCGCTGAGGTCCCAGCCCCCTGGCCGAAGCCGCTGGACGTCGGCAACGGCCAGGTGTGCGCCTCCTTCACCGCCGACGGATCATGGCTGTCGCTCGGTTGCCCCCACCCCGCTCGCGGGTTCGTCGAGCTGACCGGCGCGCCTCCCTTCGAGGAGGCATGGCGCGGGCAACCCGATGCCGTCCGGCGGTACCGCCAGGAGCTGACCCTGGCCGCCAACGCCGCCCTGCGGCTGACGGGGGTCCCCGAGGTCGTCCCCGACCCTGGCCCGTCCGCTCGGCCGCGCTGGTCGGGCGCGGACCAGGCCGGCAGCTACGAGGCCGAGGCCTGGGCCGCGCCCGGGCAGCCCGCCGTGGTGCAGCGTCACCGCTGGCGGGCCGGAGGAGACCCGCGGCCTCGCCGGCTGACGCTGGTCGTCTCGGGCCGGATCGAGCGGCCCTCGTTCGCCGAGGTCACCGAGGTGAGCCCGCTGCCCCCGCTGCCGTCCCCGGCGTCCATCACGACGGAGGGGACGGTGCTGCGCATGGCGGCGCCCGCCCTGCCGGCGGTGGCCCGGGTGTGGATCAGCCTCGCCGGGGGGACGACACCGGGATGGCGGGTCGAGGCCGACGCGGCGCGGCTGCCCATCCGCTGGGAGCCGGGGCGGGACTCGACCCTCGAGCTCACCGTGACCTGCGCCCTGGCCCCGGACGACCCCCCGACGCCGGACGGTTGTCGCCCCGCCTCCTCGAGCCCACCCGGCGCCGGGCCGCTGCTGACCCGGCTGCACGTGCCGGCCGGGCTCCGGCCGGGCCTGTCGAACCTGGTCGACGGCGTCCTTCGCTACGTCCTCGGCTGCACCGCGCTCGCCGTCGCACCCGGCGAGCGCTGCATCCTCACCGACCACCGGCTGCTCCAGCTCTCCTGGACCCGCGACGCCTACTACCAGGCGCTCCTCCTGCTCGCGGCCCGGCACGTCGAGCCGCGCGGCCTCGCCGTGGTCGCCGAGCACCTGCGCTGGCTGTGGGTCCGCTGCGACCGCCGCGCGAACGGCTGGATGCGCAGCCACCTCCCCAACGGCGCCGTCAAGGACCGGGCGTTCCAGGCCGACCAGCAGCTCTACCCCGTGCTCGAGCTGCTCGACTACCGGCAGGCGGCCGGGAGCTGGCCCGAGCCCCCGCCTGGTCCCGGCTGGGGCGAGCTGGTCGCCCGGACCTGGCGGGCACTGCCCCTCGACCCCGAGCTCGGGCTGGTCGCCAGCGAGGAGAACGCCGCCGACGACCCCGCCTCCCTGCCCTATCTCCTCTCCAACCAGATCCTGCACTGGTACACGGCCACCCGGCTGCTCGCCCGCGCCGGCGAGCTCGGCCTGGACGCCCCGGGCCTGACCGGCGCCGCCGCCACCGCGCAGACGGCGATCCGGAGCCGCTTCGCCTGCCCGGGGCCGTTCGGCACCCAGTGGGCGTACGAGACCGACGGGCGGGGCCGACACCGCCGCTACCAGGACGCCAACGACCTCCCCACCGCCCTGGCACCCCTGTGGGGATTGTGCCCACCGGAGGATCCGCAATGGTCGGCCACCCTGCGCTTCGCCCTCGACCCGGCGAACCCGGGATGGTCCCCTGGCCGGTGGGGCGGCCTCGGCTCCGCGCACACCCCGGGCACCTGGCCGCTCGGCGACGTGCAGGAATGGGTGGCCGCGAGCCTGCTTGGCGACACCGGACGCGCCGAGCGCGCGCTCGGACGCCTGCTCGCCGTGGCCGCGCCCGACGGACTGCTTCCCGAGGCCTACGCCCCGGAGACCGGGACCTGGCTGGCCCGCCCCTGGTTCGCCTGGCCGAGCGCGGCTCTGGCCGCGCTCGCCCTCGGGGCCCCGAACCTGGCAGCACCGCCTGCTGGCGCGGAGGGCTAGCGTCCCGCCCTACTGGGTCAGGCGGAACGGTGGGTAGCGGTCGGTGACCAGCACCCACGCATAGGCGATGACCCGGTTGTGCCACCGGATCACGCCCTCCACGAAGTCGAACATCCCCCGTGGGTAGCGGCCGGTGAACAAGATCGCGAACCAGGCCACGATCACCACCACCAGCGCCGCGATCCACAGGAAGAACAGCACGACGTAGTGGGGGATGGCCAGCAGCCACTTGACCAGGGGCAGCCAGCGGTTGAGGTCGCGCTGGGCGTCCGGGTAGGGGTAGTCGAGGTGGACCGACTGGTCCTGGTCGGTGGCCGGGTAGCGGTCGTCCATCAACGCCAGGTAGGCGCCCACCCGGTTGCCGAACCGCTGCAGCTCCAGGTTCCAGTCAAACCACCAGCGCGGGTACTTCTGGCGGAACAGGATCATGAGCAGCGGCCCAAAGAACAGCAGCCCGCCGGCGGCGACGGTGGTGGTCCGGGTGGTGTCGTAGCTCGACTCCCAGCTTCCTCCCCCGGACACGGTCCCCAGCACGATCAGGATGGGGATGGCGACAAAGATCCGGAAGCCGGTGGTCAGCCGATCCAGCGCTCGATCGGGGTAGTCCACCGAGAACCGAACCGGGTACGCCTCCTGCTGCTGCATCGCCGTCTCCTTCCCTCGCGGGTCTTCAGGGAATTTGATGCCATCCGACGGCTGGTGGGAAGCCGACCAGAGGGTCGTTCGCCCACCGTGCCCGACGCGCAGGCGCTCCTGCTCGTGCTGGACAGCACAGTGGTCCCGTGATGCCCGGCACCGCCGGCGGTCGCTGGTGGCGTCATGCTTCGGATGGATGGGCGACAAAGCAGCGCCCGGCATGTCGAGGAGGTACCGACATGGCCACCAAAGACAAGCAGACCCTCGACGACCGCGGGTTGATCCGTTGGCAGATGGCGCTCGGGAGCGGGCTGATCGCGTTCGGCGCCCTCTCGATCCTCCTGTTTCAGATGAGTGGCGTGCTGGATGGGCAGACGGCGACGGCGGCGTTCGCGGTTGCCACCGGCGTGATTGGCGCCGGCGCGGCGATGTTGCCGACTGGTGCCGCGGCCGGCGCCAGCGCCCGCATCCTGCAGTCACTCCCGGACCAGAGCGAGCGGGGCGACGACCAGCGCGCGCCCCGCACTGACCAGCCCGACAAGAACCCGGCCGTGGCCGGTCCGGGATCGAGCAACGGCCAGGCGGGCACGCCAGTCCAGGGGGGCCGGTGACATGCCTCGGACCCTGCGTCAACTCTGGGCCGACGAGGACGAGGCTCGCGAGCGTCAGCCTCAACGCCGACAACGCCGGGCCCGTCCGGGCGTCAAGCAGGTTGGGAAGCTCCGCAGGTCGGGAGCTGTCCATGGCCGGGCGTACGCGAGGTAACACCGGACGGACGGCACCATCGTCCACGATCCCCCGGGACCAAGCGCGGTACTGTCGCCCGTGACGAACCCGTCGCCGCCGGATCGTCAGCTGGACAACGCCGCCGAAAGGGGATCGCCGAGTTGACCGAGGCGTCATCCGCGCGACCACCAGCCAGCGCGAAGTTCATCAACCCCGAGAGGTGCAGGCGGGACGGCCCGGCGCCCGGCTCGAGCTGATGAGCGGTGTCGAGCTGCATCACCATGTCGTCCGCTTCCTGTGGCGGCTGATCGGCGCCGATGGACGTGCTGGCGAGAGGTCGATCGATGTCGGCGAGGTCGATGCCGACGGCCGGCTGACCAAGATCGTCGGCTTCTTCGGCGAACCGCCCAAGCGCTAGGCGGTGAGCGCGCTGGCCACGTTGGGCCGCTCGCCATAGGAGTGGTTGCGGCGGCGGCGCGACGGGATCGGGCACCGGCGGGCCGAGGCGGCGGGCATCCTGCGGCGCGCCGGCGGCCGGATCGGGTTCACCCACCCGCTGCTGGAGTCGACGGTCTACGCCGCGGCCACGCCCATGGCCGGCGACGCGCGCATCGCCGCCTGGCGGACCTGGTCGTCGACCTGGAGGAGCGGGCTCGGCACCTCGCCCTCGCGGCCAGCGGACCAGATCTGCAGGTGGCCCAGGCATTGGAGGAGGCAGGCCGGCACGCGCGCGGTGGAGGCGCCCCGGACGGCGCCGCCGAGCTGCTGGAGCTGGCGCGGAAGCTGACACCGCCCGAGGACGGCGCGGGGCTCCTCCAACGCAGCCTCCAGGCAGCGGAGGAAGGCCTTCGCCAAAGCGTCCGGAACGAGGACACCCTCGACGCGAGCTGCAACCGGGCGGTGCTCGGGTTCCTCGAGTTCTCCCTGTCGAA
>Ga0126306_10001370_pt1 | contig 12977 bp, 13 predicted proteins | sample Plot27_FD_92592 | JGI IMG/M metagenome (GOLD analysis project Ga0126306, IMG submission 92592) | Serpentine soil microbial communities from UC McLaughlin Reserve, CA, USA - Plot27 | ecosystem: Environmental > Terrestrial > Soil > Grasslands | place: USA: UC McLaughlin Reserve, Lake County...
GCATCGGGCCCCCGCCGTGCTCCTCGGCCCAGTCGCGCAGCCGGTCACCGACCGGGCCGTCGCCGTCGGTCCCCTCCTCGTCGGTCCCGTCCTGGTCGGTCGATCCCATGGCGGCGAAGCCGTTGACCGAGCCGACCGGGTCGTCGCCGCCGCGCGCCAGCGCAGCGCCGAAGGCACCGGCGGCCACGAGGGCGACCACCGCACCGACGACGACCAGCCCACGGACGCCGCGGCGCGACGTGGGGCGGGTCTGGGCGTCGGCGCTGTCCACTGTGTCGCCGATGACACCGTTGTGGCCGGTGTTGCCGGTGTCGCTTTGCTGCCGCGCGGTGCCGGGGACCCACAGGTCGTCCAGGCGCTCGGTCGGCGCCTCGTCGGGCTTGTCGGGTCCGCTGGGCGGCGTCGGCTGCACGGTGACCTCGCTGACTCGGACCGGCCGCAGACCGGTCAGGGGACGGATGTTGCGCCTCGAGTGTCGGTCACGGACCTGTGACCAGGCTGGCACCAGCCTGTGAACCCAGCAGCGGCAGGTCGACGAAGAAGGCGCTCCCCCGGCCAGGCTCGGACTCCACGGTGACCAGGCCGCCGTGCGCGGCCACCAGGGCAGCCACGATCGACAGGCCCAGCCCGCTGCCGCCTGCCGCCCGGGTGCGGGACGGGTCGGCGCGGTAGAAGCGCTCGAACACCTTCTCCCGCTCCTCGTCGGTCAGCCCCGGCCCCTGGTCATGGACACCGACCCGGACCCGGCCGGCCGGCTCGGAGCGGTCATCCTCGGGACCGTCGCCGCCGGAGGCGGTCTGCAGGGTGACGGCTATCGGCGTGCCAGCAGGCGTGTGGGTCAGTGCGTTGGACACCAGGTTGGTGACCACCTGGCGCAGCCGCGCGTCGTCGCCGAGGACGACCGGCGCCTCGTCGCCGCGCACGTCCAGGTCGACCTGCCGGTCCGGGGCGAGCACCCGGGCGTCGTGGGCGGCGTCGCTGACGACGTCGAGCAGGTCGACCGGCTCGGCACGCAGCGGCCGGGCCTGGTCCAGGCGGGCCAGCAGCAGCAGGTCCTCGACGAGCAGGCCCATCCGGGACGCCTCGTCCTCGACCCGGCGCATCATCCGGTCCAGCTCGGCCGTCTCGCGGACGGCGCCCTGGCGGTAGAGCTCGGCGAAGCCGCGGATCGAGGTCAGTGGCGTCCGGAGCTCGTGGCTGGCGTCGGCGACGAAGCGCCGCATCCGGTCCTCGCTGGCCACGGCGGCCGACGCGGACGCCTCGCGCTCGCGGAACGCCGTCTCGATCTGGTCGACCATCGCGTTGAAGGCGCCGGACAGGCGGCCCACCTCCGTGCGCGGGTCGCTCTCCGGCACCCGGCGGCTCAGGTCGCCGGCCGCGATCTCGCCGGCAGCCGACTCGACTTCCTCGAGCGGCCGGAGGCTCCGCCGGACCACGAGATAGCCGAAGCCGGCCATCAGCACGACGGCCAGGCCGCCGACGAGCACCTCGACCACCAGGAGCCTCCGAGTGGTGTCCTGCACGTCCTTCAGGGATATGGCGCGGACGAACAGCGCCTGCTCGCCGTTGATGGCCACGTTCGTCGGATTCACAACGACCCGCCAGGGCGCACCGCCGCCCACGGCGTGGACGGTGAAGGGCTCGGTGCCGGCGGACCGGATCCGCGACGCTGAGAGCTGCGGAGGGTCGAGCTCGAGCCCGTTGTTCGTCACGTTGACACGCTGGCCAGCCGCGGTGGTGAGCACGTAGTACTCGGCGCGGTCCGGACCGAAGGGCCCCGGGTTGCCCGGCATGTCGCCGCCGTTCAGCTGACGGCCGGACAAGGGCCGCGCGAGGTCCTCGTCGACCTGCCCGACGAGGTAGGTGCGCAGGATTGTGGTTACGGCGAAGCCGGTGACGAGGAGGGCCAGCGTGACCAGGAGGGCGAACGCGACCACGAGCCGCACGCGCAAGGGCGTCGCGGCGAGCATGCGCGGCGCCTGGCGGATGGCCACGGGTCCAACGCTCCTTCGGTGGTCGTTACGGGGGGCTGGTCAGCCCCGCGGCACGCGCAGGACGTAGCCGACGCCGCGCAGGGTGTGCAGCAGCCGCGGCTCGGTGATGTCGATCTTGCGGCGCAGGTAGGACACGTAGGACTCGACCACGTTGGCCTCGCCGCCGAAGTCGTAGTGCCACACGTGGTCGAGGATCTGCGACTTGGACAGCACCCGGCCGGTGTTCTGCATGAAGTAGCGGAGCAGCTTGAACTCGGTCGGCGACAGTGCGACCAGCTCACCGGCCTTCCACACCTCGTGGGTGTCGTCGTCGAGCTCGATGTCGGCGAAGGACAGCCGGGCGGGCTGCTGGGCGGCCGGGCCGGTGGCGGACGTGCGCCGCAGGACGGCGCGGATCCGGGCCACGATCTCCTCGAGGCTGAACGGCTTGGTGACGTAGTCGTCGCCGCCCACGGTGAGTCCGGTGACCTTGTCCTCGGTGGCGTCCCGCGCGGTCAGGAAGAGCACCGGGGCGGTCGAGCCCTCTCCGCGCATCCGCCGGACCACGGCGAAGCCGTCCATGTCCGGCATCATCACGTCGAGGACGACCAGGTCCGGGCGGTAGCTGCGGGCAGCGGCGAGCGCTTCCCGGCCGTTGGCGGCGGTGGTGACCTCGAAGCCGGCGAACCGCAGGCTGGTGGCGAGCAGCTCGAGGATGTTGGGCTCGTCGTCGACGACGAGCAGCCTGGCTTCGGTCGTGCGCTGGGCGGGCCGGGCGCCGGACCCGCCGGTGGCGCCGCTCGGGGTCATCTGCCCCTCCGTGCTGCGATGGGATGTCGTGCTCATGCCCCGATCGTCGGGGAGGGCGCTGCTCACCGGCTGGGCACTCACTGTGAGGTCCCTGTGAGTGCAGGGCCCAGCGTACGGCGCGCTCGGTCCGCCGCGGGTCAGCGCCGCAGCGCTCGATCCCGACCAAGTGGTCATGGCGCATCGGCCCAGGTGGCCCCGGGAACGACGAAGGCCCCTCCACGCATGAGTTGGAGGGGCCTCGCCGGTCCCGTGCCGCCGACCGCCGATCGCTCGGCGCCCGGCGTCACCGGACTGTCCGCCGCACCCGCTCGCCGACCGATCGCTCGGCTGGCCGCGCTGTCCGGCGAGCGTGCCGCCCGCTCTCCGTCCGATTGCTCGGCCGGTGCGCTGCACCACGCCGGCACGTCCGCCCGCTTGCCGTCCGATCGCTCGGCCGGCGCGCTCCGTCGCACCTCGCGACCCGTCCGCTTCCCGTCCGATCGCTCGGTCGGTGCGCCTCGAGCCGCCGCGCCCGGCCCGCTCACCGTCCGATTGCTCGGCCGGCGCGCCTCCTGGCACGTGTGCCTCGTCCGATGCCTCCCGATCGCTCGGCAGGTCGCCTCGTGGCACGCCCCGGTGTCCTGGCCGACGATCGCTCGCCGGTCCGGACCTCGGAACCCGTCCTCGGTGCCCGGTGACCCGTCGAAAGCCTTGGTTTCCCGCCGCTTTCGACGTCCCGGAGTCTCCTCCGGGGCGGTCCCCGTTGCCGGTGACGTGATGAGATTTCTAGTGCCCGGACGGCAGCCCCCACAAGGGCTTTAGGGCACTGATTTCGACCACTTCCTGGGTCCACAGCGATCTCCACAGGTGGGCCCGCCTTGTGCACCGACCGGGCCTGGTTGTCCACTGGTCGGCCCGCGGTCGTCCACCGGTACGTCCACAGGCGGTCACCTCCTGTGTCCGACATGTGGACACGGCTGAGGGCGATCGGCCCGGTCGACGGACGGAGGGGCGGGCCGGCCGGGGCGCGGGCGGTGACAGGATGTCCGCGATGACTGCTCGGCGGGACACCACCCAGCGCAGGCTTCCCCGTCGGCGGCATCGCGCCGGTCCGGCCGGTCGCCGGGCGCGCGCGGTGCTCGCGGTGCTCGTGGCGCTGGCCCTGGCCGGCTGCGGCCTGCTCGGCGGCGCCGACGAGGGCCGGGCACCGACCGGAGCCGGTCGCACGTCCTCCGCCGCTCCGCCGGCCAGCACCACACCGCCGCCGGACCCCGACACCGCCAGCGGCTGGGGCCCGACCCTGGGCGAGCTGGAGCAGGCTCGCGCCCTGGTCGACGCGATGGACGACGCCGACCGGGTCGCCACCGTGCTCATGCCGGGCTTCTGGGGCTACGACGGCGAGTCGCCCACGCCGGCCGAGGCGGCGCAGAACCAGCTCATGCACGGGGTCGACTCGCCGGCCGAGGTGGCAGCCGGCCAACCCTACGGGGGCTTCTTCCTTCGACCCGAGGTCATCGCGGACGCCGACCAGGTGCGCCGGCTGACCCAGGTGCTGCACGAGCGGGGTGACGGGCCCGACGGGCTGCCGCTGCTGGTGTCCATGGACCAGGAGGGCGGCGTCGTGCAGCGGCTCAGGGTCGGCGTCGCGCCCGTCCCTTCGGCCGCCTCGGTCGGCTACAGCGGCAGCACGGCGTACGCCCGCAAGGTGGCCCGCGCCAACGGACGCACCCTGCGCGACCTCGGCGTCACGATGGTGCTCGCGCCGGTGGCCGACGTCGACCCGGACAGCGTCTCGGTGATGGGGTCGCGCACCTACTCGCCGGACCGCCGGGTGGCTGCCCGGATGGTGGTGGCGACCATGCGCGGCTACCTCCAGGCCGGCGTGGTCCCGGTGCTCAAGCACTTCCCGGGCCTCGGCACCGTCAGCGGTGACAGCCACCGCTCGCTGCCGGTCCAGGACAAGTCGCTGGCCGCTCTGCGGCGCACCGACCTGGTGACCTTCCGGGCCGCCGTCGATGCCGGCGCGCCGGTCGTCATGACCGGCCACGTCGCCGTGCCGGCGCTGGACCGCGGCATGCCGGCGTCGCTGAGCAGGACCGTGCTGGACACCGTGCTGCGCGGCGAGCTCGGCTTCGAGGGCGTCGCCATCACCGACTCGCAGGGCATGGGCCCGGTCTACGGCCGCTACGGCCCGGCCGAGGGGGCGATCCGCTCGCTGCTCGCGGGCAACGACCTGGTGCTCAACTCGCCGCGCCCTCGCCAGGCGCGCCGGGCCGTCCTCGCGGCGGTGCGGTCCGGGCGGATCCCCGCGGAGCGGCTGGCCGAGGCGGCGACCCGGGTCGAGGCGCTGCGGATCTACCAGCAGCGGCTCGCCGAGGCGAGCTGACGCGGAGGAGGCGACCAGTGGGCACCGTCACCGACTACCTGGCCACGCTCGCGGCCCCGGACCGCGACGCCTTCGCCCGGGTGCGCGACCTGGCCCTGGCCGAAGCGCCGGAGGCGACCGAGGGCACCAGCTACGGCATGGCGGCGCTGCTGCTCAGCGGCCGGCCGCTGCTCGGGCTGCGTGCCGCCGCCGGGCACCTGAGCGTCTTCCCGTTCAGCCCCGAGGTGGTCGACGCCGTCGCCGGCCCGCTGACCGGCTTCGCGCTGTCCAAGGGGACCATCCGCTTCACGGCCGCTGAGCCGCTGCCCGAGGACGTCGTGCGCGCCCTGGTGCGGCTGCGCCGGGCCGAGATCGAGGGCTGAGCCGGCACTTCCGGCCCGGTCGGCTCAGTCCTTGCCCCGCACCGGCCGGACCTCGACCAGCTCGAGGTGCTTGGGCGACACGGTGTCGCCGCTCGACACCCCGCGGACTCGTCGCCCGACCCAGGGCAGCAGGTAGCGGCGCACCCACCGGACGTCGTCGAGCACGTCGTGCCGCCTCGGCCGGCGGGGTGCCACGTCCAGCGGCAGCCGCCACCAGCCCGGGTCCCCCCCGAGCAGGTCGGGATCGGTGACGCCGAGCCGCTCGAGGACGGCCGCCGCGACCCGCTCGTGCCCGGGCGGGGCGAGGTGCAGCCGGTCCTCGTGCCACAGCCGGCGATCCTGCAGGGCGGGAATCGCCCCCTGGTCGACGAGCATGGCGCCGCGGCGCTCGGCAACCTCCCGGACCCCGGCGTTGAAGCGGGCGAAGCGCTCCGCCAGCCGCTGGGCGGTCCGGCCGGTCCCCCCGGCCCGCTCGATGACGGTGAACAGCACGGTCCCCACCCCGGCGTCGCGCAGCACACCGACGGCGGCGTCGTACCGGCGCAGGACGCCGTCCACGTCGGTCCGCGGCCGCAGCACGTCGTTGGGCCCGGCGTGGAAGGTGACCAGGTCGGGGCGCAGGTCCAGGGCGGTCGGCAACTGGTCGGCCACCACCTGGTCCAGCAGCCGGCCCCGCACGGCCAGGTTGGCGTAGCGCAGCGGCGCCCTGGCCGCTCCGGACGGCTCGCCGTCCACCATCGCGAGCGCTGCCGCGACCCGGTCGGCCCACCCGAGGTGACGGCCCTCGGGTCCCAGGTCGTCCTCGAGCCCCTCGGTGAACGAGTCGCCGGTGGCCACGAGTGTCCTGATCACCGGTCCGTCGCCCACGGCCCCATTATCGGGCCCAGTAATGTGCCCGGCGTGGGGATCGTCCCGGACACCAAGGACTGGACGTGGGTGCTGCGCGAGCCCTGCCCGGAGTGCGGCTTCGACGCCGGTGCGGTGCCGCTCGCCACGGTCCCGGAGTGGGTGCGCGCCGGGATCCCGGTGTGGCGCGACGTATTGTCCCGCGCCGACGCGACCCGGCGGCCGGACGAGAGCACCTGGTCGCCGCTGGAGTACGCCTGCCACGTCCGCGACGTCTGCCACCTCTTCGACGAGCGGCTGCTGCTCATGCTCGAGCAGCACGACCCGGTGTTCGCCAACTGGGACCAGGACGAGGCGGCCGTCGCCGACCGCTACGACCAGCAGGACCCCGCCGCCGTCGCCCAGGAGCTGGCCGCCGAGGCCGAGGTGATCGCGGCGCGCTTCGCCGCGGTCCGCGACGACCAGTGGCAGCGGACCGGGCGCCGCAGCAACGGCTCGGCGTTCACGGTCGCCACCTTCGCCCACTACTTCCTGCACGACCTGGTGCACCACGAGCACGACGTGACCCGCACGTGACGGCACCGGAGCACCGGCACGGCGAGCACGACGACCACTCGCACGAGCACGACCATGAGCACGACCACGACGCCGCGGAGGGGCTGCTCGACCGGCTGCGCCACCTGGTCACCCCGCACAGCCACGACGCGGCGGTGGCCATGGACAGCGAGCTGGAGGCGAGCAGGGCCGGCATGCGGGCCCTGCTGCTGTCCTTCCTGGCGCTCATGGCCACCGCGCTGCTGCAGCTCGCTGTGGTGGCGCTCAGCGGGTCGGTCGCGCTGCTCGTCGACACCATCCACAACTTCGCCGACGCGCTGACCGCCCTGCCGATCGCGGTGGCCTTCACGCTGGGCCGCCGTGCTCCGACGCGGCGCTACACCTACGGGTTCGGCCGCGCCGAGGACCTGGCCGGCATCGTCGTGGTGCTCTTCATCGCCGCGTCCGCCGTGGTCGCCGCGGTCGAGGCGCTGCGCCGGCTGGCCGACCCCCGCGACATCGACCACCTCTGGGTGGTCGCTCTCGCCGGCCTGGTCGGCTTCGCCGGCAACGAGGCGGTCGCGCGCTACCGGATCACGGTCGGGCGCCGGATCGGCTCGGCCGCGCTGGTAGCCGACGGCCTGCATGCCCGCACCGACGGCTTCACCTCGCTGGGCGTGGTGCTCGGCGCCGCCGGGGTGGCCGCCGGGCTCGAGTGGGCCGACCCGGTGGTCGGCCTGCTCATCACGGTGGCCGTGCTCTCCGTGCTGCGCGACGCCGCGAGAGACGTCTACCGGCGGCTGATGGACGCCGTGGACCCCAAGCTGGTCGACACCGTCGAGCGGGTCGCCCGCGAGGTGCCCGGCGTGCAGGACCTCGGCGACGTACGGCTGCGCTGGATCGGGCACACGCTGCGCGCGGAGCTGGTCATCGTCGTCGACCCGGCGCTGGGCGTCGTCGACGCGCACCGGATCGCCGAGGCCGTCGAGCACCGGCTGCTGCACGACGTGCCCCGACTGCACGCGGCCCTGGTCCACGCCGACCCCGCGGGCCACGTCCACGACCTGACCGACCACCACCGGGAGCGGTGAACGACGTGCTGATCACCAACCACGTGCTGAGCGGGGCCGTCGTCGGCGCCCTCTCCCCCGACTCCCTCAGCGCGGCCGGCCGCGGGTTCGCCTCGCACTTCGTGCTCGACTCGCTGCCCCACTTCGGGCTGCCCGAGGAGCACCTGATGAAGGTCGCCGTGCCCGACGGCCTGGTCGGGCTGGCCGCGATCGCGGTGGTCGCCCGGGCGACGCCTCCGGGTCTGCGGCTGCGGGTGCTGGCCGGCGTGTTCGGTGCCTGCCTGCCGGACGTCGACAAGCCGGCCCGGCAGTTCTTCGGCCGCTCACCGTTCCCGGCGTGGATGGACCGGGCGCACGCGGCGATCCAGCCCGAGGCCTCGCACCGGCTGCCGATCGAGGTCGCCTGCGCCGGCGCCTTCAGCGCCGCGCTGACCACGCTGCTGCGCTCCGCGCGGCCGCCGCGAGACCACGCTCCCACCGACGCCTGACGTGCGTGCGCCCCGGTGGCTCCCCGTCCGTCGGGACGGGTGAGCCACCGGGGCGTCGAGAGGCTGGTGAGGCAGCCGGTCAGGCAGCCGGCGGGGCGAAGAACTCCAGCGCGATGCCGTCCGGGTCGCGGAACGAGAGCCCGGAGCCGTAGTGCGCGTCCACGACGCCGCCGTGGGTGATGCCGAGCTGGTCCAGGCGGTCGGCCCAGCCCACCAGCTCGGCGCGGTCGGCGCAGCCGAAGGACACGTGGTCCAGGCCGGTCTGGTACTCCGAGAACTTGTCCCCGGTGCCCTTCTCGTGGGTGTGCAGGCCGAAGAGCTGGCCGCCGCCGATGAGGTAGACCGTGTGGTGGAACCCACCGGTCGTCTCGTCCTCGTCGAGGACCGGCTCCGAGCCGAAGAGCTGGCTGTACCACTGGGTGCTGCGCTCGAGGTCGGTCACGGTCACGGCGACGTGGGTGAGAGCGGGAAAAGCAGGCACGGCGAAACCTCCGAAATGTGATGTCTTGTGCTGCCCGGACGGGCTCCGCTGCCCGCCTGGTGCCATGACCTCACCGTCGTCCGAATGCGGTCCCGCGACCTCGGGAGGAGTGCCCATCTTTCGCCGGCCGCGGCGTGGGTCGAACTGCGCACGTGCCCAGGCGGTGCCACAATTCCGCGCGGGAGGGCGAGTGACGACACCGGAGGCGACCACACCCGAGCCGATGACGGCGCGGGAGCCGGCCCCGGACCGGGAGGCGGCCACCGCCGCTGCCGGGCGCCGGGACTGGCAGGCCGCGTACGACTCCTACGCGGCGATGGACGACCTGACGGCCGCCGATCTCGAGGGCCTCGCGGAGGCCGCGTGGTGGCTGGGCCGGATGCGGGAGTCCATCGAGCGCCACGGCGATGCCTTCCGCGCCTACTGCGCGGTCGACGACCGGCGGTCGGCCTCCCGCATCGCGTTCCTGCTCGCCGTGAGCACCCGGCTGGTGGGCGACCCGGCCGCCAGCGCCGGCTGGGTGCGCCGGGCGGAGCGCTCGCTCGCCGACCTGCCGGAGGGCGCCGAGCACGGCTACCCCCTCTACCTGCGGATCGCGGAGCTGATGGGCCGGGACCTCGACGCGGCCGTCGCGGCGGCACGGCGGATGCAGGACCTCGGCCGGCGCCACGACGACCCCACGCTGGTCGCCCTCGGGGTCTACTTCGAGGGGCGGGCGCTGATCAAGAGCGAGCAGGTGCCGGAGGGCCTGGCCCTGCTGGACGAGTCCATGCTCGCCGCACTGTCCGACGAGCTGTCCCCGCTGTGGACCGGCGCGATCTACTGCGGCCTGATGGACGCCTGCAACGAGCTGCGGGACATGCGGCGGGCGCACGAGTGGACGCTGGCCACCACCCGCTGGTGCGAGCCGCTGCCGCTGACGTCGCTCTACCCGGGCATCTGCCGGGTGCACCGCGCCCAGGTCCTGCAGACCCGGGGGTCGTGGGCGCAGGCCGAGCAGGAGGCGCTCGAGGCGTGCCGGGACATGGCGGGCGTCGACGTGTTCGCGGTGGCGGACGCCTACTACGAGATCGCCGAGGTGCGCCGTCTGCGCGGGGACCTGGCCGCCGCCGAGCGCACCTACCTGGACGCACACCGGCACGGCCGTGACCCGCAGCCCGGGCTCGCCCTGCTGCGCCTCGCGCAGGGACGGGTCGACGCCGCCGCCGCTGCCGTCTCCGCCGCCCTCGCCGACCGGACCGGGAGCCGGCTCGACCGGGCGCCGCTGCTCTCGGCCCAGGTGGAGATCGCGCTCGCCGCCGGCGAGACGGCCCTGGCCGACGCAGCAGCGGACGAGCTCGTCTCGACCGCCGAGACGTTCCAGAGCGCCGGGCTGCGCGGCGAGGCCCACCGCTGCCGCGGCGCTGTGCGGCTCGCGCAGGACCTGCCGGTCGAGGCGATGGGCGCCCTCCGGCTGGGGCTCAACACGTGGCACGAGCTCGATGCACCGTACGAGGCGGCCAGGACCCGCATGCTCCTCGCCGGCGCCTACCGCACCCTGGGCGACGCCGAGGCCGCGACGCGCGAGGAGGACGCCGCACGGGCCACGTTCGACCGGCTCGGCGTCGTCGTGGCGCGCGAGGACCGGCCCAGCGGCCTGACCCACCGGGAGGTCGAGGTGGTCCGGCTCGTCTCCGCCGGCAAGAGCAACCGGGCGATCGCCGAGGAGCTGGTCCTGAGCGAGAAGACCGTGGCGCGGCACGTGTCCAACATCTTCGTCAAGACCGGGGTCGCCTCCCGCTCGGCCGTGACGGCGTTCGCCTACGACAGCGGGCTGCTGGGCAGGACTACCCACGGCTGAGGCGTCGGGTTTTGGTGATTGCGACCGACGCGCGTCCGGGCGCCGGGCGGCGACCGTGGGGCTGCCGACCCCGATCGAGGAGCGCCGCGATGCCGAAGTTCGTCGTCGAACGCCGGCTGCCCGGCGCCGGTGAGCTGACGGCGCAGGAGCTCCACGCCATCTGGGCCCGGTGCAACCAGGTCGTCGCCGAGCTCGAGGGGCGCGCGCAGTGGCTGCACAGCTACGTGACGAGCGACCGGCTCTACTGCGTGTACGTCGCCACCGACGCGGACGCGGTCCGCGAGCACGCCGAGATCGGGGGCTTCCCCGCCGACCTGGTCAGCGAGGTGCGCGCCGAAGCCGACCCGGTCAGCGGGGAGTGACCTCGGCCAAGCGGCCCTCCAGGAACCGCCGCTCCGCCGCGTTGCTGGTCAGCGCGATGGCCTCGCGGTAGGCCGCGGCCGACTCGGGCTGACGGCCGAGGCGGCGAAGGAGGTCGGCCCGGGTCGCGGCGAGGTAGCGGTAGCCGTCCAGGCGGCCGTCGCCCGCCAGCACCTCGACCTCGTCCAGCGCGGCCTGCGGCCCGTCGACCATGAGGACGGCGACGCTGCGGTTGAGCGCGACGACCGGGCTGGGCCAGAGCCCGAGCAGGACGTCGTACAGCCGCAGGATGCGCCGCCAGTCCGTGTCGCTGTACGTCGTCGCGCGCGCGTGCTCGGCGGCGATCGCAGCCTGCACCAGGAAACGACCCGGGGCGGCCCGGGCGGCGGCCCGCACCAGGGCGAACCCCTCGGCCACCTCGTCCTCGTCCCAGCGCGACCGGTCCTGGTCCTCGAGCAGCACCACGGCGCCGTCCGGGCCGGACCGGGCGTCACGCCGCGCGTCGGTGAGCAGCATGAGCGCGAGCAGCCCGGTGACCTCGCCCTCGTCGGGCATCAGGCTGCGCAGCACCCGACCGAGGTCGACCGCCCGCGCCACCAGGTCGGGGCGCACCAGGTCGGCACCGGTCGGCGCGACGTGGCCGGTCGTGAAGACCAGGTGCACCACGGTGAGCACCGCGTCCAGCCGCTCGGGCAGGTCTGCCTCGGCCGGCACCCGGTAGGGGATCCGGGCGGCGGCGATCTTCTTCTTCGCCCGGGTGACCCGGGCCGCCATCGTCGCCTCCGGCACCAGGAACGCCCGCGCGATCTCGTCCGTCGTCAGCCCGCAGACCAGGCGCAGGGTCAGTCCCACCTGCGCCTCGCGCGAGAGAGCCGGGTGGCAGCAGGTGAAGACCAGGCGGAGCCGGTCGTCCGGGATCCCGTCGTCACCGTCGTCGCCGGGCAGGGGCTCGGTGTGCACCGGCTCGACCAGCAGCGGCAGCTTGCGCCGCAGGGTCTGCTCGCGCCGCAGGACGTCCAGCGCGCGGCGGCGCGCGGTGGTGGTGAGCCACGCCCCAGGCGACCGGGGCACCCCGTCGCGCAGCCAGGCGTCCAGCGCGGCGCCGTACGCATCCTGCACGCACTCCTCCGCGACGTCGAGGCTGCCGGCGACGCGCGCCGTCGCGGCGAGGACGAACCCCCACTCGCGACGGTGCGCGTCAGCCACCGCCTCCGCCACCTCGTGCCGGGACGTCACTCGTCGGGGAACTCCATGACGGGACGCACCTCGACGCCGCCGAAGCGGGCCGGGCACAGCTTGGCGATCTGCAGGGCGTGGTCGAGGTCGCGGGCCTCGACCAGGTAGTAGCCGCCCAGGGCCTCCTTGGTCTCGGCGAACGGCCCGTCGGTGACGACGTCGTGGCGGATGGTGGTCGCGGTGCTCACCGGCTGGAGGGCCTTGCCGCCGACGATCTTGCCGCCGACCTCCTCGACCTGCTCGGAGAAGCGGTTGTGGGCCTCCATCACCTCGCCGAAGACCTGCTCGCCGCCCTCGGCGTAGGCCTTCTCGTCCTCGAAGATCAGGATCAGGTACTCGCTCATCTGGTGTCCCCTTCCCGGCCCGGTGGCCGGATCGACTCTGACACCACCCCGACGGGTGGGGCGGCCGAAAATCGACAACGACGGGAAGTTACCTCCCCGCATAGGCTGGCGGGCCCATGCCGAACAGCAGGAACCGGTCGCCGCTCCGCAGGCGCCCGGCCCGTCCACCACGACCGCGCAGCGTCGTGGCACCACCGGTCAGCTATCCCCCGGAGCTGCCGGTCGCGCAGCGGCGCGACGACATCGCCGCGGCGATCCGCGACCACCA
>Ga0126306_10001371_pt1 | contig 12975 bp, 15 predicted proteins | sample Plot27_FD_92592 | JGI IMG/M metagenome (GOLD analysis project Ga0126306, IMG submission 92592) | Serpentine soil microbial communities from UC McLaughlin Reserve, CA, USA - Plot27 | ecosystem: Environmental > Terrestrial > Soil > Grasslands | place: USA: UC McLaughlin Reserve, Lake County...
AGGAGCTCCGACGGGTCGCCGAGGTCGCAACTGAGGTCGAGTTCGGCCAAGGCCACGTGCTCACGGAAGGTGGCCAGTTCGGCAGCGGGATGTTCGTGCTGCTCGAGGGTCGCGTCTCGGTGCATGCGCGCGGCGCCGATGTCGAGTTGGGTCCCGGAGAAGTCATCGGCGAGCTCGCGCTTCTGCGCCGCGACGCGCGGCGGATCGCGAGGGTCCAGGCGCTCACGCCGGTGCGCTGCCTCGCGATCGCGCGTGAGCCGTTTCGCGCGCTGATCGCCTCGGACGTCCACTTGGCGGTCGCGGTGCTCGAGGGCGTGGCCGACCGCGTGCCCGACTGAAAGACGCTAGTTCGCCAGGCGAGCCCCCGCGAGGAGCGCGTCGCGGATGGCGTAGCTCGACTCCAGGTCAGGAGCCTCGCTGATCACCGTGGCCGGACGATCGAACTGGGCTAGGGCTTCCCCAAGCGGCTCGGCGCGCAGCGTCCCCTCGCCGTAGGACAGGTGCTTCGTCTCGTTCCGATTCGCGAAAGCGATGTCGGAGAAGTGGATGTGGAAGGGCGCGCCCGGCTCGAGAACGGCGTCTGCACCGGTGAGCGCGTCGGCAAAGAGGGAAGTCTCGGTGTAGGCGCCGTCGCTCGTCGCGTGCATATGGGCGAAGTCGATCACTGGCCGCACCCAGTCGAGGCGCGACGAGATCTCGAGCACGTCGTCGAGTGAGCCGAGCTCACGGACACGGCCCATCACCTCGATCCCGAAGGGCACCGCGCGGTCCTTCTTCTCCAGGCGCTCGCGCAGCTCGCCGAGCTGCTCCACGACGGAGTCGATCGCCTCCTCCCGCGTGCGGCCGAGCAGAAACCCCGGGTGAAAGACGACGAGCTCGGCGCCGGCACTCTTCGCGATCCCCGCCGAATGGTCGAGCATCCCGACGGCCATATTGAGCTTCTTGCCACGTTCCGCGTGGCCCATGAAGCCGGCGATCGGCGCGTGGACGGAGAGGACGATCCCGTCCTCCCGCGCGAGCTCCCCGAAGCGCTCGGCCCAGGGGTAGTCCATCCAGAACTTGCCCTCGAAATCGATCTCGCAGGCCGTGTAGCCCCGCTCGAGCAGGATCTCCACAGCCGTCTCGGGGCTCTCCCGTGAGGGCACCCTGGCCCCTCCGAACCGCAGCTCTCCCATGGAGCAATCATGCCGTCCGACCCGGGTCCTACGCTTTCGGCCATGCAGAAGACTCCCACCCGGATCGACCTCCTGGAGCTCGACATCGACCTCAGGCTCGCCGATCTCTGGCGCGAGGCGGGCGAGATCTCCGAGTGGAACATCGACGTCGTCGCGGCCTTCATGCGGGCGGCCTACGGCAAGGGCTACTGCGACTCGCTCACCGAGGATTCCCCGGGGTCGCTCTGCGTCGACCACGGGTACCGCGTGCCCTCCAGGCGCGCCGCTCGCGCCGAGAGCTGAGACTCCGCCGGGCTAGACTCTCGGCGTGGCCCGGAGGTCGAACCCGGCGCGTCTCGTGCTCGCGCTGTCCGTCGCGGCAGTGCTCGCGGTCTTCCTCGTCTACGTCTCGCTCGCCGGGGGCGGCACGCCTGCCGTCGAGCCCTCTGAGTTGGACGGCCGCACCGATGCAGTCGTTCTCAGCGGCCGCGTCGTCGAGGGCTCGGTGCGCACGTCGGGCGACGTCACCCGCTTCCGGCTGCGCGACGTGAAGGGTACGGCGACGGTACCCGTGAGCTACACGGGCGGGCTGCCCGATCAGTTCAAGGCGGGCCGCGACCTCCGCGTGGACGGACAGCTGCGGCAGGGCGTCTTCGTGGGCAAGCCCGGCACGATGGTCACGAAGTGCCCCTCGAAGTACGCGCCAAAGCAACGCTCGAGCTGAGGCATGGCTGAGCTCGGCCGCGCGGCACTGGTCGTCTGCCTCGGGCTGTCGGCGTACGCCCTCGTCGCGGGCTCCTGGGCACTCGTCGCTCGGCGTCGCCGCCTGGCGGTCTCCGCGCAGAACGCGCTCGTGGCCGCATTCGCCTCGGCGCTCGTCGGCTCGATCGTGCTCGTCGTCGCACTCGTTCGGCACGACTTCTCGCTCGTCTACGTCGCGCGGCTGACGAGCGAGCAGCTCCCGCTCGGCTACACCCTCTCCGCCTTCTGGGGCGGTCAGGAAGGCTCGCTCCTGCTCTGGCTGCTCGTGCTGACCGGGTACTCCGCGCTCGTCGTCGCGACCTCGCGACGCCGCCGATCCGAGCTGCTGCCGTGGGTCGTGCCACCGCTCGCGCTCGTCGCGGTGTTCTTTGCGTTCATGCTCGTTGCGATCTCGAGCCCGTTCGAGACGCAGCTCGCCCCTGCGAACGGCGCCGGGCTCAACCCGAGCCTGCAGAACCCCTACATGGTCGCGCATCCGCCGCTCCTCTATCTCGGCTACGTCGGACTGACGGTCCCCTGGGCGTTCGGGATGGGCGCGCTGCTCGCGCGCCGGGCCGACGAAGCGTGGATCATCGCGACCCGGCGTTGGACGCTCGTCGCGTGGACGGCCCTCGGCGTCGGACAACTGCTCGGCGCCAAGTGGGCGTACGAAGAGATCGGCTGGGGCGGCTACTTCGCATGGGACCCGGTCGAGAACGCCGCGTTGATGCCGTGGCTCGCAGCGACGGCCTTTCTGCACTCGGTGATGATCCAGGAGAAGCGCGGGATGCTGAAAGTCTGGAACCTGCTGCTCGTGATCCTCGCGTTTGGGCTCTCGCTGTTCGGGACGTTCCTCACGCGCTCCGGGATCCTCGACTCGATTCACTCCTTCACTGAGAGCTCGATCGGGCCGTGGTTCCTCGGCTTCATCGTGCTCGTGCTTACGCTCTCGATCGCGCTCGTGTTCGCGCGACTTCCGCTCCTCCGCTCGCGCACTCGGCTCGAATCGCTCGTCTCGCGCGAGGCGACGTTCCTCTACAACAACCTGTTGCTCGTCGCGCTCTGCCTGACGATCCTCTGGGGGGTGATCTGGCCCCTGCTGTCGGAGGCGGTGAGCGGTGAAGCCAGCGTGGTTGCGGGTCCGTACTACAACTTCTTCCTACGCGTTTTCGGGCTCCCGCTTCTGCTGTTGATGGGGTTGGCGCCCCTCGTCGCGTGGCGGCGTGCGTCGCTGCGGTCACTCGGGGCGTCATTTGCGTGGCCCGCCGGGACCGCGGTGGGAGTCGCAATCCTGCTGCTTGCACGCGGCGCGGGCTCGTCGCCTGCGGGGCTCCTCGCGTATACGTTCTCCGCCTTCGTGCTCGGCTCGATCGCGTACGAGTTCGTGCGCGGTACGCGCGCGCGCCGCGCTCTCGAGGGCGGGAGCCGCCTGCACGCGTTCTCCTCGCTCGTGGGCCGGAACCGCCGGCGCTACGGCGGCTACGTCGTGCACGCGGCGATCGTTTTGCTCGCGATCGGCGTCGCGGGCTCCGCGTACGACACCGTGCGGGAGGCGCGCCTCGACCGCGGCGACCAGCTCGAGGTTGGGGGCTACACCCTCACCTACCTCGGGACGACGGAGCGGATGAGCGCGAACGCCCGTGAGCTCCGGGCACGGGTTGACGTGCAACGTGACGGACGCGGCCTCGGCATCGTCGAGCCGGGCAAGAACTTCTATCCGGTCGAGCAGCAGGTGTCGGCCGAGCCGGCGATCCGGGGAGACGCGCTCAGCCTCGGGGACCTGTTCGTCATCCTGGAGACCTCAAATCCCGATGGAAGCGTCCGCTTGAAGGCGCTCGTCAACCCGCTCGTGAACCTGATCTGGCTCGCCGGGTTCGTCTTCCTCGCCGGTTCGCTCATCGCGCTCTGGCCCGATCCCGCCGAGGAGCGGCGGCTGGTCGAGCGTTACGCGCTCGCCCCGGCATGACCGTCGGGCTGCTGCTGGGCGCGCTCCTCGCGCTTTCCGTCGTCGTCTACGTGGCGGCACCGTTTCTGCGCGAGCCCGAGGCCCGGGTCGACCGCCTGGCTGAGCCCGACGGCCTCGACCTGCGGCGGCTTGCGCTGATCGAGGAGCGCGATCGCTCGCAGGACGCGCTCCGCGAGCTCGAGTTCGACCACCGCACGGGAAAGCTCTCCGACGAGGACTACCGGACGCTCGTCGGGCCGCTCCGTCGCCGCGTCGCGGAGTCGAAGCGTGCGCTCGAGCCGCGCGGGGAAGGGAAGCAGCGTGTCCGCGCAGCCGGCTAACTGCGCCAACTGCAGCGCGCCGCTCCCGAGAGGCGCGCGCTACTGCGCGTCGTGCGGCACAGCCGTGCAGAGCGGCGACACCGCTCGCGTCGAGGTGCCGCCGCATGAGACCGGACCTGTCCCCGTGACGGTCGCGCACGCGGCACCTCACTGGTTCGGGTTGGCGCCGCCGACGGCTCTCTTCGCCCTCGCAGCGGTGCTGCTCGTCGTCGCGGTCGTGCTCCTGGTCATCGGGAGCTGGGTGGCCGGGCTCATCCTGCTCGGGCTCTCCCTGCTCTTTGCGGCGGGCTTCCTCGAGGCGGGGCGGAGGAAGCCGGACGCTCCGATCGTCACCGCCTCGGTCGGCGCCGTGGACTCGGCGCGGGCGCGGGCGGGGTACACCGCCCGGGCGTTTCTCACGCGCTCCTCGGCGCGGAGGGAGATCGCCCGACGGCGCGCGGAGGCGATGCGCCTCGGGGGCGAGCGTGACCGGCTCCTCAGGGAGCTCGGTGCGGCGGTCTATGCGGGCGCCGACGACTCGGCCGAGCGCGACGCGATTGCGGCCCTGGACGAACGGATCGCCGGGCTCGAACGGGAAGCCTCGGAGATCGCCACGCAGGCGCAGGAGCGTGTCCAGGCGGCTCGGCTGCAAGTTCAGCCGACCGAGATCCGGGCCCCGGACCCCGACTAGCGTCAGAATTCGCTACCCTCGCATAGGATTCTGCGCGCGGCAGGGACAGCCGAGCGCCCGACGAAGTCAGCCCTGTGTGACCCGCCGCGTCCTTCTCCTCCTCTTCCTCGCTCTGCTGACCGCCGCGCCGGCGGCCGGTGACAACGTGACGCGCAAGCGCTCCGTCGACTCCCAGATCTCGGGTCTGCAGGACAAGATCGCGGCGGCCCGGGCGAAGGAGCAGCGGCTCTCGGCGGAGATCGCCGACGTCTCGTCGAGGATCCGGACGCTCGAGTCGCAGGTCGGAGACGTCTCCACCGACCTTGCGCTGCTGGAGCAGGACCTCGCGCTGCAGCGCGAGAAGCTCGCGCGGATCACCGAGCTGTGGCAGCTCCAGACGGAGAGGCTCGGCTTACTGCGCCGCCAGCACGAGCAGGCGATCGACCGGCTGAGCGACAGGCTCGTCGCGATCTACCAGTCGGGAAACCTGACCACGGTGGACGTGCTGCTCGACTCGTCGAACTTCAGCGAGCTCGTGACCCGCCTCGACTATGCGCGCGAGCTTGCCGCGCAGGACGAGCGGATCGCCGAATCCGTCGGGCGAGCGAAGGACCGGATCCAGCTGCAGCAGGCGAACACGACCGTGACGAGGAAGAAGATCTTCGCGGTCGCGCGGGCCGTCGCCGCACGCACGCAGCAGACGCGGGCGGTCCGGAACCAGCTCGTCGCCCGCGAAAACGCGCTCGCCGGAACCCGCGCCGAGCGCCGCGAGAGTCTGGCGTCGGTCCAGAAGGAGAAAGCGGAGTACCTCCACGAGGTCGAAGCGCTCGCCGCGGTCAGCGCGTCTCTGGCGTCGCGGATCCAATCCTCGCAGTCCTCCTCGCAGGTCGTCCCCTCCTCGAGTGGGCTGATCTGGCCCGTCTCGGGCCCGGTGACGAGCGGGTACGGGTGGCGTTGGGGGCGGTTGCACGAGGGAATCGACATCGCCGTCCCGACGGGAACGCCGGTCTCGGCGGCGGCCTCGGGGCGCGTGATCTATGCCGGGTGGATGGGCGGCTACGGCAACCTCGTCGTGATCGACCACGGGGCCGGTCTTGCGACCGCCTACGGCCACAACTCGTCGATCGCGGCGGGCAGCGGCAGCTCGGTCTCGCAGGGGCAGACGATCGCCTACGCGGGCTCGACCGGTCACAGCACCGGACCGCACGTCCACTTCGAGGTTCGCGTGAACGGGTCGGCGGTCGACCCGCTCGGCTACCTCGGCTAGCTGGAAGAGCTGGTGGGATAGTGCGTTTTCGACCCGGCAGCGACGGAAACACGTCCGGCGTCAGTACCCCGAGAGAGGAGCCTCGTGAGCCCACTTCTGCTGATCCTGATCCTGATCCTGATCTTGTTCGTGCTAGGGATCACCGGCGTCGTCAAGATCCTGCTGTGGATCGCGATCATCGCCTTCCTGCTCTGGCTGATCGGCTTCTTCGTCCGCGGCCGCCGCTGGTAGCGGTTATCTGAGGACGTGCAGGTCCGGCAAGTTGCGGTATCGCTCGTCCAGGTCGAACCCGTAGCCGACGAACAGCTCGTCGGGGACCGTGAATCCCACCTGGGCGATAGGCAGGTCCTCGACGAGCCGTCGGTAAGGCCGGTCGAGCAGCGTCACCACGGCGAGCGACGCCGGCCCGCGTAGGCGAAGTGTCCTGCAGAGATAGTTGAGCGAGAGCCCTGTGTCGACGACGTCCTCGACGATCACGATGTGCCGGCCCTCGATTTCCGCCTCGAGGTCCTTGAGCAGCCGGATTCCCGGCCCGTCGGCGTCGTAGGCGGCGAGCTCGAGGAAATCGAGCTCGTGCGCGACCGCGAGCGCGCGTGAGAGGTCAGTGACGAAGACGAGGCTCGCCTTGAGGGGCGCCACCAGCAGCGGGTTCCGCCCCTCGTACTCGCGCGTCAGCTCGATCCCGAGCTGGCGAACGCGGGCGTCGAGCTCTTCGCGCGTGAGGTAGACGTCGCCGACGCGGGGGTCGACTAGCTTGCGAGATCGAGTCTGTATCGCGCGGTCAGGCGCGAGATGTCGCGCTTGTAGAAGAGCTTGACGTTGACGTCCGGGTAGCGTTGGCGGAGCTTGCGGAGCTTGCGGTTCTTGCGCGTCACGAGGGACTGCTTCATCACGGTGATCTCGACGTAGAGGTCCTGCTCGGGGAGGTAGAAGTCCGGCGTGAACGCCTCGACGATGCGGCCCTGCTCCTCCTCGAGCACGAACGTGCGCGGCTCGTACTCCCACGGAACACCGTAGTAGTCGAGGACGCGCGCGCACGCGACCTCGGCCGGGTTCGCGAACGTGGGCGGCTGCGAACCGCGATATGCCTGGAAATTCCAGGTTTCCGCGGGCATCTCCAAGCAGGGTAGCAACGGCCTCGGACGCCGAGATCAGGGGCGGAGTTCTTACACTTGGCGAAATGTCGAGCGACGGACGTCCGGGCTACACGATCGCGCACATTTCGGACCTGCACTGCGGCGATCCGCACTTCCAGCCGAGCCTGCTCGAGCGCGCGATCTCTGAGATCAACGAGCTCGGACCGCGCGCGGTCGTCTGCACGGGCGACTTGACCGTCTTCGGCTTCAAGGAGGAGTATCGGCTCGCGCGGGAGTACCTCGACCTGATCGAGTGCGACTCCGTCGTCGTCATCCCGGGCAACCACGACTCCCGAAACGTCGGCTTCGTCCACTTCGAGGATCTCTTCGGCGATCGTAATTCCGTGCTGCGCGTCGAGGACTGCACCGTGGTCGCCATCGATTCGAGCGAGCCGGACCTCGACCACGGGCACGTCGGGCGTGGGCGGTACCGCTGGATCGAGGAGCAGTTCAAGACGGCGGGGCCCGGGCTCCGGGTGTTCGCGCTGCACCACCACCTGCTGCCCGTCCCGGGGACGGGCCGCGAGCGCAACGTCGTCTACGACGCCGGCGACGCTATCGAGTGCCTCCAGCGCTCCCATGTCGATCTCGTGTTGTCGGGGCACAAGCACGTGCCGTACGCGTGGCGGCTCGAGGATCTCTTCGTCGTGAACGCCGGGACGGTCTCGACGCTGCGTCTTCGTGGCAAGACGCGCCCCTGTTACAACCTGATCGAGGTGACGGGGCCGCACGTCGACGTGTGGCGCAAGTACCCTTTCCACGGCCAAGAGAAGATCATTCAGTTCTCCACCGACACGCGTTCGTTCGAGAAGTACACGGCGCGGATCGAGGGAGAGGTCACCACCCGCTCGTGACCCGCGCGCTCGCGATCATCGACGGCGAGCACTACGTCTCGACGGTCCGCGACGCACTCGTTGAGCTGCCGTATGAGTTCGTCGCTGCGCACCTCGTCGGCGGAACGGAGAAGCTTCGCGGCGGCGAAGAGTACGGCGTGCCGCTCGTCGACTCGCTGGCCGTGGCGGCGAGCGAGCACGATGTTGAGGTTGTCGTCGACCTCTCGGACGAGCCCGTGCTCGGGCCGCCCGACCGGCTCCGCCTCGCGAGCCGCGCACTTGCACTGGGGCTCCCGTACGTCGGCGCGGATTTCCGCTTCGATCCGCCGACGCTCGAGCCGTTCGAGTTCCCGTCGATCGGGATCGTCGGCACCGGCAAGCGCGTCGGCAAGACGGCCGTCGGCGCGCACGCTGCTCGGGTGCTCTCCCAGCGCTACGACGTCGTGGTCGTCGCAATGGGCCGCGGCGGTCCCGCGCAGCCCGAGGTGGCCGAGACGCCGCCCACTGTTGACGACCTGTTGGTGCTCTCGCGCGGCGGCCGCCACGCCGCCTCCGACTACCTCGAGGACGCGGCACTCGCGGGCGTCGTCACGATCGGCTGTCGCCGCGCGGGCGGCGGACTCGCGGGGGCGCCGTTCGTCTCCAACGTCCGGGAAGGCGCCGCGCTGGCAGCTGAGCGCGCACCGGAGCTTGTTCTGTTCGAGGGCAGCGGTGCCGCGTTTCCACCGATCGACACGAGCAAGCGCGTGCTCGTCGTGGGGGGAGGCCAGTCGCCCGAGGTCGCGACCGGCTACCTCAACGCGTATCGCATCCTCGTCTCCGACCTCGTCCTCGTCGTCGGGCAAAGCGGAGCGGTCCCTGCGATTCGCGAGCTCACCGACGTGCCGGTCCTCGAAGCGCGGCTGCGCCCGCGCCCGATCGAGCCGGTCGATGGCCCGGTCGCGGTGTTCACGACGGCACGAGCCGATGCGCTGGACGGGATCGCGGCGGAGCTCGCGGCGCAGGGGATCGACGTGCAGCATCTGTCGTCGAGCCTCGCCGACCGCGATGCGCTGCGCGTCGAGCTCGAGCGCGTCGACGCGGAGACGATCCTCGTCGAGCTGAAGGCCGCAGCCATCGACGTCGTCGCGGAAGTCGCGGCCGAACGTGCTGCGCGGGTCGTGCTACTCGACAACGAGGTCGTGGCGGACGGGCTTGACGAGCGGCTGCTCGCGCTCGCGGAGGACGCCGTCCGTGAACAGGTCCGCGCGTGACGAGCCAGCCCCGCCACTCGGACCCGCTGCCTCTGGGCGGCGACGGGGTTCCCTACTCGAAGGGTCTGATGGCGCGAGCGCTGACGGCGGTCGGCGTCCCGACGATGCGCGCGCACGATCTCGCCCGGCGGGTGGAGGAGGACTTGCGCGAACGTGGCGACACGGTCGCCGACCTCGACCGGATCGAAGAGCTCGCCGAGGACGACGCCGCGATGGGTCGGCTACGCCGGTACTTCGCGCTTCGCGAGCTCGACTTGCCGGTGATCGTCCTGCTCGGCGGAGCAACCGGAACCGGGAAGTCGACGGTGGCGACAGAGCTCGCCTACCGCCTCGGGATCACCCGCGTCACGTCGACTGATTTCATCCGCCAGACGATGCGCGCGTTCTTCTCCCGCGACTTCATGCCCTCGATCCATTTCTCGAGCTTCGAAGCCGGCGATGCGTTGCGCGAGCCCGAGGAGGCCTACGACCCCGCGATCGCAGGCTTTCTCGACCAATCCCGCCACGTGCTCGCCGGCGTGCACGCCTCGCTCGACCGCGCGCTCGAGGAGGGTTGGTCGATGGTGCTCGAGGGCGTCCATCTCGTGCCCGGCCTCGTCGAGCCGCCACCCGAGGCCGACCAGGCCGTCGTCGCGCGCTGCATCCTCGAGATCCAGGATCCGGCCGTCCACGAGACGCACTTCTACGTCCGCGACGCCTCCTCCGACGGCTTGCGGCCCGTCGCGCGGTACCTCGACCGCTTCGACGAGATCAGGCGGATTCAGGACGAGCTCGTCACGCGCGCGCGCCGCGAGGGCGTGGCGGTGATCGAAGCGGCCAACGTGGACGAGGCCGTCATGCACGCGCTCGAGCTCGTGCTCGCCGGGGCAGAGCAGGTGCAGCGAGTCCCGTGAACGACTATCGGCCGTCTTGCCTGTGCGAGTTGTACGCGCGCCCGACGGAGCGCGCCGCGCTCGCCGGCGCGCGCTGGCTCGGCCGCGCCGACGTCGAAGGAGCCGAGGAAGCGGCCTTCTCCGCGATGCGCAGGTCGCTCGACGAGCTGCCGATCGGCGGTCGAATCGTGATCGGCGCGCCCGAGGACGACGGGTTGCTGCCGGTCGGCGCGACCGTGGGGGCAGGCGGCGAGGCGGCGGATCTCGCGCTGGACCCACTCGAGGGACGGGGCGTCGTCGCACGTGGCGGGCCGGGGGCGATGTCGATGATCGCGGTCGGCGAGCCCGGGTCGCTCCTCACGCTGCCCGACATGTACATGCGCAAGATGGCGGTCGGCCCACGCGCACGTGGGGCGATCGACCTCAACAAGCCGATCGAGGAGAACATCGGCGCGATCGCCGAGGCGTTCGGCAGGAACGTCAACGACATCACGACGATCGTGCTCGACCGGCCGCGTCACCACGACCTGATCGAGGAGATCCGTCGTGCGGGCGCGCGCATCAAGCTGATTCAGGACGGCGACGTGACCGCGTCGATCTCGGCGGCGATCCGCGGCACGAACGACCACCTCGCGATCGGGATCGGCGGCACGCGCCAGGCGGTACTCAGCGCGGCAGCGCTCCGCTGCCTCGGCGGCGAGCTCCAGGCGCAGCTCTGGCCGACGACCCGCGGCGAGATCGACGAGGCGCGCGAGCAGGGGATCGACGACGTGTACCGGGTCTTCGGCACCGAGGAGCTCGCGCCGGGAGAGGTGATCGTCGTGGCCACGGGGGTCTCCAACGGCGACCTGCTCCGCGGCGTCCGGTTCTACGCGGACAGCGCACGCACGCACTCGCTGGTGATGTGCACCCGCTGCAACTGGGTGCGCTTCGTGGACGGGATCCACTTCTTCGCCCGGGAGCGGCGCGACGAGGTGCGGCTCCTGGGCTACTAGGTACGCTTGAGCCATGCCGACGAAGGACGAAGTAGTCGAGGCGCTCCGCGCGGTCGAGGATCCCGAGCTCGGGATGGACATCGTCGACCTCGGGCTGCTCTACGACGTGGAGGTCGACGGGCCCAAGGTGAAGGTGATCCACAGCCTCACGTCGATGGGCTGCCCGGCCGGGCCGATGATCCAGGAGGACATCGTCAACGTCGCGTCCGCGGTGGAAGGCGTCGAAGAGGTCGAGATCGAGTTGACGTGGGAGCCGCCCTGGACGCCCGAGCGCATGTCGGACGACGCCAAGTTCATCCTGGGCTTCGGGTAACGCCGAAAAATCCGGCGCCTTCGGCGCCATGACGATTTTCCGGCGCGGCTTCACCTAGTGGGGTCTGTGTGCCGTCGGCGCGCATATCGCCGACGGCGGCGAACTCGCGGCGGATCCGGACCTGCCTGGTGCCAGGCACCGGACAGGTCCTCTGAAAAGCGGAAACGCTCGCGAGCAGGTCGTTCGGCTCGTTCGGACACGGCCGGTGCCTGGCACCGGACAGGTGGAGAGGCGACGCGTCCGTTCAGGCGATGGCGAGGACGATTTTGCCGAGCTGCTCGCCTGCTTCGAGGCGCTCGTGCGCCTCGCGGATCGCCTCCAATGGGTAGACGCGGTCGATCACCGGCTTCGCGCGGCCGGTCCGGACGAGCTCGTACGCGGCCTCGAAGTCCGTGCGCGTGCCCATCGTCGAGCCCACGATCGTCAGCTGCTTCCACCACACGCGGTGAAGCTGCGCCGGCGGGTTCGGGCCGCTCGTCGCTCCGCAGACGGCGATCCGGCCGCCGGGCGCCGCGACCGTGAGCGAGGTCTTCCACGTCGCGTCGCCCACGTGCTCGACGACGACGTCGATGCCCGCCCCGGCGGTCGCCTCCTTCGCGGCCGCTGCGACGTCGCCCGTCGCGTGGTTCACCACGGCGTCTGCGCCGAGCTCTCGTCCACGCTCGAGCTTCTCGTCGCTCGATGAGGTCACGAGCACGCGCGCACCGAGCGCCTTCGCGATCGTCAGCGCGGCCGTCGCGACTCCGCCGCCGATGCCCCAGACGAGCACCCATTCGCCCTCGACGAGCCCCGCGCGCGTGCTCAGCATCCGGTACGCCGTTTCGAACACCAGCGGGAACGCGGCGGCTTCCTCGAACGACAGCGCGTCGTCGAGCGGATAGACGTTCGTCGCAGGCAGCGCGATCAGCTCTGCGTTCGTCCCGTCGGTGTGCTCGCCGACCACGGTGATCGAGCGGCCGTGCTCGAGGCCGGGATTGATCACGACGCGCTGGCCGAGCGCAAGCCCATCGACGCCTTCCCCGAGCGCCTCGACCGTTCCGGCGCCGTCGGCGCCGAGGATCCGCGGCTTGGGAACGGAAGGAAGTCCCTTGCGAACCCAGAGGTCGAGATGATTGAGGGCACTCGCGCGGAGGCGGACGAGGACCTCGCCCGCGCCTGGCTCAGGGTCGGGGGCCTCCTCATACCGGAGAACGTCGGGGCCTCCGTCCTCGTGGATTCGAACGGCTTTCAGGGCACAATGAGTTCGATGACGGGGGCTGAGCTTAGTCGGCTTGCGGACGAGCTCGGCCTCGACGCGGGCGGGGCCGCGCCCGTCGCCGCCTATACCGAGACCGAACGCCACATCCGCGAGCGCCGCGACCGCGGGCTGTTCGCGGACATGCAGTTCACGATGGCGAGACCCGAGGTCTCGTGCCACCCCGAGACGTTGCTCACCGGAGCACGTACCGTCTTCTCCGCCGCGCTCTGCTACTACGC
>Ga0126306_10001372_pt1 | contig 12973 bp, 11 predicted proteins | sample Plot27_FD_92592 | JGI IMG/M metagenome (GOLD analysis project Ga0126306, IMG submission 92592) | Serpentine soil microbial communities from UC McLaughlin Reserve, CA, USA - Plot27 | ecosystem: Environmental > Terrestrial > Soil > Grasslands | place: USA: UC McLaughlin Reserve, Lake County...
CAGCTCGTCGAGCATCGGCTTCTCGAACTGGAGGCGCTCGCCGAGGGCGGTCAGCACCCGCACCCGCTCCGCGGCCTCTGCGCGGGCCTCGTGCGTGGCGCCGGGGAGCCGGCCCAGCTGGCCGTTGACGACGTCGGCCCGGTTGCGGGCCAGGGCGCCGCGCTGGCGGGCGGCGCTGGCCACCGTGTCGTAGAGCCCCAGGTCGAGCAGGCGGACCAGCAGGTCCTGCCGGCTGCGGGGCTTGTCGTGCAGGAACCGGGCGAACTGGCCCTGCGGGAGCGAGACGCACGTGATGAAGTGCTCGAAGGTCAGGCCGAGCAGCTCGGTGACGACGCTCGTGACCTCGTCGGCCGTGCCCGCCAGCACCTCGCCCCGGCGCTCGAGCCGGGCCTCCTTGGTCGTGGCGCCGGACTTCGTCGCCCGCACGACCCGCACCGCCGTGTGGGGGACGCCGTCGATCGTGAAGTCGAGCCGGACCCGCGCCTCGTTGAGGTTCTGGCTGATGACCGGCGCCACGGCCCGGCGGTCGTCGAGCCGGGGGATGCTGCCGTACAGGGCGAACGTCAGGGCGTCGATCACGCTGGTCTTGCCGGCGCCGGTGGGGCCGACCAGAGCGAACAGCTCGATGTCGCCGAAGTCGACGGTCGTCGGCCCGCGGAACGCGGTGAAGCCCTCGACCTCGAGCCGGACGGGCCTCACGGCACCGGCTCCTTCGCGGGGCCGGGTGCGGGGGCGTCGCCCCGGATCAACCGCAGGACGGGACGCCCCTCATTCGCGTCGGTCGCATTCCGCCCGACCGCGGCGAGGCCGCCGTCGGCGTCGTCGTCGGCCGCCGCGCCTCCGTCGGCCGCGTCGCCCGACGGCGCCGGCGACACGGGCGACAGCCGACCGGCCGGAGCGGCGACGGGCGACAGCCGACCGGCCGGACCGGCGGACGACCCACCGGCAGGACCGGACGACGACCCGGCCGACGCCGCCAGGGGCTCGTCCGGCGAGATGGCGTCGTCGACCAGGGCGTCGAAGAGGGTGAGGACCCGGGGATCGTCGGCCTCGTGCTCGGCCAGGTACTCGGCGAAGAGGTCGTGGGGCGTGCGGCGCAGGCGGTCGGGGTCGGACCGGCGGGCCGTGCGCTCGCGCTCCCGGGCCGCCAGGACCACCTCGACGGCGTTCGGCACCTGCTCGCGCACCTCGTCGGCCAGGCCGGCCCGCGGGGGCTCGTCGAGGACGATGCGCAGGTGGGCGTCGCCCAGCGCCGGGTCGGCGGCCCGCTCGAGCACCTGGGCCAGCGTCCCCCGCAGGGCGCGCAGGCGGCGGCCCGCCGACAGCCGCACGGGCCGCACCCGGGCCGGCAGCCCGGGGCGGGCCTCGACCACGTTGACCCGCGGGTCGTTGGCCGACTCGCCGAAGTCGAGCTGGAGCGGCGAGCCGCAGTAGTGCAGTGGGGCCGGGCCGGGCAGCTGCTGGGCGCGGTGGAGGTGGCCCAGCGCTACGTACTGCGCCGTCGACGGGAAGGCCACGGCCGGCACCCAGTAGTCGAAGACCGTGTGGGCGCCGCGCTCGCCGCCGCCGAGCTCGCCGCCCATGACCGTGAGGTGGGCGGCGACAAGGTTGACCGTGTCGCCCCCGAAGTCGGACGTCAGGGCGGCCACGATCCGCGCGACCCGGTCGCGGTAGGCCTGGTTGGCGTCGGCAGCGTCGCCGGCCAGCAGGTGGTCGGCGGTGACGACGTAGCGCTGCGACGGGAACGGCACGAGGGCGACAAGCGTGCGGTGCCCGTCGGCCACGACCTCGAGCACGCCACCGTCGCCCGGCGGGCGGATGGACGACGCGACGTGGATGCCGCTCGCCGACGACAGGGGCGCCACGGCGGCGAGCCGCTGGGCCGAGTCGTGGTTGCCGGCGAGAACGACGACCGGGCGGCCGCCGGCGACGAGGTCGAGCAGCGCCTTGTAGACGATGCGCTCGGCCTCGGCAGTGGGGGTGGCGGTGTCGAAGAGGTCGCCGGCGACGACCACGAGGTCGACCGACTCGGCCTCGGCGATGCCGGCGATCTCGGCGAGCACGGCCTCGTGCTCGGCCGCCCGCGAGCGGCCCCGCACGGCCTTGCCCACGTGCCAGTCGGAGGTGTGGAGCAGCTTCATCGGCCCTACCCCGGGAACCCGGCGAACGGGTCGTCGGCCGGCTCGGGGGCGTGCCCGTTACCGTTGGGGGAGGCGCCGCCTGCGGCGGCCGCGTTCGCGGGGGACGACGCCGAGCCCGAGCCGGCCAGGCCGGTCGCGGCCTCACTGGCTCGCGTGGCCCAGGACGGGAACGGGAACTGCACGACGATCGGGATCGGCAGCTCGGGCTGGTTGACCAGCATCGTGCCGGGCTTGACGATCGTCGCCCGCTGCCGCTGGACGGGGGGCAGGAAGCCGTACTCGCCCCGGGTGGCCTCGGCCGAGTCGAGCCGGCCGACCACGCGGATCGCCGAGTTGGCCACGATGCGCCGCTCGACCTCGCTCGCGGTCTGCTGGGCGCCGACGAGGATGATGCCCAGCGAGCGCCCGCGCTCGGCCACGTCGAGCAGGATCTCCTTGATGGGCGAGGAGCCCTCGCGCGGGGCGTACTTGTTGAGCTCGTCGAGCACGACGAACTGCAGCGGGCGGGACTGGCCCGACCGCTCCTTCCGACTGAAGGCCTGGCCCAGCACGACGCCGACCACGAAGCGCTTGGCCCGGTCGTTGAGGTTGTGGAGGTCGACGACCGTCACCTGCGCCCGGTCGAAGTCGACCTGGTGGGACTCGGGCCGGGGCACGTCGGCCCGGATGAGCGTGCGCAGGTGGGGGCGGGCGCCGTGCAGCCGGCGCAGGAAGGCGTTGATCGTGCCGGCGCCGATGGCCCGGCCACCCCACTGGTCGGGCCCGTCGATGTCGACCTTGTCGCCGATCAGCTCGACCAGGTCGTCGAACGTTCGCAGGACGATGCCGTCGACCTCGACCATGCCGTCGTCGAGCGGCTTGGCCTCGTGCTTGAGCCGGGCCGTCACGTTGTGGACGACCATCGTGTACTGCTGCCGGTCGTCCTGCGCGTCGGCGAACAGGAACGGCAGCAGCTCATCGTCGCAGAACTGGCGCAGCGTCCAGAAGAAGGACGTGACGTCGCGCGGCCGGGAGGCGACGTCGGGGCTGGCGTTGGGGTCGTCGCGCACCGGCGGGGCGAAGAAGGCCACCGACCCGAACGGGCCCGCCGGCAGCCCTAGCCGGGCGTAACGGGCCGGCGCGTCGTCGCGCAGCTCGGTGTTTGGATGGTCGAGGAAGAGCAGGTCCTCGCCCTTCACGTTGAAGATCAGCGCCTTGGTGTTGGCGGCCTCGGGCCCGAGCACGCCCGAGTGGAACATCGAGTAGAGCAGGAACGAGGCGTACGACGTCTTGGTGGCGACGCCGGACACGCCGCTGATGTTGACGTGGGCGCCCCGGGTGCCGTCGAGGAACTCGAGGTTGAGGTAGAAGGGCTCGTCGTCGCGGGACAGGCCGGCGGGCAGCCGGCTGCGCATCTGGTCGAACAGCAGCGCCTCGTCGCGCTCGGCGCCCTGGGCCTTGCGGACCTCCTGCCCCGGCAGCGGCGGCACGAAGACCTCGGGCTCGAACCGCATGGCCTGGACGAAAGCGGCCTCGCTTACCTGGGCCGGCAGCACGCCGTCGGCGACGAGGAAGACGTCGGAGTCGAGCCGTGCACCCTCGTGCAGCGCCCGGACCTGCGACACCACGCCCGAGATGCGGACGCGCGAGCCGTCGGGCAGGGCGCGGTCGACGACCACGACGTCGTCGAGCTGGAGGAACGAGCCCGGGGCGACCCCCACCCAGAACTCGAGCGGGGTCGCGGGCTCGGTACCGATGACCCGCCCGACGATGGGGGACAGGCCCGGCGCTCCGGCGGTGTTCCCCGCGTGAGGGACTGCGCTGTCCATGGCCCGAACGGTAGTTGTGGCCTGTGACAGTCAAGGCGGACCCCCACCCGACCTGCTGCCCCCGCAACGGGCCAGCGGCACCGCCAGCGGGCCGACCAGGGACCCCGGGGGCGCCCACGGCGCGGTGAATCTGGCGAGTATGGACGAGCGGGCTTAGCGTCGGCCGGCATGGCCGACGACCACGCCCCGGTGTCCACCACGATCGAGGACGGGGTGGCCGTCCTGCGGTTCGACGACGGCAAGGCCAACGTGCTGTCACCGACCTCGATCGAGGCGCTCGGCACCGCCCTCGATCGGGCCGAACTGGAGGCCCGGTCCGTCTGCATCGTCGGGCGCCCCGGCCGCTTCTCCGCCGGCTTCGACCTGTCGATCATGACCTCGGGCCCGGACGCCGCCCGCAAGCTCCTCGCCGCCGGCGGCGAGCTCATCATGCGCGTCTTCATGCATCCCCAACCGGTCGTCGCCGCCGTCACCGGCCACGCCCTCGCCGCCGGGGCGCTCCTGGTGCTCGCCTGCGACGTCCGCATCGCCGCCGACCTCCCGACCAAGATCGGCCTCAACGAGACCTCCATCGGCATGCCCCTGCCGCTCTTCGCCCGCGAGCTCGCCGCCGACCGCCTCGACCGCCGCCACCTCACCCAGGCCACCCTCGGCGCCCGCACCTACGCCCCCGCCGAGGCCGCCGCCATCGGCTACGTCGACACCGTCGTCCCCGCCGACACCGTCGAGGCCGAGGCCATCGCCGAGGCCCGCCGCCTCGGCGCCTACGCCCCCCGCCCGTATGCGCAGACCAAGCACGGGCTCCGCCAGCCGATCATCGACCGGGTGGTCACCGGCGGGCAGGCCGACCTCGAGAGCTTCACGGTGGGCCCCGCAGCTGATTGACTACGCAAGATGAACGCGGTTCACCCACGGCCCCCGGTCGTCGCCCGGCCGCGGCGGGGGCGTCCGTGGACCTGATCGAGGCCCTGCGCACGACGGGGTCGGTCCGGGAGTTCACGCCCGAGCCGGTGGACGACGCGACCGTCGCCCGCATTCTCGACACCGCCCGGTTCGCCCCGAGCGGGGGCAACCGCCAGGGCTGGCGGGTCGTGGTCCTGAAGGACTCCGAGACCCGCCGGCAGCTTCGGGACCTCTACCTCGACGGCTGGTACGACTACCTGGCGTTGGCCGGGGCCGGGCTCACGCCCTGGTCGCCGCTCAGCGACCGCACCGCCGAGTGGGAGGCGCTCGCCGGGGCCGACGCCGTGCGCAAGGCGGCGGAGGCGGGCCCCGGCGGGTTCGCCGAGCACCTCGACGAGGTGCCGGTCCTGCTGGTGATCCTCGCCGACCTCGGGGCGCTGGCGGCGGTGGACCGCGACCTCGACCGCTACACGTTCGCCGGCGGGGCGTCGGTCTACCCGTTCGCCTGGAGCATCCTGCTGGCCGCCCGCACCGAGGGGCTCGGCGGGGTGATCACGACCATGGCGACCCGCGGTGAGGCGGACGTGAAAGCGCTGGTCGGGGCGCCCGATGGCCTCGCCGTCGCCGCGGTGGTCGCCCTGGGCCACCCGGTCACGGCCCCGCGCCGGCTCCGGCGGACGCCCGTCGCCGACTTCGCCACGCTCGACCGGGTCGACGGCGAGGCGTTCGGGACGTGAGGGACGCGCCGTCCGGCTGAACGGCCGGACGACGACACCACGAGGTCTCTGGCCGGCGACCGGAACCGCCGGGGCACCAGACGGCACGACGGAGGGGGACGAGCCGAGTGACGATCAGCTACGAGCAGGCCACCGCGGCGGTCACCGCACCGGGGCAGCGGTTCGAGACCGACCGGGTGGAGATCGGCGGCCGGGGGGTCACGGTGTTCCGCCATGCGCCGCCGACCCTGCGCGAGGTCTTCGCCACCGACCGGACGCGAGGCGACCGCGACTTCCTCGTGTACGAGGACGAGCGCTGGTCGTTCGACGAGGTCATGCGCCAGGTCGACGCGCTCGGGCACCTGCTCGTCCACGACCACGGGGTGCGGGTCGGCGACCGGGTGGCGATCGCCATGCGGAACTACCCCGAGTGGATCGTGAGCTTCGCCGCCATCACGTCCGTCGGGGCCATCGCCGTGGCCGTCAACGCGTGGTGGACCACCGACGAACTGGACTTCGCCCTCGGCGACAGCACCCCGACGGTCGTGATCGCCGACCGAGAGCGCGTCGAGCGGGGGCTCGACAGCTGCCAGCGGCGGGGCATCCGCCTCGTGGCGGTGCGCTGGGGCGACGACGAGCCGCCGGCCGGCGTCGAACGCTGGGAGGACGTCGTCCCGCTGGGCGAGCCCCTCCCCGACCAGGCGCCGGGCCCCGACGACGACGCCACGATCCTCTACACGTCCGGCACCACGGGCCGGCCCAGGGGCGCGGTGTCGACCCACCGGGCCGTCGTCCAGTCCCTCATGGGCTTCGGCTGCCGGACCGCCATCGAGCGCGCCCGCCAGGCGCCCTCCGTCGAGGCCGCCACGTCGCCGGAGGCCGCCGCCGAGGCGGTCGCGGCAGCAGCCGCCGCCACCCCCGTCCTCATCCTCGTGGTGCCGTTGTTCCACGTCACGGGCCTGATCCCCGTGATGCTGGGATGTTTCTCCTCCGGCGTGAAGCTCGTGATCATGTACCGGTGGGGCCCGGTCCGGGCGCTGGAGCTGATCGAGCGCGAGCGGGTCACCTCGTTCGTCGGCGTGCCCACCCAGAGCTGGGACATGCTCGAGTCGCCCCGCTTCCACGAGTTCGACACGTCGAGCCTGACGGCCGTGGGCGGCGGCGGGGCGCCGATGCCGCCGCAGATGGTGGCCCGGGTCGAGAAGACGTTCAGTCGCGGCCGCCCCTCCATCGACTACGGCATGACGGAGACCAACGCCTACGGGCCCGGCCACTCGGGCGACGACTTCGTCCGCAAGCCGACGTCCACGGGGCGGGGCACGCCGATCCTGCAGATCGAGGTGCGGGACGAGGACGGCAACGCCCTCCCGCCGGGCGGGGTGGGCGAGATCTGGTTCGGCGGCCCGCACCTCATCCGCGGCTACTGGAACCGGCCCGACGCCACCGCCGAGACGATCGTCGACGGCTGGCTGCGGACCGGTGACCTGGGGCGGATCGACGAGGAGGGCTTCGTCTACGTCCAGGACCGCCTGAAGGACATCATCCTGCGGGGCGGGGAGAACGTGTACTGCGGCGAGGTGGAGTCCGCCCTGTACGAGCATCCGGGCGTCCACGAGGCGGCCGTCTTCGGGGTTCCCCACGAGCGCCTGGGCGAGGAGGTGGCGGCCGCCGTCGTCCCCAAGCCGGGCGCCGCCGTGACGGCCGACGAACTCCAGGTGTTCGTGGGCACGCGGCTGGCCGGGTTCAAGGTCCCGAGCCGGTGGCTGCTGGCGGAGGCGCCGCTGCCCCGCAACGCCGCCGGCAAGGTCCTCAAGCGCTCGCTGCGGGACGAGGTGGCGGGCACGAGCTAGCCGCCGAGGCGGGCCGGGCGCCCGGCCTGCCGACGGCGGCCCTACGCCAGGGCGGGGACGAGGCCGCCCACGTGGGCGGCGATGGCGAGCGACGACGTGGCCGCCGGTGACGGCGCGTTGCGGACCGCCAGGACGCGGCCCGACTGCTCGATCACGAAGTCGTCGACCAGCGCCCCGTCCGGTCCCAGCGCCTGGGCCCGGACGCCGGCGCGCGCCCGGGTCACGTGCGACGCCTGCAGGGCCGGGACGTAGCGCTGGGCCTCGGCCACGAACGCCCGCCGGCTCATCGAGCGGTACATCTCCTCCGCCCCGGACCGCCAGTTGCCCTTCGCCAGCTGCCAGAACCCCTTGTAGGACAGGGTCGCCCACAGGTCCTTGCCCTTCACGTCCCGCCAGCGGTAGCCCTCGCGGGCCAGGGCGAGCACCGCGTTCGGCCCCACGAGGACCTCGCCGTCCACGTGCCTGGTGAGGTGGATGCCGAGGAACGGGTACCGGGGGTCGGGCACCGGGTAGACGAGCCCGTTCACCAGGTGCCGCTGCTCGGGGGCGAGGGCGTAGTACTCGCCCCGGAACGGGACGATGCGGGGCGTGTCGGCCCCGCCGGCCAGCCGGGCCAGGCGGTCGCCGTGGAGGCCGGCGCAGATCACGAGCGCCCCGGCCCGGAGGGTCTCGCGGTCGTCGTCCTTTCCGGGACCGCCGGCCGCCAGCGTCAGCTCGACCGCCCCGGCCCGCTCGGCGATGCCGACGACCTCGACCCCGGTGCGCAGGGTGCCGCCGCCGGCCTCGACCTCGGCGAGCAGCGCGCGGCACACGCCGGGGAAGTCCACGATGGCGGTGCGGGGCGACCACACGGCCTCGATGCCGGCCACGTGGGGCTCGACCTCGCGCAGGGCCGGACGCTCGCGCAGCTCGACGTCCGGCACGCCGTTGGCGACCGCCCGACGGTGGATCTCGGCCAGGCCCGGGAGTTCGGACTCGTCCAGCGCCACCACGAGCTTGCCGCACTCGTCGTAGGTGACCTGGTGCTTCTCGCAGAACTCGTGCAGCAGGGCCCGGCCCTCGGTGCACAGCCGGGCCTTGAGCGACCCGGGCGTGTAGTAGAGCCCGGCGTGCACAACGCCGCTGTTGCGCCCGGTCTGGTGCCGGGCGGGGCCGTCCTCCTTCTCGAGGACCGTGACCGTCAGGCCCGGACGCCGCATCATCAGCTCGCGGGCCGTCGCCAGCCCCAGGATCCCGGCGCCGATGACCACGACATCGGGCTCGGCGGTGTCTGCGTGTCCGTCCACCGGGCGATGCTACGTCGGGTGGTCGATCACGCCCGGCGGCGGTAGGCCCGGACCGCCAGCGGGACGAAGACCAGGAGCAGTCCGGCCGTCCACGCGAGCGCCTTCAGCATCGGGCCGCCGGCGGGGCCGCCGATGGCCAGCGCCCGGATCGCGTCGATCGCCGCGGTGACCGGCTGGTGGGCCGCCCAGCCCTGGAGCCACGACGGCATGGACTCCACCGGCACGAACGCCGAGGAGCTGAACACCAGCAGCGACATGGGCGGGAACACTGCCGAGGACACCGCCTCGACGTTCCGCACGCTCATCGCCACGGTGGCGAACACCCAGGACACGGCGAAGGCGAAGGCGAGCAGCATCAGCAGGGCGGCGAGGAACCGCAGCGGGCCGGCGCCCGCCCGGAACCCCACGGCGAAGCCGACCACCACCATCAGGGCGACGACCGTGATGTTGCGGCCCAGGTCGGCGACCGTTCGCCCGACCAGCACGGCCGACCGGGCCATCGGGAGGGAGCGGAACCGCTCGATCAGCCCCCGCCGCATGTCCTCGGCGAGGCCCACGGCCGTGTTCATGGTCCCGAACACGGCGGCCTGGACCCAGATGCCCGGCATGAGGAAGTCCACGTAGTCGACGCCGGGCGCCCGCAGGTTCCCGCTGAACACGTACCGGAACGTGAGGATCATCACGACAGGCTGGATCGACCCGAAGACCAGGACCTCGGGGGTGCGGGACATCGCCCGCAGGTTCCGCCCGGCGACGGCCATCCCGTCGCCGAACGCCTGGCGGAGCCGCACGAGCCCGGACGGCTCCGGTACGTCGGCAACCAGGGGGAAGGTGGTCACGGCCATCACGCCGCCTCCTCGTCGTCGACGTCGACGGCGGGCTCGTCCGCCGGCCGGACGGTCAGCTGCAGGAACACGCTGTCGAGCGTCGGCTCGTGCACGGCCAGGGCCTGAGGGACGACGCCGGCGGCGTCGAGCGCACGGGCCACCGCCACGACAGACGGCCCCCGATCGGCCACCTGGACCAGCACCCCGTACCCCTCCGGCGTCGGCGCCACCGCCCCGACCGCCCCCAGGGCCTCGGACGCCCGCCGAGCGGACCGGGGGTCCCGCATGGTGACCTCGACCTCGGTCCGTCCCACGCGGGACTTGAGTTCGGCGGCCGTGCCCTCGGCGATCACCCGGCCCGAGTCGACCACCACGATGCGGTCGGCGAGGCGGTCGGCCTCCTCCAGGTACTGGGTCGTGAGCAGCACGGTGGTGCCGCCCGCCACCAGTTCGCCGAGGACGTCCCACAGGTCGTTGCGGCTCCGCGGGTCGAGGCCGGTCGTCGGCTCGTCGAGGACGAGGACCGGCGGCCGGTGCACCAGCGCCGCCGCCAGGTCGAGCCGCCGCCGCATCCCGCCCGAGTAGGTCTTGGCGGGACGGTCCGCCGCGCCGGTGAGCGCGAACCGCTCCAGCAGCTCGTCGGCCGGACCCGGCCGACCGCCCGCGGCAGGTGGGTGAGGCGCCCGACCAGACGGAGGTTCTCCCGGCCGGTGAGGTTCTCGTCGACGGCGGCGTACTGGCCGGCCAGGCCCAGCAGCGGGCGCACACGGTCGGGCCGCTCCAGCACGTCGACGCCCAGCACCCGCGCCCGCCCGGCGTCGGGGCGCAGGACGGTCGTCAGGATGCGGACGGTCGTGGTCTTGCCCGCCCCGTTCGGCCCCAGCAGGCCGAGGACGGTGCCGGGGGCGACGGCGAGGTCGACGCCGTCCAGCGCCACCTCGTCGCCGAAGCGTTTGGTGAGGCCCTCGGCCTCCACTGCGTGCTCGGCCATGCGAGCTCCTCCTGCGACGTCGATCGGACGACGCGCACGGTAAGAGCTCGAGTTCACTGGAGGTCAAGGGTCCGCCGCGGACCGCTCCAGCGCCGGGCGCCGGCGACCCCGGCTCAGCGGTCCTGGTGCTCGCGGGCGGCCGTGAGGGGGCGGCTCGGGAACCGCATGACCCGGCCGCGGGGCTCGACATCGGCCAGGCGCCGCTCGCGCGCGACCTGGTCGGCGAGCGCCTCGTAGTGGGAGAGCGTGGCCGGCTTGTCGAGCGGCGGCTCGGCGGAGACGCCCGCGACCGCGGCCTCGCCGGCGAGCGGCGTGGCGGCCGGCCGCTCGGGCGACCGGGACCGGCGGCGGACGGCCCGCTCGAGGGCGGTCACCCGGCGGTCGAGGTCGGCGAAGGCGTCGGCCGACACGCCGGCGGAGGAAGCCGCCACCGGCCCGGTCAGCCGGGGCACGGCCAACTCGGCGGCCTGCTCGTCACGGGGGCCACGCAGGCCGCGGGCCCCGCCGGGGACGTCCGTGTGACGCGGGGCGACCCGGAAGCGGCGCCCGGCGAAGAACGACAGGCAGGCCAGTCCGGCGGATGCGAGGGCGTACAGACCGGTCACGGCGTACCGCCCGGGATGCCCGTCCTCGTGGTCATGTCCCCATCCTTCGGCCCGAACTACAGCACGTCGGATCGCTCTACCCGCGCCTCCGTACTGTCCACGTTCTTCGAACAGTACCCATTATCTACCGGTATCCAGCACCTCGCAAGGAGGTGATACGACCGCATTCCGTGCTCGCCGGGCGCGATTCCAGCACGCAGTGCGGCCGGCGAACGGGTCGGGGCCGGCCCCCAGCAGGCGCCGGCCCCGACATCAGGACTCTCGTCGGTCTAGGGACCTACTGGTCGAACTCGCCCCCTCGCACGCCCCCGAGGAACGCCGTCCACTCGTCGGGCGTGAACTCCAGGACGGGGCCGAGCCCGTGCTGCTTCGAGTCACGGACACCCACGCTGCCGTCGGTGGCAAAGGCGATCTCGACGCAGTTGTCCCCTGCACTGGACAGGGTCGACTTGCGCCAGCCGACGTACTTGTTGCTCTCCGTGGTCACTACGCCACTCCTTCTTGGATTGACCGGACCTGCCGCCAGCACATGTCCCCGTACGGTCCAACGACGTTGACAGTGCTCAGTATCTATTCGTTCAGCCACTGAACGCAAGGAGCTTCCATGCCCGAGGGCCCTCGCACCGTCCCGCGGACCTCGGCCCGGAAGCGACGACTTGCCTCATTCGGCCTGCTCATGGCCCACACGACGAGGCGGCCGCCACCGGTTACGCGGGGCGACTCCGTCGAACAGGGCGCCTACGATGATCGCTGAGCCGTCGGTACTGTTCGCCTGGCGGAACGACTGTGGTCGGCGTCAACGGCTCGGGCGCCGCTTCGACGCGCCCCGACACGGCGCGCGCCGACGGGGACGGCGAGGCTGTCCGTACGCGGCGTAGCGACGGGCGTGGAGGGGCCCGCCGTCAGGGCCGGCGCGTCTTCTTGGGCGGCTCGACCGCCTGGGTCCCGGCCAGGAGCAGCTCGAGGCTGTCGGCCTGGGAGTAGGACGCCTCCCACAGGGCCTCGAAGATGCCCACGTACTTCTTGGAGGGCTCGTCCTCGGACACGAGGAGGTCCTTGGTGACCGTGTCGACGGCGACGATCGTCGGGTCGCCGGAGTCGGAGAACGTGTAGATGGAGAACGCCGACCGGGGCACGACGTAGCCCTCGACCCGGGCGTTGACCGGAAGCACCCGCAGGCGCATCTTCGGGTTGCCGTTCACCGTGGCGGTGATGTGGTAGAGCTGCGCCTTCACCACCTCTTCCGGGGCGGCGAGGCGGCGGACCGCGAGCTCGTCGAGCACGACGTCGTAGGTGGGGCCGCCGGGCCGGCGGAGCATGCGCTGGCGGCCCGCCCGGGCCTCGATGACCTTGGCCGCCACCCAGTCGACGTCGCCCTGCGACTCCTCGGCCTCGGTGCGGAACCGGGTGAACTCCTCGGTCTGCAGGAGGCCCGGCACGAACGTCATGGCGAACTCGCGAATGGTCTGGGCGCCCGCCTCGAGGTTGGCGTAGAGCGCCTGGCGCTCGCCCATGTTCTTGTTGGACTCCCACCAGCCCCGCTCGCCCGCCTCGCGGGCGAAGGTCATGATCTGGGTCCACCGCTCGTCATCGACGCCGAGCGCATCGAGGATGCGCATGACGTCGTCCTGGTCGGCGACGTGGCCGTTCTCGAGGCGGGAGATCTGCGCCCTGCTCTGGCCGATGCGCTTGGCCAGCTGCTCGTGGGTCAGCCCGGCGTCGATGCGCAGCTTCCTCAGCTCGCTGGCGAGTCGCTGTCGACGCACGTATGGACTGATCATCCCGCCCCTCGGACATCGGCCTGATTCGTACAGTACGCGATCGCGAGCACGACGTGGAAGCAAAC
>Ga0126306_10001373_pt1 | contig 12966 bp, 8 predicted proteins | sample Plot27_FD_92592 | JGI IMG/M metagenome (GOLD analysis project Ga0126306, IMG submission 92592) | Serpentine soil microbial communities from UC McLaughlin Reserve, CA, USA - Plot27 | ecosystem: Environmental > Terrestrial > Soil > Grasslands | place: USA: UC McLaughlin Reserve, Lake County...
CCCATCGTATAGGGGTGGCGCGGGCGTTCGAGCACCTCGTCGGTCGCGCCGTCCTCGACCACCTTGCCGGCGTACATGACGACCATCCGGTCGCAGACATAGGCGACGACGCTGATGTCGTGCGTCACCAGGATCATCGCCAGCGCGAACTCGCGCTGAAGGCTGCGGAAGACGTCCAGCACCTGGCGCTGGACGACGACGTCGAGCGCGGTCACTGGCTCGTCGGCGACGACGAGGCCGGGCGACAGCGCCAGCGCCAGCGCGATCGCGGCGCGCTGGCGCATGCCGCCCGAGAACTGATGCGGGTAATCGGCGAGCCGCCGCGGATGCAGGCCGACGGCCTGGAACAGCACCGCGGCCCGGCGTCTCGCCGCGGCACGCGTTTGGCCGCCGCGGATGACGAGCACCTCCTCGAGTTGACGCCCGACCGTGTAGACCGGATCGAGCGAGTTCATGGCGCTCTGCGGCACGAAGGCAATGTCGCGCCAGCGGATGCGTTTGCGCTCGGACTCGGCGAGCGCCGCAAGATCCCGGCCCTTGAAGGCGATGCGCCCCTGAGCGATCCGCGCGTTTGAAGGCATCACGCCGATGATCGCTCGGGCCAAGGTCGTCTTGCCGCAACCTGACTCGCCGACGAGGCCGACGACGGCCCCGTCCGGCACCTCGAAGCTCGCGCCGTCGACGGCGCGCAGCGCTCCGCGCGGGGTCCGGTACTCGACGACGAGCGCGTCGACGGTGAGGATCGCCACTCGGGTCAGCTCCGCAGCTTCGGGAAGAGCACCTCCTCGGCGCCTCGCGACAGGAAGAACCCGGCAACAACCACGAGCACGATGCAGAAGCCGGGCGGCAGGAACCAGTGCCAGCTGCCGCGCGAAAGCGCCTGCGACACGAACGCGTCCTGCAGCATGAAGCCCCAGGAGATGCGCGACGGATCGCCGAAGCCGACGAAGCTCACGGCCGCCTCGGTCAGGATCGCCCAGCCGATGGCGATCGAGCCGTAAAGGAAGGACAGCGGCAGGATGTTCGGCGCTACATGCACGAACAGGATGCGTGCCTCGGAAGCGCCGGTGACCCGCGCCGCCTCGACATAGGCGCGCTCGCGGACGGTCAGCACCTGCGACCGGATCACCCGCGCGGTGTTCGGCCACAGCAGGAGGGCGACGGCGATCACGACGTTCCAGGTGCTCGGGCGAAGGAAGGCCGCGAGCACGATCACGAAAGGGAGGAACGGGATCGCAAGCGCGATGTCGGCGAGCCGCATGATGGCGGCATCGACGAAGCCGCCGAAATAGCCCGAGAGGAGACCGGTGAGGGTCCCGATCGCGACCACGAAGACGGCCGCCGTCAGCCCGACCATCAGTGCGCTGCGGCTGCCGTAGACGAGCTGCGAATAGATATCGCGGCCGAGATTGGTCGTGCCGAGGATGAAGCCTTCGCCAAGCGGGCGGTTGGCGGCGACGCGGCCGTTCGCCCGAAACAGGATCTCGGTCGGATCATGGGTTGCAAGCACATCGGCGAACAGCGCCACGACGATGAAGACGACATAGATCGAAAGGCCGGCCACCGTGTACGGGTCGCTGAGGAGGCGGCGCGCGACGTCCCGGGCTGCCGCGAGCCGCTGCGAGGACCGGCGCATGAGGGCGGCGCTTTCGACGTCAGCGACCATGCGACACCCTCGGGTCGAGGAAACCGTAGAGGAGGTCGGCGACGAGATTCATGACGATCACGACGAGGGCGATGAGGAAGAACGCGCCCTGGGCGAGCGGGTAGTCGCTCGTCGACACCGCCTGAACGAGGAGCCGGCCGAGGCCGGGCCAGCTGAAGACCGTCTCGACGACGACGTTGGCGCTGATGTTCGGTCCGATCGCAAGCGCGAAGGCGGTCAGCACCGGGAGGAGCGAGTTCCGCGCCGCGTGGTGGATGACGATCCGCCATTCCGAGAGGCCCTTCATGCGCGCCATCGTGACGAACTCCTCGTGCATCGCCTCGATCATCGTCGAACGCATGAGGAGAAGCGGCAGTCCCTGCAGGTACAGCGCGATCGTCAGCGCCGGCAGCGTCAGGTGCAGGAGGAAGTCGCGCGAGAAGATCCGGTCGAGCTCGCCCGCGTACATCGCGCCGGCGCTGTTGGCGCCGCCCGAGGGGAACCAGCCGAGCCAGAACGCGAACACAGCGAGAAGGATCATGCCGAGCCAGAACTCGGGGGCCGCCCGCGTCGCGAGCGCGATCGGCACGACCACGCCCTCGATCCAGGTGCCGCGGTGCCAGGCGAGATAAGCGCCGGCGAGGATGCCGAACGCATAGGCGATGAAGAGGCCGCAGAAGGTCAGGATGATCGTGTTCGGCAGGACTGACAGGACGATGCTCAGCACCGGCTCGCGGCGATGGAACGAGGTGCCGAGCTCGCCTTGCACGAGATTGCCGAAATAGATGACGTACTGTTCCCACAGCGGCCGATCGAGGCCGAACTGCTGCATGATGAGGTTCTGCTGCTCGGCGCTCAGCGCCTCGCTGATATAGGCGGCGAGCGGATTGCCCGGCATCAGCCGGAACATCAGGAACAGGATCGTCGCGACCGCCCACAGCACGAAGATGCTGTGCAGCAGGCGCCGCCCGACGAAGGCCATCGCTACGGTCCCGGGACCGTTGCGGCTCGCCTCAATCTCCGGGCTTCAGCGCCTCCTTGACGCCGGCGGGGTAGTGCAGCCGGTTGCCGAGGATCGTGAAGCCCGCCGATTTCAGCATCTCGCGCGCCGCCGGGACGCCGCTCGCCGGCGGCTTCAGGTCGGCCGCGTACCAGAACGGCAGCGCCGGCGAGACATGGGAGGTCGAGGGCACGGCGAAGCCGTTCCAGGCCGCCTGGACAAGAACGTCGCGGTCGATCGCCGCCGAAAGGGCGGCCCGGAACGCCGGGTCGCTGAACGGCGGCCGGCGGTTGTTGAAGCCGAGGAACTCCATCCCGATGTCGGTCTCCTGCGTGATCTTGATCGCCGGCACTTCCTTGGCGAGCGCCTCGAGCACCTCCGGATCGCCGCCGTACTCGGCGAGAAGGTTCAGCTCGCCCGAGCGCAGCATGCCGATCACGGCTTCCGCGTTCGGGATGATGCGCACCACGAGCCGGTCCATCTTCGGCGCCGCCCAATGCTTGTCGAAGCGCTCGAGGACGATCTCCTCGTTGAGGCGGGCGCGCACCTGCCTGAAGGGGCCGGAGCCGACATTCGCGCTGTCCCGGATCGACTCGATGTTCTCCGGCTTGCCTTCGACGCTCTTCAGGTGCGGCTCCCAAACGTGCTTCGGCGCGATGAAGACGCGCCCGAGCGCCGTCGTCGCGAAGGCGGAGTTGACCTGCTTGAGATTGAAGAGCAGGCCGCGCTCGCCGGTGCGCTCGATCGCCTCGATGTCGCTGACGACGGGCTTGAACATCGGCACCTTGTCGGTGCGCATCGGCGCCTCGAACGAGAAGATCACGTCGTCGACGGTGACCGGACGCCCGTCATGGAAGGTCATGCCGTCGCGGATCGTCACGTCGACGGTCCGGTCGTTGACGAAGGTGAAGCTCTCCGCCGCCCAGGGGCGTGGCAGCCCGTCGGGCCCGACGCGCACGAGCCGGTCCCAGACGAGCTCGTTGACCCAGCTGTCGGGCGCGCCGGCGATGTAGAGCGGGTGGATCGCCTGAAGCTGCGTGCCGGAGTTGATGATCATCGTGCGTTGCGCGCCTTTCGGCGCCGCGCCGACGAAGGTCCAGAAATTCCGGATGCCGACGCCCTTTTGGATGACGATCGAGCCTGCATCCCAGATCTGCTGGTTGAAGGCCTGCAAGGTCTTCGGGTGGATGAGAAAGGCGTAAGGGGCGTCGCGGCTGACGATCGCTTGCGCCTCCCGGATGAGCTTCTTGCGCGCTTCGATGTCGACCGCCTGGCGCTGCTGCTCCGCGATCCTGTCGTATTCCGGGCTCTTGTAGCCGACGAAATTGAAGCCGCGCGGCGCCGTCGACGAGTGGAAGAGGTTGAACACGAGCTCATCCGGGTCGCTGCGCTCGGGGCGGCCGACCATGCGCCACATGGTGGCGTCCCAGCGCTCGCGCTCGTACCAGACGACCTGGCTCAGCTGCTGGCGCGCCGTCGGGCGCACCTCGACGTCGAGCCCGAGCTGGCGCCACGCCTGGGCGATCAGCTGCGCGGCCTGGAACGATTGCGGCACCGCCCCTTGCGTGTCGGAATAGAGGATGATCTTGCGCACCGGATCGCCGGCTCCCTGCCCGAAAGCCTCGCCGAGGCCGGCAAGCGGGAGCGCGGCGGCGCCGCCGAGGAAGAGGGTCTGGCGTCGTGAGATCAGCGTCATGGGCGTCCCCCATCTTCCGCGGCCGGGCCGCGTGCCGGGGCGGATGATAGCCCGGCAGCCGCGCGCGGCGTAAGCATGTTTTGCGGGCCGCCTTGCGCCCGCGTGTCATGCCGCCGCGCGATAGCCGCTGCGCGATATTGCGGGCACGCGATCATCGCCGCTACGGTGAGCACGGACAAGGCGGGGGAGTTCGGCGGCATGGCAGTCTCGGCGGCGGAAGCACGGTTTCTCGACAGCATCTCGCTCGATGCGCCCTGGTCGCTCGTCGAGGCGTTCTCGACCATGCCGCGCTGGCGGCCCGAGGATGTGAACGCCGGCGCCGATCATATCGCGTCGGTCCTGACGCGGCTCGGCGTCCCGGTGACCGTCCATGAGCCCGAGATCTACCTGTCGATCCCGCTCCAGGCGGAGGTTCGCGTCGGCGGCGAGACCTACCGCGCGAAACCGCCATCGATGTCGATCAGCGCGCCCGCGGGTATCGAGGGCGGTCTCGTCCATCTCGAGACCGACCCGAACACGTACCGGTCCTACACCCGCGACCCCGCCGAGATCTTCGCCGGCGAGGGCGGCGACGTCCGCGCGCGGGTCAAAGGCAAGGTCGTCGTCATGGCCGGCTTCGCCAATCCCGGCTCCTGCTCCCTCCTCGAGGAGTGGGGGGCGAGGGCCGTGATCGCGGTCAATCCCGGCGTCGACATCCATTGGGGCACCTGCACGACGATCTGGGGCTCGCCCGACCTCGACGACCTGCCGCGGAAGCCGGCGATCGCCGTCGTCGCCGTGAACAATCCGGACGGGCAGAAGATCATCGCGGCGGCGCGCGACGGCGAAAGCGCGACCGTCGTCACCGAGATGATGGAAGGCTGGTATCGTCAGAAGATTCCCGTCGTCGATATCCCGGGCGCCGTGGAGCCGCAGCGCTTCGTCCTCCTCCACGGCCATTACGATTCATGGGACGTCGGCGTCGGCGACAATGCCACCGGCGACGCGACGATGCTCGAACTCGCTCGCGTACTCTGGGCCCGGCGCGGCGAGCTGCGCCGATCGGTCCGGATCGCCTGGTGGCCCGGCCACTCGACCGGGCGCTATGCCGGCTCGACGTGGTTTGCCGACGCCTTCGCGACCGATCTCGCCGAGAACTGCGTCGCCCAGATCGATTGCGATTCGCCCGGCTGCCGGTGGGCGACGAGCTACCACCAGACCACCTGCATGACGGAAGCGCAGCCCCACGTCGCGCGGGCGATCGAAGACGTCACCGGGCAGAAGCCCAAGTTCAAGCGCCCGAACCAGGCCGGCGACTACTCGTTCAACAACATCGGATTGTCGAGCTACTACATGCTCTCCTCGACGATGCCCGACGATCTCAGGGCCGAGAAGAACTACTATGCGGTGTCGGGCTGCGGCGGCAACATCGCCTGGCATACCGAGAACGACACGCTGGAGATCGCCGACCGCCGCATCCTCGAGACCGACATCCGCATCTACCTGCTCTCGGTGCTACGCCACGCGAACGCCGAGATCCTGCCGGTCGACTGGCGCGAGACCGTTGCCGAGTTCAAAACGACGCTCGCCGCCTATGAGGCGGCGACCGCAGACCACGCCGATCTGACCCCGGCGCGCACCGCCCTCGACGCGCTCTCGGAGCGGCTGGCGGAGCTCTATCGGGGGATCGAGGCTGGGCGCGTCGAGCCGGGCGTCGCGAACGACGCCCTGATGCGGCTCGCCCGCGTGCTCGTGCCGATCAACTTCACCCGCGAGCCGCGCTTCCGGCACGACCCGGCCTATACGGTGCCGCCGCTGCCCTCGCTCGCGGTGGCGGCCGAGCTCGCCCGGATCGACGCCTCGCGGCTCGGCTTCGCGAAGACGCAGCTCCTGCGCGGGCAGAACCGCTTCGTTGCGGCGCTGCGGGAGGCGGAGCGGATCGCTGCCGCGGCTCTGCATCCCGCGCCCGCTTAGGAAGAGGGCCGACGCGGCCGAAGGCCGAGTGGGAGACGGGCGTCAGCGCCCGAATATGCCCTTGAAGAACTGGGCCATCTTGTTGCGGCTCTTCTTGCGCTCGAGCTCTTCGGCGTTGGTCACCCAGGCGATCTGGACGACCTTGCGCTCGCCGGCGAAGGGCCTGTGCCCGTGCCAGGAATTGTCGGCCCTAAGGAAGCCGAAAACCGTGCCCATGGTCGGCGGCACCTCGGCCGCGTAGGGCTCGAAATGCTCGCCGTCGTAGAGCACCCTGAGGCGCCCGCCGGTGTCCTGGCCCCAGTCGTCGTTCATGTAGACCAGCATGGTCATGACCTTCGACGGGCCGTCGGTGTGGATCGCGCCGTATTTCGGCTGCGAGCGCTTCATGATCGTCGTCAGCCGCGGATAGGGGTGCATGTCGCGGCCCCATTTCTTCGAGATCTCCTCGGTGAATTCGGGGCTCTCGAGCTCCTCGATCAGCGTCTTGAAGCGGCCCTTGAGGCCGACCTCGTCGACGGTGAGGTAGCCCGGCTTCTCGATCTCGGGGAAGTCGCGCTTGAGCTCCGGCACCGCCTCCTCCTTGAGGATGCCGGAGCCGAGGAAGTAGTCGTACGGCTCGTGCGAGATCGGCGCGTTGCGCACCGCCTCTACATTCACCAGCGATAGAGCCATCATTCGCCCTCTTCAAATCGGGGGCCGGACCCTAGGGGCGCGGGCGGGCGAGATCAAGCGTGGCGGGGCGCCTCAGCCGCCGTAGAGATAGTTCGGCAGCCACAGCGTCATGCCGGGCCAGAGATACATGATGACCATGCACAGGATGACGATCAGCATGTAGGGCATCATGCCGGCAAAGATCTGGTTCAGCGTCACGTGCGGCGGCGAGACCCCCTTGAGGTAGAAGGCCGACATGGCGACCGGCGGCGACAGGAACGCCGCCTGCAGGTTCACGAAGACGAGCGTCCCCCACAGGATCGGGTCGATGTTGAAGTGCTTCAGCATCGGCAGGAAGATCGGCACGAAGATGATGATGATCTCCGTCCATTCGAGCGGCCAGCCGAGGATGAAGATGATCGCCTGCGACAGCAGCATGAACTGCACCGGCGTCATGTTGAGCGACAGCACCCACTGCTCGAGCAGCGCCTGGCCGCCGAGGATCGCGAACACGGCCGAGAACAGCGCCGAGCCGACGAACAGCCAGCACACCATCGCGGTCGTCTTCGCCGTCAGGAACACCGCCTCCTTGGTGCGCTTCCAGTCGAGGGTGCGGGCGTGGAAGGCGAGGAGGAAGGCGCCGGCGGCGCCGACCGCGGCCGACTCGGTCGCCGTCGTGATGCCGAACAGGATCACGGCAAGCACCACGACGGTGAGGATGCCGAGCGGCATCACCGAGGCTGTCAGGAGCTTCAGGACCTCGAAGCGCTCGGCGTTCATGCGCCAGTAGTAGCGAAGGGTCAGGAACGCCAGGACGACGGCGATGCCCCAGAACCAGTAATAGAAGGCGGCCGGCGGTCCGGCCTCGGAGGGCGAAGCGGCCGCGGCACCGATGTCGGGTGTGCCGAGCTGCTCGACGCCGGTCACGGCCTCAGCCTGGATCGCCTGCTGGTGGATGACGACGTACCACCACACGAGCCACAAGGTTCCGGCCGTCAGCACGAAGGGCACGAGCGCGATCAGGAAGTGCTTCACGAGCGCCGGGACGCCGAGCGGCCGACCCTCGGCCTCTATTGCCCGCGCCCGCCCGGGCGAGAGCAGGGCCTTGGAGAACGCGACCAGCATGTTGCTCGAGTAGGTGCGCCCGAACTCCCGCAGCCACGCCGGCACGGGCACCTGCGTCTGCTCCGGCGGCAGGGCTGGGGCGATCTTCGGGTTCACCATCGCCCAGCCGATGACGTAGAGGAGGTAGAGAAAGGCGAGGAAGAAGCCGGGCAGCATCGCGGCGGCGTAGAGCTTCACCACCGACTGCCCGGCGACCGCGGCATAGACGATGATCATCACCGACGGCGGGATCAGGATGCCGAGCGTGCCGCCGGCCGTGATGACGCCCGAGGCGAGCTTCACGTCGTAGCCGGCGCGCAGCATCGGGTTGAAGGCGATGACGCCCATCAGCACCACGACGGCGCCGACGAGGCCGGAGGCGATGCCCCAGAACGTGCACACGATCAGCGTCGCGACGGCGAGCGAGGCCGGCACGCGCCGGAACGACAGCTGAATCGAGTAGAACATCTTGTCGACGAGGGCGCCGCGCTCCATCACGTATCCCATGAGCACGAACAGCGGGATCGAGATCAGCACGTCGTTGGTCATCGCGCCGTAGGTGCGCTGGACCATGAGGTCGAAGGCGCGGTTGTCGATCCAGTGCTCGGCCGGGTTGTAGAAGGCGTAGAAGCCGAAGAACATGCCGAGGCCCATCAGCGTGAAGGCCGTCGGAAATCCCATCAGGATCACGACCACGATGAGACCGAGCATCAGGAGCCCGAGCGCCGGATCGCTCATCATGTCTGCAGGTCTCCCCCCATGCCGCGCTGGCGCGCCGTCTCGTCGATCTGCTGGGCACGCGCGATCGCGGCCTTGCGCTCGTCCTCGTCGACGATGTCGCTATGCGCGAGCTGCTCGCCGACGACGTCCATCTCGGCGACGTCCTTGAGGCGGCTCGGCCACACCCCGGTCCTCAGGCAGACGACGCAGCGCACGATCTCGGCCACGCCCTGCAGCATGACGAGGATGCCGGCAACCGGGATGACGGTCTTGAAGTGGTAGACCGGCGGTCCGTCCGCCGTGACGTTCGAATGCTCGGCGATGCGCCACGATAGCGACGCGTAGTCATAGCCGGCGTAGATCAGAGCCGCGATGCCGGGCAGGAAGAACACGACGTAGAGCACGAGATCGAGGGTCGCCTGCGTGCGCGGCCGCATCGAGCTGTAAAGGAAGTCGCCGCGGACATGCGCGTTCTGCGCCAGCGTATAGGCGCCGGCGAGCATGAACAGCGAGCCGTAGAACATGTTCGAGGCATCGAAGATCCACGCCGTCGGCATGTTCAGGATGTAGCGCTTGAAGACCTCGGCGCAGACGAGGAGCATCAGCCCGATGATCAGCCAGGCCGCGGCCTTGCCGATCCACGTGCTGACGCCGTCGATAGCGTGGAGGAAGCGCTCGACGCTCATGCGTTCTTGCTGGTTCGAGGGGAGGAGGGGCGGGGAGTTCTTTCGCTGCGAGGCGCCGCCCGGGGACCGGCCGGCGCCTCGCGGGCTCGGGTCAGGCCGTCAGATCTTCTTCGCGGCGGCGTTCGCCCCGAAATAGTGGTCGAAGGCCATGCGCCGGCTGACGACGGTGTCCTGCTCCCAGCGCGTCGCCCGCTGGGCGAAGGCGAGCTGCGACTGCAGGATCTCCTTGAACAGCGGATTCTCGGCCGACTTCTTCTTCACCACCTCGTCATAGACCTCGAGCTGCGCCTTCAGCACCGCATCCGGGGTCTTGTAGAACTTGACGTTGTCCTTGGTCTGCAGCTCGACATAGTCCTTCGAGTAACGGTCGATCGCCTTCCACGACATGTCGGCCGACGCCGCCTCCACCGCGTTGGCGATGATCGCCTTCATCTTGTCCGGCAGCCCGTTGTACTTATCCTTATTGAACATGATTTCGAACTGCTCGGCGTTCTGGTGGTAGCTCTGCAGCATGCAGACCTTCGAGACGTCGGCGAAGCCGAGCGCGCGGTCCGAGGAGGCGTTGTTGAACTCGGCCGCGTCGAGGAGGCCGCGGTCCATGGCCGAGACGATCTCGCCGCCCGGCAGGGCGTTGACGGCGAGCCCCATGCCCTGGAAGACGTCGATCGAGATGCCGACGGTGCGGAACTTGAGCCCCTTGAAGTCGTCGACCTTGGTGACCGGCTTCTTGAACCAGCCGAGCGGCTGCGTCGGCATCGGTCCGTAGGGGAACGAGACGACATTGGCGCCGACCGAGGCGTACAGCTTCTCGAGCAGCTCCCTGCCGCCGCCGTACTTGTGCCAGGCGAGCAGCATGTTGGCGTCCATGGCGAAGCCGGGGCCCGAGCCCCACAGCGCGAGCGCCGTCTGCTTGCCGTAGTGATAGACGAGCACGCCGTGGCCGCCGTCGAGGGTACCCTTCGAGACGGCGTCAAGGAGGCCGAAGGCCGGCACCACGGCGCCCGCCGGGAGCACCTCGATCTTGAGGTCGCCGCCGGTCATGTCGTTGACCTTCTTGGCGAAGTCCAGCGCGTATTCGTGGAAGATGTCCTTCGACGGCCAGGTGCTCTGCCAGCGCATGCTGACCGGGCCCTGGGCGTTGACGACGCTCGGCGCGGCAACGGTCGCGGCGGCCGCAACGGCCGCCCCGCTCAGGAACTTGCGGCGCGAGGTGCTGTCCCCGGCCGATGTCTTGGCTTTTGTCATCGGTTTCCTCCCACTGTGCGGGACGTTATCGCCAATCCCGCGTCAGAGGGTTGTAGGTAACGACGGTGTGTCGACAAAATGCAAGAGGCGTCCGCGCAAAAAGTTCGGGGCGGTTGAGGTCCGGCACGGACCGCTCCTCGGACACATCCCCGTGAACGCGGCCGCAACCGGGCCGGGATGACGCTCTGGCCCCGGCCTCCCGCGGCCCGGTTGCGTCGCGGCGGAACTCGTTTATGGACCTTCGATTCGGGCAAGCCGCCGGCCCTGGCCGGGCCCTTGCTCCCGCCGAACGGAGACCCTCTTGATCGCCGAACAGGACAGGTTGCGGATCCTTGCGATCCTCGCCGCGGTGTTTGCCGCCATAGCCTTCGCGGTCGGCGAGCTCGCGGGGCTCCCGGGAACGGTCGGGCTTGCCAGCACGGGATTGGTTCTCGCGGGGGCGATGTGGCAGGCGCGGCGGATCTCGAGCTTCCTGCGCGTTTTCCTCACCGTCTTCGTGCTCGAATACGTCGTCTTCGGCGCCATGGTGCTCGTCAGTGGCATCGGCTGGTGGCCGGGCTTTCTCGCCGGCCTCTTGCCGCCGGCGAGCTTGCCGGTGACGGTCGCGATCTTCGGCATTCTCGTCGTCGCGGTGTCCTACATCCCGGTGATCCGCACCATCACCGGAATCGCCGACCGCTATTTCGACACCGAGGCTTCGACCACCGCCCGCGTCGGTTCGCTTGTCGCCTGGAGCGGCCACGAGCGGCGCCTCGCCAAGGCCGCGGTGGTGTTTCTCGTCCTCGTCAACCAGGCCCAGGTCGGCATCAGCGTGCGCCTGAACTTCTTCAGCCGGGACTGGTTCAACGCCATCCAGAACAAGGACGAGGCGGCCTTCTGGTCGCTGCTCTTCACCGTCTTCCTGTTCTGGGCCTTCGTCCTCATCGCCAGCAACGTCATCGAGTATCTCGTCCAGTCAGCTTTCCTGATCCGCTGGCGGCGCTGGCTGACCGGGCAGTACATCGGCGAGTGGCTCGGCGAGGGGACGCACTACCGCATGGGCCTGCGCGGCGCCGCCGCCGACAACCCCGACCAGCGAATCGCCGAGGACATCAAGCAGTTCACCGACACCACCTATTCCTTTTCGATCCAGCTGCTCAGCCAGATTTCGACCCTGGTGTCGTTCTCGATCATCCTCTGGGGCATCTCGTCGGATTTCGCCTTTCCCGGGACGAACATCGTCGTGCCCGGCCTCCTGTTCTGGTTCGCGCTCGTCTACGCGGTGTTCGGCACCGGCGTGACGCATCTCATCGGCCGGCCGCTGATCCCGCTGTTCTTCAACCAGCAGCGCTACGAGGCGGATTTCCGCTTCTCGCTCGCGCGCCTGCGCGAATACGCCGAGCAGGTCGCGCTGCTCGAGGGCGAGCCGACGGAGCGCCGTCTGCTGCTCGGCCGTTTCGGCACGCTGGTCGAGAACTTCTGGCGCATCGTGAACCGGCGCAAGCTGCTCATGATCTTCACCTCGTTCTACGGCCAGCTCAGCGTCGTCATCCCCTATGTCGTCGCGGCGCCGTTCTACTTCCTCGGCAAGGTTCAGCTCGGCACGCTGACCCAGACGGCCGGCGCCTTCGCGCGCGTCGAGGCGGCGCTGTCCTTCTTCGTCGACCGCTACGTCACTCTTGCCGACTACAAGGCGGTCGTGGACCGCCTTTCGACCTTCGACCAGGCGATCGCGGCCGGGCGCGCGCTCGGGCGCGAGGCCGGCATCCGGCTCGCCGAGCACGCGCGCGACACGGTCGAGGTGCGCGACCTTGCCCTCGCGCTGCCGGACGGGCGCGGCATCGTCGCCGCCTCCGGGCTCGCCTTCCGCCCCGGCGAGAGCGCGCTCGTGACCGGGCCCTCGGGATCGGGCAAGTCGACCCTGTTTCGCGCCATCGCCGGCATCTGGCCGTTCGGCGAGGGCGCCATCCTGACGCCCGCCGGGGCCCGCATGATGCTCCTGCCGCAGCGGCCCTACATCCCGATGGGAACGCTGATCAACGCCGTCGTCTATCCCTCGAGCCCCGACGCCTACGATCGTGGCGCCGTCGCCGAGGCCTTGCGCGCCGCCGGGATGGGCGCCTTCGTCGATCGCCTCGACGAGGAGCGGGCCTGGGCCCAGACCCTGTCGATGGGCGAGCAGCAGCGGGTCGCGGTGGCGCGCGCGCTCCTGGCGAAGCCGGATTGGCTGTTCCTCGACGAGGCGACGGCGGCGCTCGACGAGCCGACCGAGGAAGCGATCTACCGC
>Ga0126306_10001374_pt1 | contig 12959 bp, 13 predicted proteins | sample Plot27_FD_92592 | JGI IMG/M metagenome (GOLD analysis project Ga0126306, IMG submission 92592) | Serpentine soil microbial communities from UC McLaughlin Reserve, CA, USA - Plot27 | ecosystem: Environmental > Terrestrial > Soil > Grasslands | place: USA: UC McLaughlin Reserve, Lake County...
CCCCTGGCCGCTGGGTTGCCGATAAGCAACGATTTCTTACAGCAGCACATCTGGCTTGACTCCTGGTACTACCAGAGCAGCGAGGTGCCTTAGACGCGAAAGGCTCGCCCGAGGTATAGTCCGCCCCCGAAGGGTACCCTCGGATGCTTTAACATTGTTCGCGTGGTGGGAAGGAGCAAAGGGCGAGGACGGCGGAGTCCCGCGAGCCGCCACGCGCGCTACCCGGCGGGGGTGGTCTTGCTCCTGGGGCTCATCCTGTGCGTCTGCGCGGACGGCCCCGCGCCGGGGGCGCGGGTCTACCCCGCGCCGGTGCCGCTGGTGGCTGCGGGCTTGATCGGGGACCCTTCCACCCCAGGCCCCGCGCTCCCCGTCTCCCCCGGAGAGGCCCGCGGCGCCTCCTACCTCCCCTTGAGCACCGTGCTGCGCCTGCCCGACGGCAGGTTGCGCTATCTGCCCCCCGGCGCCGTACGGGCGGTGACGGTGTCTACGAACGACCCCGGCGCCGCGGCTGCGGTCGCCGCAAGCCGCGCCTGGCTTGAAGGGGGAGAGGTGCCCGGAGGCGACGCCGAGGAGCGTCGCATCTCCGGGCGAGCGCTCCTCGACCTGCGATTGCTGACGCGCCCGAACGGCGCCGCCCTGGCGGGGTTGCATCCTCGTTGGGGCAGCGTCTGGCCACGGGACGCCAGCTTCGTGGCCGTGGCCTTCGCCGCGACCGGCCACCACGAGCTCTCCTACGAGGTCCTCTCCTTTCTCGCCTCCACCCAAGAACCCGACGGCGCCTGGGAGGCCCGCTACAACGCCGCGGGCATCCCCGTGCTCGACGGGCGACCCCGGCAGCTCGACGCCGTAGGCTGGTTCCTCTGGGCTACCTGGTACTGGTACGTCACCGCGGATCCCCGCGACCGCGCCGAAGAGCGCGCCCGGACGCTGTGGCCCACCGCGCGCGCCGCCGCCGAGGTAGCGGTGGCCTCGCTCGGGACAGACGGCCTGCCGCCCGGAGGCGCGGACTACTGGGAGACCGAAACCGGAAAGCCCAACCTCGGGACCGCAGCCCCCTTGAGGACGGGCCTGCACGCCGCGGCGGACCTGGCGGACAGGCTTGGCCACGAATCCGACGCCCGGCGCTACGCCGCGGCGGCCGGACGCCTCGACGCGGCTATCTCGCGCGAGTTCGCCCCGATGGGTTACCCGCGTACAACGGGAGCCCGCAGCGGCGCCGACGCGGCCGTTAACTTCCTCGCCCCGCCGTTCGCCCCGTTGGACCCGCGGGTCGAGGGCGCAATAGCCGACGCAGCGGAGCGGCTGCGTGCGCCGAACGGCGGCGTCCTGCCCGGCGAGAGGTGGCCGCAAGACCCCGCCGTCGCCTGGACGCCCGAGACGGCCCTCTTCGCCCTCTCCGCGGCCGCCGCGGGCGACGATGAGGCCGCCGACCGCTGGCTGGGGTGGCTCGCCGCCCACCGCACGAGCCTAGGGGCGTTTCCCGAGAAGGTGAGTGGCGACGGCGAGCCCAAGGCCGCCGCTCCTCTGGGCTGGACGGAGGCTATCGTGCTGCTTGCGCTGGCCGCAAAGGACGAGCCGCTGCCGGTCCCGCCGGTACCGGATCGGGCGCCCCTGAAGACGAACGCCCCTCCGTCACTGCCGGTAGTCGGGATGCTACTCTGCGCGGGTGCTCTGGGAGCGACGTTAGTAGCCGTTAGCAAGAAGGTTGCTACTCGACCTCGATGGCGTCCTGGGCCCGGATCCGGCCTGCCCTGATCACCCTCGCGCAGATGCCGCCGCGTCCTTTTAGCGCCCGCGTCATCCCTGGCTCGCTCAGGTCCTGGACGTGTCTGCACGGCGGGCGCGAACGGTCGAACTCGAGGAGCGCCTCCCCGACGCGGAACCGCTTGCGGCGCAGGTCCGTGAGCTTTATGCCGCGCGTGATGATGTTGCGCCGGTGCTGGCCCTTCTTGACGCGGATGCCGAGCTCACCCTCGATGTAGTCGAGGTCTTCGCCCTCGATCAGGGTGACCTGACACACGTCGCCGTAGCGCGTCCAGAACCCGGTCCCCACGCAGTAGCGGTCGCCCTCGATGCCACAGCCCTCGATGGTGCTTACCTCTTCGACGCGCTGCATCGGCGCGCTGCCCTCACCGGTGACGAAGATCCCCTCGACGACGCCCTTCATCTCGCGCTCCCCTCTGCTGTATGACCCGAGCCTAGAGGTTAGCAGCTACGGGCTATCTCCGGCTCGCCCGTACCCGCCGCCGCCCGGGGTGCGGACGGTGACGATGTCACCCTCTTGGAGCTCCCGGCCGGCCTTCGGCGGCAGCTCTTCGCCGTTGAGGAGGTTTTGGCCGACCTTGCCTGGCTCGCCGCCTTCGGCGCCGCGCGGGGGGTGGCGGCGGCGGTCGGTGAGGAGGGAGAGGCTGGCGGGCTCGAGCACGCGCACGGAGCGGACGATGCCGTCGCCGCCGCGCTGGGCGCCCTCGCCGCCGGAGCCGTAGAGGAGCTCGTAGCGCTCGACGCGCATGGGGTACTCGAGCTCGAAGGCCTCGACGGGGGTGTTGAGGGTGTTGGACATGCCGACGTGGACGCCCGAGGGGCCGGGGCCGTTCTTGCTCGCGCCCTGGCCGCCGCCGATAGTCTCGTAGTAGGTCCAGCCTCCGTCGCCAGAGCCGCCGATGATCGTGTTGTTCATCGTCCCCTGGCCCTGCGCCGGGATGGCCTCCGGGGCGAAGCCGGAGAAGGCCGCGAGGACCGTGTCGGCGATGCGGTTGCTCGTCTCGACGTTCCCGGCGACGACCGCCGCCGGGTACCTGACGTTCACCAGGCTCCCGTCCGGCGCCTTTATCTCGAGGGGCGCGTAGGTGCCCGCGTTGGCGAGGATGTCCTTGGGCAGGAGGACGCGCAGGGCGAAGTAGCACGCCGAGCGGGTTACAGGCAGCGGACAGTTGATGTTGCCGCGCACCCCGTCCGCGGTGCCCTCGAAGTCTATGGTGATAAAGTCGTCTCGTATCGTGACCTTCGCCTTTATGGGGATATCCTCGCCGGTTATGCCGTCGCCCTCCATGAAGTCTTCGGCCTCGCGCTCGCCGTCGGGGAGCTCACGGACGGCCTCGCGGGTGCGCCTCTCAGCGTAGGAGATGACCTCCTCGAAGGCGGTGAGGACTATCTCCTTGCCGCGGCGTTCGATCAGCTCGCCCATGCGCTCCTCGGCGATGTTGTTCGCGGCGATCTGGGCCCGCAGGTCGCCGCGCCTGAGGCCGGGGGTGCGGACGTTGGCGAGCAGGAGATTCAGGACGTCTTCGACGTACTCGCCCCTTCGTACCAGGCGCACCGGGGGGATGATGACGCCCTCCTGGAAGATCTCGCGCGAGTCGGAGGGCATCGAGCCGGGGCGCATCCCGCCGACGTCGGAGTGGTGCGCGCGGCTAACGGCGTAGCCGAGTATCTCCCCCTCGTAGGCGACTGGCGAAACGAGGGTTATATCGGGGAGGTGAGTTCCACCCGAGTAAGGGTCGTTTATGGCGAAGACGTCCCCCGGTTCGGGGTCGCGGCGCATGATGGCGGCCACGGCTTCGGGCATCGCTCCAAGGTGGACGGGGATGTGCTCGGCCTGGGCGACCATGTTCCCTTTCGCGTCGAAGAGGGCCGTGGAACAGTCGCGCCGCTCCTTTATGTTGGAGGAGTAGGAGCCTCGGATCAGGACCGCCCCCATCTCCTCGGCTATCCCCGCGAGCGCGCTCGCCAGCACCGAGAGCGTTACGGGATCGAGCCTCGTCTCGCTCATTCTTTCTCCAATACCAGCGTCCCCACCCCGTCCACGACCCCGCTCCATCCGGGCCTGATGACGCAGGTGGACTCTTTGAACTCGACTATCGCCGGGCCCGAGACCTCGGAGCCCTCGCCCATCCGCTCCCTATCGAACACCGGCACCTCCCGCCACTGGCCGTCGAAGTTGGCCTTACGCCTTTCGTCCTCCGCCTCGCCCTCGGTCGCCGGTTCGTCCAGCCCCGGTTTCTCGACCGGGACGGTGGCGACGAGGCGCAGGTTCACCAGCTCGACGGGCTCGTCCTCCATCCGGTAGCCGTAGCGCTGCTCGTGCGCCGCGTGGAAGCGCTTCTCGAGCTTCTCTAGAGAGTCGGCCTCGACCGTGAGCTCGAAGGATTGCCCCCGGTAGCGCAGGTCCGCCCGGCGGGTGTTCTCGGGGCCTTCGAGATCTTCGGCGGCCGTGCTCTCCATGTCCGCGAACTTGTCCTCGAAGTTGCCGGTATCCACCCCTTCAAGGACCGCGAGGTAGGGGCGCACGTAGTCACGCCGGAGGTCCGAGATGGCGAGGCCCAAGGCCGAGAGCACGCCGCCGGCGCGGGGGACGAGGACGGTCTGCATGCCTAGCTCCTCGGCCAGGGAGCAGGCGTGGAGCCCGCCGGCGCCACCGAAGGCGAGAAGGGCGAACTCTCGCGGGTCGAGACCGCGCTCGACGCTGATCACGCGCAGCGCCCGCACCATCTCCGCGTTCGCCACCCGCACTATGCCGAGTGCGACTTCTTCCGCGTCTAGACCCAGCTTCTCGCCCAGAGCCCCGAGCGCCTTCTCCGAGAGCCCGCGCCGCAGCACGACCTCGCCGCCCAGCTCGGCGCCGTCCCGGAGGTACCCTAGAAAGAGGTTGGCGTCCGTGACTGCGGGCTCCTCGCCGCCCTTGCCATAACCGGCGGGTCCGGGTTCGGCGCCCGCCGAGTGGGGACCGATGCGTAGAGCCCCGCCCGCGTCCGCCCAGGCGATGGAGCCCCCGCCGGCGCTCACGGTGTGGACGTCCACCATCGGGAGCTTGATGGGGACGCCGGCGACGACCGTCTCCGTGGTCGTCTGCGCCTCGCCGCCGATGATGGGGGCGACGTCCGTGCTCGTCCCGCCCATGTCGAAGGTCAGGAGGGCCTCGTAGCCTCCTAGAGAGCCGACGTACGCCGCGCCGACGACCCCGCCCGCCGGACCCGAGAGGACGCAGCCCGCGGCGTCCTCGATCGCGTCGTCCACTCGCACGACGCCGCCCGAGGACTGCATTATCAGGGGCGATGGAACCCCGCCCTCCTCGGCCTTGCCGGCCAGATTCGTTAGATACGCGGCGAGCTTCGGCGCGAGGTAGGCGTCGGCGGCGGTCGTGGAGAAGCGCTCGTACTCCCTGAACTCGGGCAGGACCTCGCTGCTAAGGGAGACGTGGACGTCGGGGAGTGCCTCCCTCAGCGCCTCTCCGACCCTTCTCTCGTGCTCGGGGTGCACAAAAGCGAAGAGAAGGCACACGGCGACGGCCTCGACCTTGGATTCTTTGATCGAGAAGACCACGCCTTCCAGGCCATCTTCGTCGAGCGGAGAGATCTCGCCCTGCGGGCCCATCCGTTCCTCTACCGTGAAGCGCAGCTCGCGTGGGACGAGCGGGGGAGGGCGGTCGGCGCCGAGGTCGTAGAGGGAAGGGCGGTTCTGGCGCGCGATCTCCAACACGTCCCTGAAACCCTCCGTCGTCACGAGAGCCGTCCGGGCCCCGCGGCGCTCGAGCAGGGCGTTGGTCGCCACCGTCATCCCGTGGGCTAGCGCGGTTACCGCGCCGGCCTCCACCTCAGAGGCGCTCACGGCGTTCATCACTCCCACGGACTGGTCCTGCGGCGTCGAGGGAACCTTCGCCGTTACGAGCGTCCCGTCGGAGAGGACGACGAGGTCGGTGAACGTGCCGCCGACGTCTACGCCGAGGCGTGTCTCGCCCAAGTCACTACCCCTGCTCGGCGATGAGCTGGCGTTCCTGGGGCTCTTCCTCGTAGATGTCTTTGCGGTAGGTCTCCTGCGCCAGGGCGCAGACCGCAGCGACGTAGACGGCGATCAGGGTTGTGCCGCCCGTCGGATAGAGCGAGGTGGCTATGAGCGTGGCCAGAACGCCTCCGAAGAACCCGAGATCCGGTAGTTGAAGGTTGCCCCCCAGTAGCGCACGCGCGTGCTGAAGAGCTTCGCGTAGAAGCTGCCCGGGACGCCGTACACCGCGGCGTGGGCGACGGCCAGCTCTCCGGCTACCGCTCCCAACCCTCGTCTTCCACCTCCCCCGTGTGCTGGGCGAGGGTCGGAGGGGGACGCCGTATCGGCGGTCGTTGGCCATCCACGAGCACAGGCGAGCCGAGCATCCCGAGCATCCCGGCGACCGGGTGCTCCACCTCCCTCAGCATGTCCGTGCTCGAGAGGTGCTCGTCGGCGAGCGCCTCGGCCAGGGTGTTGACTGGACCGCAAGGAACCCCGAAGCTCCTGATCTTCTCGACCCACTCGTCCGCGGTCCGGTCGGAAAACTCGCCTTGGAGCGCCGCCACCAGCTGCTCCCGGTTCGCCACCCGATCGGGGTTCGTGACGTAGCGCTGGTCCTCCGCCAGGTCCTCGCTTCCGATGGCCTCGCACAGCCTCTTGAACTGGGCGTCGTTGCCGACGGCGACCGCGATCTTTTTGTCCGAGGCGTCGAAGGTCTGGTAGGGGACTATCGTAGGGTGCCCGTTGCCCATGCGGCCCTTGTCCTCGCCGGAAACGAGGTACTCCTGGCCGCGGTTGGCGAGCCAGGAGAGGGTGCTCTCGAAGAGCGGCACCTCGACGCGCGCGCCATCGCCGGTGGTCTCACGCCTGCGCAACGTCGCCAGGATCGCGGTCGCGGCGTACAGGCCGCAGACGATGTCCGCTATGGCGACCCCTACCTTCGTGGGCTCGCCATCCGGTTCGGGAAATCCAGTTATCCCCATGATGCCCGCGCGAGCCTGGATCAGGAAGTCGTAACCGGGACGTTCCTCATCCTTTCCGGGCCCGAAGCCGGTGATGGAGCAATAGACGAGGCCGGGATTGCGCTCCTTGAGGGTCTCATAGCCGAGACCGAACTTTTCCAGTGCGCCACGCCTCATGTTCTCGATCACGACATCCGCATCCGCAGCGAGCTCCTTGACCCTCTCTAAACCTTCCTCGTCCTTGAGGTCCACGCCTATGGAGCGCTTGTTGCGGTTGACGGACAGAAAGTACGCCGACTCGCCCCCCGCGAAGGGGGGTCCCCACTGGCGGGTGTCGTCGCCGCGCTCGGGGTGCTCGACCTTGACCACGTCCGCCCCGAGATCCGCGAGCACCATCGTCGCGTACGGCCCGGCCAGGACCCGCGAGAGGTCGAGGACCTTCACGCCTTCGAGGGGCAGGTTCACGCCCGCGTACCCGGATCGTCGTCTATGAGAAAGAGCCGCGTCGGCCCGGGGGCCAGGTTGCGACCCCGGTGCGCCCCATCGCCTAAGGTAGCAGGTGGGAGCAGGAACGCCTCGCCTTCGGAGGCCCGCAAGGACTCGCGGCCGTCGTCGAACTCGTACTCGATCTCACCCTCCACGACGTAGCCACGGTGGCCTTCCTCGCACCACTCCTCGCGCCTCGCACCCTCGTCGTACCGGACTATCGCCCAGCGGGTTCCTTCCACCCGGCCCTCCCTAGCCCGGATGCCGGGGGCGTCGTCGTCCCACTTCATCTCGCCGAAGGGTACTTTCGTCGCCTCGCCCATGCGGAGCAGTTTAGCGGGCTCGCCGCGCGCCGTGCGACCGTGAGGCGCCGAAGTGTGAAATCGCCTAGCGACCCGGGGCCAGGGATGTGTGAAAATCCACCTGCCGCACAGCGCATAAGGAGAGGCGAAGCCATGACCACAGCGCAGACGGACCGCAGACCGGGTGGGGACGGGCGGACGCCGGGACGCCCCGGCCCGCAGGACTTCCTGAATGTGGAAGCCCACCTCTCCGACGAGGAGAAGGAGATCCGGGGCAAGGTCCGCACCTTTGTAGAGGAGAGGATACAGCCAAACATAAAGGACTGGTTCGAGAGGGCTCATTTCCCGCGCGAGCTCGTGCCCGAGATGGGCTCTTTGGGCCTGCTCGGGATGCACCTGAAGGGCTACGGCTGTGCCGGCAAGAGCGCGGTGGCCTACGGGCTGGCGTCCATGGAGATCGAGGCTGGGGACTCGGGCTTGAGGACCTTCGTATCGGTGCAGGGCTCGCTCGCTATGAGCGCGATCCACAAGTTCGGCTCCGAGGAGCAGAAGGAGCGGTGGCTCCCGCCCATGGCCCGCGGCGAGACGATAGGCTGCTTCGGCCTCACCGAGCCCACCGCCGGCTCGGATCCGGCAAGCATGAAGACCTTCGCTCGTCACGACGGATCCGACTGGGTACTGAAAGGCGAGAAGCGCTGGATCGGGATGGGCACGATCGCGGACGTCGCCGTCGTGTGGGCCAGGACCGATGAGGAGGATAAACCCGTCCGCGGCTTTCTCGTCCCCACCGAAACCCCCGGCTTCTCCGCAAGAGACATAACCGGCAAGTTGTCCATGCGCGCCTCGGTGCAGTGCGACCTCTCCTTCGAGGACATCCGGCTCCCTGCCGAGGCGATGCTGCCTGGCGCCGAGGGTCTCAAGGGTCCTTTCGCGTGCCTCAACGAGGCACGCTACGGCATAGTCTGGGGCTCGATGGGTGCTGCGAGGAGCTGCTTCGAGTGCGTATTGGGATACGCCAAAGAGCGCGAGCAGTTCGGCAAGCCCGTGGCCGCCTTCCAGCTCACCCAGGAGAAGCTCGTCGACATGATGCTCGAGATCGATAAGGGCACGCTCCTCGCCCTCCACCTCGGGCGCATGAAGGACGAAGGGACCTTGAGGCCGGAGCAGATCTCCTTCGGCAAGCTCAACAACGTCCGCGAGGCCATAAAGGTAGCCCGCGAAGCGCGCACCATCCTCGGCGGCAACGGCGTGACGCTCGACTACCCGGTGATGCGCCACGCGAACAACCTAGAGAGCGTCCTGACCTACGAGGGCACGAGCGAGGTCCACACGCTCGTCGTCGGCAACGCGATAACCGGCATCCCGGCCTTCCGCTAGTCCGCCGGGCTTCAGGGAGCGCGAGAGAAGCGTCCCGTAACGGCCGCCTATACACTCGGGCTCTACCTCGCGCGGCCCCTCTCCGGTCACGGGGTTAACATGTGCCGGTGAGTTGCGAGCCACGCAACGACGCGGTCTCAGACCGCCAAGCGGCTTCGCCGGACCACTTCGCCCGCACGTCTTCGACCTGGCTGGCCTACCTGCTGGTCGGGTACTTCATGTACGTGCAGGCGTCGCTGGGGCCGATCCTGCCGTTCCTGCGTGAGGACCTCTCTCTGGACTACGGGGCCGCGGGGCTACACTTCGGCGCCTTCGCCCTCGGCGTCTTGTTCACGGGTCTGCTCGGCGATCGCCCGGCACGCCTCCTGGGAAGACACACGACGCTCTGGGGCGGCGCGGTCGGGATGGCGGCTGGGGCGGGGACTCTAACCGCCGCGAACGACGCCGTGGCAAGCCTCTCGGCCACCCTCGTAACGGGCTTTTGTGCGAGCTTGCTCCTGATGAGCGCCCAGGCAGCCCTCTCGGACCTGCACGGGGCATGGCGGGCGGCGGCCATCTCCGAGGCAAACGTGGTGGCCGGGGCCGCGGCGATACTGGCTCCTGTGCTGGTGGGAGCCTTCTCGCGCACCGAGTTCCCGGGCTGGCGTGGCGCGCTGCTGTTCGCCGCGGTCCTCCTGACCGCTATCGCCGCCTTGGGACGCGCGCCGGTCCCGGGCGCGAAGCCCGGCGCGGCGATGGGCTCGCCGGACCGCCGGGTGCGGGGGGATGGGGGAGGGGGTCGCCGCGTCCTACCCGCCGTGTTCTGGGGGTGGTGCGCGGTGCTGTTCTTCTGCACGGCGGTGGAGTGGAGCGTGGCCTACTGGCGGACGTCCTTCCTAGAGGGAGAGGCTGCCTGGAGGCCGCCAACGCCGCGACGCTAATGGGCGCCTACTTCGTCGCCCTCCTCGTAGGTCGGGTCGTCGGCAGCCGCCTGGCCCGCAAGGTACGCCCCGAGAAGCTGCTCGTGGGTGCGGTTATCCTCTCCGCGGCCGGCTTCCTGCCGTTCTGGCTCGCCCCCTGGTCTCACCCGTCGTACTCACCGCGACGCTTGTGAGCGTCGCTGGCCTCTTCGTCGCGGGCCTCGGTATCGGCAACCTCTACCCTCTGGGCGCCTCCCTAGCGATCGGCGCGGCGCCCCGGGTCGTGGACCTCGCCACCTCCCGGATCGCGCTCACCGTCGGCTGCGCGACCCTCCTCATACCCCCCGCCCTCGGCCTCGTCGCTGGCCGCTCCGGCATCGGAGGCGCCTACTCCATCGTCGCCGCCCTGCTCTTCGCCGCGGCCGCGCTGGCCGTGGCCGTAGACCGCTCGGCCCGCAAGCAGTGAAAAGGCGCGGAGCCACTCCCCGCCCAAACAAAGCTGACAAGCTGAAGTGCTGACTAGCTGATCGCTCTAAATCACCGAGCTCGCCGGACCGCCGGCGACGTAGATCGTCTCGCCGCTGATGTACGAGGCTTCGTCGGAGACGAGGAAGGCGACGACGTTGGCGATGTCCTCCACCCTCCCGAAGCGCTTGAGCGGGATGTTCTTGGCGAAGCGCTCCTTCATGTCCTCCATGGTCATGCCGGCGCGCTCAGCAGCCTCCTTGGTCATCTCCGTCTCGATCCAACCGGGGGCCACCGCGTTGACGTTGACGTTGAACCGCCCGAGCTCCAGCGCCAGCGTCCGGGCCAGCGCCTGCAACCCCGCCTTAGCCGAAGAGTAGTTGGCCTGCCCGCGGTTGCCCAGCGCCACGATGGAGCTCGTCATCACGATCTTGCCGTACTCCTGCTCCACCATGTACCTCTGCGCCGCCTTGGAGCACAGGAAGCTCCCCTTTAAATGGACGTCGAGGACCGTGTCCCAGTCCTCCTCGCTCATCTTGAAGGTGAGGTTGTCGCGCAAGACCCCGGCGTTGTTGATCAGGATGTCGATCCGCCCGAAGCGGTTGGCTATCTCCTCAAAGGCCGCCTCGACCTGCTGCGCGCTGGAGACGTCGCAGGCCACCGCGAGCGCTTCGGCCCCCGCCGCCTCTACCGCTTCCACCGTCTCCCGAGCCGCCTCCGCAGAGAGGTCCACCACCGCGACGTTGGCACCCTCCTGCGCAAGCCGGATCGCCTCGGCCGCCCCGATGCCCCGGGCAGCACCCGTCACGACCGCCACCCGTCCGCTGAGTCTCACAAGCTCACCTTCCTAAGCCGCTCAACATCGCACTCCACACCACAAATGTGGAGGGATTTGTTACATAGTAGCTAATTGTATACGAGAGGAATTTATGTGTCCAGAGAAGGTATAAACATACTAGCAATAGGTGTCGGAAGCACTCGTGTGGAGCGTGTCTTTACTCTAGGATTGTACACGGTTACGAGGTGCGTAGTTTGTCTGCTGGATCACAAGGCCCCCACCGGTGCACTGGCGGGGGCCGACAACTCTGGTGGGACGCCTGTTCTCAGGTTCTGATGTAGACCCCGCCGTTTATGTCGAGCGACTGGCCGGTGATGTAGTCGCCGTCCTCGACGAGGTAGCGCACGGCGCGGGCTATCTCTTCGGGCTTGCCGAAGCGACCGAGGGGAACGGTCTTCAGGAGCTTACCCTTCGCCTCCTCGGGGATGGCGGCGACCATGTCCGTCTCTATAAAGCCGGGGCAGATCGCGTTCACGGTGATGCCGTAGCGGGCGAGCTCTTGGGCGGCCGTCTTGGTGAAGCCGAGCAGGCCCGCCTTGGCTGCCGCGTAGTTGGACTGGCCGATGTTGCCTGCTTCGCCCACGAAGGAGCTCATGTTGATGATCTTGCCTCCGCCCTGCTCCATCATGTGGGGCAGCGCTGAGTGGACAGTGTAGAAGGCGCTGTTGAGGTCGACCTGGATGACCTTGTCCCAGTCCTCGACCGAGAGCTTCTTCAATGTGCGGTCTATATTTATGCCGGCGTTATTCACCAGCACGTCTATCCGGTTGAACTCCTCTATCGTCTTGTCTATGAGGCTCTGAGCTTGCTCGGGGTCCGAGACGTCCGCCTGGACCGCTATCGCGCGCGATCCGCCCTCCTCGATCCGGCCGACCAACTCCTCTGCCGGCTCCTTGCTCCGCGAATAGTTGACTACCACGTGCGCCCCGCCACGCCCCAGCTCCTCCGCTATGGCGGCCCCCAGACCGCGGCTCGCCCCCGTGACGACCACGACAGCCTCTTGCAAAGTGCCCACCGGCTCCTCCCTTCCGTTTGATCTTCTCCGAACCCTTGCAGGCCAAGTTTATTGGCAAGGAAAATCCGTCGCAAACTATGTACGCGGCGCATATAAGCGGGATACGCGACCCCCTCGCGCAACGGCGGAGCGCGGCGCGCCGATCACGGCCACCGACCCCTTGAGCCTGAGCGCCGCCGCGCAAAGCGTTACAATTGCAGAAAATATTCTAACTGCATCCTTGACAATGCAGCACATATATGTAAAATGCACATAGAGATGGAAGAGAGAGTCATGGACAACGAGGAGCGCAAGACCGAAGCCGAGACCAGGGAGACCGAGTTCCGGGGGGTCGAGGCGCGGCCGAGGAACTGGCTGGTACCGGTGATCCTGCTCTCGCTCCGGGAGTGGAACTCCTACGGGTACGAGCTCATGGACCGGGCGTCGAAGTTCGGGTTCGAGGCGATGAACCCCGGCACGTTGTACCGGACGCTGCGGCAGATGGAGAAAGAGGGCATCGTCGAGTCCACCTGGGAGACCTCCAGGGGCGGGCCGGCGCGCCGGATGTACTCTATCACCGACGCGGGGAGGGCGTACCTCGACTTCTGGGCCCAATCGCTGGAGCAGTACCAGAGGACCATGGACAACTTCTTCCGGCTCTACACGGGAAGGTCGCTACGGCAAGAGAAAAAAGAAGAGGAGTAGCGGCGAGCGAGAGAGCCCGCGCGCGAGGCGCGGAGAAAGGAGTTGGCGGTGGCTAACATGGAGAAGGCCAACAAGGCCGCGGAGCGGCTCGCGGAGACCACGCGGGATTCGTACAAGACGGTCCTGGATCACACGGTGGCGCTGCAGGAGCGTAACGTCCACTTCGCGCAG
>Ga0126306_10001375_pt1 | contig 12958 bp, 13 predicted proteins | sample Plot27_FD_92592 | JGI IMG/M metagenome (GOLD analysis project Ga0126306, IMG submission 92592) | Serpentine soil microbial communities from UC McLaughlin Reserve, CA, USA - Plot27 | ecosystem: Environmental > Terrestrial > Soil > Grasslands | place: USA: UC McLaughlin Reserve, Lake County...
GCCGAGCGTCCCCATGGGAATGAGCAGGCCCGCGAGCACGAATCCATAGATGTCCACGATCCACAGGAGCTGCGCGCTCGTCGGCCGCAGATCGGCGCTCAGTCGTGGCACGGCGAGGTTCAGGACCGTGAGGTCCATGGAGTACAGAAGGCAGGGCAGCGCGATTATCGCGAGTCCGATCCACTCGCGCTTCCCCGCTCGCCGCGCCGGCTCGTGCGTCGTCGTCGTCATCGCTGCGCGACCTCTCGATCAAAGTTGTGACGCTGGTGCATCGTGACACTGTTCTAGTCCATGAGCTCACCCAGGCGTTACACTTTCCCTGATGGCCGATTCCGGAGCCTCCGAAGCCGAGCTCGTCGCGGCGCTGAAACGCCGCGATGAATCGGCGTTCACGGACGTGGTGACGACGTACCATCCAGCGCTCCTCCGGCTCGCGATGGTTTACTGCCCGAGCCGCGCGGTTGCGGAGGAGATCGTGCAGGAGGCGTGGCTCGGCGTGATCAGCGGCATCGATCGCTTCGAGTGCCGTTCGACCTTCAAGACGTGGTTGTTCCGGATCCTGGTGAATCGGGCGCAGACGCGCGCCGAGCGTGAGGGACGGACGATCCCATTCTCCGAGCTGACGAGAGAGGCGGAGGAAATGGGGCCGCCGGCCGTGTCGCCGGACCGCTTCGTTCCGGCCAACCACCCGCAGTATCCCCAGTGGGTGGATCACTGGATGGTGCCGCCGCACTCGTGGGGCGGGTCACCCGAGGAGAGTGTCGCCAGCCACGAGACGATGGCGCTGATCCAATCGGCGATCGAAGCCTTGCCACCGGGCCAGCGGCAGGTCATCACGCTGCGCGACGTGCAGGGATGGTCTTCGGAAGAGGTATGTAACGTTCTGGAGATCAGCGAGACCAATCAGAGGGTGCTGCTCCACCGCGCCCGCAGCCGGGTGCGTGCCGCGCTCGAGCTCCACTTCGACCGTGAGTGAGGCAATCGTGCCAGCATCGATGGACGAGTTGAGTTGCAAGCAAGTCGTCGAGCTCGTGACTGCCTATCTCGAGGATGTGCTCTCGACCGAGGACAGGCGGCGGTTCGACGCGCATCTTGCCGGCTGTCCCTTCTGCACGGTCTATCTGGAGCAGATGCGTCAGACGATCGCGGCCCTCGGTCATCTTCCCGAAGCCTCGATCTCGGCCGACGCGTTGAGGGAGTTGCGGGAGGCGTTCCGGCGGACCTGAGGGCTGCGGATCCACGACACTCGTCGGCTGGCCGATCGCCTGGTCAATCGGTATTCGTAATGCCGCGCCCGCCAATTCGAGCGGCATCTTCTCCGCGCAGCGGATAGCAAGTCGGCTGCCGCCTCTCGGCTGTCTCGCCGAGCAGGGTGCATTTGCTCCACAAGCCAGGCGCGATTGCGATGCGTTGCAACGTAGATTTGAAGTACGGCTCCGACTCTCGGTCCCGTGTCACCGACGATGTTGACACATGACGACGCAGCTTCCCGACTACTACGAGACCCTCCAGGTATCGCCACGCGCTGACCGAGAAACCATCGAGCGCGTGTTTCGCCACCTGGCAAAGCGTTACCACCCGGACAATCGGGACAGCGGTAACACCGACACATTCACGCGGATCGTCGAGGCATACCATGTGCTCACCGATCCGGAGCAGCGCGCCCGGTACGACCTCGTGTACGAGCAAGTGAAGGTGGCGCAGTGGCGAATCTTCGACCAGGAGACGACCCGCAGCGAGATCGCCGCCGACGCGCGCATACGAAACGCCGTCCTGGCACTGCTGTACGTAGCCCGGCGTAACGACTGCGCGAACCCCGCGATCGGAGCCGTGGAGCTCGAGCGCACTCTCGGCTGCCCCGAGTCGCTCATGGCGTTTCATATCTGGTACCTGCGCGAGCAGGGACTCATCAAGCGCAACGAGTCCGGCGGGTTCGCCATCACGGCCGCCGGTGTCGATCGCGTGCTGGAACGCGGCGGACCGGGGAAGCCCCACACCAATCTCATTTCGGCAGGCGAGTCGACGAACGGGCGGGCGGCGATGGCTTGAACGGGTTGCTCGTTGATGTGTGACAGGGGACGTCGTCGTGAGGCTGCGTCCCCGCCGAGCACACCTGTTGGCCGTGCGCCGACACCTTGGTGCAATTGAACGATGAGTCCCGCGGGCAGAGTGTGCAGCACATCCAGCACGCACTCCCTGCATCGCGAGCCACACCGCGGTGCTCCCGCATCGACCGGAGACCATCGTCATGACCACCGCGTACCTCGCCCGCCTCTCGCTCGCGGGTCTCGTCGTCGCCACCCTCGCCGGCGGACCCACGCAGCTTCGGTCCCAAGCGGGGTCGACGAAGCCGACGATCATCCTCGTCCATGGCGCGTTCGCCGACGGCACGGGCTGGCAGCACGTCATTCCGCTCCTCGAGCGCGAGGGCTACAACGTGCTCGCCGTGCAGAACCCGCTCACCTCGCTCGCAACGGACGTGAGCACCACGAAGCGGCTGATCGACGCTCAGCGCGGACCGGTGGTGGTCGTGGGGCACTCCTATGGCGGCGCGGTGATCACCGGCGCCGCATCGGGAAACCCGAACGTCAAGGCGCTGGTATACATCGCCGCATTCGCGCCGGAGGCCAACGAGCCCGTCGGCGCGTTCGTCGAGAAGTATCCCTCCCAGCTCGGCGCTGCGCTCAAACCGGATGCGGCGGGCTTCCTGTACATCGATCGGGCGAAGTTCCGAGACGTGTTCGCGCGCGACGTGTCGGCCAGTGACGCGAGCGTGATGTCGTCGGCACAGAAGCCGATCACCGGCAGCGTGTTCGGCGAGTCGGTGCCCACGCCGGCATGGAAGACGATTCCGGCGTGGTACATGGTCGCCCAGGAAGATCGCGCGATCAATCCGGATCTCGAGCGCTTCTACGCGAAGCGGATGGGCGCGCGCACGATCGAGGTGAAGGCGAGCCACGTCGTGTTCGTGTCGCACCCGAAAGCGGTTGCAAAGCTGATCGAGCAGGCGGCGAGCGCCTCGGCGCGCACGGCCTCACGCTGAGAGGGACTCGTGTCGGGAGACATCGACCATGGCCGCCGCCGATTTCTGGGCAGGGCGGCGGCCACCATCGCCGCCGGCCGGCTGGGGATCCTCGGCGCCGCAATGCCGTTGATCGACTGCGCGGCTGGCCGACTGCCAGTGGAGGGGAACATGCCGACCTTCGATGGAGCGACGGGATGGCTCAACTCCGGACCGCTGAAGCGGGACGCGCTCCGCGGCAAGGTAGTGCTCGTCGACTTCTGGACGTACTCCTGCATCAACTGGATCCGCACGGTCCCGTGGCTGAGAGCCTGGGAGAGCAGGTACCGCGACCAGGGGCTGGTGATGGTCGGCGTGCACTCACCGGAGTTCACGTTCGAGAAGGACGCGGCGAGCGTCGCTCGGGCGACGAAGGCGATGGGCCTCCGCTACCCGATCGCGATCGACAGCGACCACGCGATCTGGAACGCGTTCGAGAACGCGTACTGGCCGGCGCTCTATCTCGTGGACGCGCAGGGGAAGATTCGCTACCACCACTTCGGCGAAGGGGCATTCGAGCAGATCGAGTCCAACATCCAGCGCCTGCTCGTCGAGGCCGGCGGCAAGCCGAGCGAACGAGGAGCGGTCTCGGTCGACGCACGTGGCGTCGAAGCGCAGGCGGATTGGAGCTCGCTCCGCTCGCCGGAGAACTACCTCGGCTACGACCGCACCGAGCGCTTCGTGTCACCAGGTGGCCAGGTCCTCGGCGTGCTGCACCGCTACGCGATTCCCGCACAGCTCGGGCAGAACGAATGGGCGCTGGGCGGTGAGTGGAAGGTGGACCACCGTGCGATCGCGTCGAGCCGCTCCGAGGCTCGGATCGGCTATGGATTCCACGCGCGCGATCTGCATCTGGTCGCCGGTCCGGCAGCTCAGGGGAGGAGCGTTCGCTTCCGCGTGTCGATCGATGGACGCCCGCCCGGCGCGGCGCATGGCGTCGACGTCGACGCCGATGGCAACGGCACGATGACCGAGCGGCGGCTGTACCAGCTCGTCCGAGAGACGGGGCGCATCGGAGACCGCCAGTTCGAGATCGTGTTTCTGGATCCGGACGTCGAGGCGTTCTCCTTCACATTCGGCTGAGGTGTCGCGCTGACGGCGTCACGCCCGCGACGAATGGGTGCTCAGCGCCAGCCACCACCCGCTGCCGCAGCCGCGGAACGGGTGGGCACCGGCTGGGGTGCGGGTGCGGCGGCCACGATCGCGTCGCCCTGAAGCACCGACAATCCGGAGCCGACGCGCAGACGCGCCGCGACGTTCACGAGCTCGGCGAGGGAATCGACTCGCATCTTCCGCATCACCTTACCACGATGCGCCTTCACGGTGATCTCGCTGATCCCGAGCTCTCGCGCGACCTGCTTGTTGAGCCGGCCAGCCACCACCAGCGACATCACCTGCCGTTCGCGCTGGCTCAGCGAGGCATGGCGCTCCCGAAGCTCCCGCAGGACGGCCTGATCTCCGAGTGCCACATCGCTGCGAGCGATCGCGCTCCGGACGGCACTCAACATCTCCTCACCATCGAGCGGCTTGGTCATGAAGTCGGCCGCGCCCGCCTTCATCGCGCGCACGGTCATCGGCACGTCGCCATACCCCGTGATCATGATGATCGGCATGTCGACGCGGTCGGCCGCGATCTGCGCCTGGAGGTCGAGACCATTCACGTCGGGCAGCGAGACGTCGAGCACCAGACAGCTCGGCGCGTCGACTCGGGGGCAGGCGAGAAACTCTCGCGCGGACGCGAACGTCCGCGCCTGCAGACCGGCACACTGGATCAGCAGCTCGAGCGACTCGCGCACGGAGACATCGTCGTCGACGACGAAGACGACTGCGGAGCGACGATCGGTTGCTGGCTGGACTCTGGACGACGTGAACATGCGGCGGCACCGGCGTTCGGGGTGAATCGCTGATCACTGGGATCGGCCTTCACCGTGCATTACGTCGCAGCAGCAGAAAATGAAAAGCGCGCCGCCAGGAGAGACGACGCGCTCGTGTCGATCCAATCGAGCCCGCTACTTCTTCACACCATCGACGACGGTGCGTGCCAACACGAGCCCTCCGACGACGGGAAGAAGGTCGACCCGCCCGAAGAATTGCACGTCCTGCCGGACCAGCAGTGCCGCGTAGCTCGCACCGGTGTGCGTCCAGCTACTCCAGGTACCGTCCGGCTGAATGGGGATCACCGCGTCCGGCGACGGCTGCCGATACCAGACGTCTGCACGCGCGTAGAGGATCAACAGGTCATTCGGATTCCTGTTCCCGATCACGCGCCCGCTGATCTCCGCGCGCGTGTCCGTGCCGCCGCTGGGCTGCCACGGAGGTATCTGTGTGATCGTGATCTCGACCACCGGGCGCGCCGCCAGGGCGCGCTGTACACGTTCCTCGTCGAGCTTCACGTCGATCTCGGCATGTCCCACCTGCACGTCGCCCCGCCATACTTCGAGCGTGATGCGGTCCTTGATACTCCCCTCGGCGAAGGAGAAGTGGGTCTCAGCCGTATCGGACTGCTGAGGATCGCACTCGCCCGCGACGGCAAACCACTTGTAGCGCAAGCCCGACGTCGCGCCTGCCAGCTGCGCCCGGACGTTCATCGTCGGATCCGTGAGCATCGGCCGGGGCGAGGCTTCGAGTCGCACCTGAACCGCGTCGGGCGGCGCGCACGAGGTGACCGCCGCGAAGTAGAGAGCGGCGAGCAATGCGCGTCGAAAGGAGATGTGGCGGCCGTGCCGGGACACGCGGCGACGATTCGCGGTCGACGTTCTGCCGAGCACGTCAGCCATGGGGAAGCCGAAAGAGGTATGACAGGAAGTACCGCCCCACCCGCTCGCCCGGTATGAGCTCGCGGCCGAGGAAGCGGTGCCGCCGCGCCACCCAGACCGTCCCTTCCTCCTCGGTGGAGAAGGTCTGGCGATGCAGCCGGCGCAGCGACAGCTCGGCGCGCGGCGGAATGTCCGGGCCGAGCGCAGGTGCCACCGCGGCGCGCCGGTTCGTCCAGAACTCCGATTCGAGCGTCACGACGAACGCTTCGGGCCTTTGCGTGTCCAGGCTGACCCAGAGCTCGTACGGTGAAGCGGAGGAGGGTGCGACCACCATCGGTGCGACTGGAGGAGCGAGCACGTCGCGTATGTCGGGCAGAGCCGCGACCATCACTGCGCTCACCGCCAGCGCGAGCAGGTTGGTGCAGAGCTGGGCAACGTTTCGCATCCCGGATGCGGCATGGACGGCCTGCGCGATGCTGCGGCAGCGCGTGATGCGCAAGGGACGGAGCTCCGCGGCGAAGCCGAGCGGTCCACGAGGCGAGCGAGCTGGCGTCGCACGCCCCGCTACTCCGTGCGCAGCCTGAACCTCGATCGAGATCGGTGACGCCAATCCTTGCGCGTGGCGCTGACGCGGGACGAGCATCGCCCGAACGCCCGCCGTCTGCCGCACCGCTCGGATCTTCGCCTCGAGCATCACGGGCTTGATCTGTCCGCTCGCGGTCACGACGCCCGTCGCCGCCCATCCGCCCGCGTGCGCTTGCAATCCTCCGATCGCCTGACTCCAGAGCCACGTCGGCGTGCGCGCGCGCGATTCGGCGCGATAGGTGGCGAGAAGAGTGTCGAGGCAGAACGGAAGGCCGGCAGATCCTCCGCGCAGGGTGAGACCGCCGTTCACGCGCAGTCGTACCTGGCTCGTCTCGAGGCGCGCCCGCCACCGGTGTCCCTCCCGCCAGCCGCGCACCACCACCACGGTTGCGGTCGTGAGCGCGACGAGCGAGAGCGTGCACCAGAGCGCGGTCAGCGTCGCACCGAGCGGAACGAGTCGCACGCCGGGATCGGGACCGATGAGCAGCCAGACGATCATCCCGGCGACAGCGAGCCATCCAAGAGCGAGGGCCACCGCGAGCGTGCGCGGGTACGGACGGCGCCCGCTCGCGAGCCAGCGCGCGAGCAGCGACGCGAGCCCTGGACCGGCGAGCACGCTCATCGCCGCCTGACGCGAGACCTCGAGGTCGACCTCGCTCGCATGAAAACCCTCGGCAATGAAAGCGGATGCAGTTCCTTCCGCATCCGGGGGCAGCATGATCGCTTCGACGGCTCGAACGTCCGTGGGCTCGCCGTCGCTCCCCTCCGCGAGCACGATCGCCGACACGCCCTCTGCGCCGTAGGTGGATCGGTAGCGCGCGAACGCTGGCCAATCGCGGAACGGCGGCACGTCGGCGAGCTGGCCGAGTGCGAATGCCGGCGGAACGGGAGCGCCCCCGAGCTCGACTTCGCGGCACCAGCACCGGGCCAGCCACACGACGAATGCGCGCTGCGAGCGTTCAGTGGCCCCCGCTCGCGCGATGCTACGACGCTCGTCCGCCGAGGCTTCGTGCCTGAACCACTCGTCCCAGTGACTGGCGAGCCCGTGCACCGGATCGTGCAGGAGCGATCCACCACGAAAGCTTTCGACGCTCCAGTGCCAGAAGCTCCAGAACCAGAGATGGTTCAACGCGCCGCGAGTGCGACGAGGCGGGTCGTTCATCCCGCGGTGGATGGGGCATGCATGATGAATCGAAATGGCATCCGGTCGCTCACGCGGAGCTCCGACCAGATCGACTCGAGCCACTCGGGCAGCTCCACCTCGAGATGGTACTCGTGGCCGGTCGACTGCGAGGCCACCGCCTCGAGCAGCGGCCGCGATTGGTCATCCGACACGAATGTCACCTCCAGCCTCGGTTCCGCTACCGCGCTGTCGGCATCGAGACGGAAGCGCATCCGGAGCCGGCCGTCACGAACGCTCAGATAGAGGACCCGTGCCGAGGACTCGACTTCCTGGGCGACGCGCACGAGCAGCGCGGGGACGGGATACGGACCCTGACCCTGCGTCGGAGTCGTCGCCGCGTGGGCGTACACGAGCTGCTGGCCCCGCAGTCGCTCGACGTACGCCGCGAACTGCTCGGGTAGCCTCTCCCACCACGGCCGCGCCAGCGCGATGAGCTGCCTCGCCGAAGGCGCGGGCGGTGCGTCGGCCTCCGCGCGTGCGGACCGCCACCGAAGCAGGCGTTCGACGTCGTATTCGGAGCTCATCGTATCTCCTCTCGCGGCGGCTCGTGACGCCAGTGCTGCAGGTGATGCCGCATGTCGGCGAGCGCATCGCGCACCCAGCCGCTGACCGCCTGCTCGCTGCGTCCTTCGCGCTTCGCGATCTCGGCCGCCGATTCATCCTCCAGGAATCGCGCGATCAACACCTCGCGATGACGTGGCGTCAGTCGTCCCAGCGCCTCGTCGAGATCGGTCGCGAGCAGCAGGCGCTCCTCCTCCGACAGCGATGTGGGATCGGGCAACAGGTCGACGAGTGGCGCCAGATCGCCATCTGAGCCCGACATCGGCGCGTCGAGCGACGTGAGACGGCGCTCGGCGAGCGGCCCCGCGCGCCGCGCCGCCCGTGCGGCGTCGCGCCAGAGATTGGTCGCGATCACCGAGAGGTAGGCACCGAAGTTCCGCTCGGGGTCGAGCGACGTACGTCCACGCAGCACGCGGCACCAGGCGGACTGCGCGAGCTCGTTCGCTTCGTCGCCATTGAGCGTCAGCATGCGGCACCGTGCAAAGAGCTTTCTCCAGTGGCGGGCGACGAGGGCGTCGAGCGCGCGCTCATCCATCGGGTCCCGACGCACCGCGTCGATGAGCCAGGCGTCGCTCCGGTCACCCACATCGGGCGCCGGCACCGCGATCGGCGTCTCGCGGGCGCGCACGTCGACGGCGTCACGCATGACGAAGGGCGACGAAGTATCGCGCGACACGAGACGATCGCAGAGCGCATTCAGCACACTCATGTGGCGTGCGGCGTGGCGGTAGATCGGTGTTGCCCATGCTCGTCGTCGCCTGGGCGACGCCTCACTCTCCTGTAGTACGCCGAGCGCTCGAAAGCTGAAAGCGCGCACCCGGGGCGCCTGCGTCGCCGCCAGGGGAGCTCGATGAATACGTGTGTCGGGAGCGCCCAGCAAGGGCGCGCCGTCGACTGTGACAATCGCCGACTTCGTCGCGTGCTCCGACGAATTGCTCACCGACACCATGGTGCAATGGAGCACGGACCCGAGTGCACGCATCCATGCACTCGCGTCCGAGTGCATCGGATCCGCGCAACCGACCATTCCCTTCGCAGGAGCTGACCATGGACCACACCGCTGCAGTCCCGCGACCGCCCGTACGGGCGTGGCTGTGCGCTCCGGCGCTCGGCCTCCTGACTCTCGTCGCGACGTCCGCGTTGGCGCAGAGCGCGTCGACGCCTCCGGCCACGTCGAGTACTCAAACGTTCTCCAAGGAGGCCCGCATGACGGCACTCCTTCCAGCGCCGCTCGCCGCGGCCGAAGCCAATGCGATCCGCACCTTCCGCGTCAACGTGCCGGAGGCAGCCATCGCCGACCTGCGTCGACGGATCGCGGCGACGCGCTGGCCCGAGGCGGAGACGGTGAAGGATCAGTCACAGGGCGTGCAGCTCGCCAAGCTCAAGGCGCTCGTGCAGTACTGGGGAACCGACTACGATTGGCGCAAGGCGGAAGCGAAGCTCAATGCGCTGCCACAGTTCGTGACGAACATCGACGGCCTCGACATCCAGTTCATCCAGGTCAAGTCCCGCCATCCGAACGCCATGCCGCTCCTCATGACCCACGGCTGGCCCGGATCGCCCCTCGAGTTGCTGAAGGTCATCGGCCCGCTCACCGATCCAACAGCGCATGGTGGTCGGGCGGAAGACGCGTTCGATCTCGTCATCCCGACGATCCCCGGGTACGGATTCTCAGGCAAGCCGCAGAGCACGGATTGGGGGCCGCTCCACATCGGCACGGCCTGGCACGAGCTGATGCAGCGATTGGGCTACAAGCAGTATGTGTCGCAGGGCGGCGACTGGGGCGCGATCATCTCCGAGGTGATGGCCGTGCAGGCGCCACCGGGATTGCTCGGCATCCACATCAACATGCCGGGGACGGTGCCGCCGAGTGTCGTCAACCTGGTGCGCACCCGCCAGCCCGTGCCCCCCGAGTTCTCCGCGGCGGAGAAGGCCGCCTACGCCGGACTCGACATCTTCTACAACAAGGGCTTCGGCTACGCCGAGATGATGAACACCCGCCCCCAGACGCTGGGCTACGCGCTCGCGGACTCGCCGGTGGGGATGGCCGCCTTCTTCTATGAGAAGTTCTCGACATGGACGCATACCGGCGGCGAGCCGGAGAAGGTGCTGACGCGCGACGAGATGCTCGACAACATCACGCTCTACTGGCTCACCAACACTGGCGCATCGTCCTCACGGTCGTATTGGGACGCGGCGCAGGGCGGCGGCGGCCCATTCACCCGCTTCGAGATCACCAAGGTGCCCGTGGCCGTGACGGTGTTTCCCGGCGAGATCTATCAGGCGCCCCGGAGCTGGGGCGAGCAGAGCTTCAAGAAGCTCATCTACTGGAACGAGGTCGAGAAGGGCGGTCACTTCGCGGCGTGGGAGCAGCCGGAGCTGTTCGCGACGGAGATTCGCGCGGCGTTCAGGTCGCTTCGCTAGTGTGCTGGTCGCCTCGCGAAATTCCTCTCCGCGAGCCATGAGGAACGAGACGCCCGCCAGGCAGCTGCCTGGCGGGCGCTTCTGCATCGCAGCACGGTCGACGGACCGACTACTTCGCCGCCTCTCCGCCCGACGTCCCACGCCGAGAGACCAGCTCGAGGATCGGCATCTCGATCATCATCCCCGCCGGCGCGTCGTAGTTCGACAGCACCACGACCGTCCACTGATCGTCCCACACCATCTGCAGATCCGCGTCGTGTCCGGTATCTGGGTTCGACCCCGAGTGTCCGACGACGCGCTTTCCATTCATCGGCCGTTCGAAGAAGCCGAGCGCGTACTTCATCGGACCGCCCATCGTCACCTCACCCCTGGTGATGCTGTCGGCGATCGCCAGCGGCACGAGCTTCCCGGTGCGTAGCGCTCTCGCGAATCGATAGAGATCGTCCGCCGTGTACGCGCCGCCGCCGAAGCCGAATGCGCGCTCCTTGCCGCTGCCGCCGCCCTCACCGCGCACCGTCGCCGGCCGGCGTGGCTCGACGCCGAGCGGGTCGAGCTCGGTGAAGCGCGCGTAGCCCACGGCGCCCTTCTCCTCGGGGAGTCGCATCCCGGCCGGGCCCCACACGTTCCTGCGCAGGTACTCCTCGAACGAGAGCCCGCTCAACCGCTCGACCACCGCGGCGAGCACGGCGAAGTTGCCGTTGCTGTAGTCGAAGCTCCTTCCATGGTTCGCGTTGAGCGGCGCGTCGGCGAAGTCGGGGAGCATCGCCTCGTGCGACGCGTACTGCTCGCCGTGGCCGTACCGCTTCGACAGGAATGGGTCGGGGACTCCCGCGGTGTGCGTCAGCAGCTGGCGGATGGTGATCCGCTGCGCCGCCTCCCTGTTCGGGTAGTTCGGCAGCACCTTCGCGAGCGTGTCGTCCCAGCTCAGCTTCCCGCTCGACACGAGCTGCGCGATGGCGACGGACGTGAACATCTTCCCGAGCGAGTACGTCTGGTGCGGCGTGTCCGTGGTGTTGAGCCGGTTCTGCTCGCGGTCGGCGTAGCCGTAGGTCTCGTGCACGAGCACCCGGTCGCCGTGCGCGACGAGGACGACGCCGCTGAACCGGTCGGAGTCGGCCGCTGCCTTCACCTTCTCGCGAACGACCTCGGCGATCCGGTCGTCGCTCAGCGAGCCGGTCGCCCACGACTTCGGCGGGCCGCCCATGCTCGGCTGCTCGAGCGCCATCATCGTCACACCGGCGATGCGGGTGCTGTCGCCCGCCACGGGCTCGAGCTCCATGGCGAGCCACCGCTTCCCGTTCCGCGCCTGGGTCATCATGCGGAGCGCGCTGCCGGCCATCATGGCGCGCTCCAGGCGCAGCCCGCCGCTCTGGGCGTGCAGCTTGACGAGCATCCCGGCCATCTTCTCGGGGCTCCGGCCGCGCACATCGCGGCCGAGGTGCTCGGCGACGAACCGGGCGACGGACGCGGAGTCGCCGGCGTCGACCGCGTCGAGGAAGCGCTGACCGAGCCGGCCGATCGGGCTGTCGGGAAGTGTGACCGCCGGGCTGGGCGCACCGGCGGGGGCGACGGTGGTCTGGGCGGCGGCGACGGCCGGGATCGCGGCCGCGAGGGCGAGGGACAGAAAGTATGGTCGCATGGGAGGGCCTGAGGTCGGAGGTCTGGTTTTCCTTCCTCCTCACAACACCGCCCGAGCCGATGGCGTTTACTCGGCCGCGAAAGAATTTTCGGGGGTGTCGTTTCTCACCACGCTTCGCTCCGGGTTCACCTCCGCGGTCTCGCGGCGCGCCGTCACCGCGCCCGTGCGGACGCCGGCCGAAGAGTCGCGAGCGGCGCTGCTCGAGCGGCTCTATCGCGAGCACGCCGACCGCATCTATGGATTGTGTCTCCGCATGAGCGGAGACCGCGTTCGAGCCGCGGAGCTCGCGCAGGACGTCTTCGTCCGCGCGTGGGAGCAGCTCGACCGGTTGCGCCCCGACAGCGACGCGGGCGCGTGGCTCTGGCGGCTGGCGACGAACGTCGTGCTCAACGCGATGCGCGCCGACCGGCGACGGCTGGCGCGGGTCGCGCCCGTGGCCGATCCGGCGCTGATCGAGCGGCCGCAGACGGGAACGCCCCTTCCGGTACGCCGGCTGTCGCTCGACGCGGCGATGGCGCGCCTCCCCGAGCGCGCACGCGAGGTGTTCGTGCTGCACGACGTCGAAGGGTTCGCAGGTCCGGAGATCGCGCAGATGCTCGGCGTGGCCGAGGGCACGGTGCGGGCGCACCTGCACAAGGCGCGCACCCAGATGCGGGAGGCGCTGCGATGAGCGCGCGCGAGGCGATGCACCTCACCGACGAGCAGCTCGACGACTACGCCGACGGCGTGATGCCTGTTGCGGAGCACGC
>Ga0126306_10001376_pt1 | contig 12956 bp, 12 predicted proteins | sample Plot27_FD_92592 | JGI IMG/M metagenome (GOLD analysis project Ga0126306, IMG submission 92592) | Serpentine soil microbial communities from UC McLaughlin Reserve, CA, USA - Plot27 | ecosystem: Environmental > Terrestrial > Soil > Grasslands | place: USA: UC McLaughlin Reserve, Lake County...
AATAGGTCCGATCGGGAGTTCGATGCTCAAAAGTCAGTTGCCCCGCCTGCTCGAAGAGCACGTCGAGGACGACCCGTTCCGATGGGGCGATAATCACCGACTCGACCAATTCCTCGCGCTCGTGGCGGCCGCTGTCGCCGCCGACGAGCTTCATCTGTGCGCCTGGTACCGCCGCGTTGAAGACACGCGTGTTGGCAGTGTTGGTCAAGTAAAAGCGGACAACCTCGCCAAGCTGAGCGCCCAGCGAAAGCTCGGTCTCGCCGCCGACAAGCATCACGTTGCCGAACCGACCCATCGCCGCGTACGTCGTTTCCTCGCGACCGAACGGTGCGATCTTGCCGCCCTCGATCAGGACATCGTCTAGCGTCAGCAGGACCTCGCGATGTGCGGGCGGCCAGTAGCCGGGATCGGCGGGGACGACGAGGATGTTCCCATACAGACCCATCTCCTGGCCGTAGTCCTCGCGGATGTGCGGGTGGTACCAGTAGACACCTGGATCGGGGAACTCGATCCTGTACGTGAACGTTCCGCCAACGGGAATCGGCGCCTGCGTCTCGTGCGTCCCGTCGTAGCGATTGTCGAGCCGGAGCCCGTGCCAGTGAACGGTTGCCTCGAGATCGGCCTCGTTCGCGACGTTGACGATGAGCTCAGAACCCTCGCGCACGCGTAGCGTCGGCCCTGGAATCGAGCCGTTGTAGGCGAGCATGCGTACGTTCTCATCGCTGATCCGCTTGGTGACAGGCGCGATCCGCAGCTCGACGTCGTCGCCGTCATCGAGATCGATCACCTGCGAACCAACAGCCTCGACGAGGCCTGCGGTGTCAGTCGGGAAATGCTCGCTCGTCGCGACGTGACCTTGTTGGTCGTGCGTATCCATTGCTCTAGACCCCCTCTCTGGCGGCGGCTGCATGCTGCGAGCGAATGCCCGCGTCTTGGTCGGGGCGGCCTCGGGCCAAAGCTGTCTCTGCGCCGGCGTCGATCTGCGCGGCGATGAATTCGGCGTCGTCCTTGACCCAGCCGAGGAGCGCGGAGCCGCGCGTGTACTGCCACGACAAGCCGAGGAAGTAGAGGCCGGGAACGTCGGTAACTCCACGACGGTGGCGAACACTGCCATCCGAATCCATCACCGCAGCCTCGATCCACGAATGGTCAGGGCGATATCCGGTGGCCCAGATCACAGCGTCGACCTCGACCTCGGTACCGTCGGCGAAGCTAAGCGTCCGGCCCGAGGCGCCGACAACTCGCGGCTTGAGCCCGACGCCGTAGCGGCGCTTGAGCTCGCGCGGGCTCGATCCGATCAGCGTGTCCCGATGTCGGGCGCGCCGTCCGATTCGCGAGTCGACCGTCTTCTTGAGCAGGCCGACCTTTGTCAGCCACCAGAACAGGTCGCGGCCGAGAAAACGCTGCGGAAGCGGCGTCTGGCGCGAGCCGATCGCGAGGTTGACCGTGTCCGTCGCCGAGAGCTCCTTCGCGATTTGGAAGCCTGTGTTTCCGCCGCCGACGACGACCACTTGGCCCTCGGGCACATCACTTGGCCTGCGGTAGCCGGCGCTGTGTGTCTGGAACACCTCCGGCGCGAGCTGGCCGGCCAGGGCCGGCATGTTCGGCGCGTGGAAGGGGCCGGTGGCGACCACAACCCGGTCAGCCTCGATCCGTCGGTCGGAAAGGTCGACGACGAACGCGTCGTCCCTTCTGGTCACGGAACGAACTGGACTGTTGAACTCGATCGGAAGCTCGAAGGTCTCGGCGTATCGCTCCAGGTAGGAGATGACTTCGTCGCGCGTCGGATAGCCGTCCGGATTACCGGGGAAGGCGAGGCCCGGAAGCGCGTCGTAGCGCCGCGGGGTGAAGAGGACGAGCGACTCCCAGCGATCGCGCCAAGCCGAACCAACCGAATCGCGGGTCTCGAGGATCGTGAACCGGCGACCTTGGCGCGCCAAGAAGTAGCCCATTGCCAGGCCTGCCTGGCCGGCACCGATGACGACGACGTCGAAACGCGTCGGAGCAGACTCGGGAGCAGCGTTGCCGTTACTCGTCGAGTTCTCGAGGACAGGCACGGGCGGTAGAGTAGCAACTAGCTGAACGTTCGTTCAGTACACGGACAGGAGCTTTGAAAATGGCTGAGCGAGACGGCGACCGTACGAGGGAAGCCATCCTTGATGCTGCCGAGAGCCTCTTTGCTCGCCTTGGCTTCGATGGCACCAGCATTCAGCAGATCGGCGACGCTGCCGGCGTCGCACGGAGCACGCCTGCCTACTTCTTCGGCAGCAAAGAGGCGCTCTACGAGGCTGTCCTTGCTCGAGTCGTCAACCGTGCTCAAGAGGCGATGGCCCGCGCCTACGCGGAAGGCGACGGGGGCCGGTCTCCGGAGGAAGCCGTCGAGTCTTACGTCGGCGCATTCCTCGACTTCATTGGACGCGAGCACAATTTTGTCCGCCTGATTCAACGCGAGGCGCTCGGGGACGGGAGCCGTGTGGCGGAGTTCTTCGGTCGGCCGGTCGACGACGCGCTCGCCGCCCTCACGCCGGCTGCCGAGATAGCAGGGCTCTCACCGCAACAGCTTGTACTCGACTTGGTCGCCCTTTGCTGGTACCCATTCGCGCATGAGCACACGCTCCTGCCGGCCCTAGGGATGAACCCTCGAGATCCGTCCTTCCTGGAAGCACAAAAACGGCATCTCGGTGCCTTGGTGCAAGCACTCGCAGACAGTCGGGAGCGCGGGGGAACCAAGTAGTGCGTCGGATCTACTCGGGGATTTCAGGAATCGCATGACCGACTCCGCCGCCACGTTCGCGTTCGCAGATATTGCCGGCTTCACCGCTCTGACCGAGGCTCACGGAGACGAGGCGGCGTTCGCCCTAATCGCGAGTTTCATCAAGGCGGTTAATGCCGAACTGCCCTCCACTCAAGGGCGGCACGTGAAAACAATCGGAGACGCGCTCATGCTGCGGATTCCCGACCCGGGTGACGCAATCTTGCTCGGGCTTCGAATCGCCAACGACCTGATGCTTGACCACGGAGCGCCGGCTGTGCGAGTCGGCCTTCATCACGGACCGGCTGTGGAAAGCGATGGAGACTACTTCGGCGCTAGCGTCAACCTCGCGGCGCGCGTATCCGCCCTCGCGAGTGCAGGCGAGGTCCTCGTGACGGGGAGTACCGCCGCACTTGTGCCCGAGCTCGAGGGAGTCTTCTACGAGTCCCGCGGGCGCCAGGCCTTGAAGAACGTCGCTGAACCCGTCGAAATCTTCGCCGCACTGCGGATGGGCGGGACGGAAGGTCCGCTTCCCGTGGATCCGGTCTGCCGGATGGTCGTCGACCCGGAGCGCGCTGCCGGCCGGCTCATCCATGACGGTGAGGCGTACTTCTTTTGCTCGCTCGCGTGCGCGGGCACGTTCGCGCAGCAGCCCGAGCGTTTCAGCGCTTAGGAAAGACATGCCACACGAGCTTCGAAAGCAAGGCCTTCTGAAAGGGACAGCGCTGGCGGTTTTCCTCGCGCTCGTCCACACGGTCAACGACGCGATCACGGCGATCCTCGGTGCCCTCTTGCCGACGCTCCAGGAGCGCTTCGATACCGGGCCGACCGTGCTCGCACTGATCGTCGCGGTGTACTGGGTTGCTTCCTCCGTGACGCAGCCTCTGTTTGGAGCGCTCGCCGAAGATGTAGGCCTGCGGCTGATCGGCGCGCTAGGAGTCGTTTTCGCGGCGATCTTCCTTAGTCTGCTCGGCGTCGCGCCTGCACTCTGGGTCGTGTTCGTCCTGCTCGTGGTCGGGGGGATGGGATCGGCCGCCCTCCATCCGGTCGGGACCACCATCGCGGGAAAATCGGGCGGGCGGAACCGAACACTCGGCGTGGGCTTCTTCACAGCTGGCGGGATGCTCGGCTTTGCTCTCGGCCCTCTCCTGATCCTCTACATCGTCGGCCGCTACGGAACCGACGCGACCGCCTGGCTGATGCTGCCCGGGCTCGCCCTTGGCGCGGCCGTCTTTTTCCTTCTCCCGCAATGGGAGCCGCACGGGCGCCGGCCAATGAGACAGCTCTTCGACTGGCGCCTCGTGCGCGGACCGGTTGGCCTCCTTGCGCTTGCCGGCAGCTTTGCATCCGTCGCGTTCGTGACCTTCACAAGCTCTGTACCGCTGTGGCTTGTCCGCGATCACGGCTACGACGCGACGGCCTCGACGATCGGCTGGACGCTTGCCGCGTTCTCCCTTGCCGCCGGCGGCGGATCACTACTCGGCGGATTGCTTGCCCCCCGGCTGGGTAGACGGACGACGATCGTCGGCTCGCTTCTCGCGGCCGCCATCCCCCTGATGGGCGTAGTCGCCGCAGAGCCAGGCAGCCCCGTCTTCTTCCTCGCGATAGTCGCAGCCGGCGTCCTCATCTACACGTCCAGCCCCGTGAAAGTGGTCGTCGCTCAAGACCTGGCGCCGCATGCACCCGCCGCAGCCTCCGGCATGATCCTCGGCGTAACCGCAGGAGTTGCCGGCGCGCTCTACATCGCGCTCGGCCGCTTCCAGGAAACGGTTGGTCTCGAGGCGGGGGTTGTTCTCGGCTTTCTCATGGTCGTTCCCGCTTCGCTGATTGCGCTGATCGTGTTCGCCCGCCACCCCGAAGTCGCGCGCTAGGCACACCGCCGGATTGTGTGCATCGAGAGCGCGGTTGCGCTTAGCCCAGAGCGTGCGGCGGGCCGGCGATCACGACCAGCCGGCGCGGGTTCTTGCCCGCAGGGAGTGGCCGCGCCGTGACTCCGAGCTGTTTCGCGAGCCGCTGGCCGATCGCCTCGCCGCGGGGCGGGAAGTAGACCGCGGTCTCCGGGTAGTCGAAGCGGTTCGCGCGGGCGACACGCTTGATCTGGTACGCCAGCGACCCGATGCGATCGGCGACGCGCCGCGTGTAGTTGATGTCGCCGCCGCCGTTCAGGACGACGACCGAGATCTTCCAGGGGGCCGGCAGGGTTTGCGTCGCGGCCGCGTCGTTTCCACTGCCGCTCGGAAGGAGCTCCGGAAGCGTAAAGACTCCCGCGACAGCGAGCGCGATGGCGACCACTCCGGCGAGTACGGCGAGCCGGTTGCTGCTGGTCGACTCGAGGACGGGCAGTCCAGCGAGACGGCGGGCCTCGCGTCGAGAGATGTCGAGGGCGGTCGCGTAGAGGAGCAGGGCGAGCGTCGCCTTCTCGCTTGGCCCGAAGCGGTAGAGACGGCCGTCCTCGATCCAGCCGACTTCTTCCGCCGTCAGGCCGGCGCGCTTTGCCGCCTGCTCGACCGTCAGCTGGCGCTGCACCCGCGCGCGGGCGAGCGGAGACGGCTCCATCCGCTGCTGTTCGAGTGCTGCGGCTTCCACAAGGGCGTTCATTCGCTCGAGTCCTCTCGCAACCTACCGGGAACCTCATCGGCAAAATCGACGTCTCCTGGAGAGCCCAGATCGTCGCACGGAACGAGCACGGGTTCCAGTGCGCGCGCGCCCTCGTCGGGGATTCGTCCCCACGCGGCCCGGCCGAGCACCACGGGATGACCGCGGTCGCCTCCGTAAGAGGCAGCGACGACGTCGCCGGCACCGGCGCGCCAGACCTCGACGACGCGGTCGACGGCCGTCGGCGAAAGGTCGGGGCCGTCCGCCAGCACCACGACGGCGGCCTCGGCTTCTCCCAGGAGAGCCCGTAGCCCGCAGCGCAGCGACGCCCCTGGGCCCTGCTCCCACTCGGGGCACTCCACGACGGTTGCGTCGACGTTGAGCGGATATGCGCCCGCGACGACGACAATCTCTTCGACAGAGCTCGACCGAAGCGCGTCGAGCACGGCGGGGAGGAGGAGGTGCTGCTTCGGGCCGCCGAACCGGCTCCCCGCTCCGGCGGCGAGCACGACGGCGGCGACCATCTACCTACACAACCCTGCAGCCGCTGCGAGCCACGCGCCCGCGGCGGCAACGAGGAGCAGCCCGAAGGAGGCGAAGCCGCATGAATCGGCAGATTAGAGGCCGGAAACTCGCGTCTGCTCGATCACGATCTCCTCGGTCGGCCTCTGCGTTTGAGCGTCTCCGAGCTTCCCGATCTTCTCGACCACGGCCATGCCCTCGACGACCTGGCCGATCGGCGCGTAGTCCGGCGGGAGCGTGACGTTCTCACCTGTAACGACGAAGAACTGGCTGCCGCCGGTGCCCGGTGGGTCGAGCTCCGTCTTCGCCATCGCGACGACCCCTTTCCGGTATCGGGTGTCCGCAGGCGGAGGGTCGATCGTCGTGTACCCGGGACCTCCGTCCGGCGTTTTCGTCGACTGCCCGGCCTGGATCACGAAGCCTGGCACGATCCGGTGGAACGCGACGTCGTCGAAGAATCCGTCCTGCGCCAGCTGCATCGTCGAGCTGCCGTTGCACGGGGCAACCTGCTCGTCGATCTCCACAGTGAAGCTGCCGTGCGTCGTCTCGAACTCGATCGTGTAGTTGCCGCCGTCCTCGAGCGGCTCGATGTCCTTCGCGCGCTCCTCGTCGACGACGACGACGTCGCACGACGCGCTCGGCTCACCGCCGCAGCCGGCGAGTAGCGCAATGCCCGCCAGCAGGGCAAGCCACCTCAAGCGACCGCCTCTGAGGCCCTTCGTACTAGCGTCTTCGCGATCTCGACCTTGTACGCGGTCCCCGGCAGCGGGGTCGCCTGCTCGATCGCGTCTTCGCCGTCGAGGAGCCAGGGAGCCGGCGCGACGCCGGCGAGCGCCAGTCGCGTCGCCGCCTCGTACCGAGCCGCCGCGACGCCCACGATCGCGAATGCGTAGCGCCTGCGGTCCATTGCTTTCAGGTACGTCGAGGCGAGCGGCGCCTCGTACTCGAGCGCGAGAATCAGCTCGCCAGGCCCGAGCGTCGTCGTGCTGCGGTCGGCCTCGGTCGGAAGCCGATAGAGCTCCGCGAGCGGGATCCGGCGGCGGTCGGTCACGACAGTCGCTGCGAGGGCGAGCAGCGCCGCGGCCGGATCGGACGGGTGGGCGGAGGCGCAGAAGTCGTTCGCGAAGATTGCGTGCTCGCGGTGCTCGCCCTCTCGCGCGAAGCAACGATCGCCGCCATGCAGTCGGCAGGGAAACTGAAGACGCCAGTACCAGCAGCGCGTCGCCTGTAAGAGGTTGCCGGCGATCGTCCCCATTGCCCGGAGCTGCGGCGACGCGGCGAGCGAACAGGCTTCCTGAAGCACCGCCGGGATCTGGGGATCGACCTCGAGCTCGGCGAGCGTCGTTCCCGCGCCGATCCAGCCGTCGCGGACGCCCTTCGGCACGACGTGCGAGAGCTCGACGAGCGCATCCGGTGCGAGGATTCCGTCCCGCAGCAGCGGGACGACTTCGGTCCCGCCCGCCAGCGCGACCGTGCCCCCGGTCCCAACGAGCGCCGAGGTCGCAGCCTCGACGGAGTCAGGCCGCAGGAGCTTCAACACGCTCCGGCCTGCGCTCGCTCGCTTCCCGAAGCGCACGCAACATCTCTTCGCGGGTGATCGGCAGCGCGCGGACATCTGCGCCGGTCGCGTCCCGGATCGCGTTCGCGATTGCCGCCGAGGTCGGGACGATCGGGGGCTCGCCCAGCCCCTTCGAGCCGAGGTTCGTCAGGTGCTCGTCCGGGACGTCGATCAGCTCGGTGACGATCTCCGGAACGTCGGCGATGGTGGGCATCCGGTACGAGTCGAGCGTCTGCGTGAGGACGACGCCACTGCGTGGATCGAGTAATCGCTCCTCGGAGAGCGTGTGGCCGAGCCCCTGGATGATCCCGCCTTCCACCTGGCTCGACGCGCCGAGGGGGTTGATCACGCGGCCGACGTCATGGATCGCTGCGATTCGCTCGACGCGCACCTCGCCGGTCTCGACGTCGACGGCGACTTCGGCGACCTGGACGCCGAAGGTGAGCACGCGCATCCCAGTCGGGTTCGGGCCGCGAGAGCCTTTGCCGATGATCTGGCCCGACTCCAACAGTCCCGTGATCTCTTCGACTGGCCAGGAGCCGCCGTCGGCGGAGACGATGTTCCCGCCCCGCAGCGAGAGCGATCTCTGCTCGAGATCGAAGCGCTGGGCCGCGATCTCGAGGAGCTGGGTTGCGACATCGGCGGCGGCGGCCCTCACCGCGGGGCCCATCGACGAGACCGTCGACGACCCTGCGGAAGTCACCGCGTAGGGGCCACGTGCCGAGTCGCCGAGCGAAACGTCGATCCTGTCGACGGGCAGCGCGAGCTCCTCGGCGGCGATCTGCGCCATCACCGTTGTGGTGCCGGTGCCGATGTCCTGCATCGCGGTGATCACCGTCGCCCGCGCATCGGCGCCCAGGCGAACCCAGGCGTACGACGGCGGGCCGCCGCCCCCGTACCAGATCTGGCTCGCCATCCCGACGCCGCGCTTCCACGGCCCGGCGGAGCGGCCGCGCACCTCGTCGCGGCGGTCCCAGTGCGGCTGCGCCCGCCGGTAACACTCGAGCAGGTTTTTGGACGAGAACGGGCGACCGTCGACGGCGTCGCTGTCGCTGTGGTTGCGGCGCCGGAACTCGAGTGGGTCGAGGCCGAGCTTGGCCGCGAGCTCGTCGATCAGGCACTCGAGCCCGAAGGTGCCCTCGACGAAGCCGGGCGCGCGGAAGGCCTTCATCGGTCCGGTGTTCAGCTTGGCGCCGTACTCGGCGATCCGCACGTTCTCGCAGCCGTAGAGCATCTCCATTGGCCCGCCGGTCGAGGAGAGCCATCCGTCCCAGCCGGTTGCGTTCACGAACTCGCCTTCGAGCGCCGTCAGCGTTCCGTCCGAGCGAGCACCGGCTCGCAGCCGCTGGAGGGTGGCGTTGCGGTTGCCCGCGTCCAGGTTCTCCTCGCTCCGAGTGAGCGCGCACTTGACCGGGCGGCCAGTGGCTCGCGCCAGGTCGGCAGCGATGTACGTGTAGTCACCGGCGCTGTTTTTGGAGCCGAAGCCGCCGCCCATGAAGCGGCAGACAACCCGGACGTGGTCCGGTGGCAGCCCGTAGTGCTCGGCGACGTTCTCGCGGACGCCCCAGATGGACTGCGTCGAGATGTAGACGGTGAGGCGCTCGCCGCCCTCCCACTCACAAACCGCTTGATGAGTCTCCATCGAGTTGTGGAGCACGTTTTGCGTGCGGTACTCGGCCTCGACGACGACGTTCGCCTCGGCGAAGCCGAGTTCGACGTCTCCTCGCTCCTGCGTCCGCTCGGCGACAAGCTCGCGCCGCCGTACGGCCTCATCGGGATCGAGCAGCGGCTCGAGCTCGTCCCACTCGATCTCGATTCGGTGGAGCGCTGCCCGGGCTTGGTCGAGAGTCTCGGCGGCGACCGCGGCGACAGCCTGCCCCTGGTAGCCGATCTCCTCGTTCAGCGGGCCGAGGACTGCGCGGACGCCGGGCGCAGCGCTCGCCGGTTCGAGGTCGAGACGCTTGACACGCGCGTGCGCGTGAGGGCTGCGGAGCACGGCGGCGTGCAGCATTCCGGGAAGCTGGATGTCCGCGGTGTAGCGCGCCTCGCCGCGCGCCCGCTGCAGCCCGTCGAGCCGCCGGGCGGGGCGGCCGACGGCGTCGAGCGGACCCTCGGGCCACTGCTCGAGCGTGTCCTCCTCGACCACGATCCACTGCTCGGTGTAGCGGCCCTCGACCTCTTTCTCGCTCCGGATCAGCCGCGCCACGAGGTGATCGCCTCCTCGATCTTCGGATAGGTGCCGCAGCGGCAGATGTTCCCGGCCATGCCGTAGCGGATCTCCTCGCCGCTCGGCGAAGGATTGGCGGCGACGAGCGCTGCGGCAGACACGATCTGGCCCGGCGTGCAGAAACCGCACTGCGTCGCGTCGGCGCGGACGAAAGCCTCGACGAGTGGGTGGTCGCGCAGGCCCTCGATCGTCGTCACCTCGCGGTCGTCGACCGTGTGGACGAGCGTGAGGCAGGAGAGGACCGGGATCCCGTCGAACTGGACGGTGCAGGCGCCGCAGTGTCCCTCGTTGCAGGCGATCTTCGTGCCGGTCAAGCCAAGCTCGTCGCGCAGGACTTGCGCCAGCGACGCGCCTACCGGCGCGTCGAGCGCGTGTCGCTGTCCGTTGACCGAGAGCTCAAGCACCGGGGGTCACCGCGATGATGTCCGCTATGTGGACGAGCGCAAACGTCGAGCGGCTCCTCGCCCGCCGCTCGCCCTCGTCTTCGATCTCCGGAAGCGTCCGCCAGAGATCCTGCGCCGTCACGAGGAGCTGGCGGATCTGCTCGAGCTCCCCCGGATACCCGTCGCGCTCGTAGCAAGCGTTCAGCGCCAGCCCGAGCACACCGATCGTGTCCTGCTGGCGCGTCCAGAGGAGGGGGGTCGCCATCGAGAGGTACTGGTGGATCCGCGCGAGCGCCATCGACTGCGAGAACTCGTCCGTCCCGCTCGGCGTCGAGGGGTCGAGCGGCTCCTCTCCCGCCGCGATTCGGTTGGCGTTGCCGGCAAGCATGTCGCTGAGCTGCTTCTCGTTCAGCCCCGCGGTGAGCGCCGTACGAATCCCGATCAAGAGCGACTGCGGCTGGCGTCCGTACGGGTAGTCGGAGGCGTAGAGGATCTGCTCCGGCGGCACCTGGTGGAAGAAGTCGAGCAGGTCGACCGGGCTCCAGACCGCGGTGTCGAAGAAGACGCCCTTGCGCCCGGCGAGCCTGCCCGCGAGCGCGGCCAGGTCGGCGATCCCGGCGTGCGCGACGATCAGCTGGGCGTCCGGGTACTCGTGGACGAGCCGTGAGAGGTCGTCGGCGATCGGCGGGAGCCCACGTCCGCCGTGGATCAGGATCGGCACCTGGCGCTCGGCGGCCAGCGCGAACACCGGTGCGAGCCGCTCGTCGTTCAGGAGGAAGCGCTGCGCGCGCGGGTGCAGCTTGATCCCCCGGGCCCCACGGTCGAGGCAGCGGGTCGCCTCCTCGATCGGCGACTCGTTCATGTCGAGGCGGACGAAGGGGATCAGCCGTCCACCGGAGCGCCGCGCGAACTCCAGCGTCCGGTCGTTCGGCGCCCGGAACGCGGGCTCCCGGTCGGGCTCGTCCATGCAGAACATGAACGCCCGCGACATGCGGTAGGTGTCCATGACGCGCTCGAGCTCCTCGTACTGGCCGCTGAAGCCGTCGATGTCGTTCCCGAGGTGGACGTGAGCGTCGAAGATCTCGGCGCCCTCGGGCAGCAGGCGCCTGAGCTCGTCGTCGTAGCTAGCCAGCAGCTCCTGGGCACGCGAAAGCGGCTCGTCCACGAAGAATCAGTCTATGCGGCGTGGGGCGGCCGGAGAACGGCCGCCCCGCCCGCCTACCGGATCAACAGTGAAGGTTCGGGTTCCACTGGGGGAACATGCCCGTGGGGTTGTGCGCCCAGATCCAAACGTGCAGGTCGTAGTGCCGCGGCATGAACGGGTTGTGCCCCTCCATCGGCCCGTCGAATGGCACGCCGAAGGCCGACGGCCTGTCGGCGTCAGTCGTCAGGTCCTGATCGGCGTCGACCTTGAAGTACTCGACCCCGACCAGCTTGAGCTTGCCGTTCGGACCCGGGACGTAGAGCAGGAGTTCGGGGCGGAGCGGGTCGATGCGCGGATCGGCAATCAGCGCTTCGTTTACCGCGTGGATCCCCATCGTCCCCGCGGGCGATGCGACGCAGGGTTCGTTCTCGACGCTGTAGCCGTCAGCCTGCGCACGGGCGAACGAGTGATATTTCGCCGTCGCGGCTCGGACCTTGGCCAGCTCGGCGTTCACCGACGGTGAACCGGCGCCGGCAACGGCCGTCAGCGCGACTGTCGCGGCGCCGAGGACGCCGAGCGCAACGGCGACTCGCATGAGACCCTTCATAACTTCTCCCTTCCGCAGTATCCGTCGCCATGAATCTACGACTCGAACCGTTCGATTTCTAGGGAAGTCGAGCGCGTCGATAGGATCGGCGCCGTGAGCCACGTCCTGATCTTTGCCGACTCGATGCACGACGCCGCGATGCGGCACGAGGTACCGGTTCCGATTCCGGACCCCTTCCTCTACCTCGAGCGCGACGGGGAGCGGCACGCCGTCGTCACGTCGTTCGAGATCTCCCGCCTCCAGCCGCTGGGGATCATCACGCACCCCTACGAGGAGTTCGGTTACGACGCGCTGATCGCGCAAGGGCTGCCGAGGCACGAGGTCTCGACTCGAACGTACGAGAACGCGGTCGAGCAACTCGGCGTCGAGGACGCCGTCGTTCCGCCGACCTTTCCGCTCGGGCTTGCCGACCGGCTGCGCGCCAAGGGCATCGAGTTGAAGCCCGACAGAGAGTTCTTCTCCGAGCGCCGCCGGGTCAAGAATACGACGGAGCTCGAGGGCATCCGCAAGGCGCAGCGCGGCACCGAGGCGGCGATGGCCGCCGCCCGCGAGATGCTCCGGGCCGCCGAGCCGGCGAACGGCACAATCACGCTCGACGGCGAGCCGCTCACCTCCGAGCGGATCAAAGCTCGCATCATCGAGGTCTTCAACGAGCACGACCTCGTCTCCGACGAGATGATCGTCGCCCACGGCGGCCAGGCCGCTTCAGGCCACGAGATGGGCTCCGGGCCGATCGCGCCCGGCGAGGCTCTCGTGATCGACCTCTTCCCGCGTGACCGGGAGACCGGCTGCTATGCGGACATGACGCGGACGTTCGTCGTCGGCGAGGTGCCAGAGGAGCTCGCGGAGTACCACCGGCTCGTCCACGAGGCACTGAAGCGGTCGCTGGATGCGGTCAAGGCCGGGGCCGAGGGCCGCGAGGTGTACGGGCTCGTCTGCGACGTCTTCCACGAGGCCGGCTACCCGACCCAGCTGTCGAAGCAGCCGGGCGAAGTGCTCTCGAACGGGTTCTTCCACGGACTCGGTCACGGCGTCGGCCTCGAGGTGCACGAGCCGCCCTGGCTTTCGCGCGATCCGAGCCGGCTGGTCGCGGGTGACGTGATCACCCTCGAGCCGGGCCTCTACCGCGAAGGCTTCGGCGGCGTGCGGCTCGAGGATCTCGTCCTCG